>Ga0315279_10000283_pt1 | contig 108097 bp, 103 predicted proteins | sample YL17G06_20_MG_FD_203694 | JGI IMG/M metagenome (GOLD analysis project Ga0315279, IMG submission 203694) | Sediment microbial communities from Yellowstone Lake, YNP, Wyoming, USA - YL17G06_20 | ecosystem: Environmental > Aquatic > Freshwater > Lake > Sediment | place: USA: Wyoming | collected... | reverse complement strand
ATTGGAGGGCTCCTACAGGCAGGATCATTCAAACATTTCAGGTTTCGGTTACAAGGAATATCGAGGAATGTTTGGAATAACAGTGGCCCAACCGGGTTTTCTACCAACGATAATGGGTCCAACGACTTTTTAACAACCTATAATTAATTGAGGAAAAGAAATGCTACGGGCCGCGGCTTCCGTGCAATGGTCCTTTAATTCTTAATATTTAGAGAGGAGCAAAAACCAAGATGATCAAAACCGGGAAATTTTTTGATATTCAGAGTTATTCCAAAATGGGTCTTAGGAGAAAATGGTACATCATCATTCCATTTACACTATCTGTCATCATTTCCTTTGGTGTTTATAAATATCTGCCCAAGGTATATAGATCCACCACCGTCATCATAGTCCAAGCTCAAAAGGTCCCAGAAAGTTATGTTCGGCCTACCTTAACTGAATCTGTGAACGAGCGGTTAAACACGATTAGCCAGGAAATTCTTAGCCGTACCGGGTTGGAAAGGGTTATTAAAGAATTCAATCTCTATTCGGACATGTTAAACAAATTACACATGGAAGAGATTGTAGACATGATGAAGACAAAGATCGAGGTTAAGGTCCCGCGCCCAAATGCATTTACAATTTCCTTTGAGGGAACAGAACCCGGAACTGTGATGCAGGTAACAAATAAATTGGCCTCGATGTTTATCGAAGAAAATCTAAAATCTAGGGAGTCACGAGTAGGAGGAACAGCCGAGTTTATGAGCAAAGAACTACAGACAACGGAGTCCAATCTGAAAAAGAGAGAGGATATGGTCCGACGATTTAAAGAAAAAAATATGGGACAATTACCAGGGCAACTTGAAGCAAATCTAAGAATCCTTGAACGATTACAGCAACAATTTACGACAACAAGCGACAATCTCAGAGCTGTAGAAGATAGAATCATACTCCTCCAGAATCAGATTGAACAGTTAATGGACCGGCAGCCTGAAAGAGGGTCTTCCTCGAGGAGAAGTCTTACTCAAGGTGAAAATATTCATTTAGAGCGGGGTCCTGAAGAATCATTAGTGGCACAATTAAACGCTCTAAAGCGGGATCTGGCAAATGCCGAATCCAAATATACAGGAAGTCATCCCGACGTGGTTGACCTGAGAAGAAAAATAGGGGCTCTTGAACCCAGAGTAAAGAAACAGGAAGAAGAACGAGAAAGACGTCTAAGGGAACTTAGAAAGCGCCAGGAGGAAGAGAGTAACTTAAAGGCATCTTCACCTTTGTTAGATTCTGCTACCGAAAGGCTTTTCACCCAATATAAAGCACAGTTTAAAGAAACCCAGTTAGAAGCAAAGCGATTGAAGGAGGAAATGGGAAACTTAAAGGAACAAATTGCACTCTATCAAAGAAGAATTGAAGAAACGCCTAAAAGGGAACAAGAAATGGTCCAGATCAACCGAGATTACGACATCCTAAGAATTTATTATCAATCCCTTGTGGATAAAAAATATCAGTCTCAAATGGCTGAAAATCTTGAGCGGAAGCAGCAGGGTGAGCAATTCAAGATTTTAGATCCAGCTCGTCTTCCTGAAAAACCGTTTAAGCCGGACCGTAATAATGTTTTGGTCATGGGGGCTATGTTTGGACTTGCAATCGGGTTGGGTTTAGCTTGGTTTCGGGAATCCATGGACCGATCCTTTTACGAAGTGTCAGATTTGGAAACCTATTTAGAACTACCCGTATTGGCCACCATACTAAATCTGAACGAAGAAGAAAAGAAAGCAGCCTAAAAACGCGGAGCGCATAGAGCATAGCGCATAGCGTAAGAAAAAATATAGAGAAGAATAATGGCGAAATTTAGATTTCAAGATTTGAAGATCTGGCAATTGGCAATAGAAATCGCAAGCGATCTTTTTGATGTGGCAGATGAATTGGAACAAAGGAAGTTATACCGGTTTGCGGATCAACTTAGAGGGGCTGGAATGTCCATGTCAAACAATATAGCTGAAGGTTCAGGATCTTCTTTTAAAAAGGAGTTCAAACAATTCTTGAACGTGGCTCGAAGATCTACTTTTGAGAACGCCAATATTTTAATTTTGTTAAAGAGGAAAGACCTGATAACTGAAGGATGTTTAGAAAGGCTTTTAGATAAACTCGATCACCTTTGTAGGCAGATTACAAATTTTCAAAGCTCATTAACGTAAGTGACGGTTTGCGCTATGCGCTCTGCGCTTTGCGCTATGCGGGCATTTGAAGATGTACGAACAATTTTATGGCTTAAGGGAAAATCCTTTTAATGTGACACCCAACCCCGAATATATGTATCTGGGGGAAAACCATCGGGAAGCCCTGGCGCAATTACTTTACGGGGTGAGGGAGAGAAAAGGATTTATAGTCATTATCGGGGAAGTGGGCACTGGGAAGACAACCCTGATTCACTGTCTTCTTGATAAAATGGATAAAATGAGTGGTAATCACACAAAGACAGCCCTCCTATTTAACCCAAAATTGACTGTTGACGATTTCATTCAATACATATTGAAAGATCTGGGGGTAAGGGTTCAGGGAAAAACGAAGGGTGAGCATCTTCATAACCTGCATCGATACTTAATCCACGCTTACCAGAAGGATGAAAGAGTGATCTTAATAGTAGATGAAGCCCAGGGGTTGAAACCGGAGCTGTTTGAAGAGATCAGGCTTCTCTCAAATCTCGAGACATCGAGATCGAAGTTGCTCCAAATCGTCTTGCTCGGGCAACCAGAATTAGATAAAACCCTTTCCCAACCGGGACTTCGTCAGTTAAGGCAGCGCATTAATTTACGATACCATTTACAACCTCTTTCCGAAAAAGAGACAAAAGAGTATATCGGGAAGAGATTGAGAATTGCAGGAGCAAAGGAGCCCATTTTTACGGAGAAGGCAATTAAGCAAATTTACTTGAAATCGGGAGGGATCCCCCGATTAATAAACATTCTATGTGACAATGCATTATTAAATGGATATGCCCTGGACCAAAAAAGGGTTGATGAAAGGTCGGTAAAGGAGGTGGCTAAGGATTTATATCTAAAGAAGAAGTCTCGCCGAATTTGGATTTTGGTCCCAATCTCTATTTCTATTGGCGTAGGTATTCTATTATTCATTTATTTCCAAAAAAGTGCCCATCTCTTGCCCCTTATTAAGGATATTCTCAGAGGCTTTCAATACATTAAAGAGATGCTAAGTAAAGGAGGATCAGCATTTCCCTAATTTCTTTAGGTAAGAACTCTATGCGTTACACATTCTTAAGGATGGCAAGCAGCATGATGTTTAATTGCAACACGGCGACACAGCCGAACTTTTCTACACCTTGCATCTAACGCGTTAAGGTTTAAATGAAAGGATGAACAAATGAGTCGAGTCTATCGTGCCCTTGAAAAAATGGAAGAAGAAAGAAAGCAGAAGATAGAAGAACCCTCTCTTAAAGTATTTGAAGAGAAGACTGTTCTGAAGAAGGAAGTACCCGCTTTAGAATTTCCTGAAGAGAAGATAGAGAAGTTGGGGCTTCCTTCAAAAGAAGTCGCTCCTCTTTTAATTGTTCCACCCCATTCTTTTGGTGCGGAAGCATTCCGAAAACTGAAAACTCAGATTTTTCTTCATCCAGAGAATTCTCCTCGTTCGATTCTCGTTACGAGTGCAGCACCGCAGGAGGGGAAAACTCTGGTGGCTGTTAATTTAGCGGTGGCCATTTCAAATGAAATTCATAGCAATGCCATACTCGTTGATGGAGACCTCCGAAAGCCAGGTATTCATCTTGAGAAAAGTCAGAGCGCAAAGGGCCTCTCAAATTATCTTTCAGATGGAGTTCCGTTCTCAGAGATTCTGGTAAATTCTGAGATAGAAAAACTTCGAATCATTCTGGCAGGCTCTCCGACGCGTAAATCCTCAGAGCTCATCAGATCAAAAAGAATGGGAGAGTTTCTAAAATCCCTAAGAGAATTTGGAGATAACACCTATATTGTTATTGATTCCCCACCTATTATAGCAACAACCGATCCAAGTTTACTCTCTAAAATGGTAGATGGGGTCATCCTGGTGGTAAGAGCTGGGTATACGTCCAGAGAATCCGTCCAAAGCGCAATCAAGTCCATCGATCGCCAGAAGATTATCGGAGTGGTCTTTAACCAAATAGATATTAGGCCATCAACTTATTTTTCAGAGTATTATCGCTATTATCAATACTATAGGAAATAAACTTCAATAGTATTTGAAAAGCGTTATTTAAGAAAGTAGGAGTAAGAGCAATGGATCCATTAACCCAAAATCACAGGTCTTGTCCGAATGGGTGTTTTATCGCGAGAAGAAGACCTCAAAAGGTTAAACGAGCCATCCGATGAAAAAAATGACGGGGAAGTCAGGCGAAAACTCGGTATTCAAAATTAATAACATCAGCACTGCAGCACATCATTAACTAATCAACTCATTAGCTTTATAACGTGTGGTTTTAATATGAATCTCTGGTATGTCATCCAAACAAAACCTAAAAAAGAAGAAGAGGCGAAATCTTACCTCTGGACAAAAGGAGTAGAGGTCTTTGGCCCCCTTTTGGAAACCTTTCTGTTGAGAAACGGAAGGATGAACAAAGAATTAAAGCCCCTTTTCCCTGGTTATATTTTCGGAAAGTTCGATCTCGATCAAAATTATCCTCTGGTCAGGTGGGCAAAAGGAGTAAAAAAAGTTTTAAGTTTTGGGGGGTATCCCACACCAATCTCTGAAGAAGTGGTGGAGATAATTAGAGAGAGAACCGATACTCACGGGATTGTGAGATTAAAGTATCATTTTCAAGCCAATGACGTGATTAGGATTAAAACAGGCCCATTAAAGGATCTTTTAGGTATCTTTGAAAGATGGATTTCTGATAGGGAGCGGGTAAGAGTCCTTTTAAACTTGATGGGCTATCAACCGGTCGTAGAGATTCATTATTCAATGATTGAAAAGGTTGCTTAAAGAAGTGCTGCCATGCTGCGGCTAAAACAGTGCTGCAGTAACTGAGTATTTGACGGCAGCACCACACCACATCAACACAGAGGAATTTGGATCTTTAACCCATATTGAGATTGATGTGGCAAACACCTATCAAATTAAGGCGATTCCAGTAGAATTCACCCAAATTCGAACCGGCGGTAGCCTATCCTTTCGCAGAAAAACGGCAAAGTGCAAAGAGCATAGCGCCTAGCAATTATATATTGCAAGCAAATTTAGATTTCAGGACTTGAAAATCCGGCAATTGGTGATTGAAATAGCCAACGAACTTTTTGATATAGGGGATGAGCTTGAACGGAGAAAGCTTTATCGGTTTGCTGATCAACTTAGAGGGGCTGGAATGCCCATGTCGAACAATATTGCTGAGGGATCAGGATCTAATTCTACTAAGGAATTTAGACAATTTTTAAACATGGCTCGAAGATCACTCTTTGAGAATGTAAATATTCTGATTCTGTTAAAAAAAAGAAATTTTATCACAAAAGATTCTTTAGAGAAACTTTTTGACCAATTAACCATCTTTGTAGACAAGTTACGAACTTTCAAAATTCTTTAACGCAATAACGCTATAGACCATGCGCTCTGGCCTATGCGTTTTATTAAGAAGGGAGGTACCCATGATTATCAAATCTTGTTTGTCCTGTAAATTTCATGAGATAAAACAGGATGGAAAAGAAGAGACGAGTCACTGCCGGAGGGAAAACTGTTGGTCTCGATACTCCAAGTGTGTCCTCGCAACGGCCCTCGAAAAATTTTTGAAAGAAGAGTCCTCTCGACATGATCGTCCCTTCTCCGCTTTAACCCATGTGTATTCAAGGGAGTAATAAAACGCATTTGATTCTTAATTTAATAATCTTCAATTCCTCAAAAAATATTAGCTCTGCTATTTGCAGTTATCTTATAAAAATTGGAGGATTTGATGAAGGAAATTCTTGATCAAATGGAAGAACATATTGCTGCAATCCGAAACCTCCAAAGAAATTTTGATTTTCACTCCAAAAGGCTCGAAAAACTGATGAAAAGTCTAAATAATTGGCACCTGGAAAACAATAGAGAAGATGAGATCTCGATTCAAGATGAGAACAGCACAACAAGCAAAGGCTATATTGATAATTCATAACTCATGAGGATAGATAGAGTTCTCCTTCGAAGAATAAAAACGAAACAAATTAAGTAGAAAATAGGCCACACAGGCGAGAGAAAACAAACAAATTAAGGAAACAAAAAACTAATTAGCTAAAATGTCTGATTTCCATGTCGTCATCCTCGCTGGTGGTTCTGGGACCCGCTTCTGGCCTTTAAGCCGCGAAACATGCCCCAAGCAGATGCTCAAGATTGTTGGAGAGGATACTCTTATCCGACAGACGATCAAGCGAATCAAAGGTTTCGTTCCCGCAGAAAATATCTGGATTGTAACAACTGAAGACAAGGCCCAGGATATAAAGTTTCATATCGAATCACTAGGCTCTTTAGCCAAAGGCATAAAATTCATCAAAGAACCAGTGGGAAGAAATACTGCACCAGCCATTGGTTTATCTGCCCTTTACCTCAATCACCTTTCTTCTAAATCTGTGATGATCGCAATGCCATCTGACCATGCCATTTCCGATACGGAGAAGTTCTTGTATGACCTGAAGTTGGCGGTTGAGGGAGTGAAAGACGGCCATCTCATTACTTTTGGGATCAAACCCACCCGTCCAGAAACAGGCTATGGTTATATCAAAGTTGAAAACGCTTCGAAAATGGCACCAAATGGTTTTTTTAAAGTCGATCGCTTTTTTGAGAAACCTGACCCTCAAACTGCAAGAACCTTCATCTCCGATGGCAGCTATTTTTGGAATTCCGGCATCTTTGTATGGAAGACCTCCACAATTCTTTCAGAGATTAAAAGATCTCTCCCATCTCTTTACCACACCTTAAAGAAGATCGAACCACTTCTATTCGTTCCGAACGAAAAGAGTAAATCCAAGGAAAAAGAGAAGCCCAATACACTCACCGACCTTTATTCCTCTCTTGAGAGCATTTCGATTGATTATGGGATTATGGAAAAAAGTCATAATGTGTTGATGATTCCTGCTACCTTTCAGTGGTCTGATTTAGGGAGTTGGGCCGCCTTAGATGAAATTATTGAAAAAGATGATTTCGGAAATATTCTGAAGGGGAACACGATCGATATTGGAAGCCAAAGCTTAACTGTATTTGCTGGGGAAAGGCTTGTTGCCACGATTGGTTTGAGAGATATGGTGGTGGTGGATACTCCGGATGCAACCCTAGTTACTTCTAAGCAAAAGGTTCAAGAGGTTAGAAAAATTGTGGAGGAATTAAAAAAGAATGGTCGAGAAGAGCATGTCCTCCATAAGACGGTCGAGAGACCCTGGGGAAGTTATACAGTTCTTGAGAAGGGAAATGGGTATAAGATTAAAAGGGTCGTTTTGAAGCCTGGAGCCAGGTTGAGTCTTCAACTCCACACGAGAAGAAGCGAACACTGGGTTGTTGTATCTGGGATAGCTAAAGTCACTAAAGAGAATGAAACCTATTTGGTTCATAATAACGAAAGCACTTATATCCCAATCAACACAAGACATCGTCTGGAGAATCCTGGGAAGGTGACTCTTCAGATTATCGAAGTTCAAAACGGTGAATATGTCGAAGAAGATGATATTGAACGCTTTGACGATGATTATGGTAGAACCTAAAGTTTCCAAAGAGCTTGCAGTGAAATTACTTGTTTAGAAAGGGTAGCTTATGGGGACAACAGAATATTGTTTCAGCCCAACAGGCGAAAAATTTCAGCTACCTGGTGAAGAGGACTATTTAAAAGAATTTGAGCGCCTGAACGAGATGGTTAGGAACCAGCGGGCTTTGGGTCGAGAGATTGTCCTGGTTATGGGCCTGGGATTTGTGGGTGCGGTAATGGCTGCGGTGGTCGCTGACGCTGAGGATGGAAAGGGTAATTCCACTAAGTTTGTTATAGGAATGCAACGACCCAGTACTCGCAGTTATTGGAAAATTCCTTTGCTTAACCGTGGAATACCACCAGTAAATTCAGAGGATCCCGAGGTGCCTTTGATGATCAGCCGTTGTGTGAATGGAAAAAAGACACTTACAGCCACGTTCACATATGATGCGCTCAAACTTGCGGATGTGGTGGTTGTGGATGTCCAGTGTGATTATCTAAAAGAATCTCTTGGAAATGTGAGAGACGGCCGGGCTGACATGGATGCTTTAGAAGAATCTCTGGAGATCATAGGGCAACATATCAATCCGGAGGCATTGGTTTTAATCGAGACCACTGTGGCTCCGGGCACAACTGAACAGATAGCCTACCCGATCATGAAAAAAATGTTTCGGAAACGGTGCATTAAAAGCGACCCGCTTCTCGCCCACAGTTTTGAACGGGTGATGCCTGGGAGGAATTACGTATCAAGTATCCGCGATTTCTGGCGGGTCTGCAGTGGAGTCAGCGACGAAGCCACGCGTAGAGTGGTCAAGTTTTTGAAGGAAGTAATCAATACCGAAAAGTTTCCGTTAACGGTACTCGATCGGCCGATAGAATCCGAGACAGCAAAAATCATTGAAAACAGCTTCCGGGCAACAATTCTTGCATTTCTTGACGAATGGAGCCTCTTCGCAGAGCAAAATGGGGTTGACCTCATCAAGGTCATCAATGCAATTAAGGTCCGGCCCACCCATAGCAATATCATATTCCCGGGGCCAGGTATTGGTGGCTACTGTCTTCCAAAAGATGGCGGTCTGGGTCTTTGGGCATATCGCCATATCCATGGTTTTGAAGATGATATTTTCAAGATTACACCTCTTGCTGTCAACATAAATGATACAAGGGCACTCCATGTGGCCCAACTTACCCGTGATGCACTCCGGAATATGGGGCGACCGATTGCCTCTGCAGAGATTCTGGTGCTTGGAGCTTCGTACAGGGAGGATGTAGGAGATACCCGATATAGTGGCTCTGAATTGATCGTGCGACGGCTAACAGAAATGGGAGCAGAATTAAGGGTCCACGACCCTTACGTGCTTCACTGGTGGGAGTTTGAAAAACAGGATGAGTATCCGGCGTCTTCACATAGTTTAAAAAGATTTTTCCGCGGTCAGGAAAGACTGAAGGATCTCCGGGTTGAGCAAAGTCTTGAGAAAGCACTACCTGGGACAGATGCGGTCATTCTTGCGGTAAGGCACAAACATTACTTGAACCTTGATCCGGACGAAGTCGTGGAAAGTGCCGGCGGGCCGATAGCCGTTATTGACTGTTTCGGTATCCTCGAGGATGCAAGGATAAAACGCTACTTCGAACTTGGGTGTGAGGTGAAGGGATTAGGGCGAGGCCACGTGAAAAGAATCAAGGATCAGGTGCGAGAAGCAAAAGCGCAACTTCTTCTCAACATACCCTTGCAATTTGCAGAAGATAAAATGTGAAGTTTTTTACTGTTAGGAGGGCTTTTGGTTCTTGGTCTGGAGAAGGCAGTAAGGATAAGCGATATGGATGATCACTTGAAAAATGAGTATGCACAATCGGATGGTCTCCATCTCATGAGAAAAGCATACGATGAAGCCCTTGATGGGATTGTGCTTCCTGTAATTAACAGTGCGATTAACAACAATCCAAAAAGATAGAGAAATATTGATGAAAAGCCTCCTACGGATATTTTTATGTGTAATCCTCATTTGCAGCGTTTCCTATGCTAAAAATACAGTAAATATACAATCGTATATCCTTCGTGATAGGGTAGTAGTATTGGATCAGGTCTTAATGAAAAAAGCTCTTTATGTCTCTTTCTCATTCAGTGGGAGTATAAAACAACATGAAAATCTGAATGTTCATGGACTTCTTCTAAACGGTGATAAGATAGTCTCTGAAACCTCTCTTAAGGCTTTTAGTGAAAATAACGGTAACCTCGTTTTTGACCTTCCTTATCAGATATCAGATGGTGAGTACACGATAAAAATTGACGTTCTTGCTAACAAGGGAAGTTTAGCGGGGACAGGTTCTGTTGCTGTTAAAAGGTCTGCCTTAAAGAGTTACTTTTATCCGGAAAGTGAGGTTTCTGTTCGCGCTCTTGAAGAAATCCCTGTTAATGAGGAACTTGAAGAAGTCAAGCCGACGATCCATGATAAATCCGTAGGCTATATGATCTTCTCTCGATCTCCCCTCGAGTATGTTTTTCCTGGGAGTAAACCTAAAAAGTCCGAGATGATTGAGCATTTTATGATCAGAGTAGTTCGTAATGAATTTGAACCAATTACCTTTTCGCTTTATCCTCTTCAAAACTTGGGGACGGTAAAAATATCGGTAACCGATTTAAAGAGTGCTAAAGAGATCATCTCTAAGAACAAAATAAGGGTTGCTTGTGTTGAAATGGTTCAGGAGACCATCGGATTGCCAGAAGGAAGATTCCTAGATTTACCAACTCTAATCAGGCCAGGAAATCAGGTAAAAGTTGAGAGAGGTAAGTGCCAAAGATTTTGGCTGACAATCAGAATAGACGATAACGTTTTGCCCGGAGTATATAAGGGTAGAATAACGATATCCCCTCAGAATGGATTAGAAACATCACTTCCCCTCGAAGTAACAGTTTTACCGATATCTCTTGAGGACATTCCAGGCATAGACTATTTCATGATGATGACGTATGAGTTTACAGAGTTAACCATGCCCTGGAGGAAGGAAGAGAAAGAGAAAATCTATAAGTCAGCTTGTAACATTCTAAAAGATTACCAAGAGCACGGGATGACCACCCTCTGTTTGCATTCACCTTTTGTACTCATTACAAAGGAAGACGGTACGCCTAACCTTGAAGACATCTTTACTGCGTTAAGAGCGGCAAAGGAAATGGGGTTTAAAAGGCGAATTATATGGTATATAGGGCATCTCATTCAAACATCTAAGCCTAAACATCCAGGGAGCATCATGAGTTTTGATAAGGGGATTCATTTGTCGCGGCTAAAATATATCGTGGAAACCGTATCTCAGTATGTGAAGGAGCATGATTGCCCTGAGGTTGTCTTTTTGCCAATTGATGAACCTGGCGATTCGTATCAAGACTTTCAACATAAGCGTCAGGCCATCACTCCTGTTTTGCTCAAAGTAATAAAAGACTCAGGTGCCCAAAATATGCTTACGAGCGGTGACTATAAACAATTTAGACCTGTTGATTATTTATGCTCTGGCAAAATGAATAAAGAAGATTTAGATGAGGCACATAAAAGCGGTTCTGTTTACTGGTTATATAATAATGACGTGACTACAAAGTGCCTCAATCCAGCATATGCCAGATATATCTATGGTTATTATACGTGGATGAATAATATAGACGGAATGTCCTCCTGGACATTCCAAAATACCCAAAATGCAAGCGGCTTACCAACAAAAGCGGATGCTCCCGGTCATGATATCTATCTTGCCTATCCAGATCCGAACGGTCCCCTTGCAACCCTAAGATGGGAGGCTATCAGGGAGGGAATAAAGGATCATAAGCTTATATATCAATTAGTAAAAAGAATACAGAAGCTAAGACGAAAAGGAATCGATGCCTCTAAATATGAAAAATTTCTTTTGGAAATTAGAAGCAGAGAAGGGTTTCCGAGTTGTCAAATGGGAGACTACCAGGGATGGGATCCTGTATTTTTTCAAAAAAGTAGAGATCATTTAATTTCAATGATTTTAGATGCCGAGGCAAAATTATATCGTCTCCCATTTTGACCTGATAGTAGTAATATTTTTTAAATTCATAGCTTAATCCAAACCAGTCATGAATTGCTTGAAATAGTAAGTCTCGCATAAAGCTTGTGTCAAAGCTAAGGAGGCCTAGTGATGATCGATAGTGAGCACCACAATCCCTTTATCTATTTGGTAAAGCGGGCAATCACAGTTTTAAGAACAGAAGGTCCTGCCAAGTTCATGAAGCGAATTAAGGATCGCCTGTTTCTCAAACCCCTTCAAAGTCATAGTTTTGTATATGGTAACAAATGCTGTGCAGATTATCCGGTACCAATTTGTGAAGTCGAGTTGGAATTTAGAGAAATTACAGCAGTTGATAACGACGAGATTGACGAATTAACACAGGTAGATGAATGGCACACATCGAAATCATTCACATTAAAGAAACTGGAAGAGGGAGAGCATATCTATATTGCCAAGCATAAAGGCCGAATTGTGGCCTCTCACTCAGTAGTTAAAAAAGATAAATTCGAGGACATTGTTTTCAGGCGTGAATTTAAGATGGCTCCCAATGAGGCTTATTACTGGAGGGGGTTTTGTGTACCCGCTTTCCGGGGTCACGGGATTCTTCCGGCTTTGGGGAGATATCTTTTGACTGATATGGCGCTCAAGTATGGTAGAAGTGATGGATTAGCTTTCGTTATGACCACCAATAAAAGCAGCCAGCGAGCTGTTTCGAAATATGGGTGGGTCAAAGTTGGGCGTGCTGGTTTTATTGAGATCTTCGGTATTCGGTTCCACTACCTTTGGGGACGCGAAGCTTTTAAAGAGAACAGGCGGCGTTTCTTAATACAAAACATGGGATAGAGTCCGCTTTTTCTATCTGCCGAAAGGTCAACCTCATGGAAGCATCAAGTGGATCAATTTCGTAACTATTTGATGTTATTCCAGTCTTTATAGAACCGTTCAAATAAATTCTTAACGATTGATTCGAATTGATGTTTAAATTGGAAATAACAAGAGACGGCTTTAGGTTTTTTGAACTTCACATAAAAAATTAATCTGATGGAGAGGGACCTATGGAACTTCAAGAAATAAAAGAAATTACAAGAAAAATAGTTCTTGAAATCATTGTATTGAATAACAAAACCGATGAGAAGCCAGCAAAACTTGAGGATGATGACTCTTTAATTGACGGAGGATATATAGATTCTATTGGTGCAGTTGAATTGATCGAGGAATGCGTACAGAACTTTGACATCCTTATTCACCCTGCTGAGCTTTCGTTAGAAAATTTCGATACCATCAATAGAATTTGTCAGTTTATTCAATCAAAATTGGACGAGAACCACCGATGAACCTAATTCAACAAATAACTCAAGTCTTTTCGCGCTATAAAGAAAAAGCTGCAACTTCTCATTATGTTCCTCCTAACTCCTTAATCACTTTGACTTATGGTCAATTAGAGGAGAGAGTGAGAGAATTAGCCCAATTTTTGTTGAAACAGGGCATGCAGCCAGGTGACTTGGTGATGTGCTATATGACCAAGTCACTTGAACTGGTAGTATCAATATTGGCTGTCATGCTAAATGGAGGTGTGTGTAGTTCCTTTTACTCTAAACAAAATCCGCAATATGCTTTAAAATTATTTTCAATTGCTAATCCAAATTTCCTTCTGCTTGAGGAAAACACGTTAAAAAATGTGAAGAAACAAATGGAAACGATCGATTCAAACAATCCGTTCCCACTTTGTGTGCGATACCCTCAAGTAGGAGGCACAGGGACTTCATTACAGAATCACAATAGGGCAATTTATATTTTGAAATATGCATCAGGGGAAGGCAACAGTGGTAAACGCTTTCAAGAAGTCGGTAATAGCTTTGACAACGCTTCGTGGTGCTTATTTACATCTGGGTCAACAGGTACCCCTAAGGGTGTTTTAATATCTGGTGAAGATCTGTTGCGAAGAGCTATGATAGAAATAGAAGACTATGAACTAACAGATCAAGACTGTCTGTTGAGCTTGCTTCCTTTTTCATTCGATGTAGGTTTAAACCAATTTCTGTCGTGTTTTCTCTCGGGAGCCCATCTTGTCATTTTAAATTCATGGTTTCCGAAGGATATTCTGACAACAATAAGATCTCGAAACATTAATGGAATTTCAAGCGTCCCATCCATATGGGCCGAAACCCTTGCTTATCCCAGAGGACCTGATTTTGAGCAAAACATTCGAACCTTAAGATACATTACTGTTTCAGGAGGGGATCTGACCAAAAATCAATTAGTTCAACTGAGGCAATACTTTAGAGATGCAAAGATTTTTAAAACTTATGGGCAGACTGAGACTTTTAGAAGCAGCATTCTCAAACCTTTCGACTTTGAAAGGAAAATGACCTCCGTTGGCCGCTCTGTTAAAGGAACACAGGTACTTGTCTTAAATGATAAGGGTGAAATCACCCCTCCAAACACTGAGGGAGAAATTGTCCATTATGGCGTAGGGACCATGCTTGGATATTTGAATGATTTGGAAGGAACGAGTGAAAAGTTACGAGAGATTAAAGAGCCAGTTTTAGGAATGATTAAAGAGGGGAAATGGGTTTTTACGGGGGATAGAGGGAAAATGGATGAAGAAGGTTATCTTTATGTGCTGGGCCGTGAAGATGGGATGATTAAAACCTTAGGGAACAGGGTTTATCCAAAAGAGATAGAAAGCTGCATTCTGGAGCACGAGCATGTGAAGAATGCTGCCGTTGTAGGAATCAGAGACGAACGGAAGGGACAAGCTATTATAGCCGAGGTTGTTGCGAATGGAGCCTTAGATAAGCCAAGCTTAATCGGTTTTTTAAAGGAACGATTACCCTACTACATGGTCCCCAGTGAAATCAATATAGTTGGACATTTGCCAATGACAGAAAGTGGAAAGATTAAGTACACAACAATTAAGGAAAGATATGAAGAAAGAAGATTTCTACAAGATCATTCCTAAAGAGAAAGTCAGGAACATAGTTAAAGAAATTGAACTTCCTGCCTTTATCTATTTTAAGAAGATCGTGAAAAGAAAGTACGATGAATTATTAGATTGCCTACCCAGAGGTTTTCAAATCCATTATGCCTTCAAGGCGAATCCAAATCGGGATGTTCTTGGATTCATCCAATCGCTTGGCGCGGGTGCTGATGTTGCATCCTTAGGTGAACTACGATTAGCAATGGAGATAGGATATCCTATAGGGAAAATTGAATTTACTGGTCCGGGTAAAACTGTTGAGGAGTTATCCTTTGCAATGGATATGGGTGTTTCCTCTATGAATGCGGAAAGTATTTCAGAAATTGAAAAAATTCTGAATTTATGCAGGACAAAGAAAAGAACAGCGAATGTAGGAATACGCATCAATCCAAAAAACAAATCAGCCTCTTCGGCAATGAAAATGAGCGGAGATACCCAATTTGGAATTATAGAGGACGATCTTGAACAGGCGTTTGCGCTCATTAAAGATGGATCAGAGGTATTAAATTTCACAGGACTGCATATGCATTTGGGTTCTCAGTTCCTCGAGGCCGACAAAATTATTTCCAATTTCAGACTTATTCTTGAAAAGGCAGATGAAATTGCTAACCTGTATGAAATAAACCTGAAAAAGATTAATTTCGGCGGAGGGTGGGGGATTGACATATTTGGTAATAAACCCCCTTTCGATCTACCCGTTATTAAGAGGAGTTTGTCAGAACTGTTTGCAGATTCAAAATATGGGACGCATTTTGAAAACACTCAATTTGTCGTTGAGCCTGGGCGTTTCTTGGTAGCAGAATGTGGCATTTATGCCGTGAAAGTACTCTACAGAAAAAAAGGGTATAAAAAAGAATTCCTGGTTGTGGATGGGGGGATGCATCAAAACTATTTGGCAGCCGGAGGCATTGGTCAAGTGATTCGTAGAAACCTTCAGGTAGATATTATATCAGACAATCATTATAGTGAAAGGGCTGCTAAATACACCATCGTAGGGGCTCTATGCATTCCTGATGATGTGCTTGCTTCCGAGCTTGAGTTACATTCAGATATAAGGGAAGGAGATATTCTTCTTTTTCATAACTGCGGAGCATACGGATATTCGGCCAGCCCTTTGAAGTTTTTGAGTCACACTTTCCCAGAAGAAATTGTGATTTGATTGCAGTATAGAGTTTGAGTCAGTTAAGAGGCGTGAATATGGAAACAGTCGTTGAACTTCTTGAAAAGAGTTTTTCTCTTCATAAGTCAAAAGTGGCTATAAGAATTTACGATAATTTGTGGACTTACAGTGATCTGCAGAATTTAGCAAATAACATTTTGAGATTTTTGCTAGAATCAGGAATCAAAAAAGGGGATAGGGTTGTGGTCCTGATGAATAAGTCTATCTATTTGTATGCCGCTATTGTTGGAATTATGCAGGGTGGGGGAGTTTATGTGCCATTGGATACAAGGACCCCATCTGCAAGATTAGCCAGAATATTAGAAGACATTCTCCCATTCTATGTTTTTATCGATCGGCATTCTCTTAGACATTATCAGGAATGCGAGGAACTCTTAAGTAAACAATTTAGATCCCTTTATCTGGATGATGATGGATATAACGGCTATGGAAGAATAAATTTTGACGGAAAGTTAATAAGAGATATGGAGAAATTGCCCCCGCTCTCTTCAGAAGATTTGGCGTCAATATTATACACTTCCGGGTCAACGGGAGTGCCCAAGGGGGCAATGATAACACATGGAAATTTATATAATGTAATTAATTATACGATACGAGCCTTTGATTATGTACCGGGAGAAGTTGGGAGTGCATTTAATGCAAATGCATTCGATATGTCAATTGCAGATATGTTTCCGGTCTTATGCTCGGGTGGGACTTTGGGCGTATATCCTGAAGAAATAATATTCCCGAAAGACATATTGGAACTTACTTATAAGTATGGAATAACTAAGATGTTTTTAGTTCCATCCTCGCTGACTTCGTTGGTTAATAGCAATTTAATACAGCCGGATCTATTGAGTCTTAAGGATATCTTTCTGGGTGGCGAGACGATACCTGTTAGCATGTTAATTAGAATAATGTCTATGTTACCTCGAGCGACCTTTCACAATTGCTACGGACCGACAGAAACAACCTTATATACTTCAAAATATACTCTTAGTGAGCCCCCAAATCTGCAGACGACAATGTTGCCTATCGGGTTTCCAATCGCAAACAATAGCTACATTCTGAATAGCACAGATTTCGAAAATGAGAAAATGAAAGGAGAACTTTTAATTGTAGGGCCTCAAGTGGGCGCAGGTTACTGGAATGATACGGAGAAGACTAAAAATGCTTTCGGCGTTACCGATAAAGGAGAAAGATTCTACAGAACAGGGGATGTTGCTTCTTTTGACCCTGGAGCAGGCTATTTCCTTCATGGCCGCAAAGATCATCAGATAAAGTTCATGGGGTATAGAATCGAATTGGGTGAAATTGAACACATTCTGTCGTTGTCACCTCTTGTTAAAGAGAATGTCGTCATCCCTGTATACGTAAAGGACAAGATCGAAGAACTGAAACTCATTTACTCAGGTGATGGAGATTGCGATAAAGAGATCAGAAAGCACCTTAGTAAATATCTGCCAAGTTACATGATCCCCAAAAGTATGATACATACTGAAAGCCTCCCCAAAAATCAGAACCATAAAATAGATAGAGCATTGATTAAAGAAATGTATGGAGGAAAATAGGCTCCGTTTACAGAAATGCATTTCTGTAAACGATTAGCAAGAGAGATTCCCCAATGGGTCGGTTTCTAAGGAATGCTTATACTCCACTGAAATATTACGGTATAAAATAATACAAATTATGCAGCCATCGGAATTCAAATGTCTTTAGGGAAGAATATGGAACAAGATACAAGGCGAGGCGGGTCGTTGTTCAAAATGATGGGGGAAATAGCAAATGATCATGTCGTACAGTTCTCACAGCTTGGTCTCGATGATATTCCTGAAATCAGCAAGTTCCTTCTTTCTGTGTGGTCGGAGGGTTATGGAAGAATGGGGTCGCCAGATCTTAGAGAGGATTATTTGCAATGGGTTCTCGGAGGACCGAACAAAAATAAGAATCTACTTTTTGGAGGGAGAATAAATAATGAACTGGTGGCCTATCAAAGCTTTCTTTACCGAACGGTATATTACTCCGGGAAAAGATTAAATGCTTATCTTAACACCCATTTGGCAGTTTCAACGCAAATAGACCTACGTGCAAGACTTGAATGCGGATTTCAAATGGGTGAGCAGCATGTCTTGTTTGATGCACGTTCAAAATATTTTGATCCAAATTGTGATATGGTCCTTGCTTTTTTTGAATCAGAAAAGCCGTTGAAATATACTGGAGATAGGCTTCTAAGAAAGTGTTTTGGAATAACCAGATTCGATTGTATAACGTTTAATCAATTCATGATTGTGCCAAAGAGACTTAGGAACTACATGAATCAAAACTGTATGGGGGAAGATCCTTCTTTAGTGAGGCACGCTTCAGAAAGTGACTCTAATGAATTAACAAAATTATTTAATGATATACCGGAAAATCCCCATTTCACAAGAATTATGACAGAGGAGGAACTGCAGCATCACTTTTTTGGTCACCCATATCATCTGACATCTGTTATAGAGACTGAAGGGAAGATAAGCGCTTTTATTAATTTTTATCCATTGGAGATCATAAAAGAAGAGCAGTCCTCTTCATACATTATTATAGAGTTTCTGTTTTCGAAGGATAAAAATCAGAGATTTGTGGCGATGTTGCTAAACGAAGCACTCAAACGAGCTGAGGAAATTGGAGCAAAAGGTGTAGTCCTTGAAAATGCAACATATTTGAATTTCGATTATTATCGTGAGATTGGTCTGATGCCAACCTTTAGAAAAATGACGATGTCAGTAATTTCAAAAAATCATTCTATGGACTATTTTGGAAGCTTTTGGTGTGATATCAAATAGGCCATGAGGATCAGACAGGGGTAAGTTAATTGTATGTGGGTGATATTTAAATTACTGAAATATTTATTAATAAGGGTTCAAGAAATAAATGAAAACTTTAAATACGACTATTCTACAATTGCTGAAAAATTTCGAAAGCAGGGGGCTAAAATTGGGGAAAATTGTTCTATCCAGATTGACTACTTAGCATCTGAGCCCTATCTCGTTGAAATTGGAAACAATGTGGCAATAGCTCCAGGTGTAACATTGATTACACATGACGGTGCAAGCTTTATTTTCAGAGATGAATTTCCCACCATTCGACATTTTGGAAAGATCGTTATTGAGGACAATTGCTTCATTGGAGCCGGTTCGATTATAACAGCGGGGGTGAGAATTGGTAAAGATTCTATTGTGGGGCCCCTGTCAGTTGTTCTCCGAGATGTTAAGCCAGGAAGTATGGTGATAGGAAATCCCGCGATTCAGGTTTCAACAGTAGAAAAATATAGAGGGCGATGTTTGCAAGAATGGAAGAACCAGGGTTTGGATAGATTTGACCACTTGTTCGAAGGAAAAAATAAGTTTGAAGTGCAGGAAATAATGCTGTCAAAAGAATTCAGGGAAAAACTGAAGGAACATTTGTTGTCAATCGAATTTAAGAAAACCGACCTCAGATGACAATCAGTTTAAAATGGCGGCCTACCCAAGTGGTAAGGGAGCGGATTGCAACTCCGTTTTACCTGGTTCAACTCCAGGGGCCGCCTCCAAAAAACCATAAATGGAACTGATGCATGATCAGTTTCATTACCAAAGGCAGTCTGGATATGTGAACAAATTTCGATCGGGTCGCTACTTAAGGGGAGAGAGCAATGTATCGAGTGGCTGAGAACATGGTCGATTTAGTGGGTGATACTCCCATGGTAAGAATCAACCATATTGTTCCAAACAAGAAGGTGAGGGTCTATGCAAAGATAGAGCGGTATAACCCGGCAGGTTCCGTCAAAGACCGGATAGCAAAATATATGATTGAGTATGGAGAGAAGGAAGGTTTCCTCACGAAAGACAAGATCGTCATTGAGCCTACCAGTGGAAATACTGGGATTGCCTTGGCGATGGTCTGCGCTGTGAAAGGCTATCGATTGGAATTAGTAATGCCGGAAACCATGAGCATGGAGAGAAGAAAAATCCTCACTGCCTATGGAGCAAAGATTATTTTAAGTGAGGGTTCCCAAGGAATGGATGGGGCGATTGATTTGGCCATGGAGATCGCTCAGGACGCAAGATATTATATGCCATACCAGTTCAAGAATAAATATAATGTACTCAGCCATTATGAGACCACAGGCGAAGAAATCTGGAAGGCGACTAAAGGAAAAGTAAGGATGTTTGTCGGAGGATTGGGAACCACAGGGACACTCATGGGGGTTTCCAAACGGCTAAAGGAAAACAATCCTGATATCAAAATCGTCGGTGTGGAGCCCTATCCAAACTCAAAAATTCAAGGGTTGAAGAACCTCACTTCCCAATACGTACCCGAAATCTATGATCCCAGCCGGTTGGATGAGAAGATTAATGTGACGGATGAAGATGCATTTGAAATGGCAAGAGCCCTCACTGTACGAGAAGGGATTTTCTGTGGGATCAGTTCCGGCGCAGCGATGTGGGGAGCCCTACAAAAGGCGATGGAGTTGGATCACGGTGTAATTGTGACTCTTTTCCCGGATGGTGGGGAGAAATATGTGAGTACCCCTCTCTATGAGCCCAGCAAATGCTTCGAATGTTTAAAGAAGCATCAAATCCCTACTTGCATGACAGAGGAATACGTCACTGCTTTGGAATGTCTGGTAAAGAACGGTGATGGTTCGGGAAACACTTGAGGGTATCCGTGTTGAGCAAAGACTTGAGAAAGCATTTAGGAAAGCAAACCTTTGGCAATCAGTCTAAAATGGCGGCCTACCCAAGTGGTAAGGGAACGGATTGCAACTCCGTTTTACCTGGTTCAACTCCAGGGGCCGCCTCCATATTTTTTGAGTTTAGGAATAGACTCCTCGATAAAACGAATTCGGCGGAGCGAATCGATTAATGTTTATCATACCCACCATGTTAATAAGAGGGCTGTTATTTAAGCATACAAGGGGATTAAAATGCTCATAGGTTCTGTTCTGGAAGCAGTCGGAAATGTGCCTCTAAATCAATTGAAGAAGATGTCTTCCGGGAATGTTTTTGCCAAGGCTGAATTCCTGAATCCCGGTGGAAGTATAAAGGACCGCGTGGCCAAGCATATCATTGAATCGGCAGAAAAAGCAGGGAAACTTAAACCTGAAATGATCATTTTGAAACAATGGAACATGGTTTTTTGAAAATTAGTAAGATTTGATTCTAAGGAGCTTAGAGATAATCAGACGAAAGTCATGAAAACCATTCTATTGTGAGGACATTCTTGAAGTTATTAAGCCATTTGATATTTTGGAAAGGCAAGAAGAAAGTAACATTTAAGCGAGGGGAGCGGGTTCGGATTTCATCGTATGAAAAAATAAAGGAGACTCTCGATGAGAGAAACTGTTATGAAAGCCTCATTTTTATGGAAGGGATGGCGAAGTTTTGCGGCGGAGATTATGAGGTTCTGAGAGAGGTTAAATGGTTATATGATGAGTACAGTAAGAAAATGCTGAGGTGTAAGGATATTGTTGTGCTTAAGGACTTAGTTTGTGATGGAAAAGGAATATTAGGTGGGAAGGATTGCGACAGGAGTTGTCCATATTTTTGGAAAACAACATGGCTTGAAAAGGAATAAGATAAAGTACTATTTTCTTAGAGCTATTATATTAAGAGACAGATGTGATGGCCAAAGCAACAGATAGAATGAGGCTTGAACAAGATAATTTAAAATTAGTGAAAAAAGGAGAGATAGGATACATTTGTCAATACACGACAATGACGGATATAGGAAGGGAGCTAAAGCGTATTGAAAAATTCTACCAAATGTTATTGAGAGTATATCCAGCGATCAAACGTCGAATACGAAAGTGGTGTTATAGCTTTCGAAAACAGAGCGATAGAAGGTTGAATATGGAGATAATAATGAATGACTATCAACCAGAAGATGGTTCAGGGGATAGATTAGAAATAGGGGGTAGGGTAAAAGTTCTTTCTTATTCTCAAATTAAATCTACCCTAAATGATCAAGGGTATTTCAAAGGGTTAAGCTTTCAGGAAAGCATGGAAAAGTACTGCAATAACACTTACAAAGTTTTGAAACTTCCCCAATATGTATTAGATCAGGGAGGAAGAAAAATAAATAGGTGCAAGGATGTTGTGATACTGCGTGGTCTTTACTGTAATGGCAAGGGTACGGTTTTGGAAGAGGGATGTGATAGGTGCTGTCTTCATTATTGGAAAACTGATTGGCTAAAAAAAGTGGTTTGATCACTTTTAGAAAAAGGACGATTAGGAAGAGATAATGCCTAAAATCAAAATCCTTAAGACTAAAGATGAGTTGTACAGATTAAAACAAGATTGGAGTGTATTACATTCAAAGAGCAAAAGTAATTCTATTTTTTCAACGTGGGAATGGATCAGTAATTATGAAAAGATCTTAATGAATAGTAATGAGGAGTTAAATATCATATGTATATTCAATGAGAGAGAAAAACTCATAGCGGTTGCTCCTTTTTTAATTAAAAAGGAAAGAAAATATGGTCTGGAGTACAATATTATTGAGTTAATAGGTAGCGATGAAAGGATAGCCGCGGATTATATGGATATGATCATTGATCCAGAGTGCCTGAATGAGGGGAAAAGGCTCTTAATGGATTCTTTAATCGGGGGAGTAGATTTTAAATGGGATGGGATAAGATGGAATGGAATACTTAACGATTCTAAATGTTGGGACCTCTTGAGAGAATTTAAGAATAAGGGTTACGAAGTCGTTGAAGAGCCGATGGATATTTGCCCATACATCACCCTCCCCAAAACATGGGAGGAATACTTGGGCACATTATCCAAGAAAAGCCGTTATAATATCAGGAAAAAAAGAAGAGACCTGGAAAAGGAATACAAAAATAGTCTTTTCTTTATTGTTGCCGACGAAGATTCTTTGGTAAGAGCCATGGAGTGGACATGTCAGCTTCATCGGAGAAGAATGATGATGAAGGGAATAAACGGTTTCTCTACCTCGTCCGAATTTTGGAAATTTCAAAAAGAAGTAGCAAAAGAATTCTTAGCAAAAGGGTGGCTTGTCCTTGGAGTTCTGGAAATCGACGGCTCTCCGGTGGCATCTCAATATGGTTTTAAGTTTAATAACAAGCTCTTTCATTATCAGACAGGCTTCGATCCTAATTATGAGAAGTATAGTGCAGGATTGATCTCAACGGGGTTTATGATCGAGAATGCCTTTAAAGAGGAACTTCAGGAATATGACTTTCTGAGAGGAAAGGAAGACTACAAATTTCATTGGACTCAGGATGTGAGGACAATTTATTCTGCATCGATCGCTAATAAGAACTTGAGAGGACGTTTTTATTTTAGGGCGGAAAAGACTCTAAAAAGACTCAAGACAAAAATAAGAATGTTTTTGGATAGGCATTCTGAAATTAAATCGTTTTAACGATGGCTCAATAATCTCTTGTTAATGAGCGGAACCATTACTTAGCCTTATACAAAGATGGCGAAGAGAATACTGCTGATTTTGAGTAAAATTTGGAAGTTCGTCATTTCTATGATTTACGAGAAAAGAACCTATATAATTCATGAAAAAGAACTGGGGAAAGAGAGGAACAAAATTACAATCAGAGAAAATGGGGTTCAATTTGAGAAAATTAAAAAGTTGGATGATACGATTTATTTGTCACTCAAAAAGTCTAATCCGTATCTTTCAAAAAAAGTGTTTAATCATGAGGTCAGAAATGGGCATGAATGTTTTGTTGGGGTAAAAAATTGCGAGATCATATTTTTCGTATGGATACGGGGATACAAAGGGAAAGGTCTTGATGTTTCTAAGTATCCTATCGCCTCAAAGAAAGAAATCCATTTTTTCAGTGCCGTTACTAAAAAGGAGTATAGAGGAAAAAACATTTACCCTGCTGGGATACAATTCTTAGAAAATTATCATAAAGAATTGGGATATGAGAGAATGTCATGTACCACTTTAAAAGAGAAAAATGGAGAAAATAATTCGCAAAGAGCATTATCTAAAATTAATTTTATGGACACAGGAAAACGGATAGCCACGACAAGATTTCTGTTTTATAGAAGATCTCGCCAAAACTTTGCTATTCATTTTGATGAGATCCAGCAGGAAGTCAAGACGTAACGGATAATATTTTATCCAGGGTGATTTCTATGCGAGGGTCAAACCAGTGCAGTGGTAAAGGGATAAACCTCAAAGAGAGTGAACGGTGTTATTGTTGATCGTACGTTCCAGCCTGAATGTCCTTATCTGATATCCATCAGAGCTTTAAAGATCACTTTAAATCGTCCCCGGGGAAAACGGACAGGGGTTATGTTTCTTATCTTCGCTGGGATAGGCCTGGCATTAGAGACATAACCTCAGGATCGTAAGCGGTGCCTCCCTAGTTAGATAAAGGAAAACGGGCTTAAATAAAGGGATAACAAAAAGAAAAGTAAGCGATAAGAGATCGGGATATCTCAATGTATCAGAGGAAGGGAATATTAATACTAACGGATACCTTTCATGGTATGGGTGGCTCTGAACGAAATATTACTCAGCTCCTCGGAGGTATCGACAAGAACAAGTTCAGCCTCTATGTGGCACGGCTTGCATCCGGTAAACTTGCAGAAAATATGAAATATAGGGATTTCCCTATCATGGATCTCAATGGAGCTGGTATTTATACCATTTCCGGCTTAAGAAATCTTGTCTTTTTGAAGAGATTCATGAGTGAAAAGAAGATATCCCTTATCCTGACGTACCATGAAAGCTCTGACTTCTATGGCCTGGCTCTTTCTATTATTTGCAATATTCCGGTCATCTCCAGCAGGAGGGACATGAGTTTCAAAACACAACCACATCATAGACTTGCCTATAGACTTGGGGGAAGATACTTTGACTCCGTGATCGCTGTCTCAAATGCGGTTAAGGAAGAAGTGGTAAAACGCCGTTGGTTTCCTGAAGAAAGGATGCTCACCATTTACAATGGAATTAACACCGCCAATTATGGAAACGCACATGATGGCGCAGCTTTAAAGAGGAGACTTGGAATTCATCCAGAATCTCCTGTGGTGGGCATGGTTGCAAACGTCCGCAAGATTAAAGGATACCACTATTTTCTTCACGCTGCCGGGATTATCCACAAATACAATCGCAACGTCCAATTTCTGATTATTGGCAATGATTGGACACAGCCTGGGTTCACAATCACCGAACTCAAACGATATGGGGAGGAAATAGGGGTTTCCCAGAACCTTCATTTTCTTGGCGGAAGAGAGGATGTGGCAGATTTGATCTCCCTTTTTGACGTGGCTGTCCTTGCATCTTTGAGTGAAGGATTTTCCAATGTCATTTTGGAATATATGGCCTCATCAAAACCAGTCGTGGCAACGGAGGTTGGAGGAAATCCAGAATTAGTCGTCCATGACGAGACTGGATTATTAGTTCCTCCGGCAGACGCTCATGCACTTGCAGACGCGATCCTGTCCATCTTGGAAGATAAAGAAACGGCGTTAAGATTTGGTATCGCTGGAAGAAAACGGGTTGAAGACAAGTTTGAATTAGGAAAAATGATAAGGGAATATGAGGACTTATTTGAAAGGGTCATATTGAGGGGGCTGAGTTAAAAGCATTCCTTGTTCGAGAAACGAAGAAGGGAATCGCTGACCAGAGAATCTATCACCGAAATCCACAAAGAATGATAAACCTATCGATAAGAGGGGTGTCAGAAAAAGAATTCTTGGAAGCAAAGCATGGATGGAATTCTTTATGAGAGAAAAGTGTAACGAATGAAGGATTTCTTTATGCTCTCTCTCAGTTTCAAAGCATATATAAACCTATCATAGGCCGGACGAATACGAAGGCCAGAGGTAGAAGGATCGAATTCATCAGAAATTTCTATTCCAGCAAGGCGTCCTCATCCTTATTGAAAAGTCTGTTCTTGCACGAGGCTCATAATGGTATCTTTCTTATTTATGATCCATTTTGAAATTGTCCGAGAATTGGACGAAATAGAAGTATCTTGTCAATTAGTATAACTATGAAATCAAGCATTTATAATTTAGGGTCTAAGTTAATAGCTAAAACGAAAATACCGCAGCTATTTCACAGGTTGGCATATCGTGATGAGCTAACCATTATCATGTATCATGGGATTATTCGGTCTCCCCTCGTGGTCACGGACTGGTGTTTTGTTGATGAGAATTCTTTTAGCACGCAAATAGAGTATCTTAAGAAACACTTTGAGATCATTTCTCTTTCAGAGGCTGTTGAACGCATGAGAAGTGGAGGGATAAAACGCCCGACCGCTGTGATCACCTTTGATGATGGGTATCAAAATAATTTTGACGTAGCCTTCCCCATTCTATACGAAGAAAAAATACCTGCCACTATTTTCCTTACCACAGGATTAATAGATACGAATGATACGGTTTGGCATTGCCAGCTCAATCTTGCACTTTCGCAAACGCGAAGGCCTCGCATTGAACGGAATGGTTTTAGGTTCGACCTTTCCACATTAGACCTGAAGGCTAAAGCTTCAGCAGCCATTCAAAACAGTTTGAAAGAACTGCCACACCCACAGCTTATGGCAGCAGTGCGTAATATTATTTTGGAGTTGGATGGCGATCCAGATTGTTCAATAGAGGTTGGTTCTCCTTATCGTATGCTTAACAAAAATGCTATTGCAGAAATGGTTGCCTCCGAGCTGATTGAATTCGGCGCACACACCCATCAGCACATGATTCTAAGTCGTCTTTCACCGGAAGAACGACTCAACGAGATCAGACGATCCGTTGACGCGATTCAGGAACTCACCGGGCGTCCGTGCAAGTGTTTTGCTTATCCGAATGGGCGGATGGAAGATTATGACTCGGATAGTATCAAAAATCTTAAGGCTTGCGGCATTAAAATGGCCGTGACGACGATTGCAGGCCCAAATAATATGACGACACCTGCGATGGAATTGAGGCGCTACGGAGTTGGCGCTGATCTACCCATGGAAGAATTCCAGCTTATGGCCCATCATTTCATCTCAAAACTTCAGAAATAATCGGATGTGCTCTTGAACAAATGTTTCTAAAACAGGGTGCAGGAATTGCTGAAAATGCTTGGACACACGCATCGCTGGTTGGAGGAAATTAAACGATCGTGATTGTAAAGAATAGGGTTCATAGAAGTTAATATGTCACCCTTCAGGAAATTTGTAAAACAGTTTAGTCATTTTTTAAGTGGGATGGTGATCGCACAGCTTTTTGCTTTCGTCACCTTTCCAATCCTTACCCGGGTGTTAACAAAGGAGCAGTATGGGATATTGGGGTTGGTGACCACAACCATGCTTTTTGCGGTCGCGATTGCAAAAGCAGGGTTGTCGGATGGGGTGATCAGATTCTATAAGGAATATAGTGGTGCTAGGGAGAAGCTCGAGACATTTTCTTCCACGATCCTGATAAGAGGCATGATTTTCTCAGGCCTGGTGAGTCTTTTCTACTTAATCTTTTTATTGCTAATTCGGAAATACTTAAGGATCAACGAAGGGTATATCATTTGTTTTTTGATCATGGCTTTATACTTGTTCATCCGGCCCCTGAATATTATTGTCTTATACTTTTTAAGAGTCAACGATAAAACAATATTCATGAATGTCGCGGGCCTTGTGGAGAAAATATGTTCTGTGGGTCTTTCTCTGTTCCTCTTATTGTATGCTCTTAAGGCCTTCTACGGATATTTCGTTGGTCTCGTGATCGCTGAGGTTGTTGTCTCCGCAGTTTTATTCTATTGGTTCTTCAGGCATTTTAGCGTCAATCCAATCAAGGTATCGAATGAACTGAATCTAAAATTAATAAAATTTGGGGCCCCCTTGCTTTTGACGGAATTATCCTTCTTATTAATGTCCTATGCCGATAGGTATCTGATGGTTGCCTATCTTGGAAAGGAAGCCTTGGGGTTATATTCAGCAGGGTACAATCTGGCGATGTATATTGGGAATATTATGATGTTTTCAGTATCCTATGCCATTGTTCCAATCTATGTTGAGATTTTTGGAAGAGAGGGAAGAGGAAAAACTGAGGAATTTCTTCAAAAAAGTTTACACTATCTATTGATGATTATCATCCCCATGTGGTTCGGTTATATGGCGATCGCCAAAGACCTTTTTATAGGTTTGGCCTCGGAGAAGTACGCTTCGGCAGCAAATTTTTCTCCTTTGATCCTGACGGGATACTTTTTGCTGGCATTGAACGTTCTATTTAATTCCGGACTGTATTTGGAAAAGAAAACAACTGTATCTTTCGGAATAATGTTCTCTGCTATCCTATTCAATATTTGTCTGAACCTTATACTGATGCCAAAGTTTCACGTGATGGGGGCCGCTGTCTCGTCTGTTGCTTCATGCTTACTCGCAACGGGATTAACATTTTGGATTTCTTCGAAATATGTGACTCTCAAGATTGAAAAGAAAACACTGCTTTACTATGGAAGCGTTTCATGTTTCATGTTTCTCATCCTTAAGCAGATTGAGATGCCAGGGATCTGGATGAATTTGGGGGTAAAGGTGATGGTGGGCATGTTGATAACAGTTGCAGCGATTCTGTGCATGGAAAAGGAGATAAAGAATAAAATTAGAGATAGATTATGTTTTAGGGTAGAGAAATCAATTAGGGGACTAGGCTGCCTCTTTAAGGATTGGTAAAGATTTTGTGGGCTGAAGGGGAAAGGAGATACGCTATGGCTATGCGTTGTTCGAGGTGCATTCTCCCAGAGACAGTACCTCATATCACTTTTGACGAAAATGGTGTGTGTCAGCTATGTCGGGATTATAAAAAATCTACATCTAAGGGTGAGCAAGAGTTGCGCAGAGATATCGGAAGTTATGTTAAAAAAGGCAGAAAATACGATTGTATCGTTCCTGTAAGTGGGGGAAGGGACAGTTCCTATGCACTGTGGTATGCTAAGAATGTATTGGAACTTAGCCCTATTGCCGTTCATAATGATAATGATTTTGAAACGGAAATTGCTGGCAAAAACTTGGAGAACATTACGAAGAGTTTGGATGTGCCTCTCGTTCGTAGAAGGTCTTTGAACGGAATATCGAAAAAGATCGTGGCAGAAAAATTTAAGATGAATGCGCCTTTTGGTGCAGGATTGATAGTAGAGCAGACCTGTGAGGCGTGCAAATACGGTTTCGAATCAGCCTCGTACAATATAGCCAGGAAAGAAGGAGTTCAGTTAGTCATATGGGGAGATTCCGAATACGAGTCTACCGTACCTTTTTACGCATTACTGAATCGTGAGGTTCCTTCAAAGTGGCGGAGATTATTATCCCCCGGGGGTATAAACCTGTTTAAATATAAATACTACTTCGGAAAAATGAAACGAGAATATGGTCCAGATTCCTCCGAGGGTTTTAAGAAAATTCACCTCTATAATTATATCGAATGGGACCGGAAAATAATTGTCGAGACAATTCAAAAGATAGGATGGGCTAAACCACAAACGCATGCGACAAGCTGGAGAATCGATTGTTCATTGGTTCCTCTAGTAAATTATCTTACGAAAAAGGCTTATGGCGTGAGCAAATTAGAGATTGGATTCAGCAATATGGTCAGAAGCGGGAAAATGGACCGGAATGATGCGTTAAAAGAAATAAGGGAGATTGAAAGTGCCTTTGATGTTAATAAGTTGGAGAACTTTCTAATAGAAATGAATATTTCCCCAGTGATCGTTAGGAAGGTTTTATACTGAGAACCATATTATCATGTTCGCATGAAGCCAAAGAGGTAATGACCTATTCTATTAAGGGAAGAAAAGGAGCACAAAATATGGTCATGCGTTGTTCAAAATGCGTCCTTCCAGAGACAGTACCTCATATAAATTTTGATGAAAACAGTGTATGTAATTATTGCAGGGAATATGATGAAAATAAGAATAAAATTAGTATCAATTATAGTTTAAAAGGTGAAAGATTCCGAGGGTTTATCGACGAAGCCGTCTGTAAAAGGATTCAAAACGGATCAAAATATGATGTCCTTGTCCCTGTCAGTGGCGGAAGAGATAGTTCATATGTCGCATGGGAATTGAGCAAAAACCTTAGAATATTATGTGTCCATTATGACAACCCCTTTTCTTCGTCTCAGACAAAAGTAAATGTCGATCGTTTAATAAAGACTATTAAGTCAGATATTGTTTCCTTCAATTATCCAAACGATAGGCATGTAAGGAGTTTTAAAGCAAACTTAAAGGCATGGCTCAAGAGGCCTGAATTGGCAACCATGGGACTGATGTGTTTAGCCTGTAAACCCATGTACCTGGAATTTTTTAGGATTGCAAGAAGAAATCGAATCGGATTCATTATTGACGGCTCGAATCCAAACGAGGCCACGACTTTCAAAATAGAAGCTCAAGGAGGCCGTGGGGCAAGAAGTCTTTTCTCATGGAAATCGATTACTAATGTCGGAGGAAAAGCGATAAGTAATTTGCGGTATTTTAGGGCGTGTAACATCATCCCTGCAATTCATACATTTTTGTCTTTAAACGGTAATACACCGTACTTAAGGTGGAAATATCCGGATATTATCAAATTAGGGTATTTCTATTTTCATCCTTATCATGAAAAAGAGATCAATGATTGTCTGAGAGAGATCGGATGGGAAAAAGCGAAGGATAACAAATCGCCGTGGCGGTTTGACTGTGAAGTAGATTCCTTAAAGAACTACTTATTTCAAAAGGTCATAGGCGCCAACGAGAAGGATGACTTATTTAGCAAGAATATTCGATGGGGTTTAATGATCCGAGAGGAAGCGATGAACCGACTTGAGGAAGGTGAGGTCAATGTTGACATTGTAGAAAGAGTTTTAAATAAAGTTCAGATGAAGTTATCTGATCTCCAATTACCGAAAAATAAAAACTAGGAGTGAAAAACCAACCATGCTAAATGGTCTCTTCAATTTCATTAGAAATATAGGCTTACCAATTTTATACTTTGGTGGGATCTTAACTTGCCTATTATCCGTTTTTAAGAAAGCTAGTTGGGGCCTCCTCTTGATGGTTATTCTGATCCCGCAGCCGAATATTTTTTACAGATTGTATCATTTTCCGGGGGGAAAAGATTTATTAGATTTTCTGTTTCTTGCTGTTATGATCGGAATATTTGTTAACAAAGGGGGGTTTGAGAGATCGGGAAATTCGGTACTCGCAATCATCTTAGTTTTGGTGAGTTATCTTGCCGTCTGGAATAGCAGTATGAATTTTTCTCTCCCCTTACCGCTTACCCTTGCAAATCCAATGTTGAAGCCATGGAAGAGTTACGCCTATATGGTGTTCATGTATCTCTTGACTTTCAACGCAATAAAAGACGACGAAAACCAACGGAAGATGCTGGTATTAGTTATGGCTTTAGTTATGTTATTTGTTTCAATCCGGAGTTACCGGAGTTATACGGTAGGACCGTCGTTTATCGAAGATAGTCGGGCGACGGGTCCTTTCTGGATTGTTGGTCTCGGACCGAATCACTTTGGTGCTTTTATAGCCCATTATTCGGCGGTTCTTTTGGGTCTGCTGATCCTGGATAACATTCGGTGGCATAAGATATTATTTTTAGTGACGATCTTGATTAGTCTTCATCCACTCTTCTTTTCTTATTCAAGGGGCGCGTACGTGGCTGCACTCGCAGTCTTGGTGTTCTTTGGTTTGGCAAAAAAGAGGAGCTTATTGATTTTAGCTATCGTCCTTGTCATTGCATGGCAAACCATATTACCGTCATCGGTTGTTGAGCGGATTACGATGACGAAAACTGGGGAGGGACAGATTGAGCGGTCGGCTGCGATCAGGTTGGATCTGTGGGATCATGCATTGGGCCTTTTTAAGAAGAAGCCAATTTTTGGATTCGGGTTTGGTGGTTATGAATTTACAATGCCGGACGAATTGCATTGGAAAGACACACATAACTACTACTTAAAGATGTTGTCCGAGCAGGGAATTGTCGGATTCGGGTTACTGTTAGTTGTTCTGTTTCTGGCCTTTCGGAGCGGTTGGAAACTACTGAAAGTCGGTAAAAATGGGTTTGAGAGGGGCCTGGGCCTCGGATTTGCAGGGTGTGTAGTCGCATGTGTATGTACGAATTTTTTTGGTGATCGATGGTCGTATTACGAAATGGGGACCTATTTCTGGGTTTTTTGGGGGCTGGTGGATAGGGAGATCTTGATAGCACGGGAGGCAATTAACGCAGCACCGAATGTTGAACAGACAGAATGGTCCTCTTCAAGCATGGAAAACGAGGATGTGAAAAGGGGAATGAAATGAACGGCATCGTTAGAATCGGCATGGTAAGCGTCCTTGTATTTTTGGGGCTAGTTCTTGCAAAGACGGCGAGGGCTGGAGAAACACATTATGTGTCCACGACCGGATCGGACAGGAACAGCGGAACACTGAGCAGCCCTTGGGCGACCATCCAGCATGCGGTGGAGCAATCAAGGCCCGGTCATACCATTTTCGTACGCAGCGGCATATACCAGGAAGGGGAAGTATGGCTCCGGGCTTCTTATCAGCATTGCGGCACGCCGGGAAACTTGCTGACGATTAAAGCATATCAAAACGAAGTCCCGGTCTTTGTCAATAGTAAACGCCCGTTTATCATTGGATGCAATTATTTGCGTGTCGAGGGCCTCCATTTTGAAAACGGAAAGTCCATTGGCGTTGAGGGTAATACCGTACAACTTGTTAATAATACTTTTACCGGCTCGGGATATGCGTGGGCTGCAATCGATACCAGTGGTACTAATATTTTGCTGGAAGGGAATATATGTGACATAAATGGTAATACCGTGGGGACGCAGGGCCACTGTTACTACATCAGCCACGGCTCCGATATTACCATCAGAAATAACAAGGCAAAAGGCATGACCGGCTACGGCATTCACGTTTTTGACCAACGGCGAAGTGAGGACCCTCCGGGATTTGAAAGGCTTATAAAAAATGTGATCATTGAAGGGAATGTGGTCTCATATTCTCAGCAGCGGTCAGGAATCATCCTTGCGGCATATGACCATGCGCGCATCGAAAACGTCATCATCAGGAACAATGTGTTGTTTAACAACGCACACAGCGGCATATACATCCCCGGAATTGTGTCGAATGTAAAAATATACAATAACACGTTGTTCGGCAACGGGGAGACAGCGCTTCTGATCTACGGTACGACACGCGACGTTGCTAACGTGGAAATCAAAAACAATATCTTTGACCTCACTAAAAGTAAGAGTTCAAATGCATACCATGTATCAAACGGAAAGGGCAATAATTCTCTGGTCCTTCAGAATAATCTCTATTGGTCGAAGCCTCTTCGATTGTACAAGCTGTCTGATGCGTCACCCATAATCGGAGACCCACATTTTGTGAACCCGAAGGAGGAGAACTTCCATCTTCTGCCAGGATCAGCGGCAATTGATAAAGGGATTCCGTTAAGCGATGTATCGCATGATAAAGACGGAATCAAGCGGCCACAGGGCACTGCGTTCGATCTGGGTGCGTTTGAATTCCATTAAAAAGAATACGCACTGCAATGTTAGCTAGTAGCAGACACATCATATGAGTTCAGAGACGCCGCAGGTATCGATTTTGATCCCATGCCGGAACGAGGCCAAACATATTGAACACTGTCTCACCAATATCTACGGGTTTACGCCTCCACCGGGAGGGTTTGAGGTCATCGTGATTGACGGCATGAGCAACGACGGTACCCGCGATATCCTGCCGCAGCTCAAGGACCAATTCCCGGAGCTTGTGATAATCGATAATCCAGACAAGATTGTCTCAAAGGCGATGAATTTTGGGATTCAGAATGCAAAAGGAGAATATATCGTCAGAGCAGATGCGAGATGTATTCACCCCAAGAGCTACCTATGCGATTTGATTGAATTGAGTGAAAGAACGGGGGCCGACAATGTGGGGGGCGTCCTGGTTCCTGAATTTGGTAATCGGTATACACAAAATGCAATTGCTTTGGCTTATAAAAGCCGTATTGCCATGGGTGGGGCATTGCGCGATCGCGGCGATTTCATCGGAGAGACAGATACTGTCTATGGAGGGTGTTTTAAGAGAAAACGTCTTTTAGAGGTAGGGATGTATGATGAATCAATGGTGAGAAATCAGGACGACGAATTATCCTTCCGGCTACGTGAAATGGGGGGAAAAATTATCCAAGACGGCAGGATCAAAATTCAATACTATCCTAGAAACTCGTTTTGGCATCTTTTCAAGCAATTCATGCAATATGGTTACTGGAAGGTCAGTGTGATCAAGAAGCATCCTCAGCAGGCATCATTAAGACACTTTCTACCAGCAATCCTCGTTGTAGGTTTTATGCTACTGATTGTGGTAGCACCGATAGACTACTATGCACTTAATGGGTTAATAATCTATAGCATAAGTTACTTTTTACCCGTCAGCCTTGAGTCTTTCAAACTTGCATACAGACCTGAATTAAAATGTTGGCCTGGGGTATTTATAGCCATCATTTTAATACATTTTGGTTTCGGAATTGGCTTCGTGGTTAACTTGATATGCAGATTTTTGAATCTTAAGCCTAAATTTTTTGAGACGTTGAGTCGATAAGGAGATTCCATGGTTGAAAGTAGGTGGAGTTTTAATTTAAATTGTCGGGAAAAATTATTTTTGCGATTTTTCTGCTACTCTCCGCCCGGGAAAGAGATGTTAGACAAAGATAATGCTTTAGCTTCAGAATCAGATTCATTAGGATTACTTAAGCATTATTTTGGTAATCATTTTGTGCAATCGATAAAAAATAAAGTAGTTTTAGATATAGGGTGCGGAGAAGGAATTCAAGTTGTTGGCTCTGTCATCGGAGGGGCAAAAAAAGCAATTGGAGTAGAGGTAAGACCAGTATTTAGGAGAGGAGAGGAATGGGCTAAGCAACTTAAGATTGTTGATAGAGTGACATTTGCTCTTTCTCCAATTCAAGAAATAGGAAAGGAATGTGTTGATGTTGCGATTAGTCAAAATTCATTTGAACATTTTATGAATCCAAGCCAAATCTTAAATGATGTATTTTATGTATTAAAAAGGAGCGGAAAGTTCTTCATTACATTTGGCCCCCCATGGCTACATGCCCACGGGGGACACTTAACTTTTATGGTAAGGTATCCCTGGGCACATTTGTTATTCTCGGAAAAAACAATAATGGCGGTGAGGAAACTGTTCAGAAATGACAATGCGGATAGGTTTGATCAAGTTGAAGGTGGCCTGAATAAGATGACAATAAATAAATTTAAAAGAAGTGTGAAAAGGTCTGGTTTTAAATTAGAACAGTTGTCTTTAACTCCAGTCAAAGGACTAATACCCTTGGTTAAAATTCAATATATACAGGAATTTTTTACAACGCATATATCTGCTATATTGACCAAGATGTGAAAGATTTATTGTTAAAACATCAAACATTCAGTAAGGATTAAAATGGTTTTAGAAAACATTACTTCAAAAAAGGATGTAGGAATGGAAGAATTGAGCAGCCGAGAGTCAGGATTTCTTCATTTTTCTTTACCTATGATTGAAGATGATGAGATTAGTGAGGTAGTTGAAACACTTAAGACAGGTTGGATAACAACAGGCCCAAAGTCTAAAAGGTTTGAAGAAGAATTTAGGAAATATATAGGGTGTAAACATGCTGTTTCTGTTAATTCCGGTACCGCTGCGCTGCATTTAGCTTTAGAGGCGATAGGTATCAAGGAAGGCGATGAAGTTATAACATCTCCAATGACCTTTGCGGCGACTGCTGAAGTTATTCGTTACTTTAAGGCAAAACCTGTATTTGTGGATATTGACAAAATAACGATGAACATCGATCCTGAGAGAATAGAAACATACCTTGCGTCCAAGTTAAATTCTAATGCTCCATTACCCAAGGCAATCATTCCGGTGCACTACGCAGGGTACCCGTGCGATATGGATAGAATCTTTCAAATAGCTGAGAGGTACAACCTCAGGGTGATTGAAGACGCTGCTCATGCTTTCCCATCATTTTATGATGGGAAAATGATTGGAACGATAGGGGATATTACCTGTTTCAGTTTTTATGCAACTAAAACCATCACTACAGGTGAAGGGGGGATGGCAACTACTGAGAATGAAGAGTGGGCGGATAGAATGAGGATAATGAGTCTTCATGGAATTAGCAAAGACGCCTGGAAGAGATATACCGCAGAGGGAAGTTGGTATTACGAGATAATCGCTCCAGGTTATAAATATAATCTTACCGATATCGCTGCGGCATTGGGATTAGCTCAACTTAAAAAAGCGGATATTTTTTGGAAAAGAAGGGCTCAAATTGCAACCATGTACAATGAGGCTTTTGAGGATTTAATAGAAATTGAAACACCCCTGATGAAAAAAAATGGGGAGGAGGGGGGATGGGAGAGTGGTAAAGATATAAAACATAGCTGGCATCTTTATGTTATTAAACTGAATCTCGAACATCTAACAATAGATAGAAATACTTTTATAGATGAACTTAAAACTAAGGGAATTGGTACATCTGTCCATTTTATCCCTCTTCACATCCATCCATATTACCGCAATGTATTCGGGTACAAACCAGAAGACTTCCCGATCGCTTACGAAACCTACAAAAGGATTGTATCTCTGCCAATATATCCAAAGATGACAGACACTGACGTAGAACGCGTAATAGACGCCGTCATTGATGTGATTTCAAGAAATAGGAAATAAACTATCCCTCCTCCTACCATCTTCAGCCTAAATCATGAAACGTGTCTTTGACATCTTCTTCTCATTAATCGGTCTTCTGATATCATTGCCTCTTTTTGCTGTAGTTGGAATCCTAATAAAAATTGATAGTACGGGTCCCGTATTTTTCAGGCAGGAGAGAATAGGTAGAAACTTTGAAAGATTTGCTATTTTTAAGTTCAGAACAATGGTTTTGGATGCCGAGAAGAAGGGTCTGTCAATTACGTCTAACACGGACAAGAGGGTGACGAGGGTAGGAAAGATTTTGAGAAAATTGAAGATGGACGAGCTACCCCAACTGATCAATGTCTTAAGAGGCGATATGAGTTTAGTGGGTCCAAGGCCTGAAGTAGAGAGGTACGTTGAACTCTATAAGAAGGATTATAGGGAAATCCTAAAGGTAAGGCCAGGAATCACCGATGTTTCCTCAATTTTATATAGAGATGAAGAGGGAGTTTTGGGAGATCAGGCCGACCCTGAGTCATACTATGTGAGAGTAGTTCTCCCACAAAAAATTAAACTTTCCCAAGAATATTTAAAAAAAAGTTCTTTTTCCCACGATGTGAAACTTATATTAAAAACTCTTTTTAGAGTCTTTCTGGTACTTCCAAAGAACTAAGACATTCTTAGAATAAGACATCTCAAAGGCGATTCCAAGTGCAAATCTTACATCTAATCAGTAGTAATGGATTATTTGGAGCGGAAAGGGTAGTTATCGAATTATCAAAAAGTTTGCGACTTATAAATAATTGTAAGCCCATTGTTGGAGTTATAAAAAATTTGAAAAATCCTCATACAGAGATTGCAGAAGAAGCAAAATCAAATGGTCTCATGACGATAGTTTTTCCATGCAAAGGGAAATTCGATATTAAAACGATTTCTGAAATCAGAAAATTTATGAAAAGGGTCCAAATTGATCTTATTCACTGCCATGGCTATAAATCAAATCTTTACGGATTATTAGCATCTAAAAATATATTACCCACTTTAACAACGAATCATAATTGGTTAACTTGGCACTGGAAATTAAAAATTTATTGTTTCTTTGATAGCTTGTGGATTCGCCATTTCGATCGAATTGTAGCCGTTTCAGAGGAAATAAAAAGGAGTATGCTGAAATACAAGATTCCTAAAGAAAAAATAAAAGTTATTGACAATGGAATTGATATTGAGAGGTTTAATAAAGAAATTTTAACCAAAAACATTAAAAGAGAATTTGGTATTAATGAGAATGTCAAGGTCGTCGGTACGATTGGAAGCTTGAAATTTGAAAAAGGTCATACGTTCTTACTAAGGGCTGCGAAAGAAATTCTTAATATTAATAAAGATGTTAAATTTCTATTTGTGGGGGACGGACCCCTTAGAAAAATATTGGAAGATGAAACAAAAAATCTGGGGATAGAGAAAGACATCATTTTTACTGGTCTTAGAAATGATATACCAGAACTGCTTTCAATAATGGATATTTTTGTTTTGCCCTCTGTGAAGGAGGGGCTACCTATGGTGATTCTTGAGGCGATGGCTTCAAAGAAGCCGGTTATTGCGACAAAAGTTGGAGGAATCCCAAAAGTTATTAATAATGAAGAAAATGGTATTTTGGTTGAGCCGAAGGATGTTAGCGCGCTAAAGCATTCAATTATTGATTTGATGAATAATGTCAGTAAGATGCATCGATTAGCCTACGAGGGCTATGAAAAAGTAAAAAGAAATTTTTCGTCGGATGCGATGTGTAAGAAATATTACGATTTATATCAAGAATTGATGGCCTGAAGAGTCGCTAACCCTTATGAAGGTTCCAATATTGCTTTATCATGCTATATTTGAAAATGAATTGAATAGAGAAAAATATGCAATTAACAGAACGGAATTCGAACAACAAATGAAGTATCTTTTAGAATATGGCTTTCAGAGCTTGTTACTCGAGGATTTCTTTAAGACTAACGATGTCGTAAATAATAATAAGAAACCTGTAATCATTACTTTTGATGATGGGAATTATAGTGACTTTTCTTTAGCATTCCCAATTTTAAAGAAATACGGGTTGATTGCTACATTTTTTGTAACAGTTAGCAATATAGGAAATAAGAATTATGTAAGTTGGCAGGATCTTAGGGAAATGAAGGCAGCAAATATGGCCATTCAATCGCATAGCTTGAATCATTTTTTTCTTTCTGATCTCAAGGAAGAAAGTATTTTTAAGGAATTAAATGAATCAAAAAGGGTGCTTGAAAATATGCTAAAAGGTGATGTTAGGTTTATTTCATTACCAGGAGGGTTCTTTTCACGAAAGGTATTAAACATGGCAAAAAATATTGGCTATAGAGGAGTATGTTCCTCTATACCTGGAATAAATATACTTGATGGTGAAACAAGAGAATTTGCGGTATTTAATCGATTTTTGATTACCAGGGGAATCTCTATAGGAAAATTTAAGCCCATTGTCAATGGAAACTGGAAATATAGAGCTGAATGCAAAATACAATATTATATTAAAGCTGGCATGAAGAAAATTCTTGGAAGCCAAAGATATTATTCATTATGGTTTAAATTTTTTCGAGAATAGAAGGATAGTTTGAAAAGATTTATGGAAACCAAAGTATTAATGATACCTAAGAATCATGAATATATAAATAGGCTTAGAGCTAACCTTGAAAAAATTGATGTGAGAGTCGAAATTCTCAAACCCTTTCATTACGCCTCTCTGGGTAATGTTGCCAAAATGATTTTTTTCAGGTTTAAACATTATAGAATCATACATGTCCATTGGCTTTACATATTTCCCTTAAGATTTGTTATGAAATGGTTTTATTATTTCTGCAAGATGATGGGAATAAAGATTATCTGGGAGATGCATAATATTGTTCCCCACCATTATAAAGAAAGGGATGTGAAGAATTCAAAATGGTTTTATGAAAAGTCAGATGCGATAATATTCCATAGCGAAAGCGACATAAATAGATCTAAGGAGATATTAGGAACAAGTGTGAATAAAATAAACATCGTTATACCCCACGGAAATTTCAATGAATCTTATGAGAATAAAATCACTAAAGAGGAAGCCAGAAAAATATTGAACATTCCAGAAAACAAAAGAGTTATTCTTTGTTTTGGTTTCATTAGAAAAAATAGAGGTTATGAATATCTTATAGAAGCAACCAAGGATATGGAAGACTCCATTGTTATTATTGCAGGGAAGATGGAAGATAAGAATGTATATGAAAGACTGCTTGATTGGAAAGACAGAGTGAAAAACCTCAGACTGTTTGCCAAATGGATCCCGGATGATGAAATCCAGGTATATTTTAATGCCTGTGATATCGTCGTTTTGCCTTATACAGAAATTACTACTTCGGGGGTGATTCCCCTTGCTTATTCATTTTCAAAGCCTGTTATTACAACAAACGTTGGTGGCTTAAAAGATGTGGTTGATGAAAAAACGGGTATTCTCGTACCTCCAAAAGACTCAGATGCCTTAAGAAAAGCCATAGAAAAAGTTTTCAGTTTAGACTTTGAAGAAATGGGGAAATATGCCTATGAATATGCCAAGAAAGAATTTAGCTGGGAATCAAATGCCAAGAAAATTAATCAATTATATAAGTTAATTTAAGTTATCAAAAACATTTATCGAAATGGAATGATAGAGAAAAGCAAAGAAAATATAAAATATATTGTGAAAGTCAGATTTGAACTTACAGACACCGTCAAGCCGGATAATGCTTCATTCTCAATTAATAGCCCTATTTGGTGAAAAGATGCTTTTTTTACACCTTGGATTCAAAATAAACTAATTACGACAGCAAAGGTTGAGGGAGGTAAGGTTAATGAGTTTTCCTCCCCTGAATGTATTCAAATATTTGCCTCATGGAGGGAAAATATGAGGGCTTCATTTTTTTGTATCCTTTTAGTTTGTCTTCAATTGATTTTTGGCTGTACCGCGCAGAGGGTAGAAAAGCTTACCCCTAAAAATGATTTGTCTTATCCTCTCCCTCAGCCAGAATCAAAAATACAAGTAAAAACCTGGGACGGAAGCCCAGATTTGGAACCAGGGTTGAATGGTAGCGATATCTTGCTTTATGAAGATTTTGAGGCACCAAATTATCAGGATCAGTGGCCAGTTTACTGGGGTAGGCCAGTAGGAGCTGGGACAGTGAGCACTCCATCTAAATATGTATTCGCTGGAAAGCGGTCAGCGTTTTTGGAAGTCCCAAAGGGCAGACATGAATCATTGGGATATGGGGAATATGTGCCAAGAACCCCAATAGATGATGTGGTTTATGTCCGAATGTACCTTCGTTTGGCAGACGATTTTTCAATGGGCACAGCCAACCAGCTGAAGCTACTCTCTATTAAGGGGGGTGCAAAGCCTGAAAACGCATACGGTGGTGCAGGAAAGAAGCCCACTGGCCAAGATAAATTCTCTGTAACCTTAGCTTTAGACAACTGGATGAAGCTACACTTCTATCTCTACCATCCTGACCAGTGGGGTGGATATGGTGACTGGACCTACTGCCAGACTTCTTTCTTCCGCAAAGCAGGGTTTTCTCGGGGCAGATGGCATTGTCTCGAACTCATGCTTAAGAATAACACCCCCGGAGAAAAGGATGGTCAGATAAAGGCATGGCTGGATGGAACCCAAATAGGAAAAATTGAAAAGTTACGTTTCCGTGATGTGAGTGCCGTCAAAATCCGGCGGTTCACTGTGGAGAATTATTTTGGCGGTGCCAACGTGAGTGACACTTCGCCAAAAGATCAACGCATATACATAGATAATTACGTAGTTAGCACGAAGCCAATCGGTTGTTTCGGGGCGGGACACTAACGGCTGTGCCTTTATCATCCTGGTTTCGGACCAGTAATTGTTGACCCATTCGGCGGCGCCAAGCCCCGCCTTTGAAAGCGGGGTAAAGAAGCGCCGCTCAGGGTCAACCCTGAGCAAGCTCCGGCCTTCAGGCCGGAGAGTCGAAGGGTTGACTTCCAGATTTATCACAGAGTGAACATTTATGAAATCGTTAGCCAAGATGTAATTTGACGGTGTCTGTAAAATTAAGTATCGTTCAGGACATATAAATCCTCCTAACACTTTACCCCTTGATTTCCTATTAGTGGAAACAATTTTCCAAAAAGTGGTATTTCGTTACTACTTCCAAATAACCTACCTGTCATACGCTGATCATAATTTATTTAACTATTTAATATTTCAAATAAATTCATAGCGGAATTCTGTGAGAACCATTGGCATTAAGTTTGCTCTTCATATTAATTATAAGTTTCTTTATTAGATAAACTCAAATGTTTAAACACCTTTACTATTATAATGGAGTTTCCTTAAAAGAACGATTGCTTAATGGTAGGCTAATGACCTATAGACGAATTTCTATTGTCATCTTCCAATTATTTTTGGTGATTTTAGCTTATGGAATCTCTTTTCTAATACGTTTTGAATTTAGCATCCCTCCTGAAGAATTTAAAATATTGCTTAATACTCTCCCCACGTTAGTTGTCGCTCGAATGGCTGCTTATTACTATTACAACCTTTACTCTGGCTTGTGGCGATTTGTAAGTATGCAGGATTTAATTAATATTTTTAAAGCAGTGCTTTTAGGATCAATTATTTTCTTAGCCACAATAGTTTTTATTAGTAGGCTTCAGGGTCTTCCACGTTCTATTCTTCTTATAGAACCTCTTCTTAACCTGGTAATGACAGGTGGGATAAGATTCCTTATTAGGTTCTTCCGTGAGTACAACCTAAGAAGTCAATCAAAACTAAAAAAATATGTAATGATTGCTGGAGCAGGGAAGGCGGGTGTTCTAATACTTAATGAAATCCGAACTAATCCTTCATTGGGAATTCAAGTGATAGGATTTGTGGATGATGATCCCTATAAAAGAGGAATAAATATTCAGGGCATACCCGTACTCGGAAAAACGGAAGATATTCCTGAGCTAGTTAGAAGACATACGATTGATGAAATTATGATTACTATTCCCTCCGCAGGTTATAAGGATATTGTAAGGGTTACAGAGATTGCTCATAGTGCTCAGGTAAAGGCCAAAGTATTACCTAGTTTTGGAAAGCTTATTCAAGAGGATGCCTTTGTAGGGCAACTTAAAGACGTCTCCCTTGATGATTTACTAGGACGTCAGACTATAAAATTTAAACGAGAATCAGATCTCAAATTAATAAAAGAAGAAATCAAAGGTAAGGGAGTGTTTGTAACAGGTGCAGGGGGTTCGATCGGTTCAGAATTATGCAGACAGGTTGCTCAATTCATCCCACGCATCTTAATATTATACGACCGGTATGAAAATAGTCTGTACGAACTTGAGATTGATCTTAAGAGAAGATTTCCGGATCAACCGCTCTTGAGTGTAGTAGGCGATATACTTGATTCCGTAAAGGTTGACAAAATACTGGAGGGAAATAATGTCAACGTCGTTTATCATGCAGCTGCTTACAAACATGTCCCCTTGATGGAAAGAGAACCTATCGAAGCGGTACGTAACAACGTGTTTGGAACATTGAACGTTGCCAAACTGGCCATAGAGAACAAAGTAGATAAATTTGTGCTGATTTCCACTGATAAGGCAGTAAAACCTGCCAATGTCATGGGGACCACCAAACGTGTGGCTGAAATGATTATACAAGGGCTCTCTGGCAATGGCAGTGGCACAAAGTTTATTGCGGTTCGGTTTGGAAATGTCATCGGAAGCAACGGGAGCGTAATTCCCATATTTCAACGTCAAATATCCGAAGGGGGACCCATAACGGTTACTCATCCCGAAGCGACACGGTACTTTATGTCGATCCCTGAAGCAGTACAGCTGGTCATGACGGCGGGTGCCATGGGGAAGGGGGGGGAGATCTTCTTATTGGACATGGGCGAACCTATCAAGATCTCAGAGCTTGCCGTTAAATTGATCAATTCTTGCGGATTGGTTCCCGGAAAAGATATTAACATCCGTTACACAGAGTTACGGCCAGGAGAGAAATTACATGAAGAGCTTTACTGGCAAGGGGAAGGGATTGTCCCCACTGAGAACAAAAAAATCACGATGCTAAAACCAAACAGTTTAAATCCTGATAGATTATACGATCAAATTAAGAGACTTGAGGAATTTGGTCATTTAAATAATATTAAGGGTGTTTATGCATTACTCAAGGAAATTGTTCCAGAGACAAAGATAAGTAGGGATATATAAGTTCATTCCCCCAACGTTATGGGATTTCTATATTAATTCAATTCTTGGAAAGTATTCTCATCTCCGCTATTGAGTCGCCATTTTATTTAAAAATCCATTTTAACAAGAATACGTGTTGCTTTCTTTTATGCTTTTATGATATTAAAAGAAAGCGTAAAGAGAAAATACTTTTTTCACATTATTCGTCGAGATGAGAACAATAAAACGCTTGCTTCTCAGGTCAATTTGCAAAAGGTCATCAACGGTACAGACATGAGTCAGGACATAGCCCTCAAACCCTTTGACACTGTCTATGTGCCTCGGTCAGCCATTGCCAATGTCAATGTCTGGGTCGATCAATACATACGTAGAGACCTCCCCGTCAGCATCAGCATAGGCTTCGGTTATTATCCATAAAATTTCCGGCAGGTGTTTCCATGGAACAGCAGAATCAGTTGGAGGTTTTTAAACAAAAATATCGGGTTTTCTCCCTCGAGGAGCAGAGGGCCCTCCTCCTCAAACAACATACAGACCTCGACACTTCTTTCAAAACCTCTCAGAACCAGATAAGGAAACTTCAAAATAAACTCTCATCCCTCAAAAACCAGATGCGGGCAGTCTCTGCAGTCTCTAAAGATATTCCCCTTTATACTGAGACTGAGCGCTACAAAATCATTGATGATGCGAAAGCCCAGCTCCTCAGTCTTCAGCTAAAGGAGCAGGAGCTTCTACAAAAGGTTAATGAGGACACCCCCCTGGTGGTCAATGTTCGCAAAGAGATAAAGATTGTACAGGATTTCATCAAAAAGCAGGAGGAAGATCTCAGGGGCAAAGTGAGGACAGGCCAAAATATCGTCTATCAAGACTTGGAAAGGGAGATGATCGAAACACAAGCCGAACTCTCATCCCAGGGGGCAAGAAGGGCTACCCTCCAGGGACAAATTGCTCAACTCGACAGAGAGAGACAGACCCTCGATCTCAGGGAGAACGAACTCCAAAACTTAAAGCGTGAACTGGCTGCGAACGAGAGGGACTACAAAACCTATTTGGAAAAGGTAGAAGAGGCCCGTATTTCAGACGACTTAAATCGACAGAAGATGGCCAACATCAGTGTGATCCAGCCTGCTGCTGTTCCCCCAAAACCGGTTAAACCCAAGAAGGCCCTTAATATTGTTTTAGGGATCATCCCCGAAGCAGTTTCCGGACTGGGCCTTGTTTTTTTTAGTGAGTACACGAACCAGGGCCTTTCTACACCTGAAAGCGCAGAAAGGCGCCTGGGACTTCCAGTCCTTGCTTCTGTTCCCTTTAAAGAGGAGGAGTAGTTATGTATCAAAATTTTTACCATCTGAAAAAAGAACCCTTCCATATCACACCCGATCCAGAATTCCTCTTCCTGACCCCAAGCCATAAACAGGCATTGGGTTCCATCGTATATGGGGTAAGAAATAGAAAAGGGTTTGTGGTGATTACAGGTGAGGTGGGGGTGGGAAAGACAACCATCCTCCGTTCCTATCTGGAGGGGGTTGGAAAACAGAAGACGAAGATCATCTATATCTTTAATGCCAATGTCACCTTTGAAAACTTGGTGAAGACGATCTACAGGGAACTGGGACTCCATACAAAAAAGGATGATACTGTTGAGATGTTGAACGACCTCTACCAGATATTGATGGAGGAATATAAGCAGGGCAATACGGTGTTGCTGATCATTGACGAGGCTCAAAACATGCCGATTAAGACCTTGGAAAACCTCCGTATGCTCTCAAATTTGGAAACGTCGAAGGATAAACTTCTCCAAATTGTGCTCATTGGCCAGTACGAATTTGAAAAGATACTCGATCTATACGAATTACGGCAACTCAAACAGCGCATCGCCATACGCTCCACCATTATCCCTTTCACTGGGGATGAGAGCATGGCCTATATCAAGCATCGATTGGCAAAGGTTGCGATTAACCGTACTCCAATATTCACCAAAGGAGCTCTGAAAAGGATTGTCAAGGAAGCTAAAGGGGTCCCCCGATCCCTCAATATCCTCTGTGATAATGCCCTCATCACTGGATTCGGATATAAAATAAAGCCAGTGAACACCAAAATCGTTAATGAAGTGATTACTGACTTTAAGGGAGAAGAAAAACCCTCTCTTTTGAAATGGGTACTTCCTCCCGCAGCCCTGATCCTTTTCATAGTTGGCCTGTTTTTAATCTACCCTTATAAAGGGGTGATTCTATCCAAGCTGGAGAATTTCATCTCTCCGTATAAAAGCCTTTTCATATCCAAAGCAGGAAATCCAGACCTTTCCCGGGCTGAAGAGTTAAACCCAATCAAGGAGGAGGTTAAGCCTCCAGGGGAGAATACAAGCCTTCCCCAAACCCACCAAACCGACCCCGTCAAAGAGGAGATTGAACCTTCAAAAGGAAAAACGATTCCAGAACCCTCTCAAACATCTCCTCCTGTGATTAGGACTTTAGAAAAGGGAGATAGTCTTTATAAGCTTACAAGGAAAGTTTATGGCTATGCCGATGATAAGCTGGTTGCACGGGTCAAACAAAACAATCCCTGGATCAAAGATATTGATAAAATTCCTGTTGGAAGCGAAATCATTTTCCCAGAAATATCAGAAAATCAGGCCAAGGGTAAGGTTAAGGATAAGGTTAAGGAATAGGGAAAGGAAAGAACGATGTCCTATAACTCTTTTGAGGAGATGCCTGTTTGGCGAAAAGCGATGGATATGGCAGTGGAAATATTTTATCTTACAGAAGGACTGCCGAGAAGAGAAGATTATAGTTTGACATCACAAATAAGGCGTTCCGCATTGTCAGTTCCTGGAAATATAGCAGAGGGATTTGGTCGAAGGCACATAAATTCTCCGGGCGATTTCAACGGTCCGGTCAATCTGGGAAATCCCGATGAGGTCAGTATATTGGAACTGGCAAAGACAATCATTGAACTGACGGGCTCACGTTCGAAGATCATCTTTAAACCCCTTCCTGCTGACGACCCCAAACACCGACAACCGGTCATCACTTTGGCCGAAGAGAAATTAGGATGGACCCCGAGGATTCCCTTCGAAGAAGGACTGTCGAAGACCATCGCCTTTTTTGATGGATTGCTAAAGAACGGTTAAGGACAAAATAGTTCCGGGAGGGAGAAGCTCATGATCAATACCGAAAAGTCACTTGATATTCATGATTACACTGAGATTTTCCTCAGGCGGATCTGGTACATCGTCATCCCGTTCACCGTCATCATGGTAGCAGCCGCCCTCTATGCATTTTACCTTCCCAAAGTGTATCGTGCCACGACACTGGTCCTGGTCACCCCTCAGAAAGTTCCGGAGAGTTTCGTCCGGCCCACGGTGACTTCAAGAATTGAAGACCGCCTCCAATCAATCAGCCAGGAAATTATGAGTCGCACACGGCTGGAGCTGGTCATCGCGGAGTTCAAACTCTATTCGGAGCAAGCCAAGTCCCTGAGCCAAGAAGAGATCATCGAACTCATGCGGAAGAATGTCGAGGTGGAGATCAAAGGGAAGGAAGGTTTCTTCACGATTTCTTACATTGGCGGAGATCCGAGGATTGTGGCCATGGTGACCAATAAGTTGGCCTCTCTCTTCATCGAAGAAAATCTGAAATTACGTGAACAACAAGCCCAGGGGACTTCCGAATTCTTGTCGATTGAATTGAATGCCATGAGGACAAAACTCGAAGAGCAGGAAGGGGCGATCACCCGTTTCAAGAAGCAGTTTATGACTGAACTCCCCGAACAGCGCGACGCCAACCTAAGGATTCTTGAGCAACTTCAACTTCAATATCAGAAGATCGGCGACAGCCTGAAGGCAGCCCAGGATCGAAAACTGATCATTCAAAAACAGCTCTCCGATATGAAAATCCAAATGGCTCTCAGACCCGTTTCAGAAAATCCAAAAGAGGAGAGGACCGATACAACAACCCTGTCCGATTTATCGCAACCGCCCCTGCCGAAGCAGAAGGGACTTCCCAACTACGAAGCGCAACTCAACCATGGGAGGAATCTTTTATCTGACCTTAAATCGAAATATACAGAGAGACATCCTGATATCGTAAGGGCTGAAAAGTATATAGCCGAATTGGAAAAAAGCATTGAAAAAATGAAAGCTCAGGATAGGAGGGAAAACCTGTCTGGCTCCGAGACATCAAAGAAGAAAAAGGATGATGAAAAAATGGATATGGAGTCCAATCCTTTTTACAAAGAGATGGAGAGTCAGTTAGTTGCCACGGAATTGGAAGTTAAAAGGCTGAAAGAGGAGGATTCAAAGATCAAAGCCAGGATCGCCGGGTTTCAGGCGAGGGTTGAAAACACACCGGGACGAGAATTGGCTATGACGAGTCTGATGCGAGACTATCAGAACACGAAGGAGAGTTATCAAACTCTCTTAAAAAAGAGCCAGGAAGCCCAACAGGCAGAGAATTTGGAACGGCGTCAAAAAGGAGAGCAATTTAAAGTAATCGACCCCGCCAGGATTCCTGAAAAACCGATGCAAGCAAAGGTTTTCAAAATCCTCCTTGCTGGTCTCTTACTGGGAATGGGTTCTGGTCTTGGGATGGCCTTCCTGAGAGAACAGATGGATAGGTCTTTTAGGGACGCTGAAGATCTGGAAGCGACGATGGAGTTCAAAGTATTAGCGAATATTCCAAGAATTCAGAAGAAAGCGGCGTGATCGATTTAATGATATCTGCGAAGATCATACTTCTTTACTGAGGTCGAAAGGAGAGGCCATGAGTAAGGTTTACGAAGCTTTGGAAAACGCGGAGAAAGGGAGGGTGCCGGGATTAAAGAAGGGTTCCTCCCTTGCCCTGGAACCTAAGGAAGAGAGGATGGAAAGACCCAAGAGGGTCGATAAACCGATCCGTCCGGATAGAATGGGATCTTATCATCCATTGGTCTCACTCCTTGAGCCTGGGTCCCTCGGTGCTGAACAGTTTCGGAGACTGAGAACCCACGTTCTCAAACTGAACGTCTCGGACTCTCCGAAGACGATTATGGTTACCAGCGCCACGGCGGGTGAAGGGAAAACGTTTGTGGCTGCAAATCTTGCAGCCGGCATTGCTCATGACCTCCATTTCCATGCTCTTTTGGTCGACTGTGACCTTCGAAACCCCTCCCTTTCACAATGGTTAGGTGTCCAGAATGGCCACGGTCTCTCAGATTATCTTGTGGGGAGGGGGAATTTATCCGAGCTTTTGAGAAAGACCGAGATGGAAAAACTAAGCATTCTCACAGGAGGAAGCGCTCAAGAAAAACCTGCTGAGCTCATTGGATCGAAAAAGATGGAGGCCCTGGTCCACGAGTTAAAATCACGGTACAACGACCGGTATATCATCTTTGATGCCACTCCTCTCCTTGCGACCACCGAACCTGAAGTTTTGGCAAGGCTGGTCGACGGAATCCTTATCGTGGTCCGCGCCGGCGTAACTCCCCGAGAAACGGTAAAACAGGCCATCGCCTCGTTGGACCCGAAGAAGATCCTGGGTTTCGTGCTGAACGATGTGGAATTTAAATCTTCCGGGCTTTCCTCACGCTATTTTGGTTCAGATGGATACTACACCCAATATGGCTATGGGAAAAAAGGGGCTGAACCTCGAAGCCCATCGAGGGAAATATCTCCACTTAAGAAAAGATCTGGTTAATCACCAATCACCGATACGAATCCCTATAACAAATATCCCTTTCCATTGGCATAAAATCCACCCATTAGCATCAAGCTCACCCATTGACATAAAGTTCACCCATTGACTTAAGGTTCGCAATGATACTTAGAATTTTTGACCAATATATACCCATACGCAAAATTGCCTTCTTCTTTCTGGAAAGTCTTTTCATCGGGGGGATGGTGATCCTTGGGGCTTACCTCCGTTTTCTTGGTCACCCCACAAGCTTCTATCACTTTGAATATCTTATCCTGAAAGCCTTATTGATTGTAGCCTGCGTTCAGCTTTCTCTCTATTACTTTGACCTTTATGACCTGAAAATCTTTCGAAGGAATATAGAATTGGGCATCCGTCTCCTCCAATCCTTGGGGGTGTCTTCCATCCTTTTAGCCGCGCTTTACTATCTATTCCCTCTCCTCATCATCGGCAGGGGAATCTTTCTCATCAGCCTGGGTTTAATGGGTGCAATCATTGTCTCGTGGAGACTAATCTACAACCATTTTTTGAAGACGAAACAGTTAGACCAAAAGATTATGATCATTGGCTCAGGTCCCTTAGCGAAGAACATTGCAAAGGAGATAGTTGAAAGGGTGGATACGGGTTTTAAAGTCATTGGATTTATCACTGATAATCCTGAGAGGGTGGGGCAGAAATTGGTAAACCCCTCTATTATTAATGACCAATCCCAGATCCTCGACATTGCCATAAAGGAGAGAGTGAACCGTATTATTGTCGCCCTCGAAGAAAGAAGGGGAAAATTTCCTGATGCTCAGCTTTTAGAATGTAAGATGAGAGGGATTGCTGTAGAGGAGGGAATCGAATTTTATGAGCATCTCACAGGAAGGCTGCAGGTGGAAAGCCTTCGGCCAAGTTTTCTCATTTTTTCTGATGGGTTTAAAAAATCGAAATTGACGATGTGGACAAAAAGAATCACAGAATTTTCCCTCTCTTTGATCGGATTGTTTCTCCTTTCCCCTATCACTTTAGTCATCTCTATCTTGATCAAAATCGACTCCCGTGGCCCAGTTTTTTATAAACAGGAAAGGGTAGGGGAGGGAGGAAAGATATTCAAACTTCTAAAATTCAGGTCAATGGTTGAAAATGCCGAGACCAATGGCCCCGTATGGGCTGAACAGGACGATAAACGAATTACTCGTGTTGGCCGATGGATGAGAAAATGGAGGATTGACGAAATCCCCCAGATGTTTAATGTCCTCAAAGGGGACATGTCCTTTGTCGGCCCGAGACCTGAAAGGTCTTTTTTTGTTGAAAAATTGAGAAAAGAAATACCCTTTTATGATCAGAGGTTTTCTGTAAAACCAGGAGTCACCGGCTGGGCACAGATTAAATACCGCTACGGGGCATCTAAAGAAGATGCCTTGGAGAAGCTGGAATACGATCTTTACTATATCAAAAACTTATCTCCCTTATATGATTTCCTCATCATCTTCGAAACGATAAAAGTAGTCCTATCTGGAAAAGGAGCAAGGTAAACCTTAAGTGCTGCAGTGCTGCAATTCTACAGTGCTGCTGTTAGGATGTGCAAATGAAAATAGAGCGGTTCGAGGAAATTCAGGGATGGCAAGAGGCAAGATTCTTAACAAGGAAGATCTATGAACTTGCAAATGAGCTCCCCTTCAAGAGAGATAGGGGGCTTTGCAGTCAGATCCAAGAAGCCTCGGTTTCTATCATGACCAATATCGCTGGCTCCGCCCCGTAGGGGGTTCCTCTGATATGTGTTACGTTTACGCATTACAAAGCGTTTTGAAGAAACGAATTTACATAGGACAAACAAAAGATCTAAATAGACGTTTACAATACCACAATAATGGAGCTGTAAAATCAACGTCTAAAGATAAGCCTTGGGAATTAATTGCTTTTCAAAAAGTTGAAAGCATAAGTGAGGCTAGGTGGATAGAAAGAGACTTAAAAAGATCAAGAGGAAAACGGATAAGATGGATTGAAGAAAAAGGTTTGTAGGCTACGCCCCGGAGGGAAGGATTTGACAGGCAATCTAAGAAGGAATTTATCAAATTTCTGTATTATGCGTCAGGATCAGCTTCAGAGGTCCAAAGTCATCTTTATGTAGCTCTTGACCAAAACTAATACAAACGCAATAAATAAAGTGACATCACCCCCTCCCTAACCCTCCCCCCTTGAGGGGGAGGGGAGGGTGGCCGCCGGCTCAGGCTCCGCCCCAGAGGGGCTCATGCCCCGGAGGGAGAGCCTCTGGCTCGGAGAGGGGTGGACAAAAAGCAATCTGGTCCCCCCTCCCCTTCATCCCCTCCCACCGAAGGGAGGGGAGATTTTCCTCGGAAGAATATGTCTAATCAATTATGGACTCCCTAGTAAAGGGTAAAAAAAGTGACCGCAGCACAGCATCACTTATTAACTTATTAATTTCCATCCATAATTCAAAACTCGATATGATTGACAAATGCGCTTTTTTGGTGTATCCTTATACACATAAGGAGGTTTATATGAGAACCAACATCGTTCTTAATGATAGTTTGATCAGGCAGGCTTTTAAGCTCAGCGGCGCTAAGACGAAGAAAGAGCTTGTGAATCAGGCCCTGAAAGAATTTGTCGAAAACAGAAAGCGACTCGACCTGATGGATTTGGCGGGCAAGATTGAGTTTGCCAGAGATTACAATTATAAGGCGTTGCGGACAGGAAAATGATACTGGTCGATACCTCCGTTTTAATTCAGTTCTTGAAGGGGATCAATAACGAGGGTGCCAAAAAATTTAGCATTGTTTTGCAAAGAAAAATCCCCTTTGGAATAAATTCACTGATTTTTCAGGAGGTTCTTCAGGGGGCTGGGTCAGAAAAGGAATATTTAATTTTAAAAAAATACTTGGAGAGTCAGCGATTCTATCACCTAAAAGACCCGGTTGACTCATTTGTAAAGGCTGCAAAGATATATTTGGATTGTAGAAAGAAAGGAATTACAATACGCAGTACGATTGACTGCCTGATTGCTCAGACGGCTTTGGAAAATGGTTTGGTTCTTCTTCATGAAGACAGCGATTTCGATTTGATGTCAAAAGTCATACCCTTAAAATTCTATAACTGATAGAACATCACCCAATAAACCCAATAACCACAACACTTATTAACTCATTCACTTATTAAATAATGATGTTTGCATCTAACCTAAAATCTCTAACCTCAAACCGAAGGGCGCTCTTGAAATCGGCTATTATTGTCGCTTGCCTCGTCCTTCTCTACTTCCGCGTTTTACAGGGATTGGTCTCTGATTGGATTCATATGCCGGATTTCTCCCATGGTTTCTTGATTCCCATTGTTTCCTTCTATTTTGTTTATGAAAGGCGGAAAGAACTCTCAGCCCTCAGTCCTTCTACTGCTTGGGGAGGCATTGGCCTAATAGTTCTTGGAATTCTTTTTTTCCTTTTAGGAAATCTTGCCACCGAATTTTTTACGATGCGGTTTTCTATGCTGGTAGTCCTTGGAGGGATCGTCCTTTTCCTTCTTGGAAAGGAGTTTTTCAAGACTCTTCTTTTTCCTATTGTCTTTTTAATTTTTATGATTCCTATTCCATCCGTCCTTATGGACAGAATCACTTTTCCGATGCAGCTTTTTGCTTCTAAGGTAGCAGCGAAATCTCTTTATTTGATTGGCATTCCGGCACTGAGGGAGGGCAACATTATTCTACTGGCAAACACTTCCCTGGAGGTGGCAGAGGCCTGTTCGGGCATCCGGTCTTTGATCTCTCTCCTTGCACTTTCTGTGGTATTTGCCTATTTCAGCCAGAAAACAACCTTGAAGAGGGTTTTGCTCGTTCTCTCAACGTTTCCAATTGCTATCATTGCCAATGCCGCACGTGTGACTGGGACTGGGATTCTTGCTCATCACTATGGGGACAAAGTGGCCCAGGGCTTCTTCCACGGCTTTTCGGGTTGGATCCTGTTTGTAGTGGCATTTATTTGTTTGTTTATCGTTGGAAGCCTGCTTTCGCGAGTCGGAACTAATAAAGTTTGAATTTTAAGTTATGAGTTTTAAGTTTGATTAAATGGAAAGAATAGATTTTCAAGTCAATGAAGAAGATAGAAAAGATATTATCAAGAGGACCTATAAATTCGCCCTTAGAATTCTTTATATTGTGAATAAATTACCCAAAAATGTTCTAACATACAGAATAATTGATCAATTGATGGGCTGCGGTACGGCAATAGGGTCTAACACAGAAGAGGCCTCAGCAGGATTTAGCAAAAGTGATTTCACTTATAAAATGTCAATTGCATCAAAGGAAGCTCGTGAGACGAATTACTTTTTAAGACTTCTAAGAGATTCAGGGTTAGTGAAAGAAAATTCTCTTTTTAAAGAAATAGTAGATGCTATTGATGAATCGAACCAAATAAAGAGAATCCTTACCTCCGTGGTTAAGACATCACAAACGAAAAAGGAAATTAGAAAATCTAAAAGTTAATATTGAAAAAATTCAAAACTCGTCAATCGAAACTAAGAAATGGGTAGAAATTCAAAACTCGACACTCAAAACTCAAAATTTATAATCTGTGATCTATGATCGAAAACTCAAAATTCAAAACTAAAAACTTAAAATTTGCCGCAGTCGTGATTATTCTTTTATTAGGCGCGGCGCTAAATCATTACTTCTCCAAGCCCGACATTTCACTGCATCGGAAGAGTTTAGCTGAATTTCCCAAGGAACTGGGCGATTGGGCTGTCGTTAGTGAACATAAAATAGAAGGTCGTTCGATGGAGATCCTTCAGGTTGATGATTACATAACAAGAGATTATCGCAATTCTAAAGGGGAGGTAATTGGTCTTTATATCGGCTATTTTAAATCCCAGAGGGAGGGGAAGGGGATTCATTCACCAAGGCAATGCCTTCCGGGTGCAGGTTGGGCTCCAGTCAATACTGCAGTCTACCGGATGGCAGTACCAGGTCATAATCCGGAGACAGTTCCAGTAAACAAATTCATCATGGGAAAAGGACTGGACCGTCAACTCTATCTCTTCTGGTATCATGGTAGAGGCCGGATCTATGCAAGCGAATACTGGAACAAGATTTATCTCATTTGGGATGGTTTGACAAAGAAACGAACCGACGGCGCTCTGGTCAGAGTCAATAATCCCGTCATAGGAAATACTGAAGACGCCCTGAAAATCCAATCCGACTTCATTAAGTTATTTTTCCCGCTGCTTAAAGAATATATTCCTGATTAATCAGTTTTGAGTTTTAAGTTGTAAGTTATGAATTAGCATTTAATTCAACACTCAAAATTTATCATTCATAACTCATTACCGCAACACATATTTACTGGATGACTCATTGACCTGTCTCAAGCGAGGCGATCCTCAGACTGAGGCATTAATTATCCAAAAATGGTGTGATTGATATTTGCACAATATTTGTAAATAAAATAGTGCATAACATATTATTTGACAATATTGTATTTTTGGTTATCATAGAATGAACCATGTCTTTGGAGAAATGTGTTATGAGAGCGACCGTAACGATTGAAAAAGATATTTTGGACGAGTTGCTAAAAGAGACAAAGGCTAAAAGTAAAGCCACTGCCGTGAAGAAGGCGATCCATGAATATCTTAGGCGCAAAAAAATTGAGAAGATTAAGTCAATGAAAGGGAAATTAGATTTTGACCTGACGGCACACGAAATAAGGCACTATGAACGCTGAAAAAATATTAATAGACACTTCCGTATGGATAAAATATTTCAGAGATAAACCTGCCGGTCTTTCAAAAAAAGTAGATGAAATCCTTTCAAGGCACGAAGTTTATGTCCCGAAGATTGTCATTGCGGAATTAATACAAGGCTCCAAATCAGAGCGGGAAATCTCCGTTATAGAGGACTTCGCCGATGCTTTTAATATTATTGATCAGAGAGAAGATACCTGGATAAAAACGGGAAGACTTTCCTACAGTTTAAAAAAGAAAGGTAAAACTGTAAATTTAACCGACTGCTACATTGCCGTCATAGCACACGAGCATGACTGTCGCATTTTCAGCCTTGATGAGCACTTTAAGGATATTCAAAAAGGTCTAAATATCCATCTCGTGGATCATGATTCTGACTAATCATAATTCGTCCACTCATTCACTCACAATTGAAAATTCTATGTTAAACATATTAACCATCGACCTCGAAGATTACTTCCAGGTTCATGCTTTTTCAGATGTGATTAAGTATGATGACTGGGGTAACTACGAATGCCGTATCGAACGTAACACCGACCGCCTTCTCGAAATCCTTAACGAAGCAACTCAAAATTCAAAACTCAAAACTCAAAACTCAAAAGATTTATCAGATTCATCGCCATGCCCTATGCGCTCTGCGCCTTGCGATTCTGTGAAGGCGACATTCTTCGTCCTGGGCTGGCTTGCCGAGCGATATCCGGATCTGGTTCGCAGAATTCAAAAAGAGGGCCATGAAATTGCCTGCCATGGATATGCTCATAAACTCATCTATACACAATCGAAAGAGGAATTCAGGGAAGACGTCAGGAAAGCGAAGGCCGTCCTTGAAGATATCACAGGGAGTGAGGTCATTGGCTATCGCGCACCGAATTATTCAATCACTAATAAATCACAGTGGGCTTTTGAGATCCTGGTAGAAGAGGGGTTTGAATACGATTCAAGCATCTTCCCGATTCGCCATGATTTTTACGGCATGCCTAATGCACCAAGGTTTCCTTTCATCATTTCTTTAAACGGAAATCAAAATGTTGAGTTTTTAATTTTGAATTATGAATTGATTAAAACTCAAAACTCAAAACTTGAAATTAGTAACTCATTAACTCATTCACTCATTAACTCAAGAGCCCTTATTGAATTTCCACTCTCCACTGTGAAGTTATTAGGCCAAAATTTCCCAATAAGCGGCGGCGGTTATTTTAGACTGTTCCCCTATTCACTGATCAGAAGGGGTCTCAAGAGCATTAACCAAAAAGAAAATAAGCCATTCATATTCTATGTCCACCCTTGGGAGTTCGACACAGACCAACCACGTATAAAAGGTGCGGCTAATTTGTCAAAATTCCGTCACTATGTGAATTTGGATAAAACCGAAGAGAAATTTAGGAGGCTATTGAAAGATTTTAATTTCTCGTCAGTTAAAGAGATTATACAACTTAATAACTCAATAACTTATTAACCTAAGTATCTAACAGAAACGGCAGCACCGCATAACTGCAATACAGCAAAACTTAATGACCTATGAACGTGTAAATCAGATACAGGTTGACATTTCATTCTGGAAGGTGTACACTTTGTTAAAATTCGTCATGTGAGGGTTCGCCATGGAAATAAATGCAAAGCAGGCAAGAGCGAAACTGAGCTCTCTTCTCAAAAGGGTGGAAGAGGGGGGTGAGGTGGTACTTCTTCGCCGCGGGAAAAGAATTGCTCGCTTGGTACCGGCCGGGAAGAAACAGGCAAGGCTACCCACCTTGAAGGAGTTCCGGGCTTCGATCCGGATAAAAGGGGAACCGCTGAGCATGGGTGTTATAAGGGGCAGGGAAAAGGAGCGTTTCTAATGGTTTATATCGACACAAGCGTGTTAGTCGCTTATTATTGCCCTGAACGCCTGAGCGAGAAAGCTGAGAAGTTCCTTATGAGTTTTGTGAGGCCTGCGATCAGTTCTCTGACAGAGGTTGAATTTTTCTCGGCTGTCTCAGGAAAAGTTCGAAAGAAGGAAATCAATCTAAAAGATGCCGGTCGGGTGACAGCGAGGCTCTTAGCCCATATGGATGCTGATCACTATACCTATATTCCAATTGAAGGGCACCATTATCGTTTGGCAAGAGATTGGATTGGAATGTTTAAAATGGAGCTTCGAACCCTCGATGCAATCCATCTGGCAGTAGCTTCGTCAGAAGGACTGACGCTTCTAACATCGGATCAAGGGCTTTTCAAATCAGCAAGGGCCCTGGCGCAGGACGCCATCCTGATGGAATAGATTCCTCCGAATTTCTAGCCAACTGCACCTAATAACTCATTAACGCATTAACTTATTGACTTTAGCCTTTAAAAGAACCGCAGCACTTATTAACTGAATAACTCAATCACTTATTAACTTGATCCATCCACAATTCAAAATTCATAACTCATAACTCAAAATTCGTAACTTATTACCTCAATAACTCATTAGCTTAAAATTGTGATCACAATCAGATTCTATAAAGATATTGATAAAGAAGAATGGGATTCTTACGTTCTGAACCACCCCAACGGGACCTTTTTTCACCTTATCGGCTGGAAAACAGTTGTTGAGAAGACCTTTCATCACAAATCCCATTATCTCATCGCCGAAAACAATGGTGATACCGCAACATCGCAGCACCGGGACACATCGATAGAGAGGGACAACAACATAGCATTACAAGAGCATAACAAAACTGGAATAAACCCAAGTAACTCAAGTAACCCGATTGTCGGAATTCTTCCTCTTTTTTCTGTCAAAAGCTTCCTATTCTGCAAATCCCTCGTTTCACTTCCTTTCGCTGCCTATGGGGGTATCCTGGCAGATAACCAAGAAGTGGCGAATCGACTACTCGACAAAGCTAAAGAAATAACTTACTCCGAGGGTTTAGATTATCTCGAACTTAGGAATAGAGACGGAGCGATTGAAAATCTGCACTCGAAAGAACTCTACGTATTCTTTCGAAGAGAAATATTCGAAGACTTGGAATCCAATATGATGGCTATTCCCCGAAAATCCCGCCGAATGGTCCGACAAGGAGAGAAAGCAGGGTTGACTTATGAATTTGGGCATGAGGAATTAATTCCCTCCTTTTATCAGATCTTTGCCAGAAGTTACCATCGACTTGGCAGCCCGGTCTTTTCCGGAAAAATATTCAAAAATTTATTAAGAGAATTTAAGGAACAAGCCAACATCTTACTCGTTAAGAATCGAGAAGGTAAACCCATATCCAGCGTGCTTACTTTTTTTTACAAAGACCAGGTCCTTCCTTACTTTGCCGGTTCCCTCTTTGAATATCGAGATCTGGCTCCAAACGACTACATGTACTGGCAGTTGATGAAATACGGATGTGAAAATGGCTACAAGTCATTTGACTTTGGAAGAAGCAAAATTAATACAGGATCGTATGACTTCAAACGGCATTGGGGCTTCGAACCAGAACCGTTGCCCTATCAATATTTTTTGAACCGAATAGATGAAATTCCAAATGTCAGTCCGGCAAATCCCAAATATCAGAAAAAGATCGAGACGTGGCGAAAAATGCCATTTTGGCTAACCAAAATCATTGGTCCGCATATTGTAAAATATATACCTTAAAAAATGTTTCTGGTTGATAGTTTCTGGCCGCTAGTGATTGATTATCAAAAGAAAGGTGCTGACCCTGATCTTATGGAGAAACAGAAAATTTCTAATTCCCCTCCACCTATCATTCTTGTTTCTAGTTTCCGGCAGCTTGTTGCCAGCACCTATCAATAAATATTTGGAAATGTAAAACCTAAACCCAGCAACCAGTTAAAATGAAGATAAAGAGTTATAAGGACCTGGAGATATATCAGTTATCATTTCAATTAGCTACGGAATTACATGACCTATCTCTTAAATTCCCCAAATTTGAAATATTTGAAGAGGGGACCCAACTTCGAAAATCGTCAAAATCTATCCCAGCTACAATCGCAGGCTCCGCCCCGTAGGGGATTACTCTGATATGTGTTACGTTTACGCATTACAAAGCGTTTTGAAAAAACGAATTTACATAGGGCAAACAAAAGATCTAAATAGACGTTTACAATACCACAATAATGGAGCTGTAAAATCAACGTCTAAGGATAAGCCTTGGGAATTAATTGCTTTTCAAAAAGTTGAAAGCATAAGTGAAGCTAGGTGGATAGAAAGAGACTTAAAAAGATCAAGAGGAAAACGGATAAGATGGATTGAAGAAAAAAGTTTGTAGGCTACGCCCCGGAGGGAGGGATGGGGAAGAAGATTTTATAAGAACGAATTTATAAAATTCTTGATCTATGCTCTGGCTTCGTGTGATGAAACCCTTGTTCATTTAGATTTTGTTTACAATAGTCAATACATTAGTGGTGATCAATATAAGGGATATGCCGAACGGTATAATGTTTTGGGGAAAAAGATTAATAGATATCTGCAAATGGTAATGAAGGATCATCTCAAGCCCCAGGACAAAAATAAAAAAGAGTCTGCTATTGAGAATTATTCTCAGCAAAGCATTGTTGACGATGAATGAACCTAGCAACCGGCAACAGGAAACCAGAAACAAGCAACCAGCATATGAAAATCTTATATCTCGCCCATCGTATCCCTTATCCCCCGAACAAGGGAGATAAGATTCGGTCTTTTAATGAAATCAAATACCTATCCACAAAGCATGAAATTCATCTTGCCTGTTTGGCAGACGATCCCAAAGACCTAAAATATGAAAACGACCTCAAAAAATTTTGCAAGTCCACAAATGTTGTTCTCATTAATCCGAAAATTGCCAAGTTAAAAAGCAGTTTTTATCTTTTTTCTAAAAAACCCTTGTCGGTCCCTTATTTCTACTCCAAAAAACTCCAACAGACTATTGACCATTTGCTATCGACGAATCACTACGATGCAATATTTTGTTTCTCCTCTCCCATGGCGGAGTATGTTTTCAAATCCAAGTTGCTTGTTTCTAGTTGCTTGAAGCTTGAAAAATCTCTCGTGAAGGGGTTACCAGTAACCAGAAACGAGCCTCCAGAAACCAGAAACCATCAACCATCAACCATCAACCAGCAACCAACCTCCAGCAACGAGCAACTAGAAACCAGCAACCAGCAACCAAAACTCATAATGGACTTTGTAGACGTAGATTCGGACAAATGGGCTCAATATGCTCGATATGTCCGTTTCCCAAAATCTTGGATCTATAGACTGGAGAGTAAAAGGTTGTCAGATTATGAAAAAAAAGTAGCGGAGAGCTTTGACCATTCCATCTTTGTAACGGATTCAGAAGTTAAGATATTTAAAAACAAAAATCCTCATATTAAAAATATTACTGCTATTCCTAACGGCGTTGACCTTGACTACTTTTCCCCAACTTTTTCCCAGGAGCAAGCAACCAGAAACCAGCCTCCAGAAACCGGCAACCAGAATCCAGCAACTAGAGTCCAGCAACCAGCAACGAGCAACCAGCAACGAGCAACGAGTAACCAGCAACCAGTCATTGTCTTCACCGGCGCCATGGACTACTATGCTAACATAGATGGAGTGGTCTGGTTTACAAAAGAGATCTTTCCTTTTGTGAAGAAAGAGATACCGGGGGTCCAGTTTTACATTGTCGGGAGCAATCCCGCCAAGGTAGTACAGGAATTGGAGAACGATGACGTAAAAGTTACAGGCTATGTGGATGATATCCGACCTTATTATCAAAGGGCTTCGATCAGTGTGGTTCCTCTTCGGATTGCAAGAGGCATCCAGAACAAGATCTTGGAAGCCATGGCAATGGCTAAGCCTGTCATCACTACTTCGAAGGCTTTGGAAGGAATCAACGCTATTCCGGGACAGGATTTACTCATAGGGGATTCTGCAGGTCAGCTTATCGATCAAATAACTAGGCTCTTGAGGGACGAAAGAAAAGCAAAAACCTTAGGAACCTCTGCCCGTAGCCACGTTGAAAAAGAATATAGCTGGCAGCGCAACATGGAAATTTTCAATCACATATTTTTTTGATGGAACGATTCGACTTGATTGGTCGTTGCACTCATAAGCCGACGACATTTGAAAACCAATTATGTGTGGCATTTGTGGAGTAATAAGCTTAGATGGTTCCCCCATTGACAATGGGTTGCTAGATCGGATGGCAAGTACACTGATCCATCGAGGTCCGGATGAGGAGGGGTACTATTTCAACCAGGCACCAGGTCAATTATCCAGGAAGCCTAACGGACCGACAGCTGCTTTGGCCCACCGTCGTTTGTCCATTATTGACTTAAGAACAGGACAACAACCTCTGAGCAACGAGGATGGGACGATCTGGATTTCCTTTAATGGCGAAATCTACAACTTTCAGGAGCTGAGGCACCTTCTGGAAGCAAGGGGACATCTATTTAGGACAAATTCAGATACAGAAACGATTGTTCATGCCTATGAAGAGTGGGGCGAAGCCTGCCTGAACAGGCTTCGGGGAATGTTCGCTTTTGCGATCTGGAATGATAAGGAAAAGGAGTTACTTCTCGCCAGGGATAGGATAGGGAAGAAACCCTTGTATTATTACCTGGATGGCAATAGGCTCACCTTCGCTTCAGAGATCAAGGCAATTGTTCAGGACAAGGAAGTCCGGAGAGAGATAAACCTTGAAGCGCTCTCTGATTATCTTTCTCTCCTCTATATTCCCGCTCCGAAAACCATATTCAAGAAGATCAACAAACTTGAGGCAGGACACTTCCTAGTTTATGGAATGAGGGGTCTCCGAAAGATGGAATACTGGGACCTCAGTTTTGCTAAAACCAAGGAAAAGCCGGAGGAGGAATGGCATGAGGAGATTGTCGCAAAACTAACAGAAGGTGTAGGAATCCGCCTAAACAGCGAAGTTCCTTTAGGAGCTTTTCTGAGTGGAGGAATCGATTCGAGCGCAGTGGTCGCGATTATGGCAGGGATCTTGAAGAATCCAATTATCACAAATTCCATCGGCTTTAAGGAGTCGACGTTTAATGAATTGAGCTACGCTCGTAAAGTGGCTGACCTTTTTCATACGGATCATCATGAATATACGGTAACCCCTGATGCCATGGATATCGTTGATAAGCTTCCCTACTATTTCGACGAGCCCTTTGCCGATTCCTCGGCCGTACCGACATACTATGTTTCGCAGGTAGCCAGGCAGAATGTGACGGTCGCCCTTTCCGGCGATGGAGGGGATGAAAATTTTGCGGGGTACAGGCGTTACTACTATGACCGGCTCGAAAATAGAATCCGGGAAAACTTACCGATGAACATCTTTAGGCCTGTCTTTGCGGGATTGGCCTACGGCTATCCCAAGGCAGATTGGTTGCCCCAGGTCTTTCGAGCGAAGTCGCTCCTGACGAATCTTTCACTTTCGCCCGCGAAAGCTTTCTTTTATTCTGTTTCTCAACTTTTGCCAGGAATCAAAGAAAAGATTTTGAGTGAGGAAGTCAGGCAGGTCCTTAAGGGATATGACACGTTCTCTCTGTTTGACGCCTATTTTGCAAGAGTGGCAACTCAGACAAATGATCCCCTTTCCCGGGTTCAATATATTGACATGAAGACTTATCTTGCCGATGACATCCTGACCAAGGTTGATCGCGCCAGCATGGCCAATTCATTAGAGGTAAGAGTTCCAATCTTAGATCACAAATTTATGGAATTCGTTGCCACGATTCCATCTTATCTGAAGCTCAATGGTGGTGAAACAAAGCATATTTTTAAAAGGGCGATGTTGGCGAAACTGCCGAAAGAGGTCCTTTATCGAAAAAAGATGGGGTTTTCTATTCCGGTAAGTAAATGGTTCAGAAAAGAATTAAAGGAATTTACACAGGATATTTTATTCTCTCCTGGCTCAAGGCAGCATGGCCTTTTTGATCCCAGCTACGTTGAACATCTGTGGAAGGAACATCAATGGGGAATTAGCAACCACTCCTCTGCTTTATGGACTCTCCTCATGTTCGAGAACTGGTGGAAGAGGTGGATGTGAGATGAGAATCCTTTACCACCATCGCACCCGTGCAGAAGATGCACAGGGAGTTCATATTTATGAAATGGTAAACGCCTTTCGTCAGTTGGGCCATGAGGTCAAGATAGTTTCAATTGTGGAGGAAGGGCATATTAAAGAGGGAGAAGAAAGTGAATCGCGGATCAGTCGATTCGCAGCAAGACTTCCTCCAATGGGTTATGAGTTGCTGGAGATCTCTTATAATCTATATGGCTTCCTGCGTCTAACAAAGGAGGTAATTAGGTTTCACCCCGATTTCATCTATGAGCGTTATTCACTTTATAATATGGCAGGAATTCTGGTCTCCAAACTCTGTGGAATTCCATTACTCTTAGAAGTAAACTCTCCTCTTTACCTGGAGAAAGAAAAGTACGGAAATCTTGCTTTCCGTTCACTCGCTAGAATAATTGAAAGGTGGATATGTTCGAATAGTTACAAAACAGTCGTTGTATCCACGCCTTTAAAAAACATATTGAGGAGTATTGGGGTTCCTGGAGACCATATGGTTGTTGTCCCTAACGGGATTAACCCGAGTCTGTTTAATACAGACCGAGTTAAGACGGATATTCTCGATCGCTTAGGATTGAATCGGAAGATTGTGCTCGGATTTGTTGGATGGTTTCGAAAATGGCATGGCCTTGAGGATCTTTTGCGCATCTATGTTGATTATGGAATGAAGGAAAAGAATATTCATCTACTACTTATTGGAGATGGACCGGCATATAAGGATCTGGAATTGTTCGCACGTCAAAATGAAATCATGGGAACGGGGGTTACCTTTACAGGGAATTTAAAACGGGAAAAGGTTCCTGATTACATTGCAAGCTTCGATCTTGCAATTCAGCCTGATGTAACAGACTACGCTTCTCCTATAAAAGTATTTGAGTATATGGCTATGGGAAAAGGGGTCATTGCTCCGAATAGGGAAAACATTAAGGAAATTTTGAAGAGTGATTATCCCGGTCTTTTCGAGGCTGGGGATTGGAAGGATATGGCAAGGACTATTTTAAAGTATGCTCAATCAAAGGAAAAAACCAGGGAACTAGGAGAACAGGCAAAAAATATTTTAAATGAGGAAAAATATTTTTGGCTCGATAACGCCCGAAAGACCCTCGCCTTATTGAAAAAATAAATAGTATTAACGACGTAATTAAATTGAAAAATTAATATGAAGTTTTCGAAATTGAAAGTTAAACGATTCTTTTTCAAGACTAAATTGTATAAATTAAATTCGTTATTTAACAGATTTCACATTATTCCTTATCACATGGTAGTAGATAAGCCAAATGGATTTTATCCGGAAATATCAATTCACGATTTTGAAAAACAGGTAGCACACCTTTCCAAGAATTATAATGTAATATCTCTGGATGAGATTGTTGAAAGAGTTGCAAGAAGGGAATCCCTAAGAGGCTGTGTAGCTATTACTTTTGACGATGGATTCAGGGACAACTATGAAAATGCCTATCCCATTTTAAAAAAGTACAACATCCCAGCAACCATTTTCTTAATCACAGGGGACATTGAAAACGAAACAGCACCCTGGTTTATAAAACTTCGCTATATCTTCATGAAAACTGAGAAAGTTTTTTTACAAACGCAAGTGAATAATGAGATTATTTCAGTCCCAATGCGAACAAGGGAGGAAAAATTTGTTGCCTCCGAAAGATTAATGAGGTGTTTGAAGCAATGCTCAATTGAAGACAGGGTTCGGGTGCTCGATAAATTGTATACAGAGCTTGAGGTGCACGACTTTTACGAACTTAATAATTTAATGCTGACCTGGGATCAAATCAAAGAGATGTCAGAGAACGGAATATCATTCGGTTCACATACAGTTAACCATCCAGTTCTTACAAGGGTTAGCTTAAATAAGGCAGGGGAAGAAATATGGGAATCGAAAAAGGTTATCGAAGAGAAAACTGGAAGAATGGTTAGAAGCTTTGCTTACCCTTTTGGGAAGAAAGGAGGATACAGCGAAGAGATATCAAAGATATTGAAAGATTGTGGGTTCACTTGTGCAGTAACTGCTGAAAAAGGGAAAAACACAAGACATTCTGAATTGTTCACACTTAACCGTGTTGCGCCACGGGAAATATACATGATTAAATAGGGGGTACACATGTTTCGATTATGGTTGGTATTTATTATAGCTTTGATGTTTTTCTGTCCAATAAACCCGCTCGCTAATGAAAGTGAGAGAAGCCCGGGATGGCTTAGGCAGCAGCAAGAATACAGGGAAGAAACGAGAGGTGCAAAGAGAATAACTGCATTTGGAGCGTATGCAATGTATAAAGCAGGGACAGCTTTTCTAATCTCAGTGGATCCTCCGGAGTATTATAAAAGGCGTCACATTTTGGGGAGTATCAATATCCCTTCCGACAAATTTGAAAAAGGAAGATTGAAATTATCGAAGAATCAAATTATTATTTTGTATTGTAGATGAGTAGGGGAAATTAATAGTGCTCGTGCAGCACTTCTACTAATGGACCAAGGCTTCACGAATGTTTATGTAGTGATAGGTGGTTTAGACGAAATGCCAAACGCTGGATTTGCAGTGTATAGAGGAGGCGATATAATTCAGAAGATTGATGGAAAATGGTATAAGAATGGCGTTCCAAGGTAATTCTGGAAATTAAACTCATCTCATGATAGGCTATTTGTATTATATGATAATCTATATATTGAGTGTTGCAGAGAAAACAACACACTCACCCAAATTAATAACTAATATAGTTACCAATTCGCGTTCAAATCTTTATCAAGAAACATCCAAATAAAATCTCCGGATTAAATGGGATTAGGAAAAGATGAAAGATAAGATATTGCGCAACAGTCTTTCAAACGGAATAAGTTTCATTACACGCGCTCTTCTTTCATTCATCATTACACCTATATTGATAAAAAGACTCGGAAATGACCTTTTTGGTGTTTGGGCTCTATTAGTTGGCTTAAGTGGATATTTTGGACTTCTAGATCTAGGAATGAGGTCAGCAATCGTAAAATACACTTCTGAGTATCATGCAAAAAATAAATATGATGAAATGAATAACATAATCAGTACGACAAGAACTTTATTTGTTGGAATGGGAATCTTATCTTGGGTAATAATGATTTTGCTCTCTTTTCTTATGAATAAGATATTTAATTTAAATTTAAATATAAATGTCAATTATTTGCAGTTGTTTGTCATAATTGGCGCGGATATGTTTTTTACATTTTACTTTATGATTTACCAGGGGGTTATAGCGGGCATTCAGCGATACGATTTGATCGTTCGAAATGGCTTGATAGGCCTTTTCTTAAGAGCTGTTCTAATATTGCTTTATATTAAAAGAGATGGAGGAATCCTAACGCTAAGCATTATATTTTTAGTTTCTAATCTTACAGTGTATTTGCTTAATGTGATCACTCTAAAATCCATTTTTGGGGCACTGCATTTGTCATTTGGATTAACGAAAATAAGCGATTTGAAAAAAGTATGGCGGTACTCATGGAAAAGTTTTGTTATAAATGTTGCAGATCGAATCATTTACTATTCGGACAGTATTATTATAGGAATCTTTTTAGACCCAGAACACATTACTTATTATGCAATTGCTTCCTCGTTAATAGTTTATTTATGGAGCCTGATATCTTCCGTAGCGGGCGTTACCATCCCAGCGATAAGTGCCGCAGATGGCGTTGGAGATATGAAAGATATTCGGAGAATGGTAATAAAAGGAACAAGGGTCATTTTATTCATTCTAATACCAATATTCTGCTGTTTGATTATATTAGGAAGGGATTTTATACAACTTTGGATAGGTAAGGGTTACGAGCAAAGCTACAAGGTTCTTGTTATTTTATTAGTTTCACAATTTTTAACGCTTTCTCAGTATGGTATGACACTTGTTTTATATGGTATTGCTGAGCATGGCTTCCTTGCAAATATAAATATTATTATTGCAGTAGTCAATGTGGCCCTTTCCATCTTATTTATCCAGTTATGGGGTTTAGTTGGTATTGCATTAGCGTCTTCGATTGCCTTGTGCTTCTTTAGACTAATTTTTATTCCTGCGAGAGTGTTAAGAATAATAGGAATGAGATTTGAGACCCTGTGGGCAGAAGCGTTCGTGCCTTCCGTAAAGATTGGAATAGCCTATGCGATATTTCTTATTTTATGTAAATATCAAATAAAATCTATATCATGGGTGACGTTTTTTTTAATGTTAACCGTCTCATTGATTTTCTATATATCAATCTATTATTGGGTTGGCTTAAATGGAGAAGAAAGGAGATACAGCAATACTTCCATAAAAAAATATTACATGAAGTTGAAGGGAATTATGACGTAATGGTGAATTTATAAAGATTATCTAACGAGTTAGAAGAAATTATGGATTTAAGGGTTGAATGAGGGAAAATACTATGGGAATACATTATAGATGCGTTGGGAACTTATAACAGGAAAGATGTCTTGTCATACTCATTTAAATTCACAAGATATTCACATAATACTATTTGAAGAAGTAAAAGGGTAATTTATTATTATTTTTGAGATAAATCTATAGGGCTGTATTAGCTGTGGAAACCGAGAAAATTTCTAAAAGGAATTATTGATGCGCTAAAAATAGAACATGGTTTTCATAATTGGACAGCGATGGCAATAACAGAGTTTGTAGTTTGGGGAAAAGCGGAAGTCTGAGCGAAGCGACCCCGGGAATTGATGACATTTTACCGATAAATCACCAGATGTCAGGTTTCTTTTTCTTTCTCGTAAATCTTCCTTTCAATTGAATACGGTGGACATTGTGTGGCAACCGGTCCGGTATGGCATGTGCGATTGTGGGATCTCCGATATAGTCATGCCAATTCTCCACGGGGAGCTTTCCTGATCTTTTATCCAGGTTTTGCTAATAAATTAGTGGTAAGCAAGGAAGACAGGATTAGTGGGAAGGAAAGGTTTCAGCCTTATAAAACAACATAAGATACTTCTGAAAAAATGGGTTATCGAAATTGATTGGCTTAAGAGTAATTGAGGGGTGTGAAAACATTGCCTTGTTAAAAGGGAAGTGGAATGGTCTGGTGGAGGAAAGCGGACTGGATCTGTCGGTTTGCTATGAGTGGTCGATGTGTCTTTTTGAGAGCCATCTTGGAAAGAAAGGGCTGAGTGTTATAGCGGTGGAAGATGGAGGGGAGTTAGTGGGAATATTTCCGGTTTTTTGCAGAAAGAAAACCGTGAGCCTTATGCCAGTTAAAACAATAGGACCTATATATTCTCTGAATTGTAACCATAATGATTTAATTGCAAGGAAAGACAGGTTAGATATAATTGACCAGTTTTTTGAAGGTTTAAAGAGTGTAAAGGAACTTCGGAACTGGAATGTCCTTGAAATGCCGGACGTGACTGGCGATGGGGCTACTGACCGGTTGCTTGAAAGTTATCTGATGGAGGTAAAATACCCCTTTATGAAAACGAGGGGAGGTTCTCCGCCCTTTATAGATATGAGAAATCTGTCTTGGAACGATTACTTGAGATCGAGAAGTGAAAATGACAGGAAGAACTTCAGGCGAAAGGAGAACAATATTAGAAAGGCAGGTAAGACAGAAATACGATTCGTATCCGAAGCCGAGGTAATAATCAACACCATAATGGTAATTGAAAATAGAAGCTGGAAACACAGAAATGGCTCGGCTATTACAAACAAAGGACATCAAATGACGTTTTACAATCTTCTCATTAGGGACTTGGGGGAAAAGGTGAGATTTCTTGCATTGTATTTCAACGATGTTCCTATATCCTATTGCCTTGGGGTTGTATGGGGAAAGAAATATTTTTCCCTGAAAACCAGTTATGACGAGGAATATAGAAAACTATCACCCGGTTCGGTAATAAAATTATATTTGCTAAGATATTGTTTTGAAAATAACTTAAGCGAATTTGATTTTTGTGGAGAAGATGAGCAGCATAAAATGGATTTTACTGATACAGGGCGGCAGCATTATAATTATATGATTTTTAATAATGATTTATATTCAAGGATAGGATATGGGAGCTGCTTGATCAGACAACGGTTGGAGTTGTGATGGGTATTATGATTCCGAAAAATCCTTCATTAAGATTCTCTTTGTTGTGGGGGAGAAGAAGGAACTTCAGCTCGAAGGGTAATATAATTTATGTGTATCAAGGGCGATATGCATTTTATCAGGCTCTTTTATTGTTGGGTATCAGAGAAGAAGATGAAGTATTATTACCATCTTTCCACTGCCCTTCAATGGTAGTACCTATTCTGAAATATGGTTGTAAGGTTAGATTATATAAAACAAGAATTGATTTGCAGGTTAGAGTAGAAGACATTGAAACAGTTGTGAATGAGAAGACGAGAGTAGTTTTCCTGGTTCATTATTTTGGCCTATTTCAGAATGAAATTTATGAGCTGAAAAAATACCTTTCAGAGAAGAATATTCTCTTGGTGGAGGATTGCGCTCATATTATACCGCGAGAGTGTGAAAAGGCAGGAAACATTGGGGATATCAGTATTTTTTCTCCGAGGAAGTATTTACCTTTAGTTGATGGAGCGCTAATAAAGATTAGCAGCAAAATAACAAAGAAATGCCCATATCTGAGAAGGCTGAGCTTATACATGGAGATAAAAAGCTTAAAAAACGCTTGTGAGCAGAATCTCTTGGGTTCCAATTGGAATAAGATGAAGAGGTACTATTTTTATGTTGATAGCAGGATAAACAATATTCGATACACAAAGAAGAGTGACGAGAAAGGGTACGGATCAGAAGGGGGAGCTCTATTTAACCCCGAGCTTGTGTACAGTGAGTGCTCAGGGCTTTCTCGTCGCATAATGAATCGTGTTAATTTTGATGAAGTATTTCGAAAGCGGCAAAGGAATTACAGTTATTTGAGTGCAGCACTTTATGATAAACACATTGTTGTCCGGCCTCCATTTCTGAATGGGCTTAATAGTGGATGTATTTTCGGATTTCCCGTGATGACTGCTCAAAGGGAGCGTGTAATCAAGGCCATAAAGGATAGAAAGATAGAGACATTTACATTTGGGGAGAGCCTATATGGGGTGGAAAACCTGGGAGAGAATTCAGATGAACTTAGACTCTCGAAGGAGCTGTTCTTTGTTCCAATGCATCAAGACTTGAGCGAAAGGCAGATAGGGTATTTGTCAGAGTGCTTGAAGGAGGTATTAGGAAGTTCAACTCAATGAGACTCGAAATTGTCGATCAGTATTCGAAGCTATGTGAACTGGAGGCTGATTGGAATGAGGTGCTGACTTCATCAGGAGTGAACTGTGTATTTCTGACGTTCGAATGGTTTTCAAGCTTTGTTCGGAGCTTTGAGTTGGAAGACAAATTGGTGATCGGCGTTCTGAGAGAAGGGAATGAAGTCATTGGCATATTGCCCTTGTACAGAGCAGAGGCTAAGGTTGCGGGTGTGCTATGCAAAGTCTTCAGGTCAATATCCAATGTTCAAACACCAAAGTACGACTTTATTCTTAAAGTAGGCAAGGAAGAATGTGCGCGGAAGGCTTTGGCAGAATTGCGGGAACATTACAACTGGGACTTTGTCCAATTAGATTATGTAAACAACGACTCCCCTGTGCTGAAGGCACTTTGTGAAAATTCATCAAAGGGTCAATATGTCAAAACGGTCCCTGTGATGAGGAGTCCCTTTTTAGAAATTACTATGGGGTGGGGGGAATATTATAATAGCCTTTCAAAGAAACTCACTAAAAATATTGATTACTACGAAAGAAGAGCATCGCGGGAATTTGGCGTCAAGATGGAAGTGATCAACGGCCCATTGTTGGACAGAAGTATTCTACTTGAAGCATTTAGGATTGAAGACAGCGGTTGGAAAGGCACCCAGGGCAGCTCTATCATAAAGAATGACATGGTCAGTGCCTTCTACCAGAACCTTGCTTTTTCTATGAATCGGAAAGGCTGGTTTGACTTGTTGTTCCTAAAATTTGGAGAGGTGAGAGTGGCATTCGATTATTGCCTGAAGCACGATTCTTCCTATAGCCTGCTGAAAATAGGCTTTGACAAGAAATACGGAAAATACTCACCCGGAATGGTTCTGAGAAAGAAGGCTATTGAGAATGTGTTCTTGCATGGTTTTCAAAGATATGATTTTCTCGGAAAAGGCGATGAGTACAAGGTTAAGATGGCAAACAGAGATGCAGTTATGTCAAGAGTTTTTATATTTGGAAATGGAGTTAAATCTAGGTTGATAAAAGCGGTTATGTTCGAGGTCCCTGAACTGGCGGGAAAGATGAGAATGAGGAAATTTCTAAGAAGACTGGGAGTTAAGGCTAAATCCTAATTTAGAAAACAAAGAACAAGGGATTTAAGCGGAATGATGTTTCGAGCGAAGAGCAAAGGTTCGGAAATTGATGAGTTAAGGGAAGGATGGTGTCGCATCCTTGAAGGTAAAGCTCAGGGGAGCGTCACTCAAACATGGCATTGGAACAAAACATGGATCGATGTTTACGGTAAAGAAAGAGATTTGTATACGCTATGTGCGTATGAGAACGGCAAATTGTGTGGGATAGCCCCACTTGCGTTCAGCAAAAACCCGGTGAAGCATTTTGGGATTCTTGGTTATAGAACGATGTGGTTCCTTGGGAGTGGAAAAACAAGAGAGCGTAGCGTTCTCTCGGATTATCTTGACTTCATAATTGAAAAGGGAAAGGAAGAAGGGTTCATAGCCGGTTTTGTGGAATATATGAAGAATTACCCGGATTGGGATGAAATAATTCTGGAAAATGTTTCTTGTGAATCCTTGAGCCCGGGACTGTTGAAAAAACACTGCTCAAGGGGCGGCTTAATGTGTGACATCGTTGGAAGGGTTCCTAGCTTTCTGATAAAACTGCCGAGCACCTGGGAAAATTACCTGGGATCTATATCGAGTGGTTTACGATACAGGATCAAAAGAGGGAGAGAGGAATTCGATAGGCTGGGGGGAGTCTACATTTTAATTAAAGATGAGAAGGAATTGGATAATGCTTTCAGAGACCTGGGGAAGCTCCACCAGGAACGATGGACGAGCAAGGGGGAACCTGGCGCTTTTGCCTCTGAAGAATGGAAAACATTTCATGCCAGGTTAATGAAGAACATTTTTAAAGAAGGGTGGCTCAAGTTGTGCTTCTTGAGGTTGAACGGAGTTCCTTTGGCCGCGAATTACAATTTTGCTTATAATAATAAGATTCATTATTTTCAATCCGGTATGGTTCCTCACGAGAACAAACACGTTCGCCCCGGGTTGTTATTGCACAGTTTTTGTATTGAGGAGGCAATTAACGAGGGGTTTGAGGAATATGATTTTCTGCAGGCCGGGGGTAAGGGAGCAGGGTACAAAGAAATGTGGGGGAATTATTCAAGGGATTTACTCAGAATAAGAATATCGAGAAATTCAGGGAAGGAAAAGATTTATCGGATGCTCAATAGAGGGCTGAGCGGTCTTAAGAGGATAAGAGCGCAGGTATAGGAAGCGTTGATAGAAACATATATTTGGCTATTTGGGTTTATTAGGGTAGTTAGGAAGTTCGAAGAAAATCATCATGGTCGCTTAGGACGGAAAAGGCTGGAGAAAGGGAATGGGAGGAATAGGAGGAATTCATTGTCTGGCGCCTGGTGCCGATCCGGAGTCAAGAGAGATGGATTCCATGGTCAAGCAAATCTCGCACCGAGGCAATTTGACGAAGATATTCAGGTGGGAAGGAGGAGGTCTATTCTCAAATTATTATGAGAAAAGCGACTGCCATTGTGAGGCAGACCAGGTATGCGTGGGGGTAGATGGAGAAGTCTTTTGCCATGATGAGAGTGCTGATGATGGAAAGAGACCATACAAGAATGATGGCGAAATGATTTTGGACCTGTATTTGAGACATGGCGAGGACTTCGCGAAGAGGATTGATGGGTCTTATGCCATTGTGATCCATGATGGTAACCTAAAAAAGCTGATTTTGTTGCGAGAACGCATGGGTTATAAACCTCTTTTCTATTTTGTAACAAGGAACTTTATCATTTTCGGGTCGGAGATTAAGGCGATTCTTGGGAGCGGTCTTTGCAAGAAAACTATTGATTTGCGAGCGCTGAACAACTTTCTTTCCTACGGTTACGTTTCGAGCCCGGATAGCTTATTTGAATCGATTCGTCAGGTGAAACCAGGTCATATGATTATTTGTGAGGGAGGAGGAGTCTCAGAAAGACCTTACTGGAAATTTAACTACCCCTCCGAGAAAAGCGAGCACGATGAAGGCTATTACAGGGAAACATTTCTGAAGTTACTGGAGAGGGCTGTTTCGAGACGATTAGCCAGACATATAGATTGCGGAGCTTTCCTAAGTGGAGGGCTCGATACAAGCGCAGTCGTCGCAATGATGAGCAAACTGAGGGGAAATTCGTTCAAGGTTTTCAGCGGTGGATTTAAGGAGGAAAAGTATAATGAGATTGATGACGCTAAAGTGGTGGCTAACCACTTTAACGTCGACCAGAAAGTTGTTTGCGTCGAGTTTGATGAGAATTTTCCGTGGCTACTGGAAAAAATTGTTTGGTACCACGACGGCCCTTTCGCCGATACGTCCGCAATCCCTTCTTATTACGCTGCTAAACTCGCAAAAGAACATGTCGATACTGTTTTGACAGGCGACTTTCCTGATCAGCTTATTGGCGGATCGGGCCATCACGTGTTGGCGCTAAACAGGTTGGGCCAGGATAATAGGATATTTCGAATGTTAAGGAATAAAGGATTGAATAGCTTTATAAGCAGATTGCGATGGTCTGCCGGTAGTACTTCTCTTATTGATAGAGTAAAAAGGAAAATTCATCGTGAGACCTTCCCCTTAGAGGAGCAAAGAATCATTCTCAGCATGCCAGTGCCCCCGCTGCTGAAAAGATGCCTCTATAGTCCGGAGCTCCTTGAAGTCAGTGAAAAAAATAATGCTCTGGATATCGCCAGGTCTATTTACAGTGAAGTAAAAGAGGAAGATCTCTTGAACAGGCTTCTTTACTTTGACATCCTCTCTTACGCGCCGGATGATCTCATGGTCAAGGTCGAACGGATGACGATGGCCCATGGTCTGAACGCAATAAGCCCTTTCCATGATCTTGAATTGGTCGAATTTATAGCTTCCGTCCCTTCCCAGTTAAAAATAAATGGTACTACTCGTAAGTACATTATGAGAGAAGCCTTACGGCCCTTACTCCCTGAGCATACCCTCAATAAGAGGAAACAAGGGTTTGCGATGCCGATAGGAGAGTGGCTTGTTGCAAAGATGTCTGATTATGTTCGAGATGTTCTGTTAGATTCAAAGACCCTTAACCGGGGATATTTCGATAAGAAATTCGTGATGAAAATGGTTGGAGATTTTTTAGCAGGCAAGACCGATTATGCAAGCGGGGACGAGGCGACAATTATCTCTCTCATTACATTAGAGCTCTGGCACAGAATATTCATGGACAAGTAGAGCTATCTTATGTTTATTCGGTTAATCTCACCCCACATATCGTAGCTTCCAGGGATTAGAGTATTCCACAATGTTCAATCAGAGAATAAAAGTTCTTCATGTGGTTCATTCACTTAATATTGGGGGAATGGAAAACGGAGTCGTTAATCTGATCAACGGGTCAAATAGTGATTACTTTTATCACGAGATCTGTTGCATCAGGAAATCGGGTAATGCTGAATCACGACTCAAAAGGCCAATAAGAATTCATGAAATGGAGAAAAGAAACGGGAATGATTGGAGGATAATTCCAAAGCTTGCGAAGGTAATTCGAGAGGTAAAGCCGGATATTGTTCATACGAGAAATTGGGGAGCAGCTGATGGAATTATCGCGGGGAGATTAGCAGGGGTTCCTTCAATCATTCATGGTGAACATGGTTGGAATATGGACGATCCCCAGGGGCTAAATTCAAGACGGCGACTGATGCGGAAAGCCCTATCATTTGCAGTCAGTCGTTATGTTGCTGTTTCAGAAGATATCAGGAAGTGGCTAATCGAATGTGTTGGGGTTAAGGACTCAAAGGTACTTAAAATTCTGAATGGTGTAGACACAGAAAAGTTTCAACCAGGAGTCAACCCCAAATTTCGGGAGCAACTCGGTTTTTCAAAGAATGGCTTAACCATAGGCACCGTCGGAAGACTTGATCCTATAAAGGATCAGAGGTTGCTGTTGGAAGCTTTTACACTAGTAAGTAGCAGCCGAAAAGACCTTATGCTTGTCATAATCGGGGACGGACCTGAAAGGCAGAATTTGGAATCATATCGAGATTCATTGCACTGTCGGGATCGGATAAGGTTCTTGGGGGAAAGGGATGATGTAGACCGGGTTTTGAGAGTTTTAGACATTTTTGTGTTGCCGTCGAAGAACGAAGGGACCTCGAACACGATTTTGGAGGCGATGGCAACAGGTCTCCCTGTAATTGCAACGGCGGCTGGGGGAAACCCTGAGTTGGTGTCACAGAATAGAACAGGGTTGCTCTTCCCTGCTGGAGACCTTAAGGGCATTGTTGAGGCCCTTGATTTTTATTTAAAGGATCAGGGGCATAGGTATGATCATGGCTTAAATGGTCGAAAAGAGGTTGAACAGAGATTTTCTTTAGGTAAAATGGTTAATAATTATGAAGAACTCTATAAATCCTTCCATAGTAAGTCTCATCGAATGGCGTGATATTCTTCTGTTTTAGCAGTTGACAAAGGGCGAATATTGACGGTGTGGCAGAGCATGATGCGAATCTCTTTCTTCTTTATAACTGCTTTTAGCTTTTTGTTCCCACTGAATGCCGCTTCGCCATTTATATACGAAGTGGGGCCAGGCAAAGAGTTCGAAGGAATAGGTCAGGTGCCTCTGGATACGCTTGAACCCGGCGACATTGTAAGGATATACTACCGCCAGGAACCATACCGTGAAAAATTCATACTTCGGCGATCAGGTACAAAAGAAAATCCCATTGTGATTATAGGGATTCCAGAGGGGGACAAGCTTCCGATTATTGATGGAAGTCTTTCGAATCAATTCCAGGAGGAGCAGTTATTTGAGCCCGGAAGATGGCTAATTAAAGTTGGAGATAGAACTTCGGGAGATAATATACAAATCAAAAACTTCGAACTGCGAAACGCTAATAATTCAAAGATATTTTTTGAAGATGGTGAAAAACAAAAGTATAGCGACAATGCAGCGGGGGTATTCGTGCGATTCGGAAGGCATGTACTCATATCAGAATGTGTCATTCATTCATGCGGGAATGGGATTCAAACAAGCTATGGCCCAAAAGTGAGTCATGTCACATTAAACGGATGCCGAATATATGATAATGGTAATCGTTTGAACCGCTTAAGCGACCAGGAGCATAACGTTTATCTATGTGGAACCAATTCGATAATTCAGGGCTGTCGATTCGGAGATACCCATTCAGATGGGAACAACATCAAGGATAGAGGACTTAATACCATCATTCGCTACAACTGGATCGAGGGAGGAAAAAACCGGCAATTAGATTTGGTAGATTACATAGGGTATGGGAGGGCAGATGCTTATGTTTATGGCAATGTGATTATGCAGCGACATGATTTAAGTAACAACAACATGATACACTGGGGAGGTGACTCAGGTCATAGCCGGTCTGGGACCTTATACCTCTTCAACAATACTATATTGGCAAAAGCAGAAGAAACGCGATTCATCGTAGTTAGATACCCCGACTGCAGTGTGGGAATGAAGAACAATGTTTTTATGGGATCGGGAACCCTGTGGAACGGCAACGGGGTTTTGTACGGGTCCAACAACTGGTTTTCATCAAAAATCAATATACCATCCCATTTGTTTCTTGGCTTTCAGGGGTGGGATCCCGGATTTTCTACGAAGGCGACTATGCCTTACATGCCCCAACCAGGATCAAAACTCGTAAATAACGGTACAAATCAAGTTCCGATGAAAGTGGAGTTTATGCCGACACCCTACACGGGTGGGTTTAGAAGGCCAAGCGATGGTCGAATGGATATCGGTGCCTTTGAATTTTCCGACCACTAAGATTCCTTGAAGTGTTAGACAGGTTGCCATTACGTTAATATATTTTTCATGAGAATTCTTGTTTACACAACCCTTTTCCCAAATCATATGCAACCGAACAATGCTATCTTTATTAAACAGCGAATGTTTCATTTTGCAAAGCTGAAAGATTGTGAAATTAAGGTGGTAGCCCCCATCCCTTATTTCCCGCCGATTCCTCTGAGTCAAAGATGGTTTCAATATTCGCAGATTAAGAAGGTAGAGATTATGAATGGAGTGGAAATCTTTCATCCCCGATATTTTCTCATCCCGAAGATAAGCATGGGCTTTCAAGGCTTTTCGCTCTTCCTTTCTTCTTTAAAGTTAATTAGGGAAGTTTACCGTACTTTTCCATTTGATCTTATTGATGGTCATTACATTTATCCTGATGGCTTTGCAGCGACCTTGCTGGCCAAAATGATGAAAAAACCTGTCGTTTTGTCAGCGAGGGGTTCTGACATTAATCAATTTGTTGGTTTCAGATCTATCAAACCCATGATCAGGTATTCTATGGAAAGCGCAAGTCATCTGATTTCGGTCTGCGAGGCTCTGAAAAAAGAAATGGCCTGTATGGGAATTAAGGACGAAAAAATAAGCGTCATCCCAAATGGTGTGGATACTGGGCAATTTAAGCCGATCGATAGAAGGGAGGCCAGAGAAATTCTCTCGCTGCCCAATCATGGCAGGATTATCCTTTCGGTAGGGTCATTGATCCCCCGTAAAGGATTTGATATTCTTCTTACTGCTTTTCACAGACTCTTGCAAGATGATCGGGATCTCCATCTGTATATTATTGGGGAAGGTCCCTCTCGGACTAATCTCCAGCGGCAAATCAAGGAACTTCAGTTAAGTGCTCAAGTGACCCTTTTAGGAGAAATTCCAAATGAGAAGTTGATGACATGGTATAATGCCGCCGATGTTTCTTGTCTGGCAAGCTCAAGAGAGGGATGGGCCAACGTGATAATGGAATCATTGGCCTGCGGTACTCCGGTAGTCGCCACAAAGACTTGGGGGACCCCCGAGATACTGAACTCAACAGACCTTGGTATTTTAGTGGATTATACTTCTCAATCCTTTTCCGAAGGGATGAACCGAGGTTTGGGGATTAATTGGGACAGGAGACGGATACGTGCCCACGTGGAGCATCGTAGCTGGTTTAAAGTAGCTAATGAGGTTAAAGGTGTATTTGACAGAGTTTTAAATGAGTCTGTTGTTTGAAAAAATTCAATTCCCGGTGGCTAAGGGTGTTACGGCAAATGGATAAATAAAAAGGGAACAACTTCATGAGACGACAGGCGAGCACGGTGGGCTCAGATAAAAAACGACGTAGAGTGTTAGTGGTTGTAACATTTGCAGTGGGTGGAATCCGTACTTACATGCGTTACGTTTACTCTCGATTGAATCGTGAGAAATATGCATTCACCATTCTCGCGTACGATTCAAGTGAAAGAGAAGCTTTAGAAGAAGATGCTAAGCACTATCAGACAGATAAACTGATATTCATTAAGCCACGCTATGGCTATCGATTATTATTCTGGTCCGTTTTAAGAGAGGTGCTCAAGGAGAGATATGACTTAATACATAGCCAGGGAATTTTTGCAGCTTTTAACGTAGGGTTGGTTAACTTTTTGTTCGGGATTCCCCACATATTTACGGTTCATGGCCTTCTCGAAGAATCAGATCTGAAAGGATTTTCGTTATTGAGGTCCTTAAAATTGAACTTACTGAGTTTCGTTCTGAAATCAGCCGATGTAATGCATCATGTTTCTCAAGACATGGTAGAACAATACCGAAAGTTACTTCCGGGTGTAGAAAATTCAAAGTGTAAGATAGTTATGATATCCCATGGTATTGATGTAGAAAGTTACGCAGAAGAAAAGCGATGCAAAGCAGGAAGTCTAAGAAATGATCTTGGAATTGGCTGCAAAGTCTTTTTGATCGGTTATCTCGGGCGGTTTATGGACAGGAAAGGATTTCCCATTTTGATAGATGCAGTTCAAATAATCGAAACCGAGAACTTGATAGAAAAAGAATATCTGATAATTGCGGTGGGCTCTGGTGATAGGCAAAAACGTTACTTTAGGGAAGTTAACAAGAGGGGTCTTAGCAATAAAATTAAATTCATTCCATTCCGGCAGCATGTTCAGCCGATCATAAGCGAAATGGACCTTATAATCATGCCTTCACTTTGGGAAGCGTGCGGACTTCTCGCAATGGAAGTTCTTTGTATTGGGACGCCACTTATTGCTTCAGACTGTTTAGGATTGAGAGAGGTGACAAAGGATACACCCACAATTTCTGTGCCAACGGGGAACGCGCAGGCTTTGGCTGAAGCCATCGCTATGGCTGTTAAATCGCCAGCAGATGAGGAGTTCGAGAGGTTCAGGGGAGAAGCTTACAGGCGTTTTGATGTAAGGCATAGCGCAGTTGGATTAGAAAAGATTTACGATTTGTTGTGCAAAACAAAGCTGGGGGCTTGAGAAGAAGTGGTAAGACGATTACCGTTTATCATTATGTTTAAGCTAAGGCTAAGAAATTATCAACGAACCTCATATCCGGTCAAATTGTAACTGAGAGGAAGTATGAGTCATTGAGAATTCATCTGGCTTGTGGTCGGAGCCTCATGAAAGGCTGGATCAATGTTGATGTAATTGATTTCGGGCAAGAGGTCATTGCTGATTTAGAAGAAAGGTGGGATTTTGCTGATGAAGGCTCGATTGATCACATTTATTGTAAAGATGGATTTGAGCATGTTGACTCTGCTGAACATTTCCTGCATGAAGCTGCTAGGTTATTGAAGCCTGGCGGTATCCTTCAATTATGGGTTCCCCATTCCAAAAATCCATCTGCTTATAGATTAACGCACAAGAGGTTGGTTTCGTGGAGTTTTTTCAATGCATTTCCAGAACCCCACGACAAGGTACAAAATCTGAAGACAATATCCAATAAGATTTACATTGGAGATAAAGAAAGCGCTGCATGGAGGCCGATTCATTTTATTATTAACCAGTTTCCAAAGTGGTCGGAAAGACTATTATATGTGTCTAGTATTGAGGTCATTTTTGAGAAAATCTAAAATATCAGTAGCGGAGTTTAGTTAAGGTCTTAGGTTTTCATTTCGAGGGGAGATTTTCAGGGTTCTAAAAGGAAGTTAATACATTTGGAAAAAACATAAATGTCGATAACCGCAATAGGCATATTGGTAGTAATTTTCGGTTTGCTAATCGCAAGCTTTTATAAGCCCATTTTCGGCGTCTTGGGCTATCTTACCATTTACGTAATTTACAACCCGGATATCTGGTGGGGAATCTACCTGCAGCAATATCTTCCAAGACCATCTTTTGTTGCTGTGATTATATTACTCTTAAGTAGCCTACTACACTTAAGTAAATTAAATTGGCAGATTACAAGAAGGGAAATCGAACTATATCTATTTCTTGCCATAATATGGTTGGTTTCTGTTTTTTTTGGTGTAGGGATAGAAGAGGGAAATTGGATTTATTTGGAAAAGATGACGAAACTGTTTGTATTTATCTTCCTATTCATTCGAGTTGTGGCTTCCGTTGGGCATTATAAGTATGTTGTCTGGACATTGGTTTTATGTGCGTGCTTTCTTGCTTTTCAAGCCCACACAGTTTCGTACGGGCGTTTTGCTGGAGGTAGATTAGACTCTCTTGGAGGAATTGATTTTCGTGAGTCAAATGGTTTTGCAGCTTTCATGGCAATGGTGATAACCCTTCTCGGCACGCGCATGCTAACCATATCATGGTGGGGGAAGCCATTCGTTTTGGGAGGGATAGTACTAGTCCTGAACGCCTTGATTATGACGCAATCGCGGGCTGTCTTCTTTGCTATTTTGCTGGCTACTCCATTTGCCTTCCTTTATGCACCCAAAGAGAGGCGCAAATATATTCACATCTGTATAGTGCTAGGGATAATACTTTTTCTTATTTTGGCTAATGTGAAATTTTTTGAGCGAATGAAAACGATAGAAACAGAGGTAAAGAGCAGCATCTCAGATGCTCAGGATAAGATGCTGACCAGGGTAGATTTTTGGAGGGCCTCTCTGGATATTTTTTCCGACCATCCCCTGGGAATTGGTATAAAAAATTTTGAGAAGGTAGTGCCACACTACGACCGACGTAACATAGGCATGGATGCCCATAACACATATGTACTTTGCTATAGTGAGATTGGCATTTTGGGGATAACATTATTTATAATTATTATCGTCGAGGGATGGCTACAACTAATACGGATTCGTAGGATGGCCATGAATACACAATATGAAAAAGACATAAATCTTCATGTCTATGCACTGAGGATAATCTTCATTATATATTTGTTCGGCTATATGATGACACATAGCGTTCTGTATACCGAACTATTATGGATATTGCTTTCTATGCCAATTTGCCTCGAGAACGCAACAAAGAAGCTTTTGGATGCAAAAACTTCCCCTGCAAATATTAGAACCTCAAAACACTCCTTTTTATTATGGAAAAGGGCGACTATTCAATCAACAGAGAGTAAAAGTCCTTGAAAACGGAAATCCTGTAAACACGATAGAACCACTCTACTGGAGGAATGGGGCTAAACATTACCTGGGATTGGTAAAGAATCCCACCGAACGAAAGGAACTTGACAAGGTTGGCCAACCACTTGAGGTTGAGGGTATAACCGGCAAAGCGGTTGAGATTCAATTGGAATTTAAGGATCCTGTGCGAGGGCTCATCAACATGAGGACTAACAAACACTACGGGCCCGGCCAAGTGTATCGTGAAACCTTCAAGCCCTGGGAAGGGAATCTGTATAAAGTGACTTATTAGATATCGATTGTCTTTCAATTCTCACAAATGCAGCTGATCAGGCCGGCTTCTAATATTTGGTTCAATGGTTGATAATTTGGTTTATCTCTTGCAACTCAAGACCTTATAAAAAAGGAAAATCTTGGGAATGTTATTAAATCCCTCTTAGAGGTAGTTAAATGTCCCGTAAAATGCTAATGTTTTCTGCTTTCTCCATTATACTGTTATTTTCATCCCCGCTCATTGGATCTATGGAAACTGCAGGAAGCAACTTCAGAATTACCAAGATAATTGACAACGGGGATCCTTCGACACACATCGATTTAGCTATCATAGGGTCAGGTTTTACTTCAAAACAAATTGACGAATACATATCGAAGGCAAACCAAAATATTGAAAAGATGTTTACAGTCAATTGGTTTGTTGCTAATAAGAATCTGTTTAATGTCTGGCGTATAGACGCAATTTCTCCTATATCAGGGGTGGATCTAGATGACCCAACCATTTATTCTTTGGCCTCCCAAACACCTTACGATATTCTAATTGTTATTCACAACTACGATGGTCAGGAAAGTGTTATTAAGCCTTATGTGGAACTGTACAAATATTCACATAATTACGTAGTCCTGGCGCATGAGCTTGGCCACAAAATTGGGAAACTTGATGACGAATATTGGACACCAGCGACTGCTTATAAATGTAATGGCTTAAGTAAGAGAACACTGAATATTCATGACAAACCAAATAATGAAAAATGGTCTGGCTTGATTTCTACGCCTCCTTTTGAAGGGGCTCGTTACTGCGAAAAGGACCTCTGGCGTCCATCTAAAACTTCCATTATGGGGGACTCAGCTAATACCAAATATTTTGACGCTGTCGGTATGAAGGCGATGGATTTGGGGGCCGGGAAGATTCTTGGAACTGTTGAATCAATGCCTCCGTCTCTCATGATATCCGGGGTCGCAAATGGTGATACGAAAAGCGGGACGCTCCGTGTCGAAGCGATCACATCAGATTCTTCGGGCATCGAAAGGGTCGAGTTTTATTGGGCTAAGTCAGGGGGGACATCGAAATCCATCAAGATCACAAGGACCTACCCCTATGACCTGGATATTGACACCACCAAATTTGAGAATGGTCAGTATTATCTGGATACGGTCTCTTATGATAAAAAGTGGAACTACACCCGAAAGACCATCTTATTCAATATCGAGAAGTCTAAACCGATGGTTGGCATCCCGATCATCGTTCACGAAGCCCTGACTCAGGACTCCGACTACTACATTCAGACCAGAAAACGGCGGAACATGCCGGGTATGGAAAGAGTCAATGAGCCCCTGACCGTAGGTATTCCCCTCGCGGAAGATTCAGGGGTTACAAGTATCGAGCAGTTGGGGTTAAGCGGGGCAAACATTCAACAATTCAAGCCTCTTGCTCATTGGCCGAACGGAAACATCAAGTGGGTGCTTGTAGACACCCAGGTTTCCATTCGGGCGAATGGCCGGACTACTCTCAATCTTGTAGCGGGAAAGGGGAATGCAGGAGGTGCTGAATTGGCCAGGGATAACAGCGATCACATCTTTGTCGATACTGGAATTGCTCAATTCAAAATAAGAAAGAATCATTTCAATATATTTGAGAAAGTTGTTGTCAACGGTAAAGAACTTGTTTCCCCGGGGAATCAAGGAGGTTTGTCCGTTGTTGGCAATGCTGACGTCAGTTACAAATTGAACGGGAAAACGCACCAATTGCATATTAATGAGATATATGACTCGAAGAACGATCCTCATTCGACCGCGATCGTGGAAGAGAATGGACCAGTAAGGGTAGTTGTGAAGGCAATGGGTGCTTTTATAGATGGAACGGGAAATAGATTGATGGATTACACCGTAAGGTTTCATTTTTATAGAAATAAGTCTTATGTAAAAACGATTGCGGTGATACGAAATGGCGCCAGGGAAGACGATCACCCGATTAAGAAGATTTTTTCCAGTGTGCAGTTATCGATTCCACTGAATCTGGAGAGGGAGAAACGATTCGAATTTGCTACTAACAAAGGGTTGTTTTCAGGTGTCATCAACGACACCGCATCCATATATCAAGCGTTTAGCATTGCTCACATGACCGCGGGCACCGAATCAGATGTGATTGATGGGAAAAAAGGGTGGTACGACCCTCCAATGAGGAGGCTAACTGATTTAGTGGATGCGAACTATGAACAGAAGGGGCTTGAAATAAAAAACGGCTCAACAATCCTACGACCACTTGGTGATCAAAATGACTGGGGTGGCGATGTTGCGGAAATCAAAGACTCAGCAAATAATGGCCTTTCAATAGCAATGAAATATATGTCATCTTATTGGCCATCAAGCTTTGAATTTAGAAATGACGGCTACGTGGAGGTCGGCATTTTTTCAAAGTTCAATTCAAAAAAAGACATAATCATGGGTTGGGGAACCCATGAGACAAGGGAATTGATGTTTGATTTTCATACCCGACCTATTAACAATAAGGAAGTCATGTATAGGATTGAACAGCCACTTGTAGGACGAGCTTCTATACAACACTACAGTAATACAGAGGTACTATACGGCCAAAGAGGAATCGCAACAGCTACTGAGTGGGATCAATGGTTTATATCAAACTATGGCAAGTTGGATTATTACCACCCAAAATCAGGTTGGGAACAAACTAATAACGGAGTGATTGTATGGAGGACCTTCTGGTACTCTGGTGTACAGGGAACAGATATACCGCTTGCCTATCAGTTAACCTTTTTGAAGAATGGCTCTGGTGGAAGGTATATGGGTGGGCTTCAGAAAACCCGATTTAATGTAGATTCTGGCATTTGCAGGACGGATGGGTTTGACTACTCTAAGTCTTTAATAAAAACGAACTCGTTATACTCTGTGGACGAAAAGGGGTGTTATAACAGAGGAGGCGGAAAGAACCACTTTGATTATAGCCACAATCACTGGCTTGGCATGGTGACTTATTATTATTTAACAGGGGATGAAGATATAAAGGAGGCAATAGACGATTATCTCGAGGAATTTAACAAGGTTGGAGATTTAAAACTGGCAACGGGATTCAACGACTTGAGATCTTATTCACGGTATTACCGAACCATAGCATTGGGATATGAATTCAACCGTGACAATAGATTGAAGACGATTTTAGAAAAAATGACAAGTGACATTCTTGATTCAAGAGACAACCCTCCAAATCTGAAGCCCTATGGTAGAAATGTGGCCAGAGGATACCTGTGGGTTACTTCGATTCCGAGGGAAGTGGGGCCGCTTGTTCACAGTTTCTTTCTGATTTCCATACATGTTCAGGACGTTTGGGAGGGTTTGAGGGTTCTCAAAAAGTACAATTCGGCATATCCAAGAACTGAAGAGTTAGAGGACTACCTTCTCGGTATATCGCAATTTGTTTTCAATGAGCTCTATTTGGAAGACAGTTCCAAGAGGGACTTTGGTTATTTGTATGATTATCTCCTTCATAATTCAAACGAATGGACAAATGCGCCTGTAGGTACCAAGAATTATATTAGAAAAGATGATTCTTCCAGAGCGATGCTATTTGCATATTCAAAAAGCGGGGATGCGAAATATCTGGAAAGAGGAAAGAGAATTCTTGCTGTTGGGGGAGGGTCGGGTTCATCTACTCCATACCCGGCTCATGAGCTGATATACGTTGATCTTCATGGGACCGATTCCATCTGGAAATATATAGATACTGTAAATGTAATTAATAATGGAAACAATAAATATACGCTGAGCTGGAAAGTCCCTGATGGGGCATTGGCATATCAAATAAAATACTCCGACAAACCAATTGTAGATTGGCTTGGATTTGACCAGCTGACAAGAAATTATCTGTATTCTCCTGATAATCACACCCCTTTTTTTGCAGCGGTTAATGTCGATAATGAGCCTCTCCCAGTTACGAGCGGCAGTATTCAGACTTATACCATAGACATTGCCCAAGCGATTAATTCCTATAACAGCGTCCGTAATCTATCGCCCGGGAACCCTTCGTATGTTAATTACGACCCGCGTAAGACATATTACTTTGCAATAAAATATCAGACAAAGGGCGCGCAGAAGGCCTATAAGACAAGACAAAATTCCCCACATGGTTTGTGAGGATCTTTAAGTCATAAGAATCCTTCCTTCACTTATTTCTTACCTCTTAATCATTACCACCCTGGCAACCTAAAATCAAACACCTTTCATGACTTGATTTACGATATTGAATCAACGATAGAAGGTAGAATAGTACCTCTTTTTATGGGTAACTAAAGGATGTACAAAATAAGAACGGTCAACTGGTGCCTGATTGTTTTTCTTAATCTGGTAATAGCATTATTATGGTTCCACTCTGTTTTTGCAGAGACGGATAAGATGGGATCTTTAGCCAGAGTACCCTCTATTCCTGCAAGACCTGAATGGAATCGGTTTAAGATACTGGTTTGGCAATACAAGACCTCTGTATTGGAGGATTTTCATCTTTATCAAAAAATTGGACTTGGGGGATTTCATATTGATCGCGGCGCAGGTCGAGAAGACCTGGTTGATTTTTCCTTAAAAGAACGCATTCCCTATTATGTGGACCATGCAGCGGATAAAGGCTTTTTGCATTTAAAGGGATCCGATGTCCAGACGGTAACGGGAAAAAATGGGTTAACCATTCGTCCGCATAGCTTGGCCGATCCGAATACACTCAGACAGATCAAAGAACATCTTGATCGCAACATAAATGCTACAAAAAAAGGGCTTGTTTTGGCCTACGCTTTCGATGATGAAATTTCTCTCGGAAGTTATGTCATTCCCTGTGATGTAGATAGCCATCCCCTTTCTCTTGATTGGTTCAGGAATTGGCTCCGGAATAAATATCAGACGATCAGTTCCTTAAATAGAAGCTGGAACGCAGATTTCAAAAGTTTTGATGAGGTGATGCCCAAAGGATTTGAGGAGGTTCGAAGACATGCTCAGAAACCACCACTTTCTAAATGGAATCTGGCACCCTGGATGGATTTCAGGCAATTTATGGATTTCCAATTCGCATCGGTCCTTTCAGAATTGACTCGCTATACAAATAGTCTTGATCCAAAGACACCAGCAGGCTTTGTTGGAAGTCAGGGGCCCGGCCCCTGGGGAGGTTATGATTATGCAAGACTGAGTCATGCTGTACAGTGGATGGAGGCTTATGATATTCATGGTTCAAACGAAATCCTAAGATCCTTTTGGAATGATGATAGAAGGCCCCGTATGCAGACGTTTTTTTCCAGCCAAGATCCCAAGTTGGACTCCTGGTTTCTATGGTATTATATGCTGCATGGCAATCAAGCAATGATTGCATGGCCAGAGGAATGGTTTCGTTCCGGTGGGAACGAAATTGCCCCGCATATCCTGGCCAATAAGAATACCTTCGAGGAAATCCAGGGAAAAGTGAGCGAACCTATTGTAAATCCGAAGACCCTATTCGACCCCGATCCCATAGGGATCTACTATTCTCATCCCAGCCTGCAGGCGGGTTGGGCGATGGACGCAATTGTCCACGGTAGAAATTGGGTTCATCGTAATGGGTCCATCGACAATAGGAATCAGACAATGGGAATTCTCCGTAATGTTTGGTGCAAGACTCTGGAAGATCTCGGTTTTCAGTATGATTTTATCAGTTACCTCGACGTTCAAGAAGAAATGCTGAAACTGAGCGATCGGTTCAAAGTTATTATATTGCCCAAGACCGTGTGTCTATCTGAAAAGGAAGCTCAGACTTTAAGAGAATTTGTCTATCATGGCGGAATCCTGATAGCTGATTATCTCTGTGGGATCATGGATCAACACGGAAGAGGACGTGAGAGAGGGATTCTTGATGGCTTATTCGGCATTGTCCGAGATGAGACCACAGGGTACATGAACGGAGTTGGGTTGACTGAAATAGATGGTGAAAAATATCAAAAACCATTTTTGGACCGCTTCTCATATTACGAGGGAGCCTATCGTTACAGGGATATTGTCGTTTTTGAACGTGGTACAAAACATCGGCCTGGTTGCAGAGGAGTTGAGATCAGAAAATTTTTTGGTAAGTTTCATCAGGCATCAGTAATCATTGAAAACCAGCTTGGCAAAGGAAGAACCTTTTATTTGAATCTAACCCCTTTAGAATATTGGGACCCGGAGAGAAGGTTTTCCAACTACGGAAGAAACTTTAGAAAAATAGTCTCTGATATGATGAACGCAGCCGGACTCTTCCCAAGGATAAAGGTTTATGAAAATGATCATGTAACCAATATGATAGAACCCTTATACTGGAGAAATGGAAACAAAAACTATATCGGCCTAATAAAGAACCCCACCGAGCAGAAAGAACTCCCCAGACTGGGAAACTTATTGGAAATCCAGGGGATAACCGGGCAGGAGGTTAAGATCAACTTGGAGTTCAGAGACCCTGTTCGGGGGGTTATTAATCTAAGGACAGGCAAGAACTTCGGCCCAGGCCGTATATTTCTTGACAAGCTAAAACCATGGGAAGGGAATCTTTATGAAGTGATCTATTCTAACTGAGTAACGTTGGCTTGATAATTGGAATGTTGGAATACTGGAATGTTGGGGAAAAGCATATAAATAAGGGTGACCAAGCATGATTAGGAATCTATTCAAGATCCTGCTCTTCTGTATAAGTGTTTTGGCCATAATCAATACCGGTCTTGGCTGGGCGCTTACACCTGAACAGGTGGTGGTAGTGGCAAACAAAATGGCCTGGCATAGTGTTGAACTGGCCAAATACTACATGAAGGTGCGAAATATTCCATCTGACAATCTCATTCAGCTAAAAGCCACTTCGGATGAGATATGCAGCAGGGAAGATTATGATAAGGGTATTGCGTCGCCTGTGAGGGCCTTTTTAGAAAAGAATGATCCGGTCGGCCACCGGTTTCATTGTCTGGTCACGATGTATGGAGTTCCTCTAAGGGTACTCGCTCCTAAATTGACCTCTAAAGAGCAAGAAGAATTGTTGGAGCTAAAAAAACAACTTGAATACATAAGAGGCCAGATCAAAAAAGAGGGACCGGAACAAGGCAATGGGAGATTGAAATCCTTGAGAGAGGAAGAGGCAAGGGTCACAAAAGAAATTGATCGTGTAGGAAAAGTCTTTCAAGGAGCAGCCGTCGATTCCGAACTGGCTCTGGTTAGAGAAAACAATTATTCACTGGAGGGTTGGCTTCCTAATAAATATTTTTTGGGATACCGTGGCAAAGAGATTAAGAATATGCCTCAAAAGGTAATGCTGGTAAGCCGGTTGGGTGGTCCGTCTGAAGAGATTGTCCGCCGTATAATCGACGACAGTCTGCGAACGGAACGAGAAGGACTTCACGGCAAGGCTTATTTCGATGCACGGTGGCCAGATCCAGGTGACAAGGAATTAACGGGCTATGCTTTTTATGATCGAGCAATTCATAATGCAGCTCGTCTGGTTGAAAAGAGCGGGCGTATGCCAGTCGTAGTCGATTCACAGGAGAAACTTTTTCAACCGGTAGAATGTACTGACGCAGCCCTTTATTGCGGATGGTACAGTCTGGCACATTACGTGGATGCCTTCACCTGGGTGAGGGGCGCGGTGGGGTATCATATCGCTAGTCAAGAATGTCAAACACTGAAGAATAAAGGGAGTCAGGTCTGGTGCAAAATGATGCTTGAAAAAGGAGTAGCTGCCACCCTCGGGCCTGTGGCTGAACCGTACGTTCAGACCTTTCCAATACCGGACATTTTCTTTGGCCTCCTGATCGATGGCCAACTGAGCCTGGCCGAATGTTATGCCCTTTCCAATCCATTCTGGTCATGGCAGATGGTCTTGGTCGGAGACCCTCTTTATCGCCCTTTTAAAAATAGCCGAAACGGGAATTAAAGAGTTATTGAGTAAATAAGTGCTCCCTTTAATGTTGAGTTATGAGCGTTGAGTTCTGAGTTAAGAGTTAATGAGTAAATAAGTGCTGCGGTGGGGATTTGACCTTACCGACACTGTCAAGTCAGCCAACACTTCGTGCCTGCACTTCTAATCTTTAGATTTTACATCTCAATATAACATTTCATCTCGAAATCAACGCTTCGGCTTTGCCGGTCTAAAGCCCGGGGTTTGGCGCCGTCGAAGAAACAATAAGAAGTGAAAGACTTTTTCATTTCAGGGGAATCAACTCGGGACTTTTGTGAAAATTGCTATCCTTTTTCGATTTTTTAAGAAATTAGGAATTTCAAAATAGCTTGAAATATCATATAATTATAAGATTTGACATTGATTGGCATTAATTTTGCTCCATTTAACAGAGTGTAGGTGTTTAAATGATTTTCCTTCAAATTTGAAGATTTCCAATGCTTAAACAATTGGTGGGAATGGCTTTATTGAAATAATCAAAGTAAGAATTTCATTAAGAGGGGAGAAACCCGTGAAAAAAATATTTACTTCACTCATATGTTTGATTTTTGTCTTATTGCCAATACAGTTCGCGATAGCTGAAGTTTTAAATTTTGATGACCTTGCTGGAGATTACGTACTTAACAATCAATTTTATAAAGGGGTGCTCTTCACTGCGGCTGGCACTCTAAAAGTCTATGTCGGTAATCAAGACGAGGCTGGTTACTCTTCGCCCCATAATTCCATTGGACCAACCCAAGATACTTCCTATAGTGGGCCCTTCACAGCAAAATTTCCAACCCTTGTTAATTTTGTTCAGATAACAGGCGGTGACCAAGGGTATGATTTCGACAAGTTCAAGATCGAAGTTTATGACTCAAATCATGTTGTTATATCTTCCGCTGAAACACCTGTTTTTGGGGGAAACCCTCCTACGAACGATGGTTCTTATGGTGATTATTATACGCTTTCTATCTCTGGTCTAAACATTGCCTATGCTAAATTTATCCCAGAATCACCCAGTGGATATGGCGTTTCATGGGACGATCTTAAATTTGGTTCTCAGCAGGTTGTTCCTGAACCCGCCACCATGCTCCTTCTAGGTTCTGGGTTGGTTGGACTGGCAGCATATGGTAGGAAGAAGTTCTTTAAAAAATAAGTCAAAATTCAATTTGAGGAGTGAAAAGGCAGGGTCACTAAGGCTCTGCCTTTTTTGTGCACAATTCTCCCGACATTGGTTACCTTCCATACCTACCTCAGAGCGAACATTAGTAGGTATACTGATTAGTCAAGAGCTAATCTTACATTGTCTGTCAAACTAAATACTGGTCAGCGCAGTAAGGAGTGACTGAACCCAAAGAACCCCCCAGCCTTTCGGCTGATGGGTTTTCATTGTCAATCCAGCAAACCAATTTATGAGTTTTGAATTGGAAGGAGAATCTATAATGCAGAATCTAATTTATCAGGATGTCCCTTTAACCAGCGCCGATAGGCGTCCACGATCAACTCTAAGTCACCTAATTGATGGCCACAGATCTCAAATAATTCTTCCGGAGATACCTCGTGATAAAAGTGCACTAAGCGGTTTCGATAACCAGCAAGCATCTGCATTATCTTTGCTTCCTTATCAAGGAGAATCCCTTGGTCGTGCAGCCGAATAGCTATTTCCTTGTATTCGCTGACTCCCAGGCCATAGCCCTTTGCCAGAATATGGCGACCCAAATCAAAGAGCGCTTCGAGGCTCCGGCGCAAACATGATTCTGCCGCCCAAACGTTTCTTCGATCAGCAAAAAAAGCATGTTGGTCTCCAAGAGGCAGGGCTCGAATCTCTCTCAGAAGAGTACTGATTAACTCGAGGCGGTCCACCACGATTCGTTTGGAAATGTGGTCAGGAGTCACGTGGTTTCCCCTAAAACAAGAGCCATCCGTTCCCGTTCCAGAGGTGCTAAGTCCCCCGCTCGTCTTAGCACGAAGAGTTCATATTCATCAGCCTCGTGCTCATTATGAGTAAAGAGCCGTTCACCCCGGATAACTTCAGCTGCCAGAAATGGGTCTGCCTCTGATAGGGATACTAAATCAACTCTTTTACAACCAAAGAGGTCTTCGAGGGCTAAGGCCAAATCAACCTTCTCAGTAACAGAAAATTTTCCCCCTGATAGGGCCCTCACTCCAATGTCCACATCGGATGAACTTAATGGCAGAGCGTCTTGGTGACCCTCCACCAAATTCCTTATCTTCTTTGCTTGGCTCCCGAAGGCATACAGTGTAAGCACTCCAAACTGTTCACAAATCCGCTTTAAACCTTGGTGGTGGCTTTTCATAATTTTAACAGTAACCTGTTAATAGGATATACTAAGTAATTTCTAAATTAAAATACCACTGTTTTTCGTTTTTGTCCACAAACAAAGAGCCAGGCAGTTCCCAGAAAAAATGAGAGGCCAATTTTGACATGGGGAATAAGGTATGATAGATTTAGTCTGTAATGGAATACCAAATATGAATAACGAGAAAAATAGGACAGAGATTCTTGAAATTCTTAAGAGAGTAATGGAGAAAGATCAGGAAGTCCTGTTTGCTTACCTTTACGGTTCTTATGTATACAATTCCGACGACTTTAAAAGTGATATAGATGTGGCTGTTTATCTTAAGCCCTCGGATATAAAAGGGTATATTAAAAAAGAGGAAGAGTTGACTATCAACGTGGTCACCAAGATTCATAAGGATAGAATCGATCTTCGAATCCTCAATGTCTTACCCCTTTTGTTACAGTATAATATCCTCAAAGAAGGAATACCCATTTTCGTCAGAGATGAAAGGGAGAGAGTTGATTTTGAGACGAGGGTGATGAATAGATTTTTTGAATTAAAACCTTACATCGATGAGTACCAACAGATGTCTTTGTTAAAGATCAAAGCTGGTATTTAGATGAATCCAAAAGAGTTAGTCAGGAAAGAGCGAATCATTGAATATCTTGATAACATTCAACGCCAGGTCGAGGATATGAAATCTATTCCTATTTCAAATAAGGATTTCTTCCTTGATAGGGGGAATACTATTCAAATAAAGGCAGTAAAATACAGCCTGGCTTGTGCTATACAGGATGTGACAAGAATTTGTGCTCATCTCGCTTCAGCACTTTCTCTCTGGAAAGTGAGGGAGAGTGAAGCCGAGGCGATCTTGAGTCTTGCGGAGGCAGAAATCATTCCTAAGGAGTTTGCAGAGAAGATTAAGAGGATGCCTGCTTTCAGGAATAGGATCATCCATGATTATTTAGCGAATGAATTTGATGCTGTAAAGCTCTTTGAAAGTTTACAAGACTTAGACGATTTTAAGAGATTTTCAAAATATATTCTGGACTGGATTTCTGAGAAGGAATAAACATAAAAAAATAAAATTATGAGTTATGAATGTTGAGTTTTGAGTCAATTCAACATTCAAAACTTAGAATTCAAAATTTCAATAATCGACTTGCGATTTACGGATAGAAAAGTGTTGCAGTGCTGCTGTTAGAAATTCCTAATCATCAATTATGAGTTATAAGATAGAGGGTAAACAAAAATACCTCTCATTTCTTAGAAAAAGTGAAAGTGCAATTTTTGACAAGGGGCATAAAGTTATGATAATTTTGATTTAAAATGGTTTGGAAAATATGAATAAGGAGAAAAGGGAATAGCGTTAGGATGCTTTAATCCAAAAATAGCTTTTTGGAGATGGAGATGGACCTCAAGCAAATAGAACTCTATCGTTTAATGCCACCCTCCCAAAAACTTCGGATTGCTCTTCGGCTCTATTACTCCGCATGGCAATTGAAGGAGGCTGGATTACGGCTCCACCATCCGGACTGGACCGAAAAAGAACTTCAGGAAAAAACAAAAGAAATCTTTTTATATGCCAGAAGCTAACTTATTTAAGATATTTACCGCACGACTTAACAAGATTGGTATTCGATATATGGTCACCGGAGCGGTGGCCGTGGTTATATATGGCGAGCCTCGTCTAACCCATGATATTGATCTCGTCATTGAATTAAAAATGGATGAAGTAAAAAAATTTCAAGAAGCTTTCCCATCTGAAGAATTTTACTGCCCACCTGACGAAGCCATTAAACTGGAGATCAAACGTCCCTCACGGGGTCATTTTAATATCATTCATCGTGAGACCGGTTTTAAAGCCGATTGTTACCTGATGGGAGATGATAAACTCCACCTTTGGGGGATATCGAAGCGGAAAGAATTGGATATCGAAGGAGAACCTGTTTGGGTAGCTTCTCCGGAATACGTTATTGTGAGGAAGCTCGAGTATTTTCGTGAAGGCAGATCAGAAAAACATTTAAAGGATATTGCAAGCATTCTTGCCATTTCCCCCGATCAAATCGATTTCGGTCAACTCCAGGAGAAAATAAACGCTTACGGTCTTGAGAAGGAGTGGACAGAAGCCAAATCGATCCTGCATTGAATGACTCTCACTAAACAAAGAGCCCATCAGTTCTACTCAAAATCCAAAAGCCCATTGTTGATTTGACAAATTAATTATGGTATGATTTATTCACACCAAATAGAGGAGGTGTTACTACATGACAAAGGTTGTAAAAAAGACCATATCATTACCTTTTGAATTGGCGAAGGAAGCTGAGGAGATAGCTCGTGAAGAGAGGAAAACACTAAGTGCTGTTATTCAAGAGGCTTTGAGGCTTTCAAGGAAGGAGAAACTAAAAAAGGAATTTTATCAAATTCAGGATTACTGGAGTTTGAAGGCAAAAGAGAAAGGGATACTTACCGAAAAAGACCTGAAGCGGTACCTTGCCTCATGAAAGTGGTATTTGATACAAACATCTTCATCTCGGCCTTTGTCATCCCAGGGAGTCAGGGGGAAAAGGCAGTTTTGAGGATCATTGAAGGAAGGGATGTTTTGCTCCTGTCCAAGGGGATCCTTGATGAGCTTCTTACTGTCCTTTCGACCAAGTTCAGTCGCGACAAAGAAGAAATTAGTCGTGTGGCGGTAATTCTTTCAGAGATGGCTGAATGGGTTGTGCCATCTGAGAAAATCAAGGTTCTAAACGATGACCCCGACAACAGAATCCTTGAATGTGCCGTTAGTGGGAACGCTGACGTTATCGTCACGGGAGATAAGGAGTTGATGGGGCTCAGAGGATACGAAAAAACAAAGATAATTAGTCTGAAAGAGTATCTGGGGGAATAAAGAGTTAATATGTGCTGCAGTTTTGCGGTGCTGCCTTTAGAAACAACTGACGACTTGCGACTCACGATTGACAATAGAAAAAAGCCTTGCCATTAAGCAAAGAGCCCGTCAACCTTTCGGTCGATGGGCTCTCCTCATTCACTCAATAACTTATTAACTTCTTAACTGGAATCTTGAATTAACTCATAACTCAGCACTCATAACTCATAATTTTAGACTCATAATTCAACATTGACAGCAGTACCGCAGCACGTTTAACCTATAATTCAAGTTCAATCCCTTTCTCTTTAATTTCGTAAATGAGGGGGACCCATGTATCATTTTGGTAGGATTCTGAAGAAATAGGGATAGGCTCAAGCCTTGGGTCAATCCTCCAGGCTATCTGCAATAGCATTTTCCCTTCTTCAAACCTGTTCTTTCCAAAATCAGGTGAGATAATAGCGAGATCTAAATCACTATCGGTATGGACATTTCCGGAGGCATATGACCCATAAAGCACTGCTTTCTCTACGCGGATGCCTTTGCTGTTTAGGACGTCTACAAACCTCAAAATGATACTTGTAATTTCTGGATTAACCATTGATAGACCTCCTCAATCTCAGCAAATTTTTCACGAGCAAACTCTTGGGTGCATCTTCGATAGAAATCCCTTTTTTCGTCTGGATATCTTGATTCGATATGAAACTCCATGTATTCTGCAAATTTATCAAGGATCGATTCAGGAATCTCAATTTTAATTTTACTTGCAAGAAAAGTTAAGCTGTGGGTAAAAGGAGCATGATCTTTTGTAGTCTTTACCATAAGGGCTTTAAGGATTTTTTCAAGTGCGAGATGCCCAAAGAAGAGGGCATATGGAAACCGCCTTGATTCTAAAAGGCTCTTTCCCGTTTCAAGGTCATAAGCAGCTCCTTCTTTCCAATATTGAACGGTCTTATCGATGTCGAAAACCATAAGAAAACTTACCCTGGCTTATGAACCAAGTTCACACACTTTGGAATTCATTGTATTCTGTATTGGGATTTGAGTCAAGAACTTGATTCCAGAGATAACTGAGCGATTTGAAGTTCAAATCTTATCTTCAAGAAGGGCTTCTGTAAACGAGTGAAATAGATCCGAAGAGCAAAATTAGAAATAGAGCGATTCGCTTGAATATGTAACAAAAAACCCACCAGCCTTTCGGCTGATGGGTTTTTTTAATAACTCAATAACCTATTGACCCATTCGGCGGCGCCAAGCCCCGCCTTTGAAGGCGGGGTAAAGAAGCGCCGCTCAGGGTCAACCCTGAGCAAGCTCCGGCCTTCAGGCCGGAGAGTCGAAGGGTTGACTTTTGAAAGAATTTTGAGTTTTGAATGTTGAATCAACTCATAACTCAGCATTCATAACTTATAATTTAAAACTCATAATTCACCATTAACAGCAGCACTGCAACACAGCAGCACAGTCCTAACAGGGTTAACTATTTTCTGAATCTTCTCCTTGCATAGACCCCCATTCCAAAAAAGTCGCCTGTCTCCTTTTTTCACAACCCAATCTCAGAAGCAATCTCTGAAAGCCTCTTTACAGGCAATGCAAATACATCTTTCTTTAAGGGGTAATACTCTTCACCGGGATAAACTATAAATCCCTTTTTACAAGAAAGGTCTTCAAAGGCTATAGAAAAACCCCTCTCCGGTTTGGGACTTAGAGAATATTTAATCTCCACAGCTAAAGGCTGATTCTTTTTGTCAAATATCACCAGATTAATCTCCGCGCCAGCAGAAGTTCTGTAAAAGTATAGTGGTGTATTTTCTGGCAGTATGCCTGCTATCTGTTCAATCACAAATCCCTCCCACGAACTACCAACAACAGGATGTGCCTGAAGATCATCAAATGACTCTATCCTTAATAGGGCATGCAAGAGACCTGAATCACGGATATAGACCTTTTGAGATTTTATCAATCTTTTTTTGATACTAAAATGGTATGGCACCAGCTGTCTCACAATAAAGGTATCTGTAAGAATGTCGAGGTAGTTCGTGACAGTAGGTGCAGAGAGACCAAGACCTTTTGCAATCTGGCTTGCATTCCAGAGTTGACCATGCATGTGGGCAATCATCATCCAGAATCGTCTTAAGTTTGTTGAAGGCACATGAATTCCGAACTGGGGAATATCCCTTTCAAGATAGGTTCTGATAAATGCCTCTCGCCATATAAGACTTTGGTGATCGTCTTCTGAAAGGAAACTTAAAGGCAGACCCCCTCTCAACCATAGGGTCTTCAGACTATCAAAGCCCACCTCATCAAGACTAAAGGGCCTGAGTTCATGGTAGATTATGCGGCCTGCCAGTGTTTCTGATGCCTGTTTGATCAAGTCAGGTGAGGCTGAGCCAAGTATGAGGAACCTCTTAGGGGTCCTATTTTTATCTACCAGTGCCCTTAAAAGTGGAAATAAATCTGGGATCCTCTGAATCTCATCAATAATTACAAGCCTACCTGAAAACTGGCTCAGATATAATTCTGGATCTTGCAACTTAGCAATATCTGAAGGAAGTTCAAGGTCAAGATAGAGAACATCTTTTGACTCTTCTGTTGTAATCCTTGAAAGGGTCGTTTTTCCAACCTGTCGGCACCCTATCAGCCCCACAACTGGATAACGGGCAAGAGACTTCCTGATGGTCCCTATCAGCATTCGGTCAATCATGCTTGAATATTAAAATAATCTATTTCAATTTGCAAGGAAAATTTAAAGAACCTTTAGATAATATGGAGGCTTTCAAATCCTTGTGGAAACAAAAAATCACTAGCCTTTCGGGAATTTGAGTTCGTTGAGTTATTGGGTTATTGAGTTAATAAGATACGGAAATTATAAGTTTGAGTTTTGAGGTATAAGTTACTAGGTAGAACAGAGGACGGAAATATATTTGGAATAAAAAAAGCCCGTCAGCTTTTCGCCAACGGGCTCTACTTATTCAATTAATAATTCATTAGCTTCTTAACTTGAATCTTGCATCAACTCATAACTCAACACTCATCACTCAAAACTACTTCTTAAATCTTCTCCTCGCATATCCTGCCAATCCAATCAGTCCGGATCCAAGGAGTAACATAGTAGCCGGTTCGGGAATGGGAGCAACCTTGCCAACCAAATAAATCATATCATCATAATCTTTATCCGATACATTACCATTAAATGGTAAATCTTCCCAAGTTATCAAGGATGCGTTTAAAATTGTCACTTGTTTTGGTGCTTCAGGCCCTGCGCCATCAAAATCAACCCAAATAGTTATATCCTTGTTCAAATCAAAAGTCATCATATGGTCATAGCCAGTTACTGGATTTTTATCAGATGTATTTAATGGTGGTTCGGAGAAGTAGGTGGCAGAATTCCTTCCTGCTGTTGTCAAATACCACCCAAAATCTGGTGTTGGTGCATCAAATGACCTTGCAAGGTATGGGTTGGCTAATGTCCCATCTCCTTTAAACCCAAACCCAGTAGCAGTAAAAAGGTCGGTTTTAACAGTTCCACTTCCGACATCAGAATAATAACCGATCGTATTACTGTTCCCTGCTGTCAGTCCAATCAAGGCTACTACCCAGGGGGACCCGTTGTCCCAGACATAACGATTTACTCCAGTTCCAATCGGAATATTATTTGTGTAAGAAGTTCCAAGAAACCTATTAAAAGCGTTATAAATATCTGGTATACCGTCATTATTAGAAACTACTGGTGGAATCCCAGCTGGAAAAGGATCAGCATAAACATTCACAGACAAAAGCATCACCAAAGCGATTACTGAAAGGATCTGATATTTTTTCATTTTCTTCCCTCCTTCGAGAATTTTTATATATATTTTTACAGATTTTTACTTTACTGCATTAATAACAAATAGCAATTTCTATGCCTAATCCTAAATTTTTTACAACTAATTAAAATCAATAAATAATTTGAATTTTTTCTTTACCCATCTCCTTTAAAAATGGGAATCAATTTTCTCTTTTTTACTTATTCGTTTCCCTTTTTATGTGTAAATTGTTTCCTCTTTCTCGTGTCGGTGATTCGTGTTTCGTGTCCGATATTTACCTTATTAACTTATTAACCCAATAACTTATTTATCTAATTCTTTTTAAATCTTTTCCTCGCAAGTCCCGCCAATCCAAGTAACCCCGAACCCAGAAGAATCATGGTCGCTGGTTCAGGGGTAGGAATACATACAAGCTGATCCTGATGTTGGTGGCCACACCTACCAATATAGCCTTCATCCCACAAGTTCAAAACCATAACAGGTATCTGCCTATGACCATTCTGAAAATTATCAGCCTTGGCGACTGCTGCAGAGCCGAAGTGGTTGACATCGACAATTAATTGGCTGTAAAAGTTGTTAGGATTATCAGCCTCTCCCTCAAGCCACCAGATCGTATCCTGGAGTGCGCCGGCATCACTAGCGCGACCGGAACCCGTGTAATCGTAACCCGTAAGCCTACCCGATTGAAACTCGTGATACAGGTAGGCCGTCCCCACAGAAATTGGGTCACCTGCTGAACCATTACCACCCTTTATAGCCTTATCGTTAAGGACAGCAGCATAAGTACCGCCATACGGGTTGACATATTCATATTTTTCCACGCAAAATGACTGGAAGCTGGGGTTGAAGTCTCCGATGTTTTTGGTATATGCATGGTATAAATCGACGTACCCTACCAAACTGCCAGTGGGAGTAAGGGTAAACTCACCGCCACTTCCGCTGTAATATCCAGTTACGCGGTGTATTGTAACCGTATCACCTATAACCTCGGGCGGCAGTATTATCACTATCAGAATGCTTATGAAGATTGCGTTTATAAAGAAAGACTTTTTCATTCTCTTTTCTCCTAAACTTTTGAAAGAATGATGAATTTTGAATCTTGAATGTTGAATTAACTCAAAACTCAACACTCATAATTCATAACTATTTCTTCAGTCTTTTCCTCACAACCCTTGCCGATCCAATCACCCGGAGTCAAAAAGAAACCTTCTACTCCTCTCTATTAAAGAGCAATTCCTATGCCGAGCTAAAATCTTTACGTAACCTTACGTTTTTTTTACACAAATTCAAGCAAACTGACACAAGGTCTTTTTGCAAAAGGGATAAGATTTTCTCTTTATTCCTCTTTCATTACCGCCTAGAGGATAGGGAGGACAACTCTTAAATGTTACGCGAACGAGTAATTTAGGTCTGAGGACAGAGGGATGAAGGCTGAAAGCTCAAAGCTGAAGGCTGAAAGTTAAAAGCTCAAAGCTCAAAGCTCAAAGCTCAAAGCTGAAGGCTGAAAGCTCAAAGCTGAAGGCAAGAGGCTATAGGCAATAGGCGAGAGGCAATAGGGAAGAGGCTTTTATAACCTATCAATCATCGGAAAAATCTTTTCTAAAGAATTTATGAGAAAGAAAAGTATCTGGCTGAATTTTTTAGTCATCCCAATATGGAAATAAGAAATAAATGGTCAAGTTCGGGGTGGCAAGCCAAATGACGAGTTGACAGGATATGATGTACATGATAGTTTATTTATGTACATTCTATGAGGAGGAATGAATATGTTGAGATATAAGCATCTAAGGTTAGATCAGGGAAAGATTGAAAGAGCCAAAAAGATCCTCAGGGCCAAAACAGAGACAGAGGCCATGGATAAGGCTCTCGAAAGGGTAATTCAAGAAGAAAAAGAGAGGCTTCGGCGCAGGAAACTTATGAATCGCATCATTCAACTTCGAAACAGTCTTGGCAAGATACAAGAAGATTCCGCCGAGTGGGTAAGACTGGCAAGAAAAGAAAGGACCTTATCTGTATGATGGCAGTACTTGATGCAACCGTTGCTCTGAAATGGCAATTCGAGGATGAGGAGGTTACGAGTGCGGCCATGGCCCTCCTTGAGGATTTTGTTGAGGGCAAGGTTGAACTGATCACTCCCACGCTTTTTCCTTATGAAATCCTTAGTACCATCAATGTTGCCATCAATAGAAAGAGAATAGAAGAGGAAGCCGGATATAGGGCTATGAACTACATCACCTCACTGGGGATCGAGCTCAGGAGCTTCGATGATCTCATCGGGCCCACATTTTACATGGCCAGACAGTATGGCCTGTCTTCCTACGACTGCGCGTACATGGCACTGGCAGAAAAGGAAAATTGTGATTTCTTTACCGGCGATAAGAGATTATTTAATTCCATAAAGAATCGTCTTCCTTGGATCAAATGGATCGGCGATTATCGCTCTCCTTGAGCATTGGAAATCTCTTCCATTCCGATGAAGAAAATCTATTGGAAGGTTTATTAAGACAGAAAGAAATTCCAGCCATTTTCATTCGAGAGGAGAGAGTCATGAATAATGTAAAAAAACGCGGAATGGGGTGGATTCCGGATTATCCTGATTTCAGGGATTATACGGAAAAGACCGAGGAGATTCATTTGGTCCTCGGTCCGAAGGGGGCGCTGAAAGCGAAAGGGATGCCCATCTCCATTGATCTCCGGGAATGGTGCTCACCCGTCGAGGATCAAGGGAGCCTGGGTTCATGCACAGCCCAGGCAGGGGCCGGGGTCATCGAATATTACGAGAGAAAGTCCTTCGGAAGGCACATTGATGCTTCGAGACTTTTCCTTTATAAGGCCACTCGCAATCTGATGAAGATGAAAGGGGATACGGGAGCCTACCTTCGAACGACCATGGGAGCCATGGTGCTCTTCGGAGTGCCCCCGGAGGATTACTGGCCTTATACCGATGACGAAAAGGGGTTTGATCAGGAGCCTCCTGCCTTCTGTTATGCGTTTGCCCAGAACTATCAAACGATCAAATACTTCAGACATGATCCTTCTGGAACGAAGGCCGATGAGATCCTTAAACAGGTCAAAGCCTATCTTTCAAAAGGCCATCCAGCGATGTTCGGGTTTACGGTTTATAGCTCTATTGACCAGGCAGAAAGTAGCGGGAGGATTCCTTTCCCATCTCCCAAAGAGAAGATAGAGGGTGGCCATGCGGTGGTGGCGGTTGGTTATGATGATAAGATGAAGATTAAGAATCAATACGGGAAGATTGAGACCACCGGAGCGATTTTCATCAGGAATTCCTGGGGAAAGGGGTGGGGGGAAAAGGGTTATGGATGGCTGCCGTATGAATATATTTTACGAGGGCTTGCAGAGGATTTCTGGTCCGTAGTTAAGAAGGAGTGGGTCGATACGGGACAATTCAAGGAATAAACCGAACCGTTTGGAGCACGAGCGTTTTTTTAACAATTAAGATATGATATAATGACATTTTAGAAATTTATATAGGATTTGTCAGATGGAAGCTGGAAGCGGTAAGAAAAAAACCTTAAAAGAGATTAAAGAAGATTTGATCAATTTTTTTAAGTATAGAGAGGAAGTTCTTCTTGTTTATCTTTTTGGGTCTTGTCTCCGGGGTAAATTTGGGGAAAAACATGATATCGATATTGCTGTATTAGTAGATTTAAAAATTTATCATGTCCTGGATGAGAAAAAGCCCTATGGATACGAAGCCGAAATGGTTACAGAACTCATCCATCACTTGAAACACCCTCTCGTTGATCTCACCGTTTTAAACAAAGCCACCCCCCTCCTTGCCTATGAAGTGATCCATAGCGGAACTCTCCTTTTTTCACGATCAGAAGATTTGAGAATACAATTTGAGATTTTTTCTCAGAAACGGCATGCAGATACAAAACATCTCAGGGATATTAAGCGAATCTATTCAGAAGGAAGAACTGAGAAGGGACTCATTTCCTATGCCTAATTTGGAAATCATTGAGCAACCTATTCAGAATATGGAAGAGGCATTGACCGAATTGGGTAAATATGGAAATATCTCTTTTGAAGAGTTTCAAAGGGACTTGAGCCTGAGATGGATTGTAGAAAAGGGGCTCGAGATTTTGATCCAAAATCTCTTGGATATCGGGGCACATTTATTGGCCTCTGAGATCAAGAATGACTGGGAAGATTATGGGGAGGTTATTTTAAAATTAGGCAAACACGGGGTTATTCCGCAAGTGTTTTCGGATAAGATAAAAGGAATGGCTGGCCTTAGAAATATACTGATTCATGAGTATCTAAAAATTGATCTGAATAAACTGTTTGACTACTTGAGGTATCGATTAGAAGATTTTGTACTGTTCATCAGATATATTCGTGAGTATCAAAAATCTTCATTGAGGAAGTGAATCATAAAAGTCATTTGTCGAAGGAGGAGCATGAATGGACCTTTCCAATAAGAGAAGATTGGTTTTTACTTTTATCATCCTTTTCTTTTTTCTTCTTTCTGGCCTATTAGGGTGTAGCAAAGAGGCGAAAAAGGAAAAACATTGGAAGAGGGGGGAGAAATATTTTTCGGAGAATAAATTCAGGGAAGCCATCATTGAATACAAGAATGTCCTTCAGATTGATCCGAAAGATGCCAAAGTTCGTTATAAATTAGGGCTTTCCCATATGAGAGTAGGACAGTTTCGAGAGGCCTTTTCTGAATTTTCAAAAAGTGTCGAATTGAATCAGGAAATGATTGATGCCAGGCTCCAGTTAGCGAATCTCTACCTCTTGTCGAGAGACAAGCAAAAGGCGAAAGAGCAGGCAGAATTAGTCCTTGCGAAAGATCCGGATAATCCCTCCGGTCATCTTTTAATGAGTTCGATCTATGTGATTGAGAAAGATTCGGACAAAGCCATTTCTGAAGCGAAGAAGGCCATCGAAAAGGATCCGAAGAATATCGACGCCTACCTCCATTTGGCGAACCTTTATCTCTTAAAAAAGGATTTGGTTCAGGCAGAGCAGACATTCAAAGAAGCGATTAAAGCAGATGAAAAATCAACGAAGGCCCGATATACTCTTGCCGAGTTTTATCGGAGAACCGGGAAAGTCGAATTGGCAGAGGCTGAATTTGTGGAGGTCACCCAAATAGCTCCCAAAGATGGAGGCGCTTATATGGCTTTGGGAAACTTCTATACCTCCCTGAATCGGATGGAGGATGCGGAAAAGCAGTTTTTAAAAGGGATTGAAATCGATCCCAAGAAAATTCCATCGTACCTCCACCTGGGAGACTTTTATTTGGCCTCGGGAAAGAAGGAAAAGGCGATTGAGACTTACAAAAAGGCAATCGATGTGGATTCAAAGAATATCCCAGCCTTATCAAAATTGGCCGAAGTTTTCATCAATGAAAGAAAATACGAAGAGGCATCCAAGGAGATCGGAAAGATCCTTGAGATCAACCCTAAAAGTAATGAAGGGACATTTCTGAAGGGGAGGGTGCATTTAGCCAAGCAGGAATTCAATGACGCCATCACCCTTTTTCAACCGTACCTGAAAGATAATCCTAAATCCTTTATGGGACATTATTTACTCGGTCTCGCCCATCTGGGGAATAAGGATGTCCAGCAAGCCAAAAGCGAATTGGCTGAAGCAGTCAAACTTAATCCAAATTGGATTGAGGCGAGACTCACTCTGGCTGATCTCCATCTCAGAACGGGGGCCGTTGATGTTGCAAAGGAAGAGGCCCAGGAGGTTTTGAAAAGAGATCCCAAATCTGTTCAAGCCCATCTGATCCTTGGAAATAGCTATCTTCTTAAAAAGGATATTCCAAAAGCGACGAAATCCTATGAAGAGGTAATTCAAATTGCTCCCAACAATCCTATTGGATATTTTCAAATGGGTCGAGTCCTATTGGCGCAGAAAAAGGCGAAGGAGGCATTACCCCAGTTTGAGAAAGCCTTGTCCATTCAGCCCAATTTTTTAGAGGCCCTCAATTTTATTGTTGCCATTTGCCTTAATCAAAAAGAGAATAAGAAAGCGATCGATCGGATAGAATCACAGATTAAGGCTTCGCCTCAAAATCCTTTCTTTTATAATATGCTTGGCGGTCTTCATGAAGTCAATAAGGACATGACTCAGGCAGAGGTAAATTATAAGAAAGCGATTGAGATGAATCCTAATGTCGCAGGTTTTCATAGCTCCCTTGCCATTTTCTATATCCGGCAGAATATGGCCCAGAAGGCAATAGAGGAATACAACGCAGCGCTTCAAAAGGATCCGAATTCTCTTTCAGCGCTGATGGGTTTAGGAATCATCTATGATAATCAGAAAAAATTCGATAAGGCCAAGGAGTATTATCAAAAGGCTTTGAAAATTAATCCCAAATTCGCTCCTGCGGCAAACAACCTTGCCTATCTCTATGCTGAAAAGGGAGAAAATATTGATGAAGCTCTTAATTTAGCTCAGAGTGCCAAGGAACAGTTTCCAGATGATCCCCATATCTCGGATACCCTTGGATGGGTCTATTACAAAAAGAATATCTTCACCCGTGCGATCACCTATTTGAAGGAAGCGAATGAAAAGATTCCAGATCATCCTGTCATGCGGTATCACTTGGGGATGGCTTACTTTAAGAACGGAGATAAAGAACTTGCTAAAAAAGAACTCAGAAGGGCCCTCGAATTGGATCCAAAACTTTCAAACGCTGAGGAAGCCAAAGGAATACTTCAACAATTGAGATAAACCGAACGATTCACCTTTCCTTCTCTATATGAGGATCAATGAGTGAAGACTTAATGAAAGGGCACATCCTTTCTTTCAGGAACAGGATGAATTGTGCATTATTTTCGGACATTTGAGAAAATATTTTCCATTTTTCGTCTTTTTATGAATATTGACTTCTTCTAAAGCTTAATAATATTATATAATTACAGGTAGTTTGGATGTTGGCATTAAAATTGCTATATTATTAATCAACAAGTCTAAGAGATTGTAGGAAAATATGGAAAACGATTCATTTTTTGATTTTTTAGACGAAACGCGTCCCTCTACATCCCTCGGAAGAAAGGGTGAAACAGAATCCTCCGAACCCAAGGAAAGCATCATTCCGAACGAACGGATAGCCTTCCTCTTGTTCCCATTTTTTATTGAATTGATCAATCAATTTAAAGATTCTCTGAAGAACCTCAGAAATTTTACACGAGTTTTTCAGGAAAAATATAACGATACGGGGTTTGGGTCAAATCTTAATCGAATGATTGGCGAGGAAATTAAGAAGATCGAATTGGTGCAAAATAGCCTTTCCAATTATATTAGGATTAATAATCCTATTATAAAAACAAACACGGTGAACACCCTCATCGAAGAGGAACTAAAGAAATATCATTTTGAGCTGGAAGAAAAAAAGATTAAGTTATTTAAAACACTTGAAAAAGATCTCCCCGAAACCGCTGTCCCTGATGACCAGCTGAGGTATATTTTGAGCTGTGTTATTGAATACGTAACGGCTTTGATTCCTCCCAACGGAAATTTTGGGTTATTTACTAAATCCCTTGTTCTTCAGAGGGAAAGGGGTGAGGATCAGGCGCGGGTCCAAAGGGAGGTGAGGTATATTGAGATCTTAATGGTTTATATGGGTTATAAAAAACCGACGGAGCAATTTGGGGAGGCATTGGGAGTCCCAGCACGTCAAAAACAAAGGACTTTGGATATTGCGTTACGGCTCGTTGATGAGATTGTCCAAAGAAACCGTGGAATGATGAAATTCGAAGAGGATGAAAAGAAGGCAAAGACGACTATCTTTTTGAGATTCCCTGTGGAAAGAAGAAAGGTAGTCTATTATCAGCAGCAAAGTGAATTAACTTCAAATGTACATGAATTTAAAAGTACCTTCGAGAAACTTTCGTCTCTTGAGAAGATGAAAAAAGACCTTTAAAAATTAAATTATTATTCAGTTGTCAAAGAATATTGATTTACTTTTTACTCTTCTTCCTGAGCCCTGATAGATGGACTAGGCTTAAAAGTTTGACCTGTGATTTCATCTATTGTTACCCGAATGAAAAAGAAATTATTTAAATTGACATCTGCAAGATCGCCCAACACTATTCCTGCCCACTTCATGATTGATTCCTGAGTTATTCTTTCTGGGTTCTTTCTCCTCTCCGGCAGAATACCAATTAAATGGACTTCTGTTGTTTTTTCACGCAAATAGAGTTCATAAGCTACCATATTCTAATTTACCTCTATTTATTTAATCAGAAGAAACTACAAAACAATTGAATATTGATTTACTTTTTAAACTCATGGTGGTTCTAACAACTTATGTTAGAAATTATTACCTAAACTATCAATATTGATTAATTCTTTAAATGGCATCTACTCCCTTCCAAAAATGAGAATAACCTTTTCAATGATATTTACCACCTCAAAGGCCACCTTCTTCCCGATTCCCTTTTTGAGCCGGTAATAAAGGCATAGGTTTTTGTTAATCAGGAAACTCCTCATCCACCCCTCTATAGATTGAGTTAATCAATTGTTATTTAAGTGCATTTTTAATGCCAAATTATTACTATCATTATAATTTCTTATAATTATGAAGTTTTCCTCAATGCCCGATATTTTAATGAAAGCCAAAAGTTGAAGAACTTTTCACAAAAGTTCCAAATTCATTCCTGAAAAAAGTGAAAAAGCTTTCCGGATCCCTTTTTCTTTATACCTCTAATTCTTCGGTGTGTCCACTAAATCGGGGAAGGTTCAGACCAACCAGTAATGGTCAAACTTGATTGGGTGTAGTAAATTTATTACCCCCTTAAAATGTCCCTTGACAAATTCGATATTTTGTGATGATTTGTTTACCAAACAATTGGTCACCAATACGGGGGATAAGGAGGTAGGGGGTATGGTAAAAAGACGACACATTGGTTGGGTTTTTGGGGTTATTTCAGTATTAGTCCTATTAGGTAGTCCTTCCTTTGTCCGTGCGGATATCAATGATATTCTACTCAAATTTCACCCCTATATCACAGTCAAGGAAGAATATAGCAACAATATTCTCCTGAGCAAGACAAACAAACTAAATGATTTTATTACCACTGTTTCCCCGGGATTGAGATTTTCCGCTTTAGAGCAGGCCACCTATGGGATTGATCTGGATTTTGTTGCGGGATATGCCTATTACGCAAAAAATCACGATTTCAGTTATTTCAGTCCCCAAGGGAGTCTTAACG
>Ga0315279_10000282_pt1 | contig 108415 bp, 90 predicted proteins | sample YL17G06_20_MG_FD_203694 | JGI IMG/M metagenome (GOLD analysis project Ga0315279, IMG submission 203694) | Sediment microbial communities from Yellowstone Lake, YNP, Wyoming, USA - YL17G06_20 | ecosystem: Environmental > Aquatic > Freshwater > Lake > Sediment | place: USA: Wyoming | collected... | reverse complement strand
TGAAGCAATCAGAATAAAACCAGACAAACAGGAGGCTTGGTACAACAAGGGATACGCACTTGGCAAGTTGGGTAGGCATGAGGAGGCAGTCAAGTGCTACGATGAAGCAATCAGAATAAAACCAGACAAACAGGAGGCTTGGTACAACAAGGGATACGCACTTGGCAAGTTGGGTAGGCATGAGGAGGCAGTCAAGTGCTACGATGAAGCAATCAGAATAAAACCAGACGACCACGAGGCTTGGAACAACAGATCTGAAGCTCTGATGGCTGCAGGCAGAACGACAGAAGCACTGGAGTCTGCAAGGAAAGCGTGCTCGCTAGCCGAATCCAAGGATCCTGGGATAATGGCGATATCTTTGCTGCTAGCTGGCCTTGCGCTTCGGATTCAGAGAAAGGGTGGAGAAGCGGAAATAGAATTGTCAAAGCTTGAGGATCACATTAGAAAAGTTGGAGAATTAGCTGTTGTCGCTGACTATGATTTCTCGTTGATTGAAAAGACGATCACGGAGAAACTGTCAGACGATGAGAAAAAGAGGATGCTTTCATTAGTCGCAGTTCTCAAAGGAGAAAGGAAATGGCAATAGTAGTGAAACGGAAACAAACCCGCATCCATAAGCATTTGCGGAGGGCTACTGTAGTCTTACGGTGAGATCGAGTAAGACAAGGATTCATGAGATGCCCCACCCTTCCGTACAATTACGAGTTTCGAGGCAAGTTTCGGACACCAGTATGGTGTACTCTAACACTCTCGTAATTCTTATATCGAAGACTGTTCAATTCTCTTATGGTATGTCAAGACTGACGAAAAACAAACTAATAATCGGGACTTCGGGAGATATCTCCGTTCTTGTTCGACTGAAACGGTGACGTCTTCCGCTTCATGGAATAAAATATACAGTAGTTTTCTAACCAATTAAAACAATTAGGCAGAGTTTATGATTAAAGAATGTTACCTTCTATTTCTGCTTAATATTCAGGATTGTAGCATCGAAATCATGGTAGCACGTTGTATTCACATTCTTTGGAGGTTTGATCTCCAACATTGTCACAAGCGACCACGCGGAATTGAACGACAATACCGCCCGGTTGCGGGGGTACTATCACCGTCCAAAGGCCACTCACATAATCATACTTCATTTCAGCAGTCCACAATTGGCCAAAGCTGTCTGTAAAAGAGAACAGGACCCGGCTGATCCCACCCCCACTAATTCCATTTGTTATGTTTGCATCAATTCTGACTGTGTTATTTGCAGAAGACTGCGCCGGTGTCCAATTGACAGCCACGATTTCCGGAGGAGTGAAATCGGACACTGTGTATGAGTGAATTGATGAGACTATCCAGTTCCCGTTTACGTCACTTGCATAGATCCTGTATTGGACAAGGACTCCAAAAGGTTGCGAGGGAATCGTGGCTTTGAACACCTCTCCGAACCTGTTCATCGAGACGTTGTTCCAAGTCGTGTCAAGCGTGTAGGCAAGTAGAGCTTGATCAACGTTGTCGGCATCAGTTATTATCGCTGACGCTGCAACGTCTTCGCCGACGTTCGGTGCCACGGGATCGGTTGAGACGTCCTTTATCTGGAGAAGTGTCATAGAGCCTTCTCCAAACACCTTAACATCGTCAAAATAGACCTTGACGGTGTTGTAGCATTGACTGACTGAGAACGCCTCGATCTCGTATGATACAGGGGTCATTTCAGGTGATGACGTTGTTCCTGCTGGAAGATTTTCACCTCGCAGGACATCATCGATCCAAACCGAATACGTGTCAAAAGGTCTGTCAAGAAGCAACGCGACCTTGTACCATTTTTCAGCATCATAAGATTGCAGTATCTGACCGTCTGAAACAATCTTGCCGTTGTCCAAGAAACATACTGGTGCTATCTCCATAGATATGCTGGGTGACTTCCACTTTGTGAAACTGACTCTGGCATTATCACTGGTTTCTCCTCTGGTCTCTTCCACTCGCACGTAGACTTCAAAACCCACCTTTGAAGCGTTTGTCACCAATGGTTTAGCCGCGAAGGCAGCCCACCAGCTAACTCCCAACAGTTGCAAAGATTTCGTCCCAGACCGGGAAACATTGTCCACAACGACTTGGTAGGCATCTCCTACGCCGTCAAACCACAGGTCCCATCCAGCATACGGAAATCTGCCACTGTCGTACCCCTCAAAGTCATCTTCGAACAGCACTGCCCTTTCAGCAACATCTGAAGTATCTAAAGCGCTGAACCGCGGTCTCTTAGACGATGAGACATTAAACCCGAGTGCCGTCACACTGATTAACAGCAGAGTTGGGATCAACATTAGAAGTGTTATCCTTCTCAATTCTTTTCCCCAAACATATATTCTTGGGCAGAGTAATAACACTTGCGGAAGAATCTCCGGGTAACATTAACCATTTGCGTGCTCGACGCGCAGAGACAGCTCCCGCGTGACCCCCCTGTATTCGGCAAAGCACTCACCTAGAGTATCGTTGATATTATGAACCACACCCCAAAAGCCGTTAATGTTGCGAAGCAAAAACCGGGTTCTGTTAACTCTTAGGGGCATTGGGAAATGTTAAATACAACTTTTCAATAAACGACAGGTTGAAGGTGAAAGAAGAATGAAGAAGATTCTGGAGGTAAATTTCAAGTACAAGGTGACAAAATCTGAACTTGAGAAAGCCTTTCTGCAGGCTGCCCCTGGATTTGGTCCTAGTGGCGATGTCAAGGGGCTTCTATGGAAGATATGGCTTGTGAACGAGGCTGAAAAATCATCAGCGGGAATCTACCTGTTTAAAGACGATGCCTCAGTAGAGACGTTCCTGAAAGGAGAAATCTTTGCAGGAGTAAAAAGCCATCCAGCCCTAAGTGATATCGAAGCAAAAGTATTCGACATACTACCTGAATGCACAAAGATTACTCGTGGTCCTGTAGACTGACATAACTCTAAGAAACAACAACCTTCCTATTTTTCATATCAAGTCTTTATTCTTCCATTTTGAGTTGTGCTAGTAATTCAGGAAAATCTTCCATCACTCAAGTCCCGAAGAGTTAACAGCACGAAGAAATTGCCTTTATTGCAAAGGTCTTCTATCTCTTCCATAGGATTCGATACGATTCGCATTCTCTTCCATCCTCTAATTACTTGATCAATTCTAAGGTATTTGCTAGAAATAACTTTTCACATTTATCGGGATGTACACGTGCGAGCGGTCAAAAGCCTCGTTAGTTAACAAACTTCTTTAAGACCCTAAGAGTTAACAGAACCCCGTAGCATTCTCCTAGTGGCGAACTCCTGTCATTCTCCTTCTAGCTTGTCTCTTCTGATACTTCGTATATTTCCGTTGATATGGCAAATTTAAGCCTCTAGAAGAAAAATGTTGAAAAACATGTCTAGGGCTCTCTTTGGAAGAGTCACATAGGCTCGTTTGACAAAACTCGAAAACTGCATTGGGCTCGTTTTTGAGAGTCATCAACCGAAAGGTAACACGTTCACCAATTAGCCTAAATTACCGAAGAGGTAACAGCATCAATTGGTTGATTAGGCTTGTGTCGAAACTACTTTAAGATTATGCGCAGTTGTTTTTGCAAGCGTTCGTGTTCCTTTTCGTTTTCTATGAATTTTCTGTTCGTTTCCTCTATCAATTCATGATAGTGTTGTTTCAGTAGTTGTAGCTTCTTCGGGTCTTGAAGGTCTAGTTTGGTGCTCAATCTCTCACTTTGGAGTGGCTAATTAGATGTTAACCGATTCTTAAAAAGAATATGCAACAGTGTAGAACAGAAAAACACGGAGAAAATTAGAAGAAGTATCAATCTTTCACCGATTTTTTACAGGGCTCGTATGGGCTCGTTTTCATAAAAGCGCCTCTAGTTAACAGACCTCTCCAAAACTCGCTCAAGCGCCTAAGAGTTAACGGAACCAAAAACCGAAAACAATGTTGCGTACCTTTTGAGTCCAGAAACGCTTAGACTTGAAGACTGTTATGGAGACGAATGTGTTCCAAAGTAGGTCGCATGACCAGTGCGTTGCAGAGAAAACTGCGAAGCCAACTGGTCCAAAAAGGGCTGCGTTCGTCACCAGAGCGGCTCCGATTGTTGCCCACCACAAGATGAAATAGGGATTGGCACTTGTAGCGAGAATCGCAGAGATCATTGAGCCGTGTCTGGAAAATGAGGTTTCCTCACCATTTTCCTTGCGAGTTCTGAGCATCTGGATACCCATGTAAATCATTATGGAACCTCCGACTAGACTGACAGTTCTCTGGACTGGAGGCAAAAAGCCAATTGAAACCAAGATAAATGAGAAGCATAAGAGGGAATTCCACGATTCCATGCCCCAATGATATGAGAAGCCCCGCCCTCTTGTCTTTGCTCGCCTTCGCGATGGTCACAGCAAACAAGGGACCAGGCGACATGACTCCGGATAGCGATATTGCGACGACTGAAAGCATAAACAAGTAAAAATCGGTGATAATTTCCATTTTCTGTTTCGAACTCTGCGTTTGATCAACGTATTGCTCTGTTCTTGGAGCTTGTAAGTCTTCTGCTTCTAGTGTTGGTCAACAGTTCTTCTTGATTCTTCACTGCAGTGCCTCCCAAAATGTAGTAGACCGTCGCTTTCATATGATACAACAGTCGCGCCCGTCAATCTGTGGACACGCAAGACAAATATGAAATGACTGCGCTTTTGATCTAACTGAGTGTGAAGAAGATCAGAGGCAAGGTTTGCCGCATCGGGTATATCAACAGGATTCGGGACAACCTTTGCATCGTGAGAAGGCGGGAGCTCTCCCAACTTTACGAAGACTTGAAATCCGCTGACTGCGTGGTTTGCGGAGGCTCTGGCAGGTCACTCTATTCTCTCAATGCCGCTATGAGCCAGATCGCAATCAGCCAGATAGGTTGGAGAAACAAGGTTGTGTTGAGCCCTGATGACCCGGGCTTTCCGGGAAAGAACATGTATGATGCTGCAGCCGAGCTTGAAAGACGGTACAATAAGACCTTGTTGCTGACGAATTCTGGAAGCGGCGTTTCTGGGGATCCAGTAGTGTTGGCGCAGGATCTTTCACAATACATTGAAGAGAAGGGGCGGTCCAAGTTCTCCATGGGGCTGATAACCTCTAACCTGAATTCGCCTTTGGCACGGATTGTCGGCAAACATGGTCATGTTGTAGAGTTAAGAGGGCGGGGGAGAGCAAAGCCCTCACTGGATTATGGTGAGACAGGGATAATGGGTGACATCTTCGAGCTGGGAAGCCTTCTTCTTCTGTCCATGATGACCGAGGCCATCTTCCGAAACCTGGATGCGGGCGAAGTGCTTCGGCTCTGTGAAGAAGAGCTCACTAGGTTTGGACCAATGATCGACTCAATAGTAGAGTCTGAAACTTACTCACGGCTCGTGGACATCTTGGAAAGACGGACGAGCGTGTTTCTGGGCGGAAAGGGTACGGCAAGCGAGATAGTAAAGATGACCGCCGTAAGACTCTTCCACATCAAAAGCACGCTCGGGGACAACGTGTACATCGCTAGGGGTGTAAACACCCCGGCTCCAAGACCGGGCGACCTTGAGATCCTGCTTTCATTTTCGGGTGAGACTAAGCCAGTCGTTGCTTGGTGTGACACCTTGAAGAAAATGAATGGAACCGTTCTGTCAATCACTGGAACAGAGAAATCAACTCTGACTAAGAAGTCGGATCTCCACATAACCTTGGAAGAGGAAACGAAGCCGGGACAACCCAGAAGGTTCTACATGAGAGCAGCCTGCGTCCTAAGCCCGCTGCCGGTGAAACTTGTCGAAAGATTGGGTGAAAAAGGCTTGACGTTGCCCGAGTACATAATCCATTGGCATCACTCGCTCACCGAATAAAAAGCTAAGCTTCAATCTCGCTTTCCGTCTTTGCTAGCATGTACTGCCAAATTGTGGCTCAGTTAAGGGATGGCGCAAAGTTCTCTGGGCATTCTGTTCTAACCAGTAGTATTAAGTATTCAATCGTGCATATAATAACGAGAGAGAAGCCAGATGGCTTTGCGTTGGAAGACAAAGCTATTCTATGCAATATTGGTGACTTGTGTATTGGTTATTGCGGCAACCTGTTTGCCCACGTCGCTTAGACCAACTACGTCGCCTGCCATAGCGTTGCCTATGCCAAGTGATTTCAGTCTGATATTCAGATATGGTGTCGGAGCGAAAAATGTGTTAGATGCATTCAACGGGACCTATACAAGAGACATGGTTATAGATCCACCTGTCACGGTGAACCTATCCTTATCCAATGAAGAGCTGCGAAATATATACCAAAAGATGATCGAGATCAGCTTCTTCAGTTATCCTGAAAACGTTCCACCACGTCCAAACCTCCATGTATACCCCCACCAAGACTACTATGCCAAAGTGCAATGTGACTCCAAGACTAAGGAAGTGTCGTGGAGTTATGAATCTATGTTTGAACAGGATTTTGGAGATGGACTTACGCAGCTCGTCAATTGCATCACGCATACTATTGAGTCTAGGGAAGAGTATAGAAAACTACCAACTCCAAAAGCTGGGTACATATAGCTCTGCAACCTGTCTTTCCTGCAAAAGATCGATCTTTGAATTAATTCATTGCAGAACAACATTCATCTTCTGGGAATGCCTTTACCTTGCGAGGTGTATCAAAAATATCTGAAAGCCGGCTAGAAGTCGGGACTACGGAGGAAGTCTCCACCTCTTGTATGGATTGTTCACACAGGTTCGACGACGACATAGAGCCATCACACCTCAACAAACGTCTACTCTCAACTCAAGTAAGATTATATATTGCTTGCAATTTCATAACCAAAGCTAAATCAGACTAAGGTTGAGGGTTTAAGAATGGTCGTAGCTGGCAAAATCTTCAAACTTTCAGAACCACTCGCCATACCTGAAATCGCCTCAAGGCTCGACGGATACCACACAGAAGAATCATACGAAGAGGAAGACAACAAGTTCACGCTTCTAACGGAAGTCGTTGGACTTCTTCCAAAAGAAGGCACGCTCAGAGGCGTCTATTCACATGACTACGTGGTTCAAATCTTCCACAGAGGAAAAATCATTCCCACGCCACGAACTGTTGAAGCCTTATTCAGCTTCTCCAAACATGAAAGCACCACCTTTCTAACCATTGTTGAAAAGAAACGCGTAGCCAATTTCATTGCGAACAAGCTAAGCGAAATACTATTTGAAAAGGTGGGCGGTGTCTTGGAAGCCAAAATCTCGCCCGAAACCTTGAAAGCATTTCACCTCAAAAACCCCGAAGACACGAAAATAACGTTCTTTGACAACGTTGACATTCCAAACGTGGACAAGTTGTCGCTTTACGGACCAGACCTCACGAACACTTCACTTTTCGAAGACTATGGCAAACACGGTGACCTATGGTACGTCGTTGCAAGATCAAAGGAATACGGCTACGTCGTGGGCATAACACGCGACGTCTCAGTAACAATCTTCAATCTAACGGAAAAAGAACGATACTTGGAATACGTAGCAAAAGAGATCTATCCGCTGGCTTTGGAAGAAAAGGAAAGATAGATATTTCTTCTAGTGGAATGGTTTGACAACCAAACACGAGGCTTTTGAAAGCTAGATCAAAATCTAAAATTCGATTCCTTTTCGGGCTGGAAGACCCTTATTGAACGGGTGTTTCACTTCTCTCATTTCAGTCACCAGGTCTGCAGCTTGAACTATCTCATCGGGAGCGTCACGCCCGGTCAAAACAAGCTCAACACTCTTCGGCTTGCTCTTCACGACTTTCAGAACCTCTTCAAGGCTTATCAACTTCAACTTTAGTGCCACGTTGATCTCATCCAGTATGACGATATCGAACTTTCCATTTCCAACAACTTCCCGAGCAAGTCGCAACGCTTCCTCAGCAAGCCTGATATCCTCTTTCTCCGGCGGAGTTGCGGTCACAAATTTCCCCCTACCAAAGGCCCTCAACGTGAGATTTGGAAAATCCTTCAGCACATACAGTTCACCGTAGTCAAACCCGCCTTTGATGAACTGGATTACGTAAACGCTCAACCCTCTGCCTATAGCTCTGAGTGCGAGACCGAAGGCTGCTGAAGTCTTGCCTTTTCCGTTTCCGGTGTAAACTTCTACAAGCCCTCGTTCAAGTTTTGGCACTGCGCATAGCCTTCTTCAAAAGTTGTTCAGCCGCAGAGGCCGGGTCCAGCTTCTTGTCAAGGATTCTCTGCAAAACCTCGTCGAGTTTCCCTTCTCTCCTCAACTCCTCAATCAGAGCGTTCACAGCTTTTTCTTTTATGGCGTCGACTAGTTCTGCTTCGACCTTGCTCCTCAACAAAGCCCTCTTGCACTCCAAGTCGTCCTCAAGAAAGCATCTGTGTTCCTCGAGTTTATCAATCAGTTCTGGAACACCTTCGCCTGTTAATGCAACTGTCTTCAGAACCGGCGGTTTCCACGCGCTCTCCTTGCTATTCAGTTGCAGATTAGATTGAATGTCCATCACAGCCTTGTCCGCGTTTTCACGATCAGCCTTGTTCACAACAAAAACATCGGCTATTTCCATGATTCCCGCCTTTATCGCTTGAATCTCATCTCCCAATCCGGGCGCGTGAACGAGCACGATTGTCTGCGCTACTTTGATGATTTCTACTTCAGACTGGCCTGCACCGACTGTCTCAACTATGACTATGTCTTTTCCTGCAGCATCCAGCACCTTAACAGCGTCCTTCGTAGCCTTCGCCAACCCTCCCGCATGATTACGCGTCGCCATGCTCCGGATGAAAACGCCTTCGTCCGTATACAATTCTTGCATGCGGATTCTGTCGCCGAGAAATGCGCCTCCTGTAAAGGGGCTGGTAGGATCAACGGCGACAACGCCTACCGTCTTTCCCCTCCGCCTATATTCCCGTACAATCTTCTCAATAAGCGTGCTTTTTCCAGCGCCACCCGCGCCAGTCAATCCTATCACGTGCGCTCTCCCAGTTTGAGGATATATCTCTGTGATCAGCTCTTGAGCCTCGACAAGATCGTTTTCAACTATCGTTATCGCTTTTGCTATGCATCTCCGGTTCCCAGCGAGCACGCCCTTGACTATCTCGTCGACTTTTGTCAACCTTCGCACATCTTAGGCTCAGTTTCTCTTGGGAAGATTGTCCCACACATATTGAATTATCGTTTCCGTGCGCGTCCCAGGCCCAAAAATCTCTTTTATTCCGGCTTTCTTCATTTCAGATATGTCCTCTTCGGGGATTATTCCTCCGGCGAAAACCAGCACGTCCGTCAGGCCTTGTTTCTTGAGCAGCTGCATCACTCTGGGGAAAAGGGTTTTATGAGCGCCCGAAAGGATGCTTAAGCCTAACACGTCCACGTCCTCTTGAAGTGCTGTTTCAACTATCTGCTCCGGGGTTTGTCTCAATCCCGTGTAAATCACTTCCATCCCGGCGTCTCTCAAGGCTCTGGCTACGACCTTGGCTCCTCTGTCATGGCTGTCTAAACCCGGCTTGGCAATCAACACTCTGATCTTTCTTGTTTTCGGCATTCTTCTCGCCTCACTAGATTATGATTAACTCCTTATACTCTCCGTAAACTTGCCGCAACACTTCGCATATCTCGCCCAGTGTCGCATAAGCCTTCACCGAGTCAATTATGTGGGGCATGAGATTTTCATCCTTTTCTGCTGAACGCCTCAGCTTGCCCAGAACTTCTTCCACTCTTCTCCCATCCCGCTCTCTCTTCAATTTCCGAAGATCCGCGAGTTGCTCCTTTTCAACCTTCGGATCAACCCTCAAAAGCTCTATCGGACACTCCTCCTCAACCATGTAGTCGTTGACTCCCACTAAGGTGCGTCTCTTCTCGTCTATCTCCCTCTGATACTTGTAAGCGCTGTCGGCGATCTCCTTTTGGAAGAACCCCTTCTCTATCGCTACTATAGCGCCGCCCATGTCATCCACCTTTTGAATGTACTCCAACGCCTTTTCCTCCATCTCATTCGTCAACGCCTCAACGTAATACGATCCCGCAAGCGGGTCAATCGTGCTGGTCGCTCCGCTCTCGTGGGCTATTATCTGCTGAGTCCTTAACGCAACCCTCACCGCTTCCTCGCTAGGCAATGCCAAGGCTTCGTCGAACGAGTTCGTGTGTAAGGACTGGGTTCCTCCCAAGACTGCGGCTAACGCTTGAATGGTCGTGCGTGTAACGTTGTTCAGCGGCTGCTGTGCCGTTAGCGTGCAGCCTGAAGTCTGAACGTGCATGCGCATCCACATCGACCTCGGGTTTCTGGCGTGAAACCGCTCCTTCATCAGCCTCGCCCAAATCCTCCGAGCCGCTCTAAACTTGGCCACTTCCTCAAAGAAGTCGTTGTGCGACGCAAAGAAGAAAGACAGGCGATGAGCAAAATCATCCACCTTCAACCCTCTCTCAACCGTGGACTCCACGTAGGATATACCATCATAAATCGTGAAAGCCAACTCCTGCACGGCATTCGCACCCGCCTCTCTAATGTGGTACCCGCTGATGCTAATCGGGTTCCACCTCGGCAGATGCCGCGCACAGTACTCTATGATGTCAGTCGTGAGCTTGACAGAAGGCTTCGGCGGATAGATACACAGCTTCTGCGCGAAGTACTCCTTCAAATTGTCGTTCTGCGTCGTCCCCCCAAGCTTCTCTCTAGGCACTTCTTGCTTGTCGCCAACCGCAACATACATGGCCAGCAACACGGCCGCAGGCCCGTTTATCGTCATAGACGTCGTAACCCTATCAAGCGGAATCCCATCCAACAAAACCTCCATGTCCCTCAACGACGAAACGGCCACCCCACATATCCCAACCTCGCCTTCTCCCATCGGATGATCCGAGTCGTAACCCATGATTGTTGGATAATCGAAAGCGATGCTCAAACCCGTTTCGCCTTCCTTCAACAAGTACTTGAAACGCTTGTTCGTCTGCTTCGCCGTTCCGAACCCAGAGAACTGCCGCATAGTCCAAAGACGGCCACGGTACATCGTCGCGTGCACGCCTCGAACGAACGGATATTCGCCCGGAAACCCCAAGTCCCGAACGTAATCCAGCCCCTCAACGTCTTCCGGCGTGTACAAACGCTTCACAGGCACACTAGAGGTGTTCCGAAACTCGCTCTTTCTCTCCCTACACTGCTTCAACCAGTTCGGCAGAGTCGTCCGTTCCCAACGCTCCCGCTCCTTCCTCACTTCTCTAACCTTTTCACGATCAAACATCCAGCTTGCCCCGCATCATCTTACGCCGATCTGAAACTAACATAACAGCATTGAACCTAAAAAGATATTTTCTTATCGGTCCGAAAACAACCAATCCACCAACAACATCAAGGTCAGCCCGCAGTTCAACCCTAGGACGTGACTACAGCGTGACACTGTTCCAGCCCAGAAAAAAGGCGATATGAGCCTTGAACGCCAACAAAACCGAACGTCCGACATAGACCCGTGCAAAGGCCCTCACACTCACCTCGGTCCAACTTCTACGACTACAACCTCCAACATAGCGTCAACATTGCCCGCTAAAAAAATACGGGGGGGCTAGGACTGATAAAGCCTATCCTACCCTTTATCAGTAACAATGAGCACGGGCCCGCACGGTACAGACGATCTGAACCCAAGAGAGACTGTGAACGTCTTCATACCCGAAAACAAAATTCAAAAAATCACATGATCAGGTAAACGCATATATCCCTCCACATTCATTAGCAAACCTCACGCACGCGCCATCCAAGGCGAAAACATGACACTCACCCAAGACATACTCAGACTGAAAAAAGAAAAAAACGCGATAATCCTAGCCCACAACTACCAGAGACCCGAAATCCAAGAAATCGCAGACTACACGGGAGACAGCATAGAACTCAGCAGAAAAGCCACCGAAGAAAAACAAGCAAAAATAATCCTCTTCTCAGCCGTCGACTTCATGGCAGAATCAGCCGCCATCCTAAACCCCGGCAAAAAAGTCCTACTACCAACACTCAGCGCACGCTGCCCCATGGCACAAATGCTCACCGTAGACGAAATCAAACGCATGAAAACACGCTACCCGCTCGCGCCCGTAGTCCTGTACGTAAACACCCTAGCCGCGGCAAAAGCCTACGCCGACATATGCTGCACCTCAGCCAACGCCGCCGAAGTCGTAGCCTCACTCGACAGCAACACAGTCCTCTTCGGACCAGACCGCAACCTAGCAGAATACACTCAAAGAAAAACCGGAAAAACAGTCATACCCATCCCAGAATGGGGATTCTGCCCCACGCACATACTCTTCCAACCCGAAGACGTCCAAATCCTCAAAATGAAATATCCACACGCCAAAGTCATGGTCCACCCAGAATGCACCCACGAAACGCAAAAAACAGCAGACTTCATCGGAAGCACATCCCAAATGTGCAAATACGCAAAACAAACCAACGCACAAACATTCATCGTCGCCACAGAAGAAGGAATCCTACACCGCCTAAAAAAAGACAACCCCACAAAGAAATTCATACTCGCCTACAAAGAAGCCGTCTGCCCAACCATGAAACTAAACACCCTCGACAGAATCCACACCGCCCTAAAAGAAGAAAAATACATCATCACCGTACCAGAAGCCATAGCCAAACAAGCCAGAAAAGCCCTAGAAAGAATGTTCGCACTCAAATAACCAACATGCCAAGCCAGCCGCAACGACCCTCGAGACAAGATGACATTTTCAAAAACCCAAAAGTGAGGAAGATCAAAGATGACAAACAAAGAAGAAATCACGTCACTAATAAACGATGCAGTAAAGCTGCACGGACACCTCGGACCCTTCCTAGTCATAGGAGTAAGAATGGGCAGCCTCGCCGAAAAGACATTAAACCTCGACGAGAAAGACAAAAGAGAACTGCAAGCAATCGTTCACACACCAGCCTTTACGCCATTTACATGCGCAATTGACGGAATACAAGCCACAACCACTTGCACCGTCGGAAACCAGAGACTCAAGATAAGAAACTCACGAAAGAAAATAACCGCACTCTTCCAAACTCAAAACCCACACAGAACACTACGCATCACCGTCAGGCCAAGTGTGATAGATGAACTGACCCAAAAAGCGTCAGAACACGTCGGGAATGAAGATCTCGCAGCCAAAATCGCCTCCATGCCAACGCACCAACTCTTTGAGGTGGAACAACATTAAAAATCGGCGCACGCCATTTCTAGACCCCAAACCAGCCGGCAACGGTAAGATGCAAACACAAGACCTAGAAACCGCAAAGAAACGCCTCCACGAAAGAAAACTGACACTATGCATAACAAAAAACGGAAAAACAATCTTTGAAACCGCCTCTCACGGAATATCCGGCTTCCTACAAGCCATCCAAAGACTCGAAGACAAGCTCGAAGGAGCCCACGTCGCCGACCGAGTGGTCGGAAAGGCGATCGCACTCTTATGCGTCTACGCAAAGATCAGAGGCGTCTACGCCAAAACAATAAGCAAGAAAGCAAAACAACTGCTCGAAGAGAACACCATCCACGTCGAATGCGACAACCTCGTCGAAAACGTACTCGACCCCAACAAAGCCACAACGTGCCCGTTCGAAAAGCTGGCCGCAAAAATCTCAGACCCAACAGAAGCCTACAGCAAACTCAAGACCCTACAAGATTCCCTAAAACAATGCAGGTGAAAAAGACGACCGACGAACACGAACGATTTATATCAGAGGAGAACGAACTGAAACGTATCCGAGAAAAGAAAATGGCCGAACTGAAGGAGAAAAACCAAGAAATGAGCAGCAAACCCGTCCACGTGACCGACTCAAACTTCAAAGAAATAACCCAAAAACACTCACTCGCACTGATCGACTTCTGGGCATCATGGTGCAGCCCATGCCTAGCCCTAGCACCAACGATCGACGAGATAAACCAGGAGTACGCCGGAAAAGTCCTCATCGGAAAGCTCAACGTCGACGAAAACCCAACCACCGCAGAATGTTACCAAGTCTTCAGCATCCCAACCATGCTCATAATGAAGAACGGAGAAGAAGTCGACAGAATCGTCGGCTGCGTACCCAAAAAACACATCGAAACCGCCTTAAAAAAACACCTAGGACAGGAATAGCATGAACATACCAGAGCGCAGAGTCATAGGCGCATTACTACTTCTTCTAGGCATTTCCCTCCTTGCCGTGGGCATCTACACAGGTCAACTGAACGCAATATTGACGCTGTTGAAGAGAGCCTTCCCCTAAGATCGACTGCGTTCAAGCTTTTAGACCGGCCCAGCACATTCTAACATCGTCAATTAGGAATCAGGTCCGTGTGGAAATGAGCCCAACCATTGAATCTGAAAAAGGCGAAAGAGGAGCAATCCTCGATGCCGCCAAGTTGATGTTGATAGCCGCAAGAACGGCGCCGAAGACCGCGGGCGTGGACGACATCATGACATCCATCGTATACGGCGAAGACAAGAACCTCATCGCAAACGAAATGGACAAGATCGCTGAAGACAGAAAAAGCGAAAGCTTCAGACGAGATGCGAGAAACGTCAGAGACTCCGAAGCAGTCGTTCTGATCGGCGTCAGAGGAACCAAAAACATCGGCCTAAACTGCGCGGCCTGCGGCTACAAAGACTGCCAAGAATTCAACAAGGCAGACAAGAAGCTCGGCACCGACTTCGTCGGCCCAAACTGCATTTTCAAAGCCCTAGACTTGGGAATAGCTCTAGGCTCAGCGGCAAAAACAGCTAGCACCCTGAACGTTGACAATCGGATAATGTACCGCGTCGGCACAGCTGCTATGAAGCTCAACCTCCTGCCAGAAGCAACGGTCATAATGGGAGTACCGGTCTCAGCCAAGGGGAAAAGCATCTATTTCGACCGGTCAAAATAGTCAGCCTTGACTCTTCGTTTTTTCATACATCTTCTCCAAGGTCCAGCGAATGCTCGACTTGAGCTCCCGCAAGCGATCCGGATCCGCGTTCTTCACGACTATCTCGCGGATCAAATCACCATCCCTGACGATGTTGTAACAGAATATCTTCTCAGGAGCCAGCTGTCCAGCTCTGACCAACTCGCTGTCCCTCTCCTGCATCTTCAACAAAACCCTTTCAACCAAGAAGTGAGTGAAAGGAGGAGTATTAACGTCGAAGCTCTTGCCCTCAGCCGGCACCACGCGCAAGGAATCCTCGGTCAAGTAGAGGTTGGCAAGAAGCTCACCTGTGACCGTCTTCAGCGGAACAACGCTTTCGGATTCCCCCTCCTGCTGAAAAGAAGATGGTTCAGGCGCTCCCGCAACCCCTTCTTCCTTTGGCGCAACGGCTTCAACTCCGATGGCCTCCTCGGAGATTTTCACCTGTTTGAACCCCTTCTCCAGCAAGATCGAATTCACGGTTTCAAGCGTAGCCTGTAACTCCTTGAGTTCAGAATCCACCTCTTCAATCCTTGTTTCAAGCTTTTTCTTGAATGCAATGAGCTTCTTTATTCTCTCGGCGTCTTGAGACATTTCTCTCTCACAAGGCCTATTTTAGAGAGTCTTCCTTTATGAAACCTTTGAAAAATAGGGTTCAGAACTTAGGCAAACTCCGGAATCGCGCAACTACCCAAGTTGATCTTGGAATCAACGAGAGGTTGAAGAGGCTCAACCTTCACCTTCAGTTCGCTCCTGAGGAACTTCTCAAACTCCTGGAAAACCGGACTGTCCGTGTTGTTCAATTTGACGCAGCAATGCTTGCCTTCCAACATGGGGCTAAGATCAAAGATGGCTATTCTACTTGAAAAGTCAGGATTCTCAAAAACCGTCCTAACCAGCTCCTTTGAGGGCGCCTGTGAAAAAAGCCAAGCAGCGTACGATGGTTCAACAACATGATAAGACAAGCCTTCTCGAACCACGCACTTCATGTTCGATGCCAATCTCCTGAAGGAAGAAAGATGCACATCTCTGATCCACAGGAAATTGTGATAGTCCTCATTGATCTCGACCCAGTCTTCGCTTTCACAGGTTTTCCACCCGTGGCACCTGCAGAAACTCTTGAATCTGTTCAGAATCTCCCAGATCCTAGCCATCTTCATAATCCGACACATCCTTTTAGGTAAAATCTTCTAGAACAATATTCTATTAGGCTTGCCGCAAATTTAAGCTTTTTTGTCAGCTTTATTTGCAAGAATGAAGACACAATAATGGTTTAGCCGGAAATCTGTAGGCAAAACTGGACTTTTCTCTACAAATTTGCGAAAACGACTCAAGCAAAGCTTTGACGGAAAATCGAGAAAAAATCTACATTTTTTCGACAATAAACGATAAATTCGGACATGGTTAATTAAGTACTGGAAGGAGCAGGTGAACGTTGAAGCTCAAGAACAACACGCTTTCGTTGGATGCCACTGACCTGGAGATCTTGAGAGCGTTGCAGGAAAATTCTAGGCAGACCTATGTGGCTATAGGAAGACGGCTGGGCATTGCCCATTCGACGGTTTATGAAAGAATCAAGAAAATGGAGGAAGAGCGGGTAATAAAGAAATACACTGCTTTGGTAGACGCTGATAAAATCGGTGCAAGAAACATAACGGCGATGATGAGCGTGTACACGGATCCGAAGGAGACTGAAAGAGTCGCGAAGAAACTGGCGGAATCAGCCGAAGTTGTTGAACTTTACGCGTGCATTTCGGAAGAACTCCTGATCCTGGCAAAGGTCTTCGCAGCAAGCCAAGAGAATCTGCACGCGTTTATAGCCAATTCGGTCGCTCCCTTGCCAGGCGTTCTCAGAATTCGTACATCAATTATCACTAGAAAGTTCAAAGAAGCCCAGTTTTCAATCACTGATGATTCAGGAGGGGTACGTTTATAAACAGAGTATCGGATATACATAAAAGAAAGAATATGAGTTTGGAAACTGCTTCGAAGATTCTCAGACCAGTTCCGCGTGAGAAGGCGTTCTACTTTTTTACCTCTATCGGAAACTACACTGGCGTGAGCGCGTCGTCGTTGAAGGAGTTCTTGGAAAGAGTGAATGATGTGAACGTTAAGTCGCTGGAGTTTCACCTTTATCGGGGCGATTTTGAGAAGTGGATCGCTGAGGTTTTGCAGGACGTCGAGTTGGCTGGAGAGGTTAAGAGGTTGCAGAGGTTTGATCTGACGGGTGATACTCTTCGAAGTCAACTGAGCATGACGGTGTCAAGACGGTACAAGCGGTTAACAGGTCAGCTTGGAATGGCTAGGACTTAGACTGTGTCGTCATTGCGAGGCACCGAATCTTCCTGAAAAAAGCAGACTATTGGAAGATATTGTTGGCAGAGTAGTTTTGGGGCTCTGCAAGAACGCTTCGCAGCGTTGAATGAGGATAGACGATAGTTCTAGAGGAAAATTCCATAAATGCTTATTACTTCTGTAGAGCACTTACATGTTGATTGTTGATGGGGGAAGGCGGAGTTGGCTAAACCGGTTGCTTCTGTGCGTGTTGTGTCCATCTTGTTGGGGATAATTGTCGGGTCCGTGTTGGCTTCTGTTTATCAGGTGAACTTGCCCACTTTGTTCTTTGAGATCAACGTGGCGAGCTTGGTCGTTTTTGCGGCTATTCCCTTGCTGGCCGGCTTCTTGGTTGGAGTGTTGCACCCGCCGACTGGTGTGAGGGATGGAGCGCTCGTCGGCTTGCTGACGGGACTGGTCAATAGTATGATAGCCACGGTTAAGCTCATCTTTGAGCCGACGTTGGCGACGGGTGAGGTTTTTTCGTTTGCCCTGTTTGCGGTGATGTCGGTGTTCATCTGGATGATTCTTGGGGCTGCGGCTGCAGCGTTGGCTTCGAGGCTTTACGAGTACTCGTAGTTCGTGCGCGCGTCTTGGTTTGTTGATGAAGTTGTAGGTGGGCATTAACCGTCGTAGCCCCCTTCGTTTCTGGTGTTGTTTTTGGTGATGTTGTTTGGTAACGGTGTTGTCGGGTGGGGGTCTTCGGGGTTGTTGGGTGTGCTCGTTTTTTCTGTGTGTGTTGGTGGGGATCGTTGTTTGATGTGTCAGTGGGCAGATTATTCCGTTTTGAGAAGTATGGGTTATAGAAACCGGGGTCGAAGATAGTTATAGAAAACACTTCCATAACGCTAAATATGGTCGTTGGAATCAACTTGTTTGAGAAGTGGATAGCGTTGGCGAGGCGCGGGAGAAGGACGGTTCTTGTAGGGACGTTTCTGCTTTGCGTTCTGGTGTTGCTTGTCGTGTCCTTCGTCGGTCAGGCTGTTTTTACGTGTCAAGCCATGGGGAGCCAGGTTGACCAGGCTGGCAGGGCTGTTGATGTGTTCTGTAACAAGGAGCCTTTCAACGGGAAGGGTCAGAATCAGACGAGCGACGCTTATGAGCCGCAGGAAGAGGTTGTGCTTTATGGGCTCGTGACTTACAATCGTGATCCTGTGCCGGGTAAGATTGTCACGTTTGACGTGCATGGTCCGGTTAACCCGATTGAGAATGTTACGTTGTCATTGAGCGACGTGACGAACGACAGTGGGTTGGCTCACGTGAGTTTTGTGATGCCTTGGCCTGATCCTAGACCCAAGGCTACTCTCTTTGGAGTTTGGACGGTGGTTGCGTCGGTGGACATCGGCGGGGTTGTGGTGTCTGACGCTCTTTCGTTCAATGTCGGGTGGATTGTTGAGCTTCTTTACGTCAAGACTGTTGACCTGAACAATACGTTGAGGAGCACCTTTGCGAAGGGAGAGCGCATGGCTTTCAGGCTGGGTGTCAGGAACATTGCGATGACCGAGAAGGTTGCGACGTTTGTTGTGAGTGCGAGTGACGAGCTCAACGTTGCCGTCGGTCTGGTCCGGCTGGATGATGAGGTTGTTCCGCCTGGGGAGAAGGAGTATTTTGTCAAGGAGATGGTGGTTCCGATGACGGCTTTTATCGGTGAGGGCAGGGCGGTGGCCAATGCTTTCAAGAGTTTGCACGGGGATGTTTCGGTTCCGTGGTGTCCCAGTGTTGAAACGACTTTCGAGATTGGTTTGTTGCACGATGTGGCCGTTTTGAGTGTGGTGCCTTCTGTGAGGGAGGCTTTTGCGGGGCAGCCTGTTAACATTACTGTTTTGGTGAAGAACAAGGGTCAGGCCGATGAGAGCTTCAACACTAACGCTTATTACAATTCCACCTTGATTGGCACGGTGCGGGTTGACAGCCTGGCTCCGAATGGTGAGCGCACTTTGTATTTTGTTTGGGTCACCTGGGGGGTTGCGCCTGGAGATTACGTGATGAGGGCTCAGGCGGGGCCGGTTCTGGGTGAGATGAATCTGGGGGATAACGTTTTTGTTGATGGTTCCGTGAGGATCAAGGCTCTTCCGGGTCCGCCTTCGCTGTGTCCTGATTCGCGGTGGTTGTTGGCTCTTGTGTTCGTATTGATTGTGTTGATAGCTGCGTTGCTGGTTGCCGTTGTCATACTGTTTCTGTTCGGTCGGAGACGCAGAAAGAGGGGCGAGGACGAGTCGGAGACGGGTTTGGGGACTGTTGCGGTTCTGCCGTCTGCGGGGGTGAAGAGATGCAGGGTTTGTGGGAAGGAGTTTCCGTCGGCCTACACGTTTTGTCCTCACTGCATGAGTTTTCACGGAAAGGATTTTGAGAAGTAGAAATCGCTTGAACGAGTTTTTCCGTTATGCTTGTTGATTGTTGTTGAAAAAGAAAGGAGGTTTGGCGGGGGCCGGAATCTTGGTTTTGTTTGTGTGCTGGTGCGGTTCTAACCTGTCCAGTGCATGGCTATGAAGACGGCGTCCCTGATGTCGATTATTCCGTCGGGCGCAGAGTGCGGGCCCCATAGATCTGCTTTTACATTCCACCTCGGACTGCTTGGGGTGGAGCCGAATGCTTGTCCCCAGATGAATATGTCTTGTATGTTTACTTTCCCGTCGCCGTCGATGTCTGGGCTAAGTGCTGGGGCGCTGGAGTACTTGTAGTTTCCGTTGACGACGTCGTACTGGTCTGTGGGGATTACTGTGCCCGTTGGGTCTTTCAGGATTATGTTGCTTATGTCGAGGGCGCATGAGACTTGGCCGTCGGTTGGGGCTAGGAGGATTTTGAAGGTTATGTTTGAGATGGTTCCGTCTCCGGTTTTGCCTTGTTCGTCGTTGAGGAGTGTGACGTTGAAGGAGACGTAGCCTGCGGTTTGGTTGATGGTTCCGTTGTCGAAGAAGGTGATGTTGCTGGCGTTCGCGGGTTCTAGCCAGTGGTCTTCGGGGATGTTTGCGCTGACGGCTTCGAGTAGGCTGCTGTTGTAGAGGAGTTTGAGGGTGTAGTTGAAGACGCCGGGTGTGGTCCAGTTGGCGGCTTTTATGCTGATGGTGAAGTTGTCTCCGACTGACTTTGTTGAGTTTGTGAAGAAGTTGTTTTCGGGGTCAACGTAGATTTTTGGTAGTGCTGGGGCTGGGGCGGTGGATTGGTACTTGTAGGTTCCTGGTACCATGTCGAAGGCGTCTGTTGGATATCCTTGTCCGGTCGTTGGGTCTACCATGATTACGTCTGTGAGGTCGAGTTTGCTGGTGAGTGTTCTGCCTGCTTGGGGTGTTGCGTTTATCTGTAGGGTTACGGTTGCTATGGTTCCGCCTCCTGTTTTGGCTGCTTCTGGGTTGAGGAGGCTTAATGCGAACGTGACTGTGCCCTCTCCGATTGTTCCGCCGTCGACGATGAAGATTTTGGATTTGTCGACTGGTGTGAACCAGTGTCCGGTGGGGACTTCGGCGGCTACGGCTGTGAGCATGGTTTTGTCGTAGGTGAAGGTGAATTGGTAGCCGTAGACTCCGGGGTCGGTCCAGTCTGCGGCTTTGATGGTGACGGTGAAGTTTGTGCCGATGGGGGTTGTGTCGGTTGTGAGGCTGGTGGTTGGGGGGTCGATGAACAGTTTTGGTTTTGCTTGTGCTTGGGTGATGGGTAATGCGATTGTTAGTGTGAGGATCAGGATTATGGGTAAAAATGCTGTTGGTTTCAAGTTTTTCACCTTTATGTTCTAGAAATTGTGGGAACTTTATAATCCTTTTGAAACATTCTTCTATAGTAAAGTATCTTCACGTCTTTGTTGAGAACTGTGGGAACTTTGTCGCGTGGATGAGCCCACAACGTTCGTAGCCCCCCTCGTTTTTTCAGTTCGTTGCGGTGCGGGCCCGTGCTCATTGTTACTGATAAAGGGTAGGGTAGGCTTTATAATTGGTACCCCCCCGGTATTTTTTCAGCAGACCATGTTGCCGCCATGTTGAGGGTTTTCGCGGTAGAGGTTGAAGCGAAGCAAAAGTACGGGTCTTTGAGAGGGCCCGTCGTGAATGTAGTTTTGGCAGGTGTGGAGGCCCGCAAGACTGATGTGTCCCGTTTTCAGTGGGTGTTCGTGGGAATCTTCGCGCGTTCCGTAGATCTTGGGACTGTTTCGTTCGGTCATGGGTTCAACGTGTTAACGCTACTGGTTTGTATACAGATTTGGTGAATCAGATGACATACTTCTAATTCAATCTGCCTGAATATCGGTTATGGTGAAAGTGGAGCTGGACGGCATCGTCGTCTGGTAACGTTTCATTTAATGCACATATCTTGCTCTCGCGGTCTTTTTTGATACTATAGAAGATGATTCCACAAGCTATTAATACAACAATGGTTGACAAGTTTTTCTACCCATATGGGGAGAAATGAGAAATGAGAAAAGTACTAATCTCTATAGCAATCGGATTGCTCGTTTGCTCTGCCTGCCTAGTTGCTACTGAACGATCAAGCGTTCAAGCTATACAAGATTCTAACACAGCGATTTTTGTAGATCCTCCAACCATTGAAGCTAAGCCGTTGAGCTTTTTCCGGATAAGGATAGCCGTTGCGAATGTTTCTGATCTCTACGCGGGAGAATTCAATCTTTTCTACGCTCATTCTAAGTCTAATGGAGCAATAACGGTTGGATTTGGTGGTAATGACGTAAATGGTATTCACGAAGGGCTTGATCTTGTTGGTGCCGACGCGTTCTGGACCTCGACGATCAACGATTACTACAACAAAACCCACGGAATGATACACGTTGGCTGGACGTTGAAAGAGAACACTTCGGGGCTGAGTGTAGAAGGCGGCAAGAAAATAGTTCTGGCCACAGTCGATTGCACGGCAATGACGCCAGGCCAGTCTATCATCGCCTTGTCAGACGTGGTGCTTTTAGACAATACGAATTTAGACCCACCACCTCAGACTTCTAACGCGAATGTGCTCATCGGCATACTTCAAGTTCCGGACAATGCCGTCATGAGCGTAACATCGCTTAAACGCTATGTTCCAGAAGGGCTGAACATTAGCATACATGTGCAGATCGCAAACCTAGTGTTTGAAAATCCGTTGAGCCAAAGCCAAACTTTCGACGTTTCTATTTATTACAATCTGACAGCGTCAAAGGATAAGGGCAACTTAACGTTCATAGGCAAACAAACCGTCACGGATCTACAACCTGTCGAAACCAGAACATTGCTGTTCCCCTGGAACACCACAGGCGTTAACCCGGGTAACTACACGATAACTGCTGCGGCCGCACCAGTACCTAGAGAGATCAATTTAGACAACAACAACTTCACAAGTGAGTGCGCGCGCGCAATACTGATTCCCATACCTGGAGACGTGTGGGGTCCGAGCGGTTTCCCTGACGGAGCGGTCGACATACTAGACTTGTATCATATCGTTGCAAGCTACCCTTCAGCATACCCGGATCCGAAATACGATCCCTATCTTGACCTCAACGCGGATGGCAAGATAGACATAAGGGACTTAGTAATCATTGCACTTCTGATGTAGGCTCCGAGAACCAGAGCACAAAACAATCTCCTTTTTTTTCTATTTGCCTGGGTGCGTGTCATAGTGCGAGAGATTGCTGTGTTTCTTGTTTGTGCAGATTACGAGAGCGCTTTCTTCTACGTGCCACGAATGTCAGGAGTGTCAGTGTCATGAAGAGTGGCAGGAAGACAAGTGTTGGGAGTTCTGGGATTATGTCTATTTCGAGGGTTGAGTGTTGGTACGTGAAGTAGATGATGCTTAGTGTGTCGTTTTCGTATATGGTGGCGTAATTTGTCGGATCGCCGTTGATGGTCAAGTTGTAGGGAGGAAGCATGAGGTCATGGGGGATGGCTGCTCTGAAAAAGCCGCTTTTCTGGTTTTGGGAGGAGCTGGAGACGTGTATTCTGATTGTGCTGTCAGGTTCAGAGTATTGAAAGTCTTCGATGGTGGAGTTTGAGATCATGTCGAGCGTCTTGCCTGCTGGAGTCGTGCAGCTGTAGAACCTGCCCAATAGGGGATAGTTGTCCTTGTTGCTTGAGTCCAAGACTTGAGCGGAATCACCGATTCCATCATGATTTGAATCAACGCCCGTGTAGTTGCTCCAATAGTTTCCGCCCGAGAGGTAGCCGTCATCCCAGAGGTTGGTGTAGCCGATTTCGAAGAACTGGACGTGTCGTTTGTTGCTGTTGAAGTTGTTTTGGTGGAAGGTGTTGTCGGTCGAGTTTTGGATGTCGATGCCGATTGCGTTGTTGAAGAGGTTGTTTTCTTTGAAGGTGTTGTTGAAGGACGCGTATAGTCTGACGCCGTACGGGCTGCCTGTTACGTTGTTTTTGAGGAGAATGTTATCGTTGGATGACTGACGAATCATGATATCGTGTATGGTGTTGTTGGCTATGTTGTTTCCGATGATTGTGTTGTTTGAGGAGGGGTTGAGATCAAGGCCGAAGAAGTTGTTTGATATGTTGTTTCCAGCGATAGTGTTGTTGTAGGAGAATATGACCTCGACGCCTGAAGTGTTGTTTGTTACTTCGTTATTATCTATGGTGGTGTTGTTTGCCCATATTAGCTTGATGCCGTACCCGTTTTGCACGATGAGGTTGTTTGCGATGTTCACGTTCTGGTGATAGTTTTTTATGTATATGCCGCTGTAGTCGCTGCAGCTGCAGCCGCTGTATTGTATAGTTAGTTCGGTGACTGTAGTGTTGTCCGCTTTCACGTTGATTACAGTCCCGTTGTCGCTACCGTCGATCATGGTCTTGTACTTGTTTTCTCCGTTGAGGGTCAGAGACTTGTTTATCGTCAAATGCTCATAGTAGAGTCCGGAAGACACGTTGATCGTGTCTCCTTCTGACGCGTTGTTTATGGCCTCCTGTAGCGAAGGATATTTGATGTACACTGGGTAGCCGGCGGAGATCCATGCGGTTATGCCTTCGAGCATGTTGTAAACGTGCTGGAATCCGTTGTCTGCAAGGGTGAGGCTTGCTGTCTGGCTTCTGGCTCCTTTCTCGCAGTACACCAGGATTTCGTCAGATTTGCTCAGTTCGTCCAGTCTTGCTGCTAATTGCCATACTGGGATCAGTTTCGCGTTGCGGATGTGCCCAGAGTCGTACTCGCTCTGATTTCTGACGTCTAGAATCACAAGCGAAGGTCTTTGCTCAATCATCGTGTTTGCCACGGTAACTGAAACATCAGTGTAATCGCTGGCCAAAGTTCTTGTGACGTGTGCTCCAGCAAGCGTTACCGCGACGAGCAGAAATGAGATGGATATGAGAAGGAATTTTCGATTCAAAGGACATCATCGTCACGTGTTCTGTTTCAATTTCTTATACTTCACGGAATATCTTCGATTCAGCTTGAGTACGCAACCCGTTGAGATCATCGTAATCAACAAACTGTTTACCAAAGCTCATTACAACAATGGGCAGTGCACGTTCTCTTACTTCGCATCCTGCGAGCGAAGTCATGGGTCTTTCTTTCCGAATTCTTTCGCTACCTTGAATATGTCCAGAATGTTGACTTCTCCGTTGTTGTCTAGATCGGCGTTTGAATCATACCTTGGTTCGCCCCGTTTTGCACCAAAGGCTTTTGCCACTACAAATATGTCTAGTATGTCGACTCTGCCGTCCCCGGTCACGTCTCCAAGGATTGTTACTACTACCCATCCGTCGATGAGGCGGTTGTTTGCGATGTTGTTTTCGCCTATTACCGGTGGGGCGTACGCGCTTATCGTGTAGTTCCCTTTCGGGATCAGCGTTGTATTCCATGTGAAAGTCAAGAGTAGGCTCGATGAGGGCCCTAAGCCTGTTACAGCTTGCGTCGCGATTTCGTTGGAATCATAGTAAAGGGCCACGCTGAAGCTGGCGGTGAAATTGCCCAAGTTTGCTGCCGTGACGTTGATGGCCATTACAGTGACATTTACGACCGTTTTTGGCAGTCGTATCTCGGTTATGGCTATGTCGGCTCCCACGACAGCGACTATGCCGTTTATTATCCTGTGCGGTATAGGCTGTGGGTTGCCCAGGGTGTTGTCGAGAAGTTTGGTCGTGTCTTCCGGCATGGTTAGAGTTGAATAGCCTGCAGTAACGATTTGAAATGTCACGTTAGCAAGGGTTCCGGCACCACTGTTTCCGGCTGTTTGGCCTAGAATTGCGCATGTCATGTACACGCGTCCGTGAGTAGAGTTGTAGTTGTTGTCAATCCCTAACGGGGAGAAAATTGGGAAGAACGTGTTTCCTACGCTTTTTAGGAACGGGCCTTCTGCTAATGCTAATGCGTTAAGTACTTGTGAACTGTAGAATAGTTGGATTTCCCAGCCTGCAAGGTGGGATATGTTGGCGACATTTATGTTTATGGTGAAGTTGTCACCTATGACCAGACCTGCTATCAGCGGCGGATCGATATAGACGGTCGCAATGTCCTGCGCCCTTCCTACTTCGAAAAGAGGACAGAGTGTGCCGACCGTGATCAGGATGAGACAGAGTGCCAAAACAGATTTGCTCAACATGCCAAACACATCGCGCATTTACATAACTGCTAAACCTTCACAATAATTTAACCTTTCTGTAACAATGTTCTAGAGAAGCTGGACCCGTGAAAGAGCAGATTTTGAAGATTTGGCTGTGCTAGTAAGCTTATATTAATGTCTAAGTGTTAATATTGGAGGAAACGCCCCGGGAAGAAATGCCATGCGATTATACAGAAAACTTGCTATTTCTGTTCTGATCGCCTTGCTCGCCTCTGTTCTGACCAGCATCCTTCCCTTGACAGTTTCAGCACAGACTGACTTAGGCGTGCACAATCTCAACACTGGTCATTCCTATGCGACTATACAAGAAGCCATAGATGACAACTCGACAATGGATGGAAATGTCATCCAAATCGATGCAGGAGTATACTATGAGCACGTTACCTTGTCTAAGGCTGTTACTCTGGTAGGCGAAAACTCTTCTAATACCGCTATTGACGGACAGGGAAACGGAACAGTCATCGACATTCGAACGAAAAATGTCACCATCACCGGGTTGACCATTCGTAACAGTGGATCTGTTTCCGGAAGCTCCGGCATTCATGCCTATCTTTCAAGCTTTTGCAATGTTTCAGGCAATATCATTGACGGCAACTGGTACGGGATCTGGTTTGAATCAAGTGACAGTACAGTTGTTACACGCAACAATTTCACGAATAATTCGAATGCAATCTACGTTGATTCTTCGAGAAACGGCGTCATCTCTCAGAACAGGTTTTCAGCGAATGACTTTGCTGTGTGGCTAAGTCGCGCTGAGATTTTGGATTTCCGGCTGAACAACATCTCGGGCAACAATTATGCGGTTTGGATAGATCAATCCTCAAATATGTCCATGAATGACAATTGGATTGTTGGCAACTTTGATGGTGTGTCAATCTTCAATGGTTCCAATACGATCAATCTTGTTGAGAACACCGTTTCTGCCAATAACAGCTATGCTGTTCTTCTTAAGGATTGCTTGAACTGCAGCGTTATTGCCAATCAGGTCTCTTCGAGGGAAAAGGAAGCAATGTACATTCAGAATTCGCAAGACAGCAACTTCACTGGTAACGTGGTCTCAAGCAATGGGTTTGATGGCCTCTACTTTTACCAGTCTGGCAATAATGTCATAGATGGCAATGTTGTGACCAATGGCAAAAACGGAATCGTGATTTATTCTTCTAGCGGCGATGTTGTTTCAGGAAACGACTTGTCTGGAAATGATCAAGGGATCCTATTGAGAGCCTCTCAGGGAAACGAAGTTCGCCAGAACAACGTCTCAATGAACACCAACGGGATTCAAGTGAGTAGCTCCAAGAGCATCAAGGTCGTGGGAAACAACGTTACGGGAAATGCGAACGAAGGAATATACTTGGTGCTTTCCTCCAACAACACCCTTCTCAGCAATAATCTGTTCGACAATGGGAAGGCGATTGTGCTCAAAAACTCAAGCGACAATCTCGTAAACGCAAACTTGGTCAGCAGGTGTGGAGATGGGCTGAGTCTTGAAGAATCCCGTGAAAACATCGTTTCAAACAATACTTTCTCTTTCGGGAATAACCAGGGACTTGTTCTGAGCACTTCCAGCGACAACACTTTGTCCAGCAATAGCGTGTTCAACAACACAGTTGGGATACGTCTTGGGGAGAACTCAGAAAACAACACGATTTCCAACAATGGAATTTTCAACAACGTGAACGGCATAGATGTTGAAAAGTCGAATGAAAACTTGTGGACACAGAACGACGTGTCGGCAAATGACATTGGAATTCAACTTTTGACTTCGAGCAACAACACTCTCATGGGAAACGTATTGTACGGCAATACTGTTGCCCTTGTTCTAAACTTGTCTGATGGAAATTCGGTTTACAACAACATGCTGACAAGCAACGCTGATGGTGTTAAGGTCTTGAATTCGCGCAACAACACCTTAGAACTCAACATTGTCTCTGCAAGTCTTGGAACTGGCGTTTACACGTCGTTTTCTAGTTCTAACGTTTTTCTGCACAACAGCTTTTTTGATAACGGTCAGAGACCCACCTCTGAGAATTCTTCGAACTTCTGGAACGATGGAATTGAGGGCAATTTTTGGGGTTATGAAGGCCTTATTGATGTTGACAGAAACGGTATTGCTGACTCCCCGTTTGTTTTAGGAGTCGGTGACAGGGACAATTTTCCTTTGATGGCTCCGTACGTACAGCAGATCGCGCTAATAGATGATCGGCAGTTTATTGTTGGCATTGTCTGCAACTCTTCGATTTCAGATTTCAGGTATTTTCGGAGCCCTGAGTCTGAGAACTTCACAACTCGCATCAGCTTTAGAGTGAGTGAGTTCGAAGGTGTGGGTTTCTGTCGAATTGCCATACTTCGTGCGTTGATTCAGCCTCCATTCGATGTCACTGTGGACAATTCTCCGCCATTGTACCAGAGCATCGTTGGCTCTAATGGAACTCACACTTGGCTCTATTTTTCGTTCTCCTACATTGCTGGGGACGTGAGGATTGTCAATGTCCCGCCGGGGGCTCCTTTTTGGACTGAGTACTGGTTCTGGGGCCTCTTGGTTCTGGCGCTTGTTGTCGCGGTATTAACATTTTCTGTTTTTCTTTTCTATCGAAGGTTGGGTTCTTATCGAAAGACGATTGAAGAAGTTGAGCGAAAGTTGAGGGAGAGGGAGTTCAGCCCACTTGAGGTGGCTCGCAGACAGTTTGGCGCAGATGTCGAGCGGAGAAGCCTGAAAATCGGGAAGTTCGAGGAAAAGTATGGAATCAAGATTCGTCCTCGTGAGAGTCTGGACGATATCTTTAGGGGTTTGAAAAAGAAGGAGGAAAAGGGGGAAGAGAAAGATGAGGTTAATTCTTAACCTTTTGGTTAAGTATCCTATTCCATTTAGAAATCGTGAGCCTAAGAGGTTGGTTGATACTGAATGATATCTGTGACTCTTGCTGTTTCTAAGGGCGGCGTTGGTAAGTCTCTCTTGACAGCTAACGTGGGTGCAGCTTTGGCGGCTAAAGGCAAGAAGGTCGTGATGGTGGAGGGAGATCCAAACAGGCCTCTGCAGACTATCTTTGGATTCGATATTGAATCCATAGGCGTTAAGCTTGAGGATGTGGTCAAGAAAGATCTGGATGTGACCAAGGCTGTTTATCCCACGAGGGTTGAGAACTTGTACTTGATTCCTTCCGGAGTTTCGCTGGAAGGATACTTTGACATGAACCCGGTGGAGTTTGCGCGGAAACTTGCTGGTCTGGATGCGGACTTCGTTTTCATCGACGTGCCGTTTCCTATGGGTGAAGCCGCCTTCTTGTCTCTGGGGGTTTGTCAGTACTTTATTGTAATTCTTACTGAGGACGAATTTATTCTATGTGTGGAGTCAGCCATTGATACGATTCGGCTGGGAAGGTACTTGTTGAAATGTGTTCCCATTGGTTTTGTGTTGAACAGGGTCAAAAATCCTGAGAAGTTCAGCGGAGAATTTGTCAAAGACCTTGAAGACTTGCTTGAAATCCCGTGTCTTTCGAAGATAATGGAGTATTCTGAAGTTTCGAAGTCGTATGGTGGTGTGAAGTCTGACAGGGCTTTCTTAGCGTATGAGAAACTTGGGAAAAGTCAGTTTTCAAGAGGGATTGAGAAAATAGCTGATGCTCTGACTGGGGATCTTCCACCGCCTCAGAAGAAGGACGCCGTTGGGCTTATACTTGAGGTTACCGGGTCATCTAAATCCTGACATCTAGTGCTCTTCGATGGCAATCATCATTTTCCAGAGTCTGACCTTTTTCTTTTCGTCTTCAGTGAGATAGATGCTTATTTCTTTCGACTCGCATTTTGCAATGAGATCTTTGAGGCTTGTTTTCTCCTCTTCGGTGATTCTCCGGCCCACGCCTTGAAGCCTACGGGCTAATTTGGCTGTCTCTGTAAAGACTATTCCTGCTGCAAGTATACTGGAGATGTTTTTCTCAAGCAGGTCCATGATCCTCTGCACACGTTCTTTACCTTGGAGTATGTAGATCGTTTTTCTCGCGTCGGGCTTTTCGGAGTATATTCCCGACTCGTGACGAACTATGCCAGCTTTTTCCAGTTCTCTCATGTGTTTGAGCACTCCTGGCAAGGTTATCTTGAGGCCGTAATCTGATTCGAGCTTCTTGGCTATTTCTGACAGAGATCGCCATTCAAATTGTAGGAGCAGTCTGATTATTTCTATTCTTACCTTGTTTTCGAACACGTGTAGAAGTTTCCAGAAGTCTGTTTCACTGAGTGAAGATGTCATTTTGGACGTTCATAGATAGTTTGATCTTGAAAATAAGGTTTTTGAATTGCTTACGTTCTTAGCCTACTTTACAGATCGGCTTCATTTCGCATATCAGATATGAAACCGGCGTGCGTGTTCGTTGATCAGAATATTTACCGCTTGGTTAAATTGAGCACTTCTTGTTTATCACTTGTGAGTTTGTAAAATTTGAATACTCTTTATAAACGGTTGGGCATCACTCTAGATTGAGGCGCGGGTTAGGATAATTAGTCTATTCTCCTTTCTCCAGGTCATTCCGCATCCCCCGCGTCAAAACCTAGACTATCAGTGGATCTCATAGAGTAGCTTCGACATTTTTGAATTTGGCGCTACAACGCAGGGCGGTTCCTGTAAGAATTTAGCTAGTATGTCACGAAAAGAGTTTTCTTGAATTGCCAAAAAGAAAAAGAGGGGTTTGTATTTTATGCTGCTATTTGACGCTTTATGGCTTGTCTCTGCAGAAGTTCTTTGCTACGATGACGAGGTCGTATATGTCTATCTGCCAGTCCTTGTTGAGGTCGTAGTACCAGTACAGTGCATTGCTGCTCGCACCTGAAGGATAGCTGCACCAATCGACTGGGCCGCCAATCCACGTCGAGACAGCTCCGTAGTAGGCTGCTTCGATCATCAGGTCTTCAACGCCAGTGTGACCGCTTCCGTCCAAGTCTCCCGGAATCGGGAGGAACGAGTAGTGGGCGTTGACGTAGTCAACATCAGGACCCAAGTGCATACAATCTGGATCCGGACACTTGACACTGATGGTGCCGTCCACGAAGTATATGTCTGTCTCGCCTGTTTCAAGTACCCAAGTGTGATCCTCTTTGCCTGGTGTGTACAATGGCTGTGCACCGCAGTACCACGGGTCACATTGCGTGAATGTCACTTTGAACAGCCAAGTGGTTCCATTGATCAACGGGAAGCTGCTGTTCATCACGACAGCGACGTGAACATAGCCGTAATGATAGGTGTTGTTCACGCCACACTTCGGCGAGAAAACATCAACAGTGGTCGAAGTGCGCCAAGCCGTCGGGAACACGTCCTCGTTTATAACCACATTCTCCTTCTTGGTGTACAGTAGTATTGTATAGAAGTCTTGGCAACTATTCACGACGTGCTTTCCGTCCCAGTAAATGTATATGTCGAAGTCTGTCATCTTGACTATGTCCTTGAGGTTGACTGTAACGTCGAATGTCGTGCCAACTTTCGAGCAGTTTATCTGAGCAGGGTCTATGGTGATCTTCGGCTTCTTGGGAACGAAGAACCAGTGCGCATTATATGCATCGCACAGCTCGATTTCGCCGCTGCACGAATTGCTAGCCTTCGTATCGTATACCACGAACCAATCATTTATTGTTCCTTGCAAGAAGCAAACGTCGTTCTTTATGTGGAAGGTCAAGGTGGCGAGCTTTATGTCACCAGTTACGCCCAAGGAAGGATCCATTGCCGTCACAACTTGCTTATATGGCATTGACAAGTCGTAGTCTGCGGCTGGCAGGACCTGGAATTGCGATGGCCAAGTCTGCTCAACCGTGTAAGACACCAAGTTGAAGTAGACGGTGTTCCAGTACAGCTTGAACTCGTAGCCGTAGAGATCTGTCACGTTGAGGATACCTACCTCAACCGTGAAGGTGTCGCAGAAGTTGTCTGTGGTTTCATTGAATGTCCATTTGTACTGACCATTGATCAGGACGGCAAAGACTGGGTGTTGTGGTGGAGGTTGACCATCTGGTGGTGGTGGAGGGTGCCAGAAGCCTAGCACTGGCGATACAAGCATTGCTGCAGCCAAAAGCGTTGCTAATAGTTTGTATTTCATTTTCTATTCTCCTTTCTCCTTTCTATTCCGCACTAAGATAATTGCAGCGCTCCCTATTTAAGCACTACGGAATTATCTTCTATTCAGAGAAGATCTATAAAGACAACGATGTCTTAGGAAGCGCAAACTTAATTCCCTACCCTACACATTGACCAACAACATAGACTCAGGGTGAGTTGACCGTGTCCAGAAGGGAAAAACGCCGACCTAAGCTTTATCAACGCAAGTCTCTTCTGATCGCTTTCGCATTGACAGTCTTGCTAATCATCTTAGTATACGCAGATCTCAGCGCCATACAGTCTAACCTAGATCAAGGAAAGACTCTAAAAGCAGCGATCATTGATCAGCTCAACTCCTCACACTCGAACAACACCTTCTGGCTAACAGCCAATTCAATGTTTCAAAGTAATGGATGGTCCCTACATTATTACTCAGGCTCATTGTCCTCTGCCGATGTGACCTTCTACAGATCACTTCCTCAACGTGCATTCAATATTGTAATCATAAGATCGCATACAGCAATGGAGTATAGTACAGGGACACTAGCCATTTTCACAAGCGAACAGTGGGACGACGAAAAAGCATCTACAACGTACCTAACTGACGCCATGAACGACAGGATCGCTAGGGTCAGAGTGACACTGAACTCAACAGCTTACTTCGGAATAACCTCCAACTTCGTCAAAGCTATGAACGGAAACTTCCAAGACTCCATAATAATAATGATGGGATGCGAAAGTTTGACTAACACAAAAATGGCTGAAGCCTTCATAGAAAAAGGAGCAAAAGCCTACATAGGTTGGACCGGACTAGTCTCAGCCGACCACACAGACGCAGCGACTCAGCAACTGTTGAAGCACTTGATAGTCGAGAAGAAAACCATGGCAACAGCGATTACAGAAACATTGACTGAAGTCGGAAAAGATCCCACATACGAGAGCACAATGTCATACTACCCATCACAAGCAGGAGAGTACAGACCCTAGCATAAAGGGTTACGTTGAAACTCGAGTGCGCGCTAAGTTGTACTCTTGATTTACATGGTTAGATTGTGCGCAGGTAGCTAAGAGCAACAAGCACCAGATCACGTACGTCCACGATGCCGTTCCGATCCAAATCAGCCTCAGCACGGTACCCCAGGTCGCCTCGGACGGTGCCGAAGGCACCGGCCACAAATACAATGTCTTCAATGTCCACGACCCCGTCGCCGTTGGTATCCACGTTCGAAGTGATCGCCAGAGGATTGGCGACCTCAAGCGGTGGAGGATCACTGGGGTCACTGGGATTTGCAGCCACAACAGTAACCGAGCCGTCAATGGCCTTGTTTGGAATAGCCTGCGATCCGCAAGTCGTCAGTTTGACCATGTCTGGGCGGAGTGGAAAATAGGAATACAAGTCCAGCGGAGTTTCTCCTACTGAAATGGCCTCAAATGTGATCACTGCAAGCGTTCCGTTACCGTCGGCGAAACCTGTGCCGTAGATAACTTCTGCAAACCAGGCTCTTCCAAGATTCTTGCCAAAAGTATCATTTATTTCACGCTTCGCCACAAAAGTAGGCCCAAATTCTGAAAGAAAAGAGCCTTCTTCAACGCTTAGGCAATTCAACAGCTTACTATCATAATTCAACATGAAGTCAACACCTTGAAGTTTCGACACCGCAGACACATTCACGAAGATCTGGAAGGTTGCGTTGATCTTGACGGTGCTTTCTTCTGGGTATACAAAAACGTTTGCCTCAGATCCAGCAGTGAAAGCTTCAACCGTGAAAAAAGGCAAGGCCGCCACGATCAAGGAAAGCGCAAGAAAGACAGTTTTCGAATTGAGATTCATATCCTCCACCAATCTGAACTGTGCTCTGGCTCAGATATTTAACCATTAAGAAGCTTTACTTTTTGGAAAATACTGCATAACGAGGATCTAGCCGCTGTATGAACAGATCTTGTTGAAATTCAAAGCGGCCTGGGTTAGATCAAGAATGTTTATCACATAATCCAAGTTCATGTCATAGTTGACTTTGTAACTGGGTTCCCCAACTTTAGAATTGAAGGCTGTTGCAATGGCAAAGATGTCCAGTATGTTTATCTTTGCGTCGCTGTTCACATCTCCGACCATCTTGACTTTCACAAGACCAAAATTGTAGACGTTATCTTCAACGTGAGTCTCTCCCGCAACAATCGAAACCTCGGCCTTGACATCGTATGTGCGACACTGCGGTAGACCCGACGTATTCCACATCAGACTCACCGTAGAACTGCTGCCAACCGTGAGGTTATTCATCTGGCGTGTCTGTATGACCGAGCCACCGTAGTATGCACTCACACTGGCGTTTTCGACATACCCTCCGACGTTCTTCACTGTAACGTTTACGCTGAAAGCCCATCCCACATATACCTCATTTGAGGGTAGAACAAGTTTCTCAAGGGCCAAATCATGAAATCTAGTTGGAGTCATAAGTGGGTACTTGTCTTTATTCTCAGAGTCAATGACGTATGGCGTGTCGCCTATGCCGTCTCCCCCGGGCTGATCTTGTTTTGAACCCCAATACAGGTCCAACCCCACATAACCGCTCCAGTAGTTCCCTCCGCTTGGATAGCCATCATCCCAAACAATCGAAGCATTCAGAACTTTGGCATTTTGAACCGTGTTGTTGATGAAGTTGTTGTGATAGAGTTTGTTTCCAGTAGAGTTGTAAATGTTAACCCCATATTCACTGTTCCTCGATAGTCTGTTGTCGTTCATTGTGTTGTTGTTGGAGAGGAAAATCCGCACTCCTTCTCTATTATTGGTCATGTTGTTCTGTGCAAGTGTGGCTAGGTTAGTAAGGTAAAGCCTGCAGCCTGCATTGCCGTTACCATTCATTACACTGTTCAGAATTCTGCTATTGTCAGATCCTCGAACGTATATGCCATCATCTGCGTTTGAAGAAACGTTGCTGTTCAGTATGATTGCTTGCGGGGAGTCTTGAAGCCAGATTCCATAACGGGCGTTATGATAAACTACATTCGCGTTCATCGTGCCTTTTCCAGAATTCTGAAAACTCAAGCCCTCCCAACCATTGTCTAGTACGGTGTTTGCTGAAACATCACTGTTCTGAGAATCAACTAGTAGCACGCCTTCATGGGCGTTTGCAGCGACTTGATTTCCACTCACCTTAGTGTTAAGCGAGGATTGCAGAGTTATCCCTGCTTGATTGTACTCAATGACATTGGAACTCACTTGACCGCTAAGACAAGCGACCATGTAAACACCTGATTGAGTATTATTCTTCAACAGATTATTGGCGACAGATGCAGACTGAACAGCCTGAAGGACTACTCCGTAACCGTCGTTGCCACTAATGCTATTGCCTTTAGCAGAACCGTTATCGCTGTATGAGAAGTAAACACCGTTTCCAGTGTTGTTCGCCACTATGTTGTCATTTACTCTAAGGCCGGCGGATACTTGGGCAAAAACTCCAAAACCATTCCCTAGAATAGTGTTCTTGCTGACATTGCAGTTTGGGGACGAGTAAAGATTCAGTCCTCCGCGAACACTATTTATTATAGAATTTCCTTCCACAATGGAATTCCCTGAAGACTCAAGTGTCAATCCGTACTCGCCAGTGTCCAAGATGAAGTTGTTTTTTACCAAGGCCGTGGCGGAAGATACTATACTGACGCCTCCGATATTGCCAGTAAAATTGTCATTAATAAGGTTGCAACGCGCAGAATAATAGACGAAGGCTGCTCTCCTGTTGTTCGTCGCATTCGAGTTTTCCACAAGGCAATCGGTTGAGTAAACGGACAAGAAGCCTTCACCATTGTTAGACAAGGTCAGGTTTTTCGCTTTCACATTTGAACTGTTCACGATAGCCAGATAGCCCACGTCTTGAGACAAGGATCCGTTCAGCGATATGTCTCTGGCGCTCGCAAGGTAGTAGATCGACTTGCCGTTGACCTTGTTTGAGACATCAATGCTTTGAATGTAGTCAGGTAAACCGTCCCCGGCTACTCCGAAATTATACCCGTTCGAATGGATGTTGTTAGCTGAAAGCGTGGTAGCAGCTGAATACTCTAGGAACAGGCCGTCGTTGCAGCCAGTTATCTCATTACCTTGAACCTTGTTCTGGGGAGAATGCCACAAGTGAATGCCGTAGGCAGGGCTATTGCTAATGCTGTTTCCTCCAAGCGTGTTGTTGGAAGACCTATCCATGTAAACCGCTGCTTCGGCTGCACTTGTCAGAATATTCCCTTGTACTGTATTGCTGTTCGAAAAATTCATCAAAAGGCCGAAGTAGCAGTCAGACACCTGGTTGATCTGAACAGTGCTCAAGCTAGAGTTAACCAGACTTACCCCAGCATAACTAGAAACCATCACATTATCACTAATATTGGCGGAACCAACCCTGTAAAGCAAAATTCCTGCTCCACCCTGCGCAAGACTTCCGTTTCCGATGGTGAAACCAGTTATGACAACGTTATCGGCCGTCACGTTCAATGCGGCTCCAAGACCTCCACCGCTGATAAACGTCGCAGCATTATTCTCTCCGACGAGTGAAATCGTCTTGTTGACAATCACATTCTCAACATATAATCCGTTGTAGACGAACACGGTGTCTCCTTGTGCTGCATTGTTTATTGCGTCTTGAATTTTTGAAAAATCCGTCGGAACAAAAATCGTGGATTCAGCCGTAACGTTCAACCTAATTGTCCGCGCAAAAGACAAGACTATCATAAGAGCCAATAAAGATGCAAGACAGAAACGTATAGCTCTCATGACTGTGTATTACGTTAGCTTCCTTTTATCAATTTCTGAAATAATATTCTACATTGAATTGCAGCGTAATGTCTGACACGCAACGTTTCAATCAAGGTACTTCCTGCTTTCCCTTCAGAATTTTCTATACTTCTGATTCCGTCGAGAGTAAGTGGTAGAACAAACAACATAGGCTCCGTATCTAGCAACGAAATAAACTTTTTGAGGCAGCTTGCATAGTTCTAAGGTGGGAGAAAGGATGAACCGAAAAGCCCTCTTGCTTTGTCTAGTCTCTACTCTCTTATCGTATGGGATTGTGACACACATATGTTTGGGACTCTCACACAATGGATTCAGCGTCTATATAGATCCTCAGAACAGTTCCGCCAGAGTCGGCCATACCTTTTCAGTAAACGTAAGTATTTCCAACGTCTCTGCTCCAGGCCTATGGGCATATGAATTCAAACTTCACTACGACAAGGCCTACCTCGAGCCTGTTTCCGCCGGGATTCCAAGTGACCACTTCCTCAAACCGACAGTTCTTCCTCAAGATCTATTTGTCGTCGATCCTGGAACAGTAAATCAAACAGGAGGAACGGTTTCATTTGCAGCCATGCTCGTAGGTTCAGAGCCGGGCAAGACGGGAAGCGGAACGCTCGTGAACGTGAAGTTTGTCATCAGGACTCCGGGAAGATCTACGTTGAGCATAGGAGGTTACACGACGGCCATACCCAAATTCGTTGACGGAAATGGAAACATCATTCCCAGCTCCAATTACACGATAACTGAAGGCTACGCAGAAGGGCTTCCGCTCCCTCCACCAGCAATACCGCCTCCACCGCAAACACCTGGACGAGAGACTTTGGCGTTCAATTTCAAAGGAATATACGGATACCTGACCTTCCCCGAGGAATGCCACCCCGGCGACGCCATAGCGTACAATATGATTGTTGCGGCAGAACCGGACGGCATTCACCTCAATTACTTCAGACTCAACATCACATGCAACGCAACATCGGGACAAAAGATCCTGCACAACGAAACAATTCAGAATCAGGATTTACCCGAAACCTGGGTTCTCAACGAGACGATTGCACTAGCAGTTCCTGGCGATGCGTATGGAAAAGTGCACTGCATTCTAGAAACTGAAACTTATGGACAATTCACAACCTGTGACGGTTCTATAGAAATCGACACAACTTATGTCAGAACAACAACGTACCAAGAGCTTCAAACAGCATATCAAGAGCTTCTCAACCAGCACAACGCGACTCTTAGCGAGCTGCAGGGCTGGATCGACGAATACAAAGAACTGAACGGCACGTACAATCAACTCTTGAACCTGTATAACACAACCATCGATGAGCTTCACCATTGGCAAAATCAATATCAGAACCTGAACAGTACATACCATGACCTCTTGAGCCAGCACAACGCCACACTTGCACAGCTAAATCACTGGATAGACCAGTATGGACAGCTTAACACCACATACAATCAACTGCTGAAAAACTACGATTCGTTGAATTCCAGCTATCAGAAAATTCAATTCGACTACAATTCTCTGAGGTCCTCCTACGATTCACTGCAAGCTGACTATCGGTCTCTAAACTCGAGCTACAACCTATTGAAACAAAACTATGACTCGCTGCAATCAAACTATAATGACCTCTTGGCAAAATACAACTCACTAAACTCAACCTATCAACAACTGAGTCTAAACTACACAATCTTATCCCTGAACTTCGAAGAACTCAAGCAAAGCCTGACAATACTGCAGTCAAAATACGACAACCTCTCGAGCTCATATAACTTGCTGAACTCCACCTACTATGCGCTCCTGAAAGATGTTGAAACGTTGAATTCAAGAAATGACGCTCTGGTACGGGAACTCTGGCTAAACAGAGTCCTGTGGTTGACGTTTCTAGGGATAGCAATAGCCGCCGTGGCATACACCTTCTATTCAATAAGAAAAAGGAGCAAATGATCCTGATAGCACACGAAACACCCACGATGACTACCACACCTTCTTTCACAGGTCCTGAAATCTGTCTCAAAAACAATAAGAATTCGTTTGACTATGTTTCATTGATGATGCCATGACTTTGAAAACTTTCTTGACGTTCTTGACGATTCTCTTAGTTCTATGTGCAGCAGTATCACCAAATATAGGAGCATCGGCACATACTCAAACGACCGACGTCCCTTCAGACTTCTCTTCCATTCAAGCAGCGATAAACAACGCAACCGATGGCGAAATAATCTTCGTTCACAAAGGGACATACAATGAAAACATAGTTGTGAACAAGACAGTCACGTTGCTAGGAGAAGACGTAGAAGCGACTATCATTGATGGAAACGGCTCAGGAACACCATTGAGAATTTCGGCAGAAAACGTTAGCCTGAAGAATCTCACCATAAGAGGCGGTGGATCCAACGCCTACGAAAGTGGGGTTTTTGTCGAGTCATCTTCCAGCAACATCACAGACAACATCATAATCGGAAACGGCCTTATCGGCATATGCTTAAATAAGTCCTCCAACACCGTCATATCCGGAAACGTGGTCAAACAGAACAAGGGCGACGGCATCGTTTTTCTTTACTCTTCCAATAACACACTGACCGAAAATACGATCATAGGAAACAACTTTGGAATCCACACGTATTCTTCAAACCAAAACACCCTTCTGAACAACACTCTAATCGAAAACACTCTTGGCGGGATCAATCTATTCTACTCGTCAAGCAACCAACTGATTTCAAACAATCTAACTGGCAACAATGGAAGGGGAATAATCCTGGATTACTCATCCGACAATAATACGTTGTCTGATAACACGGTAACAGCGACTGAAGGCTATGGACTAGTCATGGGTTCATGCACGAACAACATCCTCAGAAGAAACAACCTCACTGGGAACACGTATAATTTCTATTGCCAGGCGACCCGGCCGAACCTTTCGGATTTCCTCAACGACATTGATACTTCAAACACCGCGAACGACCGGCCAATCTACTACTTTATCAACAGACAAGGACTAGTTGTAGATCAGTTCACGTTCACCGATATTGGATATCTTGCCTTAATAAATTGCACAAACATTACCGTGGAAGGGATAGACTTTTCACAGAACGGTCAAGGACTCCTCTTGGCCTTCACAAACAACACGGTTGTAAAGCATGTCCAAACCACCAGAAACAACCATGGCATAAAACTAATGACATCGGTCAATAATACCATAACCAACAGCACACTGCTCAGCAACAATGAGGATGGGATTATGCTGGATTATTCATCAAATGAAAACATCGTGGCCTACAACACTATAGAAAACAGCAGTAATGGGATAAGGATGGTTCATAACATAGACGATAACTACATAATAGGGAACACAATAACCAACAACACGATAGGCTTGTCAAGTTACTCGTTCAATGTCCAAAACACGATAGAAAACAACGTTATAGCAAACAACGTGCAGGGTGTATCCATGTTTCGTGCCTGCAACAACAATACACTCATTCAAAATACGATAGCAGACAATGCAGAAGGACTCTACTTGAGTTTCTGCTCACAAAACTCAATCTTCAACAACAATTTCATCAACAATACCGTTCACGTCACAACCCCAAACTCAACAAGTGCTTGGGACAATGGATATCCTAATGGAGGCAACTTCTGGAGCAACTACACTGGCATCGATGCTAACCATGATGGAATAGGCGACGACTCGTACACCGTGGATTCAAACAACACGGACTACTATCCTCTAATGGGGGTTCTTTATGACTTCGAGGTGACCACCGAAAATCATGAAGTGTACAACGTCCAAGTTGTAAGCAACTCCACCGTCAGCAATCTTGCCTTACTTTGGTGGCTTTCCTCGCCAAATCAGTACATACAGCCCGGACAGAAGTACATCCATTTCTCCGTGAACGGCGAGAACGACACCACAGGATTCTGTAGAGTTCTGATCCCACGAAACGTTCTAAATGGAACGTACGTAGTACTGGTGGATTGGCAAGAAGTGCAAGCAAGAGAAATCCCAGGATCAAATTCCACGCATGCTTACCTGTACTTCACCTACGAGCATTCAGTACGTGAAGTGGTCGTGGTCCCAGAGTTTCCATTAGCCCTTGTCGTGCTACTATTTGCGGCCATCACGCTAGCATTCGTAGCCAGCAGAAGAAAGCATTTCCATCCTGCTGCATGAACTGGATACTCAAAAGAAGAGAAATTTACGAGCACCTAATTGTTGTGATGTAGACTTCACCCGAACCGGAATTGCTATTCTAGGTCAACCCAGAATTTGAAAAGTGGCAGATTTTTCAGGGCCGTACGGTAGGCCCCCCTTAAAGGGCCAGTCGGTGAAGGTGTTCGCATAAACTCTAGCTGTCCCTGAGTGGGCTGCGGTGGGTATTGGTATCCCGAGAATGAAAATCGACGTGCCCGGCATTATCATTCCCTTGAAGGAAACGACTCCCAAGCTCACAGACGAGGAATCGTACACGTTAACTGTAACCAAGACAATCTCTGACTCGTCCGAAGTGCTGTTCACTACCGCCTTGAAGTAGCCAATCGTTCCCCTGTTGAAACTGGATGCCGGGTTGCCCAGATGATCACTCGGAACCAACTGGGATATTCTAATGGCGTCCAGTGCGAGAGACCGCACCTTCACGGAACCGTCAACCAACACGTTGTTGTCCAAGTTGACCTCACCGACAACGGCGCTCGCCTCAGCCCTAATCGAGTACACTCTGCCGGGTTCAACGTTGCTAGTATTCCAGCTGTAGACAAGTGTTAATTGACTGCCAATAGCAAGGTTAGCCACGTTCCTCTGTTCGATAACGAATTCATCATAGTACACGATGACATCGAACGTTTCAGGGTAGCTTCCGACATTAGCTACAACCACGCTTATGTTAAGCGTCTGACCTTGGTACACTTTCGAAGCAGAAGGAACAACACTCAAAACCGCAACATCATGAAAAGGTTCAATGATTGTGACAATGCCATCGTCGAGAATGTTGTTGGTCAGGTTTAGTTCTCCCTCGATAGGGCCAGTCTTGGCTCTGAGAACGTAGTCACCCATGGCAGCTGCAGACGTGTTCCATTCGAAAGTTACGACCGTTTGAGCGCCGGCCGTCAGATTCGCAACAGACGCCGTGTTAATGAGGACTTCAGTAGAGTCACTGACGTAGTAGGCAGAAACGCTTGGTCTCTCAGTGTAGTTTCCAATGTTGGCCACGACCACGCTTATGGTTAGTACCTGACCCTGATACGCGTTCGAAACAGAAGGAACAACACTTAAAACCGCAACATCGTGAAAAACCGATATTGGATTCATATACGGAAAATTGTCTGTGTTGTTCACCTTCAGTTGGTAAGGAACATCGCCAATACCGTCACTGCCAGTAATGTTTTGGTATTGGCCCTTGTAGACGTCTCGCCCGCGGTAATCGCTCCAATAGTTGCCGCCAGCAGGATAACCATTATCCCACGTGTTTGCATAAATGTCTGAATAAAACATAGTCTGGTAAAGATTGACAAGATTGTTGTAGTAGAAAGTGTTCCCTACACAAGCACTTATTGCGATTCCCACAGTGTTGTTCCGTATGTTGTTTCCAGCTATCGTGTTACTGGGCGAAGAAAACATCACGATACCTTGATAACTGCTCTTGATGGTATTGTTCAATACTCTATTTCCGCCAGAATTCAGGAAGTAAACTCCGTACTGGGCACTCAGAATCTGATTTCTCTCAACAATATTCCCATAGGCGGAAATCAACAACACACCGATAAAGTTGTGCGTTATCACGTTGTCTCTGAAGACGCACCACCATGACGAGTTAACCATGAGTATCCCACTGTTCGGGTACCCTGTTCCACTTCCTTGAATGGTAAAGTTGCCAATTCTCACATTGCTCGCATACACCGTAAAGACAGAGCCCGAACCACCGGCGTCCACGATTGTGGAAGAACTGTTTTCCCCAGTGATTGTCAGGGCCTTATTGACAACGACATTTTCGAAGTACGTGCCACTGCGGACGAAAACAGTGTCCCCAGCACTCGCACTGTCCACCGCCCACTGTATCGCCGAATAATCGTCCGGAACGACGATCGTACGCGGATCTGCAGTAACTCTTAGTCTCCATAATGGAAAACTCGAAAAAGTACACACTAGAAAAATCAGCACTAATGAAATCGCCTTGAGCGGTAAAACCCTTTTCTCTCTCCTCATGACTCTTCCAATAACTATAAAACATGCTATCATTTATCGTTTTCTGGCAGAATCTTCTATACCTCTTCCCATGACCCCCCATCCTAATTCTGGACAAAAGAGCTGAGCCGGTTCCTGGAGCCGGCGCTCAGACACTTCTAGTAGATAGCTCCGTAAAGTTTTTACTTAACGCAAGAATCAAACATGATTATAGGTGCGTGCAAGTGCGTTATTTGGGCCCTGCCGTCTTCTTCCTTATACTTCTAGCAGTTTCGATTTCAATCAGACCCGTCTTTAGCTACGCAAGAATATCAAACGTGGAGCTTTACGCACCGTACCAAGGCGGGGTCAACGAAGAGATTCCGGTGGAAGCCCACGTATACACTGGAAACAACCTCGTAGAATACGTCCATGAGGTTCAAGTGGTCCTATTGCTCCCTCCAAACGCGAGCGTGGTTTCAGGGGACAACCCTTTATATATCGGAGAGATGGGCCCTGGCCCTTCTTTTGCGCGAATCACATGGACCGTGAAATTCGACGAACCAAGCGAATGTGTACTCCTAGTTAACGCATCCTGCATAGATACGCAGACAATGCCGCGATGTATGAACGCTACGGCAACGATTCAGATCTATGGTCCTCCACACGCTGAGTTGGAGTACAACCCAGCAGCTGATGTACACGTAAATGACACAGTCATTTTCAACGCGACCAAATCTTATCCCCGAGGCCCCAACTCTACAATAGTCTCGTATGCTTGGGATTTTGGAGACGGAACAGACTCAACGACCTCCATACCGACTGCCGAGCACAAGTTTTCCAACGTAGGGAACTACATTGTAACGTTGAACGTCACAGATGACAAAGAACTTTCCAGCCTAAACACGACGACAATAGCAATAAGCCTTCTTGGCGACATCAATTTCGACGGCACGGTAAACATACTTGACATCTACGTAGTAGCCAAAGCCTTTGACGCCAAACCAGGCGACCCAAACTGGGATCCGATGGCTGACGTAAACAGAGACGGACTCATAAACATACTTGACATCTTCGCCGTAGCCATAGAATACGGAAAAACAGTGTAACGGTATCAAGTTCTGATCCATCCCCGGCATGGTATGAGACAAACCAATATTCTGCTAAATCTGAACAGGTTTTCCCACTCGCAGACAAGACCTCAAGACGTTCACTTCGAAGGAACATGCACGCTATCTTTAAACGATTCGCTGCAATGAATATTAATGACTACTCAAAGCGCCAACGGGGAAAAACAGCTTGGACATTTCCAGCAGACGAAAATTCAACATCAAAGCGGTCGTCTTGATCTCCGCATGTTTGATCCTTCTGCCCGTTTTGCACCCTGTATTTTTTGCTAAGACCGTCAGAGCAAACCAGACTTGGACGGTGGATGCTGATGGTTCGGGGATTAGGTCAATCCAACAAGCCATAAACGACGCAAATGATGGAGACACCATTCTAGTTCTTCCGGGGATCTACTATGAACACCTTATTGTGGACAAAGGCCTCTCAATTGTTGGGGAAGACCAGCATAACACGATAATAGATGGCAGTGACACTGAAACTGTCGTCACTGTGGCAGCAAATAACGTAACGATAAAAGGATTCACATTACAACACGGCGGAGTAGGGGTCAAGCTTGCAGGTGGAAAAGAGGGAAACACGCTGTTTGATAACACAATGTTGCTCAACGCCTACTACGGAATCTACGGAGATCTCTGTGGCAGTACCGTAATAGCAAACAACAACGTGTCCTTCAACGGTTGGCACGGAATTTTCCTGTACGGGTCCAAGCCTTGTGTTCTGGACAGCAATCTGATCATGTCAAACGGCATTGACGGCGTGTTCATCCGTGCTTCTAGCAATAACACGGTAACTGGAAATCTTGTATCAGACAATCGCGTGTGCGGGATAGATATCTACTCAGATGAGGATCCGATACGAGCCCACGGGCTCCCAAAGAACAATGCGATCGAACACAATCATGTCCTGAACAATTCATGTGGCGTAAAGATTGGATATGTCGGTGCCGACATGTCGTCTACAGAGAATCACATCTACGAAAATTTCATTGGTTACAACGAACTCGGATTGAACATGTCCGGTGCAAATGGCAACTCAGTCTACCACAACAATTTCATCAACAATTCAAGGCAAGTTTCTACCGATGAGTCCTTCAACAACACATGGGACGACGGTTACTATGGCGGCGGAAACTACTGGAGCGACTGTATCAGTGCCGACCTGTTCTGGAGCCCCAGCCAGAATGAAACTGGAAGTGACGGGATAACTGATTTCCCCTATCTCATTTCAACAAACCCAGGCGAAGAAGACGAATACCCTTTCATGTACACGAACGGATGGTTGTCAAGTCAAGAGGTAACCATTGTTTCTCCCTCAAATAAAACATACAGATCAAACACGGTACCTCTACTTGTAACCACGAACAAACCTGCTCGACTCAGCTACAGTCTAGACAGTCAAACAAACTCGACAATTACAGAAGACCTGGTTCTTTCCGACTTGCCTGCTGGAACGCACAACGTAACAGTTCACGCAAGCGACAATCTCGACGACAAAGCTTCATCCGAAGTCCTGTTCACCGTCACCTTCTTTGGAGACATAAACCTAGACGGGACCGTGAACATTCTTGACATTTTTGTTGTCGCACAGTCTTTTGACTGCACGCCTGAAAGCGAAAGATGGAATCCCAATGCCGATCTGAACAACGACAGAGTCATAAACATACTAGACATATTCTTAGTGGCCAACGAATACGGAAAAACGATGTAGGAACAGAAGCGCAGACGCGGTTCATTGATTGTCCTATTGAAAAAATGAAACGCCCCTGAGCAAAATGCGCACCAAGTTGCGCCCGCACATCTAAACTGTGCATTGCATGGAGATAAGTGAATGTTTTAATCTTGCTTCTACTCTAGAGTCTTTGACAACTTGTAGATGCATAACAACACGGTGAAAGAAATCTTGAGCAAAGCTTCCGCCATCAGTCTAATCTTCTTATTAGTACTGGCAAGTTTTACGATCATCAGTCTTTCGATGACAGAGGTCAAGTCCTCGGAAGACATGGGGTTCTACATCAAATCGACAGCAACCTTCCTGAACGAAGGAACCGACATATGGAACCTAACTCAAGAAGACCGCTCTTGGGCATTGTTCATGAACACTTCCTGGCAGACAGTTCGGTTGATAAGCCATGCGCATCCCCTGGAATCAATCACAACGGACGAAGACGGAAACAAGTTGGCTGTGTTCCAGTTCCAGTCGAGTCTTCCCCCCGGCGAGAGCGTTGACGATTACGTTGTCTACCACGTTCTTTCCAAACCCCGTTCGATCCCGAACATAAACTACGTCGGATCAGGAACCTTCGCGGAAATTCCGACCAGCTTGCAAACGGAATACTGCGGTCGATACGGCTTCTGGATAACGGATGACCCGCAAATACGGGATACAGCTCTGGCAATCGCGGGAGGCGAGACCAAAGTACTCAGAGTCGTGGCGAAGCTCGTCTCCTGGATCTGGAACAACATCGAGTATAAGTCGCACGATCCGATTTTATACCCAAATGAGACTTTGGCTTTGCGCGAAGGAGACTGCGACGAACAGGCGATTCTCCTAGGCACTTTTTGCCGCATCCTTGGAATCCCATCATACCTACAGATGGGCTGCGTTTTCCAGCCTGGAACGAATTCGTCAAGCGAAGGCGGAAGAGTCCACTATACACAGAACGATATTGCCTGGCATGGATGGACAATCGTTTACGTCCCTCCATGGGGATGGTTGCCAGTAGACTTGACCTATGTGTTTGGATCAGGAACAGACCCCCTCAACGCAATCAAGACGGGAGCTGTCATGCTGCAGTATACGATTCAAAGCATGAACATCAGTCAAAACGATTACCTAGCGTCAAATCGAGCGTGGGAAGAACTCCTCGAAAACAACAATTTCACTGTGTACTCCACAGACGAGATGAGCCTGACCGGCGCGGTTCTCGGCGACTTGAACGGAAACAACGCCGTCAACATAGTTGACTTATTGATAGTAGCTCAAGCATTCGGATCAACACCCAACGATACAGACTGGAACGCAGTGGCGGACGTGAACAAGGACGGAAATGTGAACATCTTAGACTTGAACATCGTCGCAAGACGCTTTGGAAAAACAGACTAGCCACAATACACGCCTATACAGTTTTCTCAAAAAGCACAAATGCCAAGAAGAGCATTTCCCCATCTTCTAAGTCTTTGGCTCTTCGGCAAGAGTGACAACCTTGCCTCTTCCCAACTTCTTTCTAGTGATCACACCTTTCCTTTCCATCACCGAAAGAACCTCACTCGCCTTCGACTTAGAAAACCCACACTGTCTAGCTATTGCCAATTGCTGCATACGGCCTCCAGCTGCAGTAAGAAGCCTAACGACCCTTTCCTCATCATCCTCTACACTCAACTCCGAAAGATACGCTTGTTCTTGCCCCACGTTCGATTTCGATCCTTCGATCGAACGTGCACGTCTCGATCCAAAAAAGTAGCCCACCAAACCAGCTGAAACGGCAGAGACAACCGCGACTAGAAGAGTTGCGTTGCCCACGATCACGTCGGCCCACCCGGAACTTCTCCCCTCAAACAACCCATGAGGCTCGCCTGCCCCAAAATTCCTCGGACCAAACCATGTCAGCGTGTTTTCGGATTCCCGCACCTGATCGGGCGGAGGATAGACGAAAACCGAGGAATAATCACTTGGATACTTGATCGTCAGGGCATCATCTCGCAAGAGGTCCAACTCTCCGCTAAACGCGTCGCCAATCGTGATATTCCCATCACCCGTCATCTTAGCGAATCCCACCCAGTCGAACTGATACTGAATTATTCCCTCCTCGTTGAGCCCTTTGGTCGAGACGTTGGCCGTCACCTCCAGATTCTCGACCCTCATACTCCTCCCAGTGACCAGACTGGCCTGATTGACCATAGAATGAACGTGATTGGAAATCGCGTCCACAGACGTCACGTTGAGATACTGGTAGAACGCGGCCTCATCATCCTGAGTCAACAACGTGGTCCTCTGCTGAACAACCCATGTTGCGGAGCCGTCTGCAAGAACGTCTACCTGAATAGAAGTGTGCCACTGCAACTGACCCAGGCACGAGACCGAACTGAACAAGATCATCGCGGCTAGTGAGAGCGACAGAGCAAGGCAGATCAAGCGTGACTTAGTCTTCATTCTGTTCAGCATAAGCCTTCGTCACGGTTCTATTTAAGACGTATGAACGTTAAGCAACCGCATCGCACACGGGATTCCGGCAGGAATACTAAACTCAGTCTCCTACTTCTCTTCCATCGTCTCCAAGCCAGATAGTTGTTGATCATGAAAAGCAGCAACGAACTATTTCACATGTTTATCCGCTGGTTCCGAACGCGCGTGCAACAATGTAAATGTCAATTATGTTGATCAGGCCGTTGCCGTCGAGGTCGCATCTCGCATCCCAACGAGGACTACCCGTGCTCGAGCCCCAAGCAAGCGCCACCGCGACCACGTCCAGTATGTTGACCACGCCGTCACCGTTGATGTCGGCGGAATTCGTTGGACGTTTCAGCGTAAATGACGTTTGGGCCGTCGCAATTGCCCCCTCGCGGTTTGCCGTGGCAAAAGCCGCATAATCGCCCAAAGGAGAACCAGCCGCTAGTTGAAAAACCAGTCTGTAGGCGCCTTGACCGTCAGTTTCCAACACCCTCACAGCAACCGGCGTAGCATTTGGATCCTGCACCTCCAAGGCCACCAACACCTGAGGCAGCTTCACGCCGTTGAGCGTCACGGTTCCCGTAACGGTGATGTTCTCGCCCACATCATACAATCCCTTATCAGTCGTAATAGTGGTCGCCAAGGCCGAAGCCTGGAACGAGGTCCCGTTGAAAACATTTTCTCCCCCGTAAGTGCAGCTCACATAAACGTTGTAACTTCCAGTCGGAGCGTCCTGCTGAAGCTTGAAGGTGACAGTGTAGACTCCTGAAGAGTTCGTCTGAAGCGATCTCGTGATAACAGTGCTGCCCACAGGATCCTGAATCTCAAGCGCCACGGCCACACTCAAAAGCGGCGTCCCATTCTGCAAAACCTTCCCGTAGACACTGATGTTTTCGCTGGTGTTGTACCACAACTTGCTCGTTTGAACGCTGGCCGTGAGCGAAGGTGAGGCTGAAATCAGTGGCACAGCTGCTAGTATCGAGAGAATTAGAATCAAGGAAAAGACTGCGACTGCCCTCAACATTTCATCTTCCCGTGATCTGGAATGTCGCCCTCCTTTCCGGGCTGTAAGGAACTCCTCCCTTAGAAGGCCAATCCGTCAGAGCGTCCGCGTAGATCGTTGCCGTCCCGACCGTGGCACCAGTGGGAATTGGAAAGCCCAGTGTAAAAGTGGTTCCTTCAGGGCCTACTGGTCCCTGGAAGGACATCACTCCCATGGCGTTTGCACCAGCGTCATACGCGCTCATGGTTAGAAGCAAGGGTTCAACGTTCATCGAATTGCTGCTGACAGTGACGTTCACGTACGCGATGGTTCCCTGAGCAAACGAGCTCACCGGCTGTCCCAACTGGTTGCAAGGAACGATCCCGGTGATGTTTATTGACAAAGCTTCCCGAGGAAGCACGATCACGGTTCCATCAGTCAAGATGTTGTTAAGCGTGACAGTCTCGCCGGGCACCTGACTGGCAACCGCTCGCATAACGTAGCTCCTGTTCGAACCGACGCCCGTCGTGTCCCAGATGAAGTTCAGACTCTGCTCTTCTCCATACAGAAGATTCGCCACGTTCTTAGTGGCAACCGTAGCGTTATCGTAGTAGAGCGTGACGTCAAACGTCTCGTAATAGGCGCCGTTGTTGGCAACCACCACGGTCACGTTAACCTTCTGGCCCACAAAGACCGTGGCCTGCCTCGGGATCACATGATCAACCGCGACGTCATGGTTCCTCTGCGTAACGCGCAGAAAACCGTCCACGAACACGTTGTTGCCCAGTTCGATCTCCTCGGGAACCTGCGTCGCCCCCGCCTTGATCTGGTAGCTACTGTTCGTAATTGCCCCGGTCGTGTTCCAAATCAGAGTCAAGTTTCTAACGGCACCAGCGGCAAGGTTCAAAACGGGCTCAGACACGACGAGCGAGTCGTTCGCGTAGAGATTCACGTTGAAGTCTTCGCTCCTGTTGCCCAGATTTGCAGCCAGCACGAAGACCCCGACGGAACGCCCCTCCGCGACCTCGCTTCGCGACAACGTGACGTTCCTAACTGCAACATCGTGCACCGGCTTCACGACTTCCACGGCACCGTCTTCAACCGTGTGAGGAATCATTCTGCTTCTCGAGTCTCCGAGCCTCGTCTCGAACAGCCTCATCAGGCCATTGCCAAGACTCTTCGTCTTGAACGTGATCGTCGCAAGAACTCCGTTTCCAGTGACCCCAGAAATGTTGCCGAGAAGAGTGCATCCGCCCGTTATGCGTCCGTAGGTCGAGTTGTAGTTGTCGTCCAAACTATTGAAGAAGTACGAGGTGCCGTGACTCTTCAAGAACGGTCCCTCCGTAATGCTCGTCCCGTTCAACAAGGAAGGATTATAGTACAGGGCAAACTGCCAGCCGTAAAGGTCAACAACGTCCGTGACAACCACGTCTACATGAAACGTCTCGTCCGCACCCCAAATCCTTGAGCCCTGAGGCTGGATAAAGAGATAAGTGCTCTGAGCAGACGCGTCAAAACGGGGATACAACGATAAAAAAAGGAGAAGAACGAGAATCCATGTCGGTCTTATCAGTCTCTTCATCAGTGAATCTTCGGCCAAACCTACGGTCAAGGTTCTGTTCTCCCAAAGTTGTGGGCCACCAAGATCACGTCAAAGATGTCTATCACTCCGTCATGGTTGAGGTCCGCGGGGACGTAGGGAACACCCGGTGACGTGCCAAACAGTCCGGCAACCGTCAGAAGGTCAACTATGTCCACAAGCCCGTCCATGCTCAAATCGCCCGGCACCGGCCTGTAAACGTACGTTCCACTGATCGCATCATGATCAATCGGGTTGATTGACGAGGTGTTGAGTTGATGCATGCTGAAGTCAAGACTGCAACTGACCTGAGACGTTTCAGTGTTCCACGCAAACCCTTGCTGAACCTTGAACCTGACTCTTGCTATGACCATGCTCCCGTTGACCGGCGGGCTGATCCCGATGGCACTAACGTGGAAGTAGCCAAGGTTGTTGTCCCAACCCATGTTGACAGCCGGGCTGCCCGGGAAGTTAGTGACGTTGATGTTTATCACGTTCAACAGCGTCGAGTTGAAAGTGCCCGTGAAGTCGAGGGAATAGAGGTTAACCACGTTCGTCACGTTTATGGTCGCGTCGAACTCCGTGGGCACCTTCTTAGCCAAGTACTGGCTTGACATAAACAGCAGCTTCGGCTTCACGGAATAGCACGAGTAGTTGCCGCTCTGAACAACGCGCAGGATCGGTTTCGACGCCGGATCGGATATCGACACGTTCTCAAGCGTCAGACCACATGTAACGTTGTTCGGATAGAGCGGATCGTACCTTGACCTGAACGTGAGAGACGCGCCCACCGTGGTTCCGTTGAACGGCGGTGCCGGCGCCTTTCCAGCCTCAAAGAGTCGGTACCATCCCTCGGCGACGTTGTAGCTGGGTTGAGCAATGTAGTTGCTCCCCCAGACCGTCGGAACCCTGTTTGCCGTTGCAGCGTTTGTCAGATCGATCAGCGAGCTGTTCCATCTGAGCGTGAACTGGAACCCGTACATCATGCTCACGTTGGCTATCGTAACGTCCACCGTGAACACGGTTCCCATCGCAGGAGCCTGCAAGGCCACCTGCAGTGGATTCGCGTAGACGACGCTTATCGGTGCCAAGGGCGGATACGGCTTTATCAGCCAGGGCCCGTACGGCACGTTGTCGCTCACGATGTCGCCCAGACCACCCGGGTTAGTCGGGATCGTGGGACCCGTCTCGTTGCCCCACCAGTCGTAAGTCGCTGAAACCGCGCCCGTGCCGTTGTTGAGAACTCCGTAGAGCGAGTTTCCGAAGATGTTGTTGTAACTAAGCGTGGCAGTGGCATTCTCCACGTACACGCCGTACGCGTTGCCCGTGATGTTGTTGCCCAGAACCATGGCGTTACTCACGAACCCCAGCAGTCTCAGTCCATAGTTAGCGCTCGAGCCCGCGGCGCCACTTATGGCGTTGGCGGTTACCACCGGCGAGACTATCTCACCAGCCGTCAAGTTTCCACTCGCCATGTTCGCCAGCGTTATTCCTCTTCTGTAGCTCTCCACGTTGATGATCCTGTTTCCCGTGACCTGCACGCTCGTGAACCGGCCATCTCCCAAATCAGGGCCTCCAGGATTCTTGTATGAACCGGCGAAGGTGATTCCCGTGCACGCGTGATCGGTGTCAAACGGACCTCCGGTGCCCATGTCGATCGTGTTGCCGCTGATCCTCTGGAGAGTCGTTATGTCGTCTCCCGCGTAGGTCATGACGTGTATCGCCGTGCTTCCCCACACACCGACATCAAGAGTGTTCGAGCTGATGTCGATCGGACCCCTGTGCCGTTCGATCAACACGGGATTCGCTCCCGTCTGGTTTATCGTGTTGTTCGTGAACACCAGACTCTCGCTTCCCAAGTAGGCATAGATTCCGTAGTCCTGATCGTCGTCCGGATCGTTAGTTCCGATGATCGTGTTGTTGGAAATGGTATAGATCAACCCGGCAGAAGTCGACTGTGCGAAGATCGCGACTCTGACTCCGCTTGTTTTTCCAGCGTTCTTCAACGTGAAGCCGCCGAACGTGACGTTGCCCGTGCCCGCGGTGATCCTCACCAACCCGATCGTCGGCGGCGCGATGTTCTGACCGTCTATTATCGTGCCCACGCCTGAGCCGATAAGCCTTATAGGCTTGTCTATGAGAACCTGCGTTTCAGTGTAGGTACCGGCTGCGACCATGATCGTATCTCCTGCCACGGCCACGTCTATGGCCTCATGTATCGTCGGCTCGTCGTCAGGCACCATGATGGTTCCCATCCCGCCCATCGTCAACGTCGAGGGTGTGAGTGTTATTCCAGGAGTAGGCGTAAAACTGAACGTGAACGCTCCCGGCTCGGTTATCACGAACTCAAACACGATCTCTATCGTAGTGCTGGCCGGGACCATGAGACCGTTGATTATTCTTATCTGGTTGCTCCCCGTCCAATTGGCTTGAGAGACTATGTCCGGGTCGCTGTTAGGATCTGAAAGATTGAAATCAGCCATGTAAGTGTTGCCCATAAAAGTCGTGTAGTTGACGCCGCCGCCACTGTCAAAATACATGGGTCCCCAGAACTGAATCTCACTGTAAGTTATCGGAGTCAAGCTACCATTGGAAACGTACCAGTCCATCTCATCCCAGTGATAAATGCGAGTACTCGTACCGTTCAACCAATCCATATAAGTCGCGTATCCAAGGCCTTGCCAGTACGTGAGGTTCTCAAAATACGCGGTCACGTTGGCAGAACAGGCGATGTAAACGCCCTTGCGCGAGCTCGCCGTAACGTTCAGGTTCATAAGGGTGTTGTAGGGCAGCGTGTTGTCAACGTCAAGAATCTGCCAAACCTCCCTACGCCCACTGCTAGGCTCGCTGAAAACGAGAGGTGCAAAATTGAGAGTAACATGCACCAAACCCAAAACAAGGATCAGGACCACGATACCGGCTAGTATCTTATTCTTCATGATACCCTTCTCCTTCAAGAAACTAGTACAAAACGCTCTTTTTATGCTTTCTGTAGTTAACCTCTATTCCAACCGCCACGTCGACAGAACCAGTCACAGCACAAGAAGACTCGGCACCCCCGACCAGTAGGATAGTTCTAGAATATTACACTGTACAACATATTCACCCCCGCGCAATAACCGCTTTAAAAGTCAACACCTTCCTAACCTCAAAGAGGAAGACAGAATGGAAAACAACGGAACAGTCAAGAAACGAAGAGACCGCCTCGAAGTCATCAACGCGATCCTGGACGTGGCCGTCGCAGGAGCCGTCAAAACGAGAATAATGTACAAGACCAACGTGAACTTCCGCCAGTTCGAAGACTACCTCGACACCCTCATGGACGCGGGACTCGTCGAAATCCTCGAACTCGGAACCAGAAAGATCTACAAAACAACCGAAAAAGGAAAAACACTGCTCAGCAGACTCAGAGAGACCAGCTGGATATTCAACGAAGCCGAAGGCCAAGAACCCCTGAACACACCAATAATAGACAAACGACAGGCAACCTACTTCATCAGAAGATAAACTCGCCCCTTTCTCCCTTTTTGTCAACCACAGTTCATGCCAAGCCAAATTCACGGATCAAACGGGTCAGCACACATGTTGAAAGACCTCCCGATCGCCACACCGTCCAGAATGTTCACGACACCGTCGCCGTTAAGATCAGCCCTCGGATCCCACCGTTCACCACCGGGAACCGACCCGTACGCCCTGGCAAAGATGAACAAGTCCAAAATGTTAACCACCCCGTCCTCATTCAAGTCCGCTATGTGCGGCCTGACCGTCACGGTCACGTTCTTAACGTCCCACAGGCCCTCGCTGTCAGTGACATTCAAAGAAACAACGCACTCTCCCATCTTCCTGAACCGATGCGTAACCACGGCTCCAAACTGAACGGTCTGATTATCCCCGAAGACCCATTCATAACTCACTATGCTCCCTCCCCTCGGATCCGAAACCGAACCGTTAAAGGTCACCACGGCGCACACCCGCGGCTGACCCGGACCGAAAAAGAAGTCAGCGACAGGCCTCGCGATAACGGTTACCGAATGGTTCACCACGTCACTGAGACCATCACTGTTCGTCACGTTCAGCGAAACCACGTAACCTCCAAAGTTCCCATACACATGCGTTATAGTCGGCTCAGTGCCCGTCTGCGTTGCACCGTCACCGAAGTCCCAAGCGTAAGACGTCACGTTACCGCTGCCCGCAGTCGAACCGGAACCGTCGAACTCAACAGACTCCCCCAACTGAGGAACAGCCGGAACCCAAGTGAAAGCAGCCTCAGGAGCGTGCACCGGCGGCGCTATAACGTTCACAACCTCCCACGCCACAGCCCACAACCCGCCACTGCTCGTGACGTTCAAAGTCACGTTGTACGCCCCCGCCAGAGAAAAGGAATGCGCCACAAACGGCACAGCAACAACAGTCCCGTTCCCGTCACCGAAATCCCAACCATAACTCACTATCACACCGTCGCTCACAGTCGAATTCGAAGCATCAAAACCAGCAAGCTCACCCACAAAGGGATCAACGGGAGAATGAGAAAAAGAAACCGAAACACGCGTTCTCACAACCACGGACCGCGTAGTCGAATTAGTCAAGCCCTGCTCGTCAATCACCGAGAGGGTCACGTTGTACTCTCCCGGACCGGGGTAGAAGTGCACGACTTTCGAGTTCAAAGTCAACGTTGAGTTGCCATCATCAAAACTCCACGTGTAATTGGAAATGAAGCCGTCTGGATCCCGACTGGCCGACCCATCAAAGAGTATCGCCTCATTCGTGCAAGGATAGGGAGGCGAATACGTGAACTCCGCCACTGGAGGAACTGAGCCACACCCGTCCCCACTAACGGGGAAGATAAGGCTCAGACTGAGGGCAAGACCAGCAAAGAGAAAAACAGCCGCAAAAGCCCAACACTTCTTCAACACCCTTCCCCCCTCACTGAATCTGCCGTTTCCAACAATTTAAAGCTTAAGTATCTATGTTCTAGCGCCGACCACTGACCAAGGATGATCGGAACACCTTTCAAAAACTTGAGACTTACAGCTTTCAGAATACCTGATCCTGGAAAAATAAAAGGTGGAGGTTAAGAATGTTTCTTGAACGTGTTGAAAACCGCGATCGCCGCCGCCACCGCCGCTATCAACGCCAACACCAGCGTCACGTACAACAGGTTCGTCGATGTCTGAGCGTTTCCCTGCAGGTCTGAAACCTTGACCTTGACCGTGCCCACGTCAGTCTTTATCGATGCAGTGTCTCCCTGAACCGAGTCAACCGTTCCTTGAAGACTTCCCAAACTCGTCTGGACAGTGACTACGTTGCCGTCTATCCTTACCAGCGTGACGTTGAGGTTCCTCACGTCAGTCGTGAGATTTCCCAAGCTCGTCCCGATCGTCGCGACCCTGTCGCCCACGCGCAACAGCGTGGCGTTCACAACCGACAGGTCCACTCTTATCTGGCCTATCGAAGGCACCAAGACCGTGGCAATGTTAGCCCTTATGTCCGAGATTTCGGTGTCCCAAGCGTTTAGCGTCGAGCTCAGAAGGAAGCTTTTGACGGCCGACCCGCTCGTTTGGATGTATTCAGCCTGAACCACTAGGGCATAAGTTCCGGGCGTGGCAACTGCAGGAATCGTGTAGGGCAAGCGGTACAATCCTCTAGCGACGTGTTCCAGGCTGGACGTGAGGTTCACGAATTCTGCACCCTCAAAGTACAGCACTGCCCGCAAGTTGTCCGGATCGACAGCCCTACCATAGTCCGCGACAAGGACGTAGAAGTCCGCGATCTCCCCGCTGAAGTGTAGGGCGCCAACATCCAACTGCACGTCAAGCGGCCGGTACTGGTCGATGCCGGCTTCCGCCGCGACTATCGAGAATTCACCGTTGCTCACGCTGTTCGGCACGTGTTCGCCCTGATCGTTCACAAGGATCGTGTCAGTCAACGCCAACGGGCACGAAGAAGAGTTCAGCGGTTCTAGTGGCTGATAGATCGACTTGAACCTGAGAGTAGCGATTGGCCCCTCACCTTCCGGAAACGGACCGGACCAGCCGCCCACGACGCCTGGAAGTACCATGACGCCGACCGCGGCATAATCGTACTCGACGATCGCATCGAACCAAGTGACGCCTTTGGCTCTGAAGAAGTCGCCCTCAGTGATCCATTCAGGCTTGGTCTCAAGCAAAGTCGTATTATACTGCAGCTTGAACTGAAGACCCACGAGCCGCCAGTCTCTGTCCACGTCCTTTATGTTCACCTCAACATCGAAGGCCTCCCCTTTCCGGAATGCCGTGTGCTCGCGAGGCGTGACCTCCAGCGTCGGCACGGGCAACGAGGCTATCTGATACAGACCATCCCTAGTCGTGTGAGACACCGTGTTCACGTCAACGTCGATTAGGATAGTGTCGAATATTCTCAGGGCACACGAGGCCTCCCGAGGCGCCACCGGACGGTAGGACGCGTTGAAGAATATAGTTGCAACTGTTCCGTTTCCGTTCGGAAAATCCGAGTACGTCCCGTTTTCAGAAGGCAGTAGGATTACGAAGGCGTGGATGTATTTTTGGGATAGAGCGTCAGTTTCGATGATGACTTTGAAGAACGTGTCGCCGAACCGCTTGAAGAAGTTGCCCTCGCTGATCCATTCTTCCCGAGTTTCGAGGAGCGTTTCATTGTATTGCAGCCTGAACTCTGCGCCCACCACGTGAGATTCCGCGGCCACGTCGGCTATGCTCACGGCAACCTGGAAGGTTTCTCCGAGGTGCGTGGCATTGTACACCGGCGGATCCACATAAAGCACAGGGTCACTCGCAGAATGAACCGGAGTTGCCGTGACGGCACAGGAGCTGATGGAAACTGCAAGGATGAGAATCGAAAGCATAGCTCTGCTACAGATGTTTGTTATAGAACATTTCTCCATACTGTTCCCTTGTACGAAGACCCTGTCAATTGATATTAAAGGCTTGTTTATTCTGGATAAGTATTCTGAATCAACCTGAAAAAGTGTGGAGATTTTGTCATGCAGCGGAGGCTAGCGTGACAAACCCGCTTTCATTTGAGCTTCTTCTTCATCTTGACTGCTGCAGCTGCCATTACCCCGAAGACCGCCATCAGTGCTATCAATGAAAACTCTGGAATGACGCTTATGAATCCTGGATTGTTGGTTCCGTCTTGAAATGTTGTGCCGTCAGAGTAGACGAGTATCAGGTTCTGAATCGTGAGATTAGCTGTTCCCACGGCCAACCCCGTGAAAGTCATTGTTGCCAAGGTACCACTGCCGGTCTTGCCGACTTCGTCGCCCATCAGAGTCACGACGAAAGAGACGACGCCGGTTGTTTGATTTATCGTCGGACCGAGGCTGAATATGAGACTCGGGGTGACGGGCTTGAGGAAATGATCTGGCGGAAGCACAACGTCCGTACCGTTCAGCAGCGTGTTATCATAGTAGACCTCAAACTGGTAACTGTAGAGGCCTAGACCACCAACGTCTGCGATGGTTATGTTTGCAGTCACCGTTTCTCCAATTCCCACATCCTGTGTGGCCGGGCTGATACCTATGCTCCAGGCTTGGGCTAAAGCGTTTGGCGCGATTAGGGGCGCGATGAAAAGTGTCAGGGTGATTACACAGAGCATTGCTATCTTTTTCGTATACATTTTTTCACCTTAGCTGCTATTTCTACATTATGTGACTATTTTAATTTTTCCATTAAGAAAGTTGAGGAAACTGGTTGAAAAAAATAGGGGGAGATAATAGTCGAGTTTTAGGCCTTGAAGCCAAACACCTTGGCTATCATGACTCCGTCGAGTATGTTCACTTTTCCGTCGTGGTTGATGTCAGCTTTCGAATTCCAGTTCGAGCTTGTTGAAGTCGAACCGAAGGCAAGAGCCCACGTGACCAGGTCTTGTATGTCCACTTTTCCGTCACCGGTCAAGTCTTCAGGCTTCAATGGGGCCATGATCGCACCGTTTATGAGGCGACGATAAGGCACGATGTTTCCGTCAGCGTCAACTATCATGACTTCGCTAAGGGTTATTGGGAACGTCGTCACTTTTGCAGGCAGTGAGGTTACGTTGAACTTCATGGTAGCTAGGGTGCCGTTTCCATCCGGAAAGCTTGTCCAACTTCCTTGATCATTCGGCACTATGAAGACAAGGACGAGGACAGACGGATTGCCGTGCTCATCGGGCTCGACATACACTTGGAAGACCGTCGTTCCGACAGATTTGAAGAACGCTCCTTCGGTAACCATTGCGGACTGCGTCGCCAGTAGTACAGGATACAGAACCCTGAATTGAACGCCAACGATCCTGCCGGCAGCCTGAACGTCAAGGAGCTTAACATCAATGCTCACTTGATCTCCCACGAGGGTTGCTGTGACGAGGATCGGATCAATCTTGAGATACCATGGTGGCGGGGGCGTAGAATACACATATGTTGCTGGAACGTTGTCGAAGGCGTCTGTTGGATATCCCTGTCCGGTCGTTGGGTCTACCATGATCACGTCTGTGAGTTCAAGCAGACTGGTCAGTTTCTGGCCTGCTGCGGGTGCTGTGATTATCTTCAGGGTCACGGTCGCTATCACACCGCCTCCCGTCTTGGCTGCTTCCGGAGCCAAGAGGCTCACGGCAAAGCTGACTTTCCCGTCACTTGCAGTCCCACCGTCGACGATGAAAATCTTTGTCTTGTCAACAGGCGTGAACCAGTGTCCTTCAGGAATCTCGGCAGCGACGAATTGAAGCATGGACGAATCATAAGCGAGGTTCATTTGGTAGCCGTACACTCCCGGATCGGTCCAATCCGCCGCTTTGATGGTGACCGTAAATTCGGTGTTCACTGGAGTCGTGTCGGTGAAGAATTCGTTAGTAGCAGGGTCAACAAAGACTTGTGGACGACCTTGAGCAGCAACATTGTGGAGCATCGGAACTAGACCAACGATAAGCGTCAAAGTCAACAGCATGTATAGTGGCTTAATGTATTTCATGTTCATTTTAACAGTTCTCCCTTCTCCTTTTTAGCAATAGAAACTTGCATGCCTTGGCAATTTAAGCGTTCCGGAATTATCTTCTACCTCGACGCTGGTTTTGAGAGAATAACAGCTGTTACATGCACGCTTGATGAAATGGGTCAGAAGCTGTTTCAGTCACAGAAACAAGACGCCAGATCGTGTCCGAGCCTTAGAAAAGCGATTTCCCAAAGTCTCTTGCAAGGGCGAAAACGTCGAGTATGTTTATCAAGCCGTCTCCGTTCTGATCCACATAGCCGTTCCATTTCGGATCGCCTTTTCGATACCCGAAGGCTTTGGCGGCGTCGAAGATGTCGAGAATGTTCACTTTTCCATCCCGGTTCACGTCAGTGTAAAGCCACACGATATCGATATCAGTTTCAGCCGCCGCGTTGTACTTGGCTCGAACGTATACCTTGTACAGTCCGGGTCTTGCCGTGTTGGGGAGAGTGAAGGCTAGGTTGTAGGAGCCCGATGCGCCGGCTTGTGGGTTGCCGGAGGTCTGAGACTTGCCGACTAATGAGCCCCCGCTGCCAGTTATCGTGAAGACCGCTGAGACTTCGGGGCAGTACGGGTATCCGTCGCTCTTGGGCCATTTTGTGTAGACGTTGGCATATGCCACTGCTGAACCCGCGTTGGCATCATCTGGGATTTTTAGGGCGGTCATGTACGTGAGACTCTGACCGTGAGGTACGGTGACTTGTATGTACGCTATGCCTATGGGCAGATTGGACGTGTCCAAGACGTTAATCGTTAGCGTCACGGACCTGTCTAGCACTGGATCCATGTTCTGGACTGTTGCTTTGAAGTAGGAAAACGAACCACTCGCAAAGCTGGCAACCGGGTTGCCTTGAGAGTCGCAGGAAAAGAAGTTTACGAACCTGACTTTCCATGGCGGTGGGAGGGTTCCGGTTGGGAGGGTTCTTACGACGAGCACGTTGCCACTGGAATCTGTGATCTGAACGGCGACGAGTCCGTTTGTCACGGGTGAGCCGCCTATGGTCAATCTTCCGTAAATATCTACTGCTCCGCCAAGAGTGTACGAACTCTTGTCTGATAGAACAGTCAGTTCATCTGGGTTTGCAGTAACTTGAAACACGCACGTGATTAACAAGACAAATAAAACAAAAAATAGGGGGTGGTGAGTGCGTGCACGCGCATCTATCACTAACTCACCTCTACGGTGCTTTCTTTATCCATACATACCTATCGTAGGGTGGCGCTATCGACACTCCATTGTTCGCTGGCAATTCTGTCAGCACGTTGACTTGTATGTCACCTTTGCCTGTGAAAGCTCCCTTTGGAATCGTTATGCTAGTCACTAATCCATCAGCGAATGGCCTGCTCTCGCCTGGTTGAATCGTTCCTGCTGGTACTGATCCTATTGGCAGTTCCGCGAATGCCGCGAAGATTGGCTGACCAAGTTCGTCGCGACCCGTGTATGCTACGACGTCTTTCGGTGTTACGCCTTGCATTTGTAGGCAGTCTTTCGGATCTTGGTTCGTGAAGATGTCAAGCGACACGTTCATGCTGTACATGTGCGTCTTGTAGACTACTTGATAGCCATTGATCGGATCTGTCTCGACTGGTGCGACTGTGACTGATGAGACTTTGATTAGCCAGCCGACGAAGAAGTCCACGTAGTCCTCGACGACGTTTCCGGCTATGTCAACGCTTGCTGTGACGCTCCATACGCTGCCGTTGCTGTCTGGTGGGATTGCAGGGACCTGTAGTGTCCACCGTGCGATTCCTTCATCGTCGGTGAAGTTAGTTGCGAAGAAGATGTCTCCGCCAAACTGTACTTGTCCCGCTGTGGCAACGCGGAAAGTGACTGGTTTTCCTGGAACCGGTTCTCCTCGGTAGGTGACCGATGCGTAAAGCTGTACTGTTCCTTGCGGGGCAAAACCGTCGCTCGCAATGTGGTATCCTTGCCCTCCGTATGGGTCAACGTACTGTGTGTAGATATCGATTTTTCCTTCGAATGGTGGGACTGCTTTCTGTATTATGTATGTGCATAGTCCCTCTGTGGCTGTTTTGGCAGCGTCTACTGCTATCGTCTTTGCATCGGCGTCAACGAGTAGAGGATCGTAAACTTGCAATGTGCCGGTCACGTCCTGTGTTGCTTGTTGGCCTATTGCTGTGAAGTTGAGTGTTGCCAAGACGCCTGTTCCTTCTGGGAAGACGCCTTCAGGCCATGTTCCGTTGGGCAGTGGAAGTATGATTATGCCGATCAGACCGTAATCTTCCTGCACGTAAGCTTGGAAGAACGTGTCTGTCCCCGCGTGGGTTGCAAAGTCTTTCATGAAGTCTCCTTCGCTTATTGCTTCAGCAGTTGTTGACAGTAGAGTCGTGTCGTAGCGTACCTTGAACTCTGCTCCTACAAGTCTGAATCCCTTGTCGATTGAGTTCAGGATTACGTTGAGGCTCAACACGTCGCCATTCTTCTTGAAAGTGAAGGTATTAGGATCAACGGACAGCCATGGTGGAGGAGCAACGGTTATTGTGTAGGTTCCTGGAGGTGCGATGTTAGAGGGAACGTCCTTGCCTAGGTAATCAATGATCACGACATCGCTTAGTGTAAGATCGCTAGAGGCTGCTGGTGGGGCTCTATAGGTCGCGTTGAACTGAATCGTGGCAAGCACGCCGCTACCGTGTGCCCACTTGTCAAGCTCGGTTGGATCTGGCCACGGCGGCAGGATGATTTCTCCGAAGAGCACGTTCGGCTCGACTGTTGCGTTGCTGAATGTCGCTCCAAACTGCAGGGCGAACTCGCCTGGAAATACCCATTCTGGTTTGGTTTTTATCAAGGCACTATCGAAGCCCAGTCTGAACTGGAATGCGACGGCGTGCCATTCTGCAACCAAGTTTTCAATGGAAACGGTGACGTTGAAGAGTCTATTAGCCGCGTCAGCGGCAGTGTTGTCCCATGCAAAGCTGGACACTGCGAGTGTTGGTGTTGGTGGTGGTGGAGATTCATAGCTGAATGTTGCGGGAATGTTGTCGAAACTGGCCAAAGGATATCCCTGCCCCGTCGACGGGTTCACCATGATCAGGTTGTTTTCGTCAACTAGTTCAAGCAAGCTCGTGAGCGTCTCACCCGTCTCGGGCGCAGCGATTAGCTTCAGGGTCACGGTCGCTATCACACCGCCTCCCGTCTTGGCTGCTTCCGGAGCCAAGAGACTCAATGCAAAGGTTACGCTGCCATCAGTGATCGTTCCACCGTCAACGATGAAAATCTTTGTCTTGTCAACAGGCGTGAACATGTGTCCGACAGGGATCTCGGCCGCAACGGCTTGAAGCACGGACGAGTCGTACGTGAACTTCAGCTGATAGCCATACAAATCGGGCCAGTCAGATGCTTTTATGCTGACCGTGAAGTTATCGCCCACGGCAGTAGTGTCGGTAAAGAACTCGTTAATTGCGGGGTCGATATAGATTTTCGGACGAGTCTGAGCAGCAACATTGCCTAGTACCATTACAGAGCTTAGTACGATCATCAACGTTAGTGTTAGACATGAAAGCTTCTCTATCTTTCTGTTCATATTTAGTTCTCCTTTCCCCTTTCTGCAAATACGTTTGTGCACGTCTGTCAATTTAAGCATTCCGGAATTAAGTTCTATTACGTAACTGATGGGTTAATCAAGAACTGAAGGGTAACTGAAACATCGCCTCACGGGATTGCCAACATGCTCGCTCCAGCGGACACATATTCGTTTATCCGTCGTCCATAGGACGTCTGCCTATCGTAGATAGACATCGACAACACCCGTGGCGTCATTTCGAATACACTTTGACCTCAAATCATGTCTAATTTGGAGAATTGATTCTACCAAAGGCATCATTCTCATTTCTCAACTGTTTACCAAGACTCTTACTCTGACACTGCATGCAGTTTTCATAAACTCAACAAATGGTCTCTAATCTCTCGTTCAATGATAATATACAAAAAGAGGGGAATTTAGATTGTGTTTTGATGGTTCTTGCCTATAGGTGGTATACGTCTGTGAAGGATTTTCCGAAGGCTCTTGCGATCTGGAAGATGTCTCGGATGTCGATCAGTCCGTCCTTGTTGATGTCCGCTCTCACATCATACCTTGGTTGGCCCGGTATGGCGCCGAAGGACGATGCGGCCACGAATATGTCAAGGATGTCGATCTTGCCACTGCCGTCCATGTCCACGTTCCATGATCTTAGCCTGACTGTGTGTGCTTCGTTGGCGAGGTTGTTGGCGAGGTTTGTGTCTTCAACGTCGTTTCCGCCTGATGCGGATGGACTTACGTAGAAGCTTATCGTGTAGTTGCCTTCAGTGATGGCGGTTTCGTACCAGTCAAACTCGTCGGTGTAGTCTCTGTCGGTTGCGCCCATGGTGATGGTTTTGAGTATCGGGAAGAAGTAGTTGCCAGCGTCGTTGGTTCTCTTGAGACCCAATAGTACCTGTATGTCTTGGTCTCCGGTGACGTACTTCACGTGTACGCTGTAGTTTATCCATGCTGCCTTGCCTTTCATATACATTTTGCCGTTAAAGTCTTGTACGAACGGGTATGCGACCGTCACGTTGGCGATCGTTTCCGTTGCTGAGACGTCCACTGAAAAGACTGATCCTGACGCTTCCTTCCACAGCTGGTAGGCGTAGTATCCTGGAGCTATCGCGTTCTCGTTGAAACTGCCCGCGTATCCGTGAATCCATGTTCTTTCGTAGTGGCGACGTCTTGCCGAAACAGTTGGCAGCTGTGTTGCTTCTGCAATGTAGATGTCGAAGAACTCGTTGTACAGTTTTTCCCTTACTACGGGGTCTGCGATCTGAATACCTTGCTTAATGAGTGCGCCGATGTAGGTGTTGTTGATCTGTGGAACATAGTTTCCAAGAGCGTCCGTGTAGGGTGGAATCTTGGCGCCTGCAGGCCAGTTCATTGATGGTGGATCTAGACCGTACACCACACTCTGGCGAGAGGCGTACGTTCCTGTCGGGGACATAAATGGTGTAAGCCAGTTGTGCGGGTCTGGGAAGTCAGCCATCCATCCAACTGTGAAGAGCAGTAACTTCTTTGCATTCATTTCGGGCAGGTATGTAGCCCATGGAACTCCAACCGGTTCAATGTCAACAACTGCGCTTGGTCCCCATGTGAGCAGGTTATTAAGGCCGTACGCAAGCATCGTGCACATTACCTGTCTCGCCGTGTTGCCAATGTTGTAGGCTAGCCTCATAATGACGCCTTTTTCCTTGACTTCGCCGCCCCACGCCTTGTCCAAGCAACTCTGCGCCTTTGCTATGTCAATGTCGTACTTTGGCTTTGACCCGTTCCAGTACAGCGTGCCTGGCGGCATACAAACAGGCGATTGTACTGCTTCACCGAGGAACACGTCGTCTATGTACTGCGTGGCGTTGAACAGATAGTTCAAACACAGTCTCATATTCCTGTCCGTAAACAGATCAGGCTTGTCCGCAGTTCCAACTTTAGGCGTGTATGGACTGCCTGCTGCTACCGTAAAGCTGTAATAGAAAGCAGTCAGGACTTGGGTCGGAGCCACAGGGTAAATTACTCTGATGCCTGGCAAAGTCGGTCCGTCCTTGTTAGAGTCTAAGTGTAGTTCTGGTACGTTGGCTGTGTTAGGTGTGCAGAAATCTGCCTGCAATGTTGGGTCTGTTGAGAAGAATTGTGCTTTCCTGTTGGCCCATTCCGCAACGCTCTTCATGGTGTAACGAGAAACGTGTTTTCCACTCCAACCCTTCCAATAGTTGTCGAATTTCTCTAGAGTGTAGTAGCCAACGTTGGGGTCAGGGTTGAAAATTGCCAGTTTGTATGGGCCACTTCCCATCGCTTTTGGCGTGCCTTCCATCAGCGGGCCTGGAGATGGTGGATCCCAGCATCTATGGAAGTCAGCGTAGTCATTGATGTTTCCTTTCCACAAGCCTTGATCTATGCACCATTGCTTGCTCATTATTGCAGCCCATGTTTGGGCCAAAATCTGCTGGAACGCAGCATAGCCGCCCTTGTAGAGGTTGAACCAAACATGTGTGCCGTTCGTTTGAACTACCTTATCTACATCTGCAGCCATCGTCACGTATTCGGTGGCATCTATGTTACCGTCTGCGTTAGCGTCATAGTCGAACGATGATGCTCCTCCGAGCAACGGTTCCCAGAACATCCACCATGGGCCGTTGGTGTGATCGAACAGAAAGCCTCTCTTGAACGTGTATACAACGTCGGCGCATGTCACGGTTCCATACGCTGGGTCTTGCCATGCCATGCCAGTCCGTATGTGGAACAGCCAAGTTTCACTGCTTCCGTTCCATCCGGGCTTGATCGGTACTATAACGTTACCAGAACTGCCAAATCCTGGCCACCAATCAGCCACTGCTGCAATGAACTTGCCGGTTTCCAAATTGTCGAACATATTTAGTGGTTCATAGATGTTCTGAATCAGCTGTCCGCTTGAAGTGTCGTACGCCCAAGCGGGATCACAAGTTTCAGGTGTACCGAAAGTCAGTTCATATATTTGGTCGGGGTTTGGTATGCCTGCAGCGCTTACCTGAGCTATCGGAATCAGTAGGCTAATCGTCATAGCTATAGTCAAAATTAGGCATAATAGTTTGCGATCCATTCTTATCTTTCTCCCTTTCTATTTTTTTACGCAAACTAATATCAAAATAGGCGGATATATAATCCTTATGGAACAAAGTTCTCTAGTCTTTCACACGTCCGAAATCTGAAAGCCGCCGCGCAAATCCTTGATCGACAAATTTATAAATTGAGTTGCCTGCTCTGTTTCATCTAGAGGGATGGAGAAATGGGCCTGATTCAGTTCGCAGTGAGAAGAATGTTGTTGATGATACCAACATTGATAGGTGTCACCATTCTTATTTTCGCGGTCTCACAGCTTTTTACAGTCGATCAAAGAGCCACCCTGTACATAAGAAGTGAAAAGGATCTAAAAAATATTGAGGGCATAATCAGATTGTATCACCTGAATGAATCAGTGCTATTACAATACACAAACTGGATGTCTCAGCTCTTTCAGGGCAACCTAGGCTTCTCTCAGACGGCAAGAGCGCCAGTCTTGAAGGCCATCCTAACCAAGCTGCCAGCCTCCATTGAACTGGTCATGTGGTCTATTCCCATTACCATATTGCTGGGCGTATATTTGGGTATCCAATCAGCTGTCCACCGAGACAAACCTGTTGACCATGTGACAAGAACCGTCGCAATAGTGGGCACGTCCCTGCCAGCCTTTTGGCTGGGCATAATGCTGATGGCAATATTCTTCGCAGGGCTCGGCTGGTTCCCACCTGAACGGATTGGATTGCAAGCTGCCGACTACATACAACTGTCTGGCAAATGGCATACTTATACCAGCCTCATCTTCATTGACGGAGTACTCAACGGCCAGCCTTGGATAAGCCTAGACGCGCTAAGGCATATAGTACTCCCGACAATCACCCTCGTCACAATTCAGATAGCCCTCATCGTGAGAGTGATGCGTTCAAGCATGCTCGAAGCCCTCAGCAAAGGCTACGTCATTTCAGCAAAGGCAAAAGGCCTAAGCAACACAGAAGTCATAAACAAGCATGCCCGAAGAAATGCTCTGATCCCCGTATTGACTCTCGCAGGGCTTCTCACAGCGGGTATGCTAACGGGGGTAACAATAACAGAAACAGTTTTCAACATTGACGGCATCGGAAGATGGGCGGCTCTGGCTGCGGGAGGAGGAGGAGGAGTTCCTGACATTCCAGCAGTACTAGGCTTCGCTCTTTTCGCAGGCGTTATTTATGTTGTGGTTAACCTAATAGTTGACATTCTATACGCATATGTTGATCCTCGAATAAGGTTGGGATAAGCATGAATGAAAAGTACAGCAGGCTTAGAGAATTCAGAGCCGGAATGGGTCCAGCGATTAAGGAACTAAAGTTTAGCCTGAAGAGGATGCGCAAAAGCCCCCTGTCGGTAGCTGGCATAGCCATAATCGTGCTCTTTGCTATAGTCGCCATCTTTGCCGACTTCTTGGCCCCTTCAGTTACCCGAGATCCATACACAATGTGGCATGATGGCTATAGTCAAATTCCACTACCACCACTCACGGCTGTTGCCGACCCTGTAGCGCGCGCGCACGGATGGACGACTCATTGGCTTGGGACAGCAGAGGGGCAGTATGACATTTTTTACGGCATTGTCTGGGGGACAAGAACAGCTTTTCGGATAGGAGTCGTGGTAGAAGCAATCTCGGTCATACTGGGCATCGCGATTGGAAGCATATCTGGATACTATGGAGGCGTTATTGATGAATTGATGATGCGATTCACTGACATAGTGTTAGCTTTTCCAGGTCTAATCCTTGCAATGGCGCTAGTCCTTGCTCTGCCTCGAATATGGCCTGTAGACATTGGATTCATACTTGTCCTACTAGTCGTCCTAGTGGCTCCAGGAATCATAGGGCGCTTCTTCAAGATTTCGAGCCGACGGATACTTCTTGCCACTGTTGTCAGTCTTGTTGCGTTCATAGGCTTATACCTTTATGTCTACGCGGCACCTATCTTCAGTATTAGCATGGAAATAAGCCAATTGGACAAAGTTCTTGTCGCTCTAGCCATAATCGGGTGGCCGGGATATTGCAGGGTCATCAGAGGAGAGACGCTTAGAGTCAAGCAAGAAGCCTATGTGGAAGCTGCCAAAGCCGTGGGATGCTCTGACACGAGAATCATTGTTAGGCACCTCCTTCCAAACTCGATATATCCAGTGATTATAATGGCGTCGCTGGGCATTGGCGGAACCGTCTTGACGGCTGCAGCGCTAAGTTTTCTTGGCATCGGCGCCCCCCAAGGTTACGCTGACTGGGGGCAGATGATAAGTTACGCCAGAAACTGGATTTGGGCAGGCGTTCAAAACCCATGGGCGTATTGGTACACGTTCACGATCCCTGGAATAGCCATATTCCTCTTCGTTCTAGGATGGAACTTGTTGGGTGATGCCCTTAGAGACATATTAGATCCGACACTCAGAAGGAGATAAGAAGTGACAGAAGACATACTGAAGATCGAGGACCTAAGGCTGAATTTCTACACTTACGAAGGAGTAGTCCAAGCCTTAGATGGAGTTGATCTGAGCCTTAGAAAGGGAGAAACGCTAGGCGTGGTCGGCGAAACGGGCTGCGGAAAATCCGTGACCGGGCTTTCAGTTCTGGTTTTGGTGCCGCCGCCTGGAAGAATAGAAGGCGGAAAGGTCATCTTCAATGAAAAAGGAAAACCTTTCGACATGTTACACGAGAAAGAAGGCGCACTGAGAAGAATCAGAGGGCAAAATATCTCGATGGTTTTCCAAGATCCCAGATCAGCATTGAACCCGGTGTACACGGCTGGAAATCAGATAAATGAGGTTCTCCTGCACCATAGGGCAAGAGAGTTGGTTACAAGAACGATTGAACAACTGGACAAGGAGATTCAAGGTGGGAAGGGAGGTTTTCTTAAGAAACTTCACAGGAATACCCTTCAAGCATTGTTGAAAAGACCAAATTCACTCAGAATACAAATCATGCGAAGAATTCCAATACTGAACAGATACAAGCATGCTGTAAGGAAGGAGGCTACCAAAGAGACCATCCAAATGCTCAAGCTCATGAGAATACCCGACCCTGAAAGAGTGGTGGAGATGTACCCGCATGAACTCAGCGGTGGCATGGCCCAGCGTGTGGTAATAGCCATGGGCCTGGCATGCAACCCTAGCGTTCTGATAGCAGATGAACCTACAACAAACCTTGACGTGACAGTCCAACTTCAGATTCTCCAGTTGATAAAGGAACTCAAGAATGAGTTGTCCTCTTCCGTCCTCTACATAACGCATGACATGGGTGTTGTCGCTGAGATGTGTGACCGCGTAGCGGTCATGTACGCAGGAATAGTCGCTGAACTCGCCGACGTAATGGAAATTTTCAAGTATCCGCTTCACCCGTACACAAGGGCCCTGCTGCAATCCATTCCAAGTCCAGAAAAACCCTTCAAGTCCATAGAGGGCACAGTGCCAAGCTTGATCAACCCTCCGAAAGGTTGCAGATTTCATGACAGATGTCCAAACGCAATGGAAATATGCCGCAAGGAAAAACCGAAAATGGTAGAGACCAGAAAAGACCATTTTGTCTCATGTTATCTGTATGAGTGAGCCCAAGGTGAAAAAATGAGTGTTCTAATAGAAACAAGAAATCTGAAAAAATACTACTCTCTGTATGGAGGACTTCTGAGAAGGAAAGTAGCTGAAGTAAAGGCAGTAGACGGAGTCAACTTACGGATGTTCAAGGGAGAATGTTTTGGCCTAGTGGGCGAATCCGGATGCGGCAAAACGACCCTTGGCAAGACTATTCTTCGGCTGCTCGACCCAACATATGGCCACATGTACTTCGACCCCCCAGCCAGCCTCATAGAGGAAGTGGACAAGCTGGAGAAATCAGACGATTCAAGCAGCCTGATAGAGATTGGAAAGAAATACGATCTGGCGACTTTCAGAGGAACTACGCTTCAGCATATGAGAAGAAGAATGCAGATAGTCCACCAAGACCCGACGACTTCTTTAGATCCCAGGATGCTTGTGAAGGACATTATCGCAGAACCACTGATCGTGCAAGCAATCGCAAGAGGGCAATCCGCGAGAAGAAAAAGAGTTCTAGAAATTTTGGACAAGGTTGGCCTCACGGAAAGGCATCTATACAGATATCCTCATGAATTCAGCGGCGGACAAAGGCAAAGAATCGCAGTAGCAAGGGCGCTTGTAACGAATCCAGACTTTGTGGTTCTCGACGAACCAACATCCTCAGTCGACGTTTCAGTACGTGCCCAACTGCTTAACCTATTTCAAGATTTGCAGAAAGACCTAAACTTAACCTACCTTTTCGTCAGTCACGACCTAAGTGTTGTTGAATGCATAGCACAAAGAGTTGCAGTCATGTATCTCGGAAAAATAGTAGAACTAGCCCAGACAGATGAGATATACAAAAATCCAGTTCACCCATATTCTCAAGCCCTGTTTGCTTCAATTCCAGTCCCCGACCCTACAATCAAGAGCAGACGCACCATGCTTTCAGGAGAAGTACCAAGCCCAGTGAATCCACCAGCAGGTTGCAGATTCCATCCAAGATGCCCCAACGCTACGGACCTGTGCTCCAAACAAGAACCCGAACTCAGAGACATAGGCAACAAACACTTCGTCGCATGCCTGAACGTATGGCCCACAAAAACGCCATCTTGACAATGCAAGACTTCGATACTTCCTTTCTTTTCTTCTGAGCACTCCCGTGACCTTCGTTTTCCTTACCTACGGTATTTTTCAGGCGTTGTGAAAGGCGAGATAGAAGAGAGACTTTCAAAAGTTGAAACTCTCAAACGAATGCACAGATCCTGATTTGCGCTAACAGATTCGTCGAATTTACTTTGTCGGACGCGCTGTCAGTCTTCTGTATATGTACACGATTGCAAATGATAGAAAGAAATACAAGAGTAAGTTTGGAATTAGGCCGCCCCAAATAATCCGAAGAGTTCCTCCTCCAGCTTGCTCTACCCAGTAACTTTCATCCGTGTTAAAGGGGGTAAATATCGCTATCATCTCAAATGGAAAGCCATAGTTTGAAGTATGAATCGTGTGTGGTTGTCCCAATTTATCCATGATTGTTATGGTTGCAAGCCTAGTGTGGCTAATGAATGACAAGAACAGAAAAAGTATTGTCAATAAGAGAGACATCAGGAGTTCTTTCTCCTGCATATAACCTCTGATGTTTTCGAAGACGGTCATCGTTGCGACTTTCCTCTCTGTGAGCTCTGCCCTTGGCAAGCATATTGTTTTTTCAACCAACTTATTAGTCTGTCCCTGCGCGCGGATTGGAACTATTCCTGCCTTTGAAACGCATCAGTTTAGAAGGTCTAGTGCTAGCCTACCCTAATTCACATCCAAAAAAACAAGACGAAAGCATTCAAGAACCGCGCCATTAGGATGTCCAGTCTGAACCCATGGAAGACTGAATCGCAAGAAATCAAGAACGCACGTGTGAACAAATTGAGAACCCATTGGAAGCGCTCCACCATATGATCATGTTTGAGAAACAATGTTTGGGAAACAATGTTCCAGAAAGTATTTATTAATGAGAGAGTCAGCAATTATTTGCTGAGAAAGCGTGGGGCTAACGTTGGTCAGCATATTAATAGAAATGAGTTGTCCAAGGCACGGATTTGAACGCTTCAAGGTTAGGATAATAAAGCGATTCAACATTGCTTCCAGTGAAATAATGCCGAAGCTCAGAAGTAAGCCTGTTCGGGGAGAACTGAGCAGCTTGTACGTGGGCAGGAATGTATCCTACGGCGAAGTTAAAGATTACCTGATTGACTATTTCCGCGAAAAAGGAATGCTGGAAGAAATAGTAAGGATGAAGTTATTAGTCTAAGAAAAGACAGCGACGGTTTGCAGGCAAGAGACTGGGCAGAACTCCTGAATCACTGGGAAAACTTGATTAGAAATGGAAAAAACATGGATAGACAAAAATGTTGATCTAGGCTTGCTCACCACTCAAATAGGAAACTTCTTCAAGGAGAGGGATTTCAGCGCGATAAAAGGAGAAACACCGTCTGGCTACCAAATCCTCGCAGAAGCCTCGCCACGTTTCAGGCTAGATGGGTACGTAAGTGTGACCATTGAAGGAAACCCAGACCACTTTACAGTCAAGCTTGAGCCCAGTAAGAAAGAAAAAAAGTACTCCAACTTGCCAGACAGACTCACAACGATGTTCATCGGCGGGTACTTTCTTCTCAAAAGACTCAGATCCGAAGAAGACTGGATGACTTTAGAGAAAGAATTTTGGAGACACGTAGACAATATCATGCTGTATCTGGGCAATTCCCTACCTGATTCTTCTTCATCCAGATAGTTCAGCCTGCGCCTAGCGCGCGCGATATGGCACCCACAGAGAGCATATAAGAGCAGTCATCACCCAAAAAAGTGAGCCACTTCTCTCAGAACTCCGTGCATTCACAACCTCGTCAACTACACGTTGTTCTGATTTGAATTAGCTTCATCGGCACAGACACAAAAAGGAAGTAGCGCGCATGCTTGTTCCGAAATTGGCCAAAAATGGTTTTTATTATTTGTTTTTCGGGATTTGAGGGCAGCTTCCTGCGTCACATTTGTTTCTGATTTGCTTGCAGTATCCGCCCTTCTCGAACCTGCAGAGGTGCCTTATGCGGCTGAACGGCAAGGTGACAATCGTTATCGACGGGTCTGATAGGGCGGCGGAAACTTGCTGCTTGACTCTGGGCGATAGGGAATAGGAGTATTTCGGCCTTCCTCGTCCATTCGAGAGCGTTTTTTCCTTCACCACCAGACTCTGAGCTGTTAGGAGCTTAAGATGCAGCTTCAACGTGTTGCGACCGAAACCCACCTCGCCCAGAAGCTGGACGAAAAACTTGGGCTTGCCTTCGCTGAGCACAGCCAGAATACGTTCATCAAACAAGTCCATAATTCAACTATACAAAACGGATTTAAAACCATTATTGGCCATTTTCGGAACAGCCATGCGCGCTTAGCCAACGCGAACACTCATAGCGAAAGCGTTATAATAATCCTTTGTGTGTAAGTAGACAACGAAATATATTGGAACGCAGCCATAGAACAACAAGGTGAGCAAGCTTGAGGGAAATAGGTCTGAGAACTAGGTTGCTATTGCTCGTTTTGGTTGCCATAATTGTACCAGCTGTGGCGTACTGGGTGATTCCGTCGTCTGGACCGACCGTGTCGATAACAAACCTCTACAACACAACCCTTCAACCCGGCCAGACAGTTGAAATTAACATAACAGTTTCCGATGTGACCGACTTGTCGAGTTGCCGCGTAAACCTGGCATGGGATCCCAATGTTCTCACGGTTACAACTGGAGGGACTGTAGGTTGGAGAGACACGAGTACAGGAATAAGATATGGCATTCGGGAGGGACCTTTCTTTAAACAATTCACCAACTCAACGCAGTTCTTGGCCAACAAGGTGAACAATGTGGCCGGCAACATTACTGCTCTCTATGACAGCATCACTGAACCGGGCATGGGTGCAACCGGGTCTGGCGTGGTCATGATTGTAAACTTTACTTGCGTTCAGTCTGGTCCCGTATCCATAAGGATAACTGGCCCTAGAGACGGACATTCATCACTTCAAAGTGTCCTGGGCCAACAGATTTCCCACCAAGACAGCGACGGCTTCATAACGATTGATGGACCACCAGCAGCAGGATTATGGACTGAGCGTTGGTTCCAGATCGCAGTTGGTGTCATCATTGCGGAGATCATAGTGGTAGTGTTGACCATTCTCGTTATCGTCAGGTGGCTGCGAACCCGAACCTCAACGGAAAGCGAGGAAATCGCCGAATTTGCCCTGTCCTGAAAAACTCGCATGTTTTCTTGGGACCGACCGCACATTCTGAGTGTATATTCAGCCTTGGTTGCGTTTTCTCGGTCAGTGTTTAATGTCGCCATTCCGCATTGTGTGTTGATTTGTTCTTGCACAAAGCTCCGAAAAGCCAACGCTTGCTCTTTTGAACCTTCCCTCAGACGGATAGGAAATCAAACGTTAAGGTCAACTCCACCGTAACAAAACTTGAATGGAGGGTTAATACTTGACTATTTTGTGGCTCTATTCTTCTGCCTAAGTCTTACCTTCTTAGTGGCCTTGACTCCCCACCCTGACACGACCACGCCCGCTAAGAGACACACGCCGCCACCACCTTGAAGGAAAACTGAATAAGAACTCTCATCTGGAATTACTTCTTGATAGAGAATCAATTGTCTAGGCGGTCCTCTGGTCCAGTTCAGCGTTTCCTCCACAACATGCGCCGTGTAGTTCCCTCCTTGCTTCACAGTGAAGCGAACAGCCCGATAAGATTTATCCACATCAAGACTGTCGGAATCCACAGTTCCATATTCTACATAGACAAATGCCGGAATAGTGCCTTTGTAATATTGTGATTGGGGAAGCGGAGCAATGAAGAAAGCTTGAACTCGGGTTTCGCCTCCACTCGGCGAAACCAACACCACGTCAACTGGTTGCTCTGTTTCATACGCGCCAAGATCGAAGTCATCTCTCCACTGGGTACTGGCCCATATGTCGAAAATGTAAGTGGTACCTTTCGTAAGATCTGCTGAAATTTCCCAACTTGCAGTTGAAGAACCTATGCGCCTCTGTTCCACATTCTTGATTGAACTAGCGATCAGAAAAGCCACGCCTAACGACAGTATAGCCAATCCCGAATAGAGCAAGGCTTTGCGCACTTCTAGACTTTGCCCCCAGTCAGAATACTATATATACAGAAAACGTCATTGATTAATGTTGCTTTAGCGCCAATTTCGTTTGCCTCATCGAGGTTTTTGTCAGGAGAAGAAAAACTCAAAAGAAAACTCCGTTTCTTTGCCGAAAGGGCCAAATCAGACCCTGCCGATTCAGCACGTTAGTCCGCGCTAGCGCGCGCTGTCCTGTGTGTTTTCCTCTGGGACCTGCAGTCATTCATTAATGCAGGATTTCTCAAAGCAATTCTCAAGTCATGATCTATCAACTTAAGGCGTGCTCGCAAACAATTTCCTCGTCCAGTGTTTCTCGTCCGGTCTTTAGTGTAAGGACGAACAACAGGAGTGATGACAAACCTATGGCAGAAAGTTGCAGAAGAAACTTCGAATATTCCGAGGCTGAAGCCTCAACAGACAAGAGACCATTAATGATTAAGATGGCAGAATAGAAGACTATGGGACACAACAGAGTCTTCGTTCTGTAATACAAGACACCAAGAAAAAGGCCTAAAACGAAGAGCGACAGGATTTGGAAAAAAACGAGAGACGGGTCAAACGGCAAAAAGGGAAGCGCATACAGGCTAAACATAAGAGATGTTGCAAGCAATGCGAGTGGAAATCCGCTCAGTTCTGTCAGCTTGGTTTGCAGATATCCGCGGAAAATCGCTTCACTCGCAAAGCTGGCAACGAGAGTTGACAAAACCAATGAAAATACCTCAGTGAAGGACAAAGTGGGAAAGACAGTGTAGCCTTCAAAAATCCCAGGCAAAATAGAAGCCACGAAAATGTAAGAAAACGCGAGCAGTAAGACAGCGGCTACATACTTCCCGGTTTCCTCAGGCCATACGAAACCGTATCTTGCAAAAGTGGAGTTCTCCCTGCTGATCAATAAGGCAAGCACACCAAGGTAGACGATCTGGACTGCCAGGAACAAATATGGAAAAACCTGCTCTGAAATGGAAAATTCACGAAGCAGTATGTTAGTCGTCTGCCACGATGCGAAAACGAAAAAGTAGAAGGACAAAGATAGGTGCCAACCAGTTTTAGGCAACGAACTAGGCATTCTGCCTATCTGTTTGCCAGAGACAGACGTGGGATCCTGAGGCTCTGTCGAAACTGCGCTGGGTAGAGGCCCTGTCGTCGTCATGTAAAACCCTAGAATGAACACGGCGCCGAGACAAATTACAAGGTAGCTATAGATCACTAGATTGTCACGATCAACGTGCACGGCGACTGATACAGGGAAGGAAACACCATCCTGAAGTCGAGAAGTGTTTCCGTCACTCCAGTAGAGCTCGATCTTCAGATCGTGAACGGCAGGCTTCACTGAATACCATGTTGGAACAGAAAAACTCCGTGTAACCGAGTTCCCTCTCTTGCATGGCCATGTTTGGTATTCTGTGTTGTTGTATTCGCTCCACCAAAGATCGCCATCAAGGTAGAACAGATAATAGAAAAGGGCTCTTCCTTCGCTATCAGTCGAGCAATTCTTATTGAATGTTGTCAGACTCCACGTGAAATTCTTTCCTTCATAAGCCGTTGTTCCATGCTTAACGTTAGTGAAGTAGGCATCGCGTGATCCGTCGACGATAGGTCCTGTCAAGTTCGACAAGTTCAAAAACGCAACTAATATGATAAGCAAGATCGAAACCGCGCACAGCAGCAGAAGGCTTCTGCCTCTCATCCATCACACTTCTGCTAAATATGAATCCCGGATTTGCATAAGCTTTGTGGAAATTCTGTCCCCGAAAACAGCTTTCACCTCACATGGTCCAATTAGACATTGAAGCCAACGCCATGGTCCAAAGTCTGACACTTCAACGGAAATCGTGCTAGAATAAGAAAGGCTCAACCAGCACAGGATCGCGCGCGCTATTTAGGTTTCACTTATTCTCTTCAGCTGTTTCTGATACATCTCCACAATCTCACTAACCGTCGTGGCATCTTCCGCCGCCTTGTCGAGTCTATAGTTTCCAGTGAACCGAGGAAAACGGATTGCAAGTCCGCTTCCTTTACGAATAGAATCCATGGCGCAGGTGTGAATCGGACTCAAGGTTATTTCTGCGCCCAAGATTTCCATTGCCACGGCAGGCTCAAACCACACGTCGGCTTCCAGCATCGAGTTAACCCTTGCATGCTTATGCAGAACAATGTGCTTCTGCATCATCTGTGGAAGTTTCGCCAAATCCTCGTCCGTAAAACCTGTTCCACACTTGGTGACGGTTTCAAAAGTGTCATTACCAGGATTGTAGGCTGCGAGGAGTACAGCGCCGTAAGTTCCTGCCCTTTTTCCCCGCCCATGAAAAGCTCCAACCACAACTAAGTCAACTGTGTCAGTCATCTCGCTTTTGTAGTCACGTTTATATTTTATCCACAGCCACCCACGTGCCCCAGCCTTGTACACAGAATCTTTAGCGATAGATTTGCAGACTAGGCCCTCGCATCCATTTTCTATGGCTTCCAAAAAGAATTTTTCGAGCTTACCCGCATCGCTTGTGACCATGGAATCGGCTGTTCTGACCCGGTCACTTTCTTTGACAATTCTTTCAAGCATTTTCCTTCGTGTCGGGTAGGGTTCTAACGTTAGATCTTTTCCATCAACATAGAGTGCCTCAAACATAAAAAGTGAAACCGGATAATCTTCGATGGCTTTTTCGATTTCGTACTTGCGCCTTCGATGCATAAGCTCCTGAAATGGGCGCATTTCACCAGTGTCAGGATCAACTCCGACGCACTCGCACTCAAGAATCGCCTCTTTGGCTTTGACGCACTTCTTAAAAAGCTCCACCGCATCCGGATATTGGCTTGAGATGTTTTCCAAACGCCTAGAATAAAGCACCACGTTGTCACCTTGCTTATGTGCTTGGAGGCGCTCGCCATCGTACTTGTATTCTGCCACGCACTTTCCTCCAAGCTTCTCTAGAATTTCTTCAGGAGACGAGAGTCTTTCAGCCAGCATGGACCTTATAGGTTCACCAATTGACACTTGGAAGCTCTTGATTCCTTCAATTCCCTTCTCAGCCACGGTCTTTGAGACTCTTCCAAGGTCTGAGCTGATATTATAGGCCCTTTCAATGTATTCTCGGGCTTCTTTACCGCCACCGTAGGCGATCGCTAAGGCATCGAGAACAGTCATATCTGCCACGCCTAGTCGTAGATTTCCGGTCACGGTTCTCATGATGTATTTAGCTTCCTGAGGAGTTGCAGCGGCCAAAAGGCCGGCCAAAAGGGACATTTTTAAGCCAACAGCTCCCGAGCCTGAAGTTTTCGCCATTTTGTCGAGGGTTTCATAAACTTTTTGCACGGTTAATGGCTGTTGAAAAAAAGTCACCTGTCTCTTCTTAGCGATGAAATTCTGAGTTGTCTCGCCTACGTCTCCAGTTTTCTTCATGTCCTCTTCAATCTCATTTTCTTTTCTTCCCGACGCCCGCGAGAGCGCTTTTACCGCAAGCCTTTCGGCCACACCGATTTCGATGCCAACAAAATCAGGGTACACCCTACCTTGGGTCAAGTATGCAACCTTGTCTATGATTTCTTTTGGCGTCTTCTTCAAAAGGTCTACAAGTAAGTCCGTCATCTCCAGTCTTTTTGTAGTGCCTTCAATCTTTTCATAGGCTTCGGCAATAACGCTGTATTTCAACAACTATGCCTCAAAAGACAAAATGTGACACACAAGATATTAAAATTTCACATACGATAACGCGTCCCTGCAATCTGACACACAGGTTTTGTCGACCCCTCGGGGACTAGAAGACTGGGTGCGGACGTTTTTGACTTGCATGACGGCGTTCCACACTTATCAGATTGTGTTAGCGGTTCCAAAAGACGAGTGTATCTCCAATTGATGAAGACTTGCGGCACGCGCTAGAAACAACTCGCCGATGACTTCCGACAGACATAATAATGGCCTATTTTTATCGTGAACTGGAATGGAAATGTCACTTGGAGAAAGCTATGTTTTCTATTCATCGATAACTTTGTTTGCGTTTGGTTGCTTAGCCTTGGGTTTGTCAATTCTATTCCGCTTGAAATCCCGTGACTTGAAGAGCTTGCCGAAGAACCTATCCGCCACGGTGTTCAACCGAACGTTCACTGTTTTCGACCCTTATCCCCAGCATACGAAAATCATCCATAGTTTCTTGTTGGCCCTGCCTCTCGTTGCATTATTTGTTACCATAGGGCTAACACTTGTCATGTGGGAAATTCTGGCGTCTGGACTCATATTGAGCGTTCTGATCATAATCATCGGCCTGAACCTAGTAGTGATAGAGGAAGCACCGGAGGCATACTTGAACTCTGCCACTTTCATCAAGGCTGTCCGAAGCGACACAAACCTTGCAACTGGTGATTTGAAAGCTCTTCGACTGATCAGAGATCTCGTGCCGAAATTGAGCAACTACTATTTTGGTCTATCAATGGTTTTCGTCATGTCCTCTATTGCTTTACCTTATGTCTGGACATCTGTACCAGAGTTCTTAATGGAGCTTATCCGTCTGATAGCACAAACTGCTGGCTTGAACGAAATTGCCGTCTTTCCGGCAACTGTTGTCTTACTCGTTCTGGGTGTTAGCATTCTTGAACTCCTTGTTGTCAAAATCAAAAATAGGATCTTCAGATTCGAAACGATGTGACCGGCTCCTTTCATACTGTACCAAAGTACAAGATAGCGAAAGTATGCACTCACCACATCCATAGCCTAACCTTCGATCCGAGCTGAGTGAATTGTGGTACAAAAGCCTTAAGTCTTGTAGTGCTCCTCAATTCTGTCCGGATGATGAAACCGAGAGTCAATAGAGCTTCAGCGGTGATATGACTCGACGGGCGAACTGACAGATTCTTAAAGGAAGACTTTTCCGCCATTACCGCAAATGAGAAAAGGGAAGCCTATTCAGAATAACGGAGCTGAAGATGGCGGAAAGGAGACTTGACTAGTCGCAAAGTTTTAGAGATTTTCGACCGACTTTCATCGAAAAAAAACATCAGATACACAGTGTACACCAGCGCGATCCTCCTATTCCTTGCCCTGATCTTGCTGCCGCCGATCCTGGGCATTTTCATAAAATGGAATGCAATCGAAGCGATTCTGAGCAGGCCAGATCTCGTTAGCCGTGCGCTCTCGGCTGTTCAGAACTCTTTCATCATAGCCCTCTTTGTCTCGGCGTTAGACTTAGCAACCGGCATTCCGATGGCGTGGCTGATAGCGCGAGGCAAGTCAAAATGGTTGAATACGCTGGACACGTTGTCGGACATTCCGTTTGTCGTCCCCACGGCGGTTTTGGGATACTCGTTGCTGCTTTTTTGGAGCGGCCCTGAAGGAGTTTCATGGTTGTTTGGATCTTCTCTGATCTCATCAGGTTGGCTACTCGTATTGCTGCTACACTTTGCTTTTTCGTATCCTGTCGTGGTCAGAGTGGTTGTTGGGGCTCTCCTCGACTACAAAAAGGAATATGAGAATGCCTCGAGGACTCTTGGAGCACCGCCGTTCACGGCTTCGAGAACAGTTACGTTTTCAATAATCAAGCCATCGTTAGTTGCTGCTTTCATACTTGCGTTCTCAAGGTCGATGTCGGAAACAGGAGCAACCTTCATAGTTGCAGGAGCTTTTGAGAACGGCCCGGTCTTTATTCAAAACATGCAGAACGCACTTGCAGCGCACACGATCAGCCAGACTACTTATGATGGCTCCATCGTCTTGGCGAGTTTCATCCTGATGGCAGGAGCTCTCGGGATCTTCATAGCGATGCGCGCTCTAGGTCCACGGTTGAAGCTGCCAATTCAAAGGGTCTGGCCCACTTTCGAAAGGAAAATAAGTTACTCAAAGACCGCGCTCTCCCGAGACAGCGTCACATTGCTGATCTTCTTCGTGATAGTGCTTGTTCCGTCGCTTTTCGTTGCCCTACCAGCGTTTGCAGCCTTGCCAACGAGCTCGTTTTCCGATGCATTGTCAGGCAAAGGCATTTGGGGGGGCTACTGGCAGGGCCTGATCACCTCTTATCTTCTGGGCTGTGTGGTCACCGTTCTGAATGTCATAATAGGGTTACCGATGGCGATCGTCGTCGCCAGAAGAAAACTCGGAGCTTTACCATCCGCGATTCTGGATGTTCTTGTCAACATTCCGCTGATCGTGCCCTCAATAGCTCTAGGTGTCTCTTTGGGCATCTTCTGGAAGGCAAACTTTCCGCTCATACCTGAATTCCTGCTCTTGATATTCGCCCACATGGCCATCACATATCCGTATTTCGTGAGATCAATGTCTGCTGCCATAGAACGCATAGGAATAGACTTGGAAGAAGCCTCAAGAACCCTCGGAGCAAAACCGCTCGGAGTGTTCAGAACCTTGGTCTTCCCCCTGACAAAGTATTCGATTCTCTCAGGTGCAATAATAATGTTCACGAGAAGCGTCAGCGAGACAGGTGCAACCCAGGCCGTTGCTGCAACACTGAAAACTGCGCCAATAGTGCTTGTGAACTGGGTGAAACATCCGGAGCTATTCAACACTGTCCTCGATAGGTCACGCGCGCTGGGCCTGGGAAGTGGCTTTCTCATCCTGTTCTCATTCATTATCCTTCTGGCACTGAGGCTCGGTGTGAAGGGGAAGGGAAGATACTGACATGCTTAATAAACAACCTGCAAATTATGGAATAAACCGCAAAACCGCAGCTAAGATGTGGAGGAGAACCATCGATGCCTGACGTCCGTGTGGAGAACGTTACGAAGAGGTTCGGCAAACTTGTCGCAGTGAATAATGTAAGCCTCCATATTCATGACAGGGAATATTTCGCATTGCTCGGCCCAAGCGGATGTGGGAAAACAACGCTGCTCAGGCTCATTGCAGGATTGATCCGACCCGATAAGGGTAAGATTTACATTGGAGACAGAATGGTTAACGACGTTCCTCCAGAAGACAGAGACATAGGATTTGTCTTCCAGACTTTTGCGTTATTCCCCCACATGAACGCTTGGAACAACGTAATCTACGGTCCAAGAGTCAAAGGTTTCGACATGAAAAAAGCAGGGACAATAGGGCATGAAGTTCTTGAAATGGTCAGACTGCATGAACGGCTTGACGCTTTCCCAAATGAGCTGAGCGGCGGAATGATGCAGAGAATAGCTGTGGCAAGAGCCTTGGCAGCTGGCGCGAAACTACTGCTCCTCGATGAACCTCTGGGACAGTTGGACGCAAAAGTCAGGAACGAGTTGAGATATGAAATAAGGAGAATGAACAAGGATTTGGGCTTGACGGCGATACATGTAACCCATGACCAATCTGAGGCCATGGCAATTTCCGATAGAATCGCCGTTATGAAGAAAGGTGCGATCAAGCAGGTCGGGACTCCAAGCGAGCTTTACATGGCTCCTGAAAACATCTTTGTGGCCAACTTCATAGGAGAATCTAACTTCCTAGAAGGATACGCCAAATACATGAGCGGCCCAAAAACAACGATAGAACTCCGCGGTGGAACAGAAGTTCATGTTGCCGGCAACAACGTCAAGAATGGCGAAAGAGTGGTATTGGCCATAAGACCAGAGACCTTCATCGCCAAGAAAGGAACAAGAAAAGATGAAAATTCCATGATAGGCACCGTAGAAAGAGTGACTTTTGAAGGAACAAACATACGATACGAGGTCAGACTTGAAAACCAAGACCTCATCGTAATAGTCAAGCCATCGGTCATTGGCGAATGGCTTAATATGGACGAAAAAGTAACTGTTAGTTTCCCACCCGACAAAGCTCACCTATTCAGTTATCCAGAAAAAGGATTAAAAGAGGAGATGGCTGTTGAGTGAATTGATAAAATGGTTTGCGAAGCGTAAGGAGACGAAGGCTTTAGCCTCGATACAACGTCATTTAGCTTTGACCACCGGGATCGTGGAAGACTTGGAAAAGGCGATAAACGCGGCGATTAGAGGAGACACTAAAGAGATGCAAGCGTGTATAAGTAGAATAGCGGTCAGCGAGAACGAAGCAGACTCGTTACGAAGAAAAGTCATGGATGAGATCTCAACAGGCGAACTCTCGCCCACGGATAGAGAAGACTTGATGGGTCTGGTGAAGAGAGTCGACATGGTTGCTGACTGGGGGAGGGAATCAACGAGGATACTGGGAGCAATACCGATGGAACATGTTCCGAACGCGATCAAGAATGAGTTTGTGGAAATGATCAAAACCGTAAAGGGATGCACATTTTCTCTTCAGAAATGCGTGAATAAAATAATGACCAAACCAGAAGAAGCCCTTGCAGCCTCAGACGCGGTGGAGCGTGAAGAGGAAAAAGTCGATGAAATACACGAGAAAGCCAGAATCCTCATCGGAAAAGAAGACCTCCCTAAGGCTGGCGTGGCGATTCTATCAAGTCAGCTATTCGAAGCCTTGGAAATGATTGCTGACTCCTGTGAAGACGTCTGCGACCAGATTAGGCTGATCATGGTTAGAAAATAAGGTGAAAAACGTGACTGAAACAAAGATTGAGATATCAGAACTGAAAAGTGAAGGAAGCGACCTGATAAAAGAACTGGCCGAGTTCCTGAAAGAAAGAACTAAGGCTAAAGTTGAGACCGGGACTGAGGAAATAACTGTGAAAGACGAAGACGAACAGAAGACAGTTTCTAGGCTATATTTACGAGTGCTTTTACGCAAGTTCCTGCACAAGAATGAGCTAACTGACTATTTCAGAGTGATAGGCGGCAAAGAAAACGCTTTGATCGTCAAAGAGAGAAAAATCGCTGAAGAAGAAGAGTAGTTCTGAACCAAGTGAGAGACCGCATTTTCTCTCATCGTAAGACAATGGTTCACCGCTGACTATTGTTTTTCCCGACGAAGACTATTCCGGCCAAGATCATGGCGGTGCCCAAAGCAAACACTGGTGCAGGCACTTCCTGAAAAATCGCCACGCCCGAAAGGGTTGCGCCAATCGGTTCAAGCAAAGCCATTGTTGCAGTTTCGAATGATTTCAAGTTTGACAAGGAAGAGAAATACAGAGTGTGCGCCGCAGCCGTTGGAAGTAAACCCAACCCCAGCAGTAGAAGTGCAGTTTCTGCATTGACTGGCAACGTCAAAACTGCACTCTTGACTGGCAGGCTTAGGACTAAGACAACAAAGGCCGTTAAAGCATAAATAGGCAACATGATAGAGAGAATGTTCATCTGATTCCTTATTTTCCTACCATAATTGAGGTACAAAGCCTCCACTAACGCCGCCAGAACGGCCTCTAAGTCGCCTTTGAGGCTTGGAGAGAGTCCTCGGGAATTCCCACTTTGAACGATGGCCTCAGCAAAGGCAATGATGCACACCCCGACGAATGAGATCGCTAAACCCAAGATCGCCATTCGCGACGGACTGAGTTTGAAGATGTAATTTGAAACTAAAACGGAAAAGAGAGGAGTCGTGTTTACGAGAACCGTTGCGTTCAGAATTGTTGTATCTTTCACTGCGAAAATGAAGAATATGAAGTGAAGAGCCAGAAAAAAACTCAAGATGAATAGTCCTTTGAGGTTCTCTGTCACAAGCCGAGAGTTAAATGATTTTCCAAGAAAGAGCAGTACCGCGGACAAGGCTAGGCATGCGACTATTAGCCGCCAGAACGCTATCGAGAACGTGTCCAAGTCTTGCAGAAATCTTATGAAGATTGCTGCGGTGCCAAAAAGAATTCCGGCAGCCACACCTTCGGTCAGGGCGAAACCCCTCGTTTTGACGCGCATGCAGAGGACCCGTCTCACTTCTCAACAGAAACTTGAATATAAGACATCTGTTCTGCAACAACCTGCGCCATTTTCAGAGCTCTGAAAGCTTCTAAAGTTCTTGTCAATGAGAAAGTGTGAAATATAACCTTGGAGAAAACTGAGGTTTCAAAAGAGGAGGATTTTTGAACGGCAAGCTTGGTTCTTTAGTCCTGTCAACGCTAATTCTGGCAAACATGTTTGCCTTTGCGTTCGTCGTTCAACTAGGCGAAGCCAGCTTCTTGACAATTCACATTAGGATTGACGGCTCAGTGGAACCCGCGACCCTGCTGATACAGAGACACGGAGACCTGTACGTCTTGACAGGTAACATCAAGGTAACTCTTGACAATGATGGGCTCGTTGTTGAAAGGGACAATGTAGTGCTGGATGGAGCGGGCTACACGATTAAGGGAGAGAAACTGCTGTCTTATCCAAAAGGAATCTGCTTGTCCGGAAGAACCAACGTCACGATCAGGAATGTCAAGGTTTCCTCGTTCTATCAGGGTATCTTCCTCAACAATACTTCGAAGAGCAGGGTGGTTGAAGACAGTCTCTCAGACAATTCCGAAGGAATTCGTTTCTACAGGTCTTCATGCAATGATGTTCTGAGCAGCGCCATAGAAGCCAATGACAAGAGTATCGCGATCTATTATTCGTCAAACAACACAATCTTCGCAAACGGCATAAGAAACAACTCAGACGGTATTCTCCTCGTTGACTCCACAGACTGCAGCATTGTTGACAACGATTTAACAACCTGCAACCGCGATGGCATTTGCCTCGTCGCCTCTTCAAACAACAGAATGATCAGGAACAACATATCAGCAAACGCCGCTAACGGCATTCGCCTGGATTCCTCTTCAAACAACGAAATCTCTGAAAACAACATAGCGGCAAACAGAGAGTCTGGCATAGTGGTTTGGGACGATTCAAACCACAACACAATAGTCGGCAACAACTTCACAGCAAACAAACATTGCGGCATAGTACTTTCCGGGACATTGGGGCTCTACGGTTCCTCACACTGCATCATTTCCGAAAACAGGATAACAGCAAACACGGCTGAGGGCATAGACCTCGTCGGGTCTTCAAACAACAGAGTAACTGGAAATCTTGTGGCAGAGAACCGGATCGGCTTGAGCCTCACCAACTCTTCGAACAATTCTGTCTACCACAACAACCTAATGAACAACACAGATCAGATCTCAACCTGGAAATCAACTAACTTCTGGGACAATGGCGTTGAAGGCAACTATTGGAGCACATATCTCGGCAGCGATCCCGATGCAGACGGCATCGGAGATTCTCCCTATGTCAGGGACGAAAATGACACCGATTTTCACCCTTTGATGAACCCGTACATTTTAGGTGACGTGAATCATGACGCGAAGGTAAACATCATCGACATATGCGCAATAGCAGAAGCCCTTGGAACCGAGCCTGGGGACAGGCGCTGGAACCCCCATGCGGACCTAGACGAAAACGGCATGATAGACATTGCAGACGTTGTTATGGCTGCCAGAAGATTTAGAACAGAATTTGAATACCTTTAATTTCTGTTTGGGTGCGCGGGATTAACAGACGGTCCATTGTTTCCAGATAGGAAGAAAAGAGGGTTTTTCACAGCCGTAGGATACTATCTTTCAACTGATACCTTGCTCTCCGCTGCCTCCTTCTCAAGACGAATGACATGCTCGGCTTTTTCAGCAAACGCCTCGCTGTGCGTGACTGCAATCGTTTGTTCTATGGCCTTGAATCGAGATATTGCCTCAGCCAGACGGCCTATCGAACCGTCCTCCGTTCCAAGACTTTCAGTCGGTTCATCAAGCAGAAGCATACTTAACCCATGGCCTGTTCTGGACTGCATAATCAACTGGCCCAGCCCAAGGCGGTACGCAAAAGCCAGCAGCGTCCGCTCCCCACCTGACAGGTTCGTAACTTCTCGTTCGACACCGTTTTCAGTCAGCACATACGGCGTGTAGGTCTCGTCAATCAAGAGATTCAGAAAGGGTCCTTCTCCGCCAGCCAAGCTGTCCAGCACTTGTTGAACAAAGTTTCTGAGAACCTTCACGAATTCGCTCCGCAGCTTGGGCTGAATACTCCTGTAAGCATCTCGTATACTTCCAACAATCTCGATGGCCCTGACTATTTTCTCCATGCGCTCAATCTTCTGCTGCGCTTGATCAATTCTCTCTTTTGTCTCGTCCAAACGTTTTGTCAGATCTTTCTTGCGGTCTTCCTTATTGCGTAACTCCGATTCGAAAAGATAGTATTGCCTAAACGTTTGTTCCCTTCTAGATTTAGCAGCCTCAAGCTCACTCATGTCAAATCTGCTGAGCTGCCTGTGTATACCCTCCAATTCTATGCGAATTTCCTTCTCGCGTCTTTGTCTGTCCTCATGCTCATTGGAGAGTTCACTTAATGCTCCTGTCTCCTCTTTTATTCTAGCCTTCAGATCTTCGATCCTTGGAACAAGCAACTGCAAACCAGAAAAAGCAGTGCTAGCTTTGCCCTTTAACTGCTGCAACCCTTCTATTTCATTGTTAAGATTATCTGCTGTTTTCAACCGTTCATCATTTTCGTCTTGAATTCTCCGCATCAAGTCTTGCTTGTAATCTTCAGTCAAGGGCTGGAGGCAGAGCGGACACCGATTTTCTGCAGAAAGAGAAGAAATTCTCTTTTTGTCTGTCTGCATGTTCTTGAGACTGGCTTCTTGTTCACCTCGTAGATTCGAAATCTGGTCATCAAAACTCGCAATTTGCCTTTTCAAGGCTTCAAATGGCTGATCAACCGAAACCCCAATTTCTTCAAGCTTACCATTAAGAGAGGCAACTTGCGCTTCCATACTGCTAAACCGCTGTCGAAGATCCTCTCCAACAGCCTTTTTCTCTTTAACGTTTTCAGCCAAAGAAGTCAAAATTTCTCGAAGGTTGATCAAGTTCGCGTGCACTGTTGCCTCTTTGCGTTTGAGTTCTTCATTCTGCGTCCTCACCTCTTCGAGCTTTCTAAGTTCGAGATCAGCCTCCTCTAGGGCTTTCTTGGCTGTGGCCGACCTTTGCGTCAAGTCCTGCAATTCAAGTTCAAGCAGTGAGAATTCTTCAGCTGTTCGACCGTATTCTGAGCCGAGTTTTTCCATTCCCGCGACATCAGAGTCTCTTTCATAGGCTCTCCTTTCTCCTTCATATTCCCGCTGATAGCCCGCAAGATTGCTCCACGCTGTTTCAAAGTCTGACAGGCCAAACAATTCGTCCAACCGTTTTTGTCTCTCCCTTGGCTGTGCATCTAAGAGTTCTTTCAGGTGCTCTTGTCTAACCCACACGATCTCGCGGAAAAGCTCCTTGTCCAAGCCAGTTATTGCTCTGAGTTGTTCAGCAACAGCGTCGTTCTTCACGCTTGATATCAGTTCCTCACCAACGAAAAGCTTCAGCTCATCAAAGTCCTGGCTTATTCCCTTTCCGCGCCTCTTCAGGCCACGGGATATCTTGTAGCTCTTTCCACCGTGGACAAATTGAACGCATATTTTTGCACCATCTGCGCCTCCACGAAGCAGGTAGTCGAAACTCTTGCCTACGGGATCTCCAAACAATGCAAAATCCACAGCGTAGAGAATACTGGATTTTCCGCAGCCTAAACCTCCGACAAGGCAGTTGAAGCCTCTTGCAAAGGGCACCGTTGATTTCACGTGTGAGCGGATATTTTCCAACTGCACAATTTCAATCCTCATTGCAAAAGCTCCTCTATGGTTTGTTTCACCTTTTCCTCCTGCCTCTTTGTTATCGGCTCAACCAGACCGACCGCTATTCGAGATATTCTCTCAGCTTCTTCAAGTGTGTGACGTTCAGAAAAGATCTGCAGGAAGTATTCGAAAGCCTTCGTTTTCAGATCCTTAACCTCGCTTTCGAAGATTGATCGAACAACTTCCTCCGAAACCTCACTTTCACGTAGCAACACAACCGGGTGAACGATCAATGCCTTCTCACCAGCAGCCCTAATCCGAGCCACATCCACCTCCGCACGACTTGCTTCAGCAGGCAACACCCCCCTCAAAACCGGAATGATGACAGTTCCCTCTTCATCTGCTCCCCTCACCATCAGAACAGACTGTTCAGTGATTTTTGCAGGAATGACCCCTGTGAAATCTTGCTCCAAAACGACAAATCTGCGAGAGGATTGGAACTCAACGAACTCCGGGTAAACCACCCCTTTCTCGTCCACTTTGACGTGGTAGAAGCCTTTCTTGATTTCAGCTTCAAGATAGTCCGCGGTTTCAGTACACCCACTGTAAGCCAGAAGTCCCGTCTTGAATTTTTCTCTATAAGGCCTATGCACGTGTCCGCCAGCGTAGTAATCAAAACCTCCAGGTATAAGTTCTGGTGGGGCCTCGGCCTCAATGTACGGAGGTTTGACGCTGGGAAGGTCCAAAGCCATATGGAAAACGAAAACGTTGAACAGTGTAGGATCAGGTGTTGGCTTGTTCTGATCCATAAAAAGAGGAAGCGACTCTTCGGTTCTGCGTCTGGTTCTGTAGTTGGGGACACCGTAAACGTAACAGCAACCCGGTTTCTGCCAGCAAGCGCCTTCATGCCTTGGCAAATGAAAAATAAGCCCAGCACTGTCTAAGGGATTCAGAATCGTGCCAGTCACAGCGTTAGGCGCAGAATCATGCGAGCCGTCGACTGTCAAAACTTGGATACCGGCTTCGCGCAGGCGACTGAAACTTCTGATCGAATTTTCCAACGTGCTGTTTGATGGACGTGCCTGATGGAACAAATCTCCAGCGATTATCATGAAATCTGGCTTTAGCTCAATGGTCTTGTCCACCAACTCCTGAAAAGCCTTGTCAAAATCTTCCCGTCTTGCCTCTAGGCCATACTGCGAGTATCCCAAGTGCAAATCCGCGGCATGTACAAAGCTGAAAGCCTTCACATGTTCTCCCCCCACTCACACCGCCAAGCCTACGTGCACGGCAACATTACTGCCCACCAACACTCAATCATTCGAGCACTTCTAATTGTGACTTTGCTTCTTTTCTCTGTTTCGTTTCTAATGTTGACTCGCCCAGCGCACGCTGTCTGAACGAATTGCCACGTACGCTATGAATATTGAGAAATCGATTTTGCCATTGCCTAAGCCGGTTGCGCAAGACCTATAGCTCTGACGCTTGTTATTTGTTCTCACTTCGGTCTCACGGTGAAGCGCATGGAAGAAAAGGCAAATTATAGATACATCCTTCTCGTAAGCTTGATCGTCATATTCACGATGGTCGGAAGTCTTGTTTTCGTTTACGTACTGTTTTGGGCATGGAGCACATACGGTGTTCTTTTTACCGCCTTTCTAGCAATCGCGATTCTCGGCTTAATCGCCATAGTCTACCTTCGAGAATCCCGTAAAAAGAAGGATGCTCCCCCGCGAGCCAATAATCTTGGAACCGCGTAGCATTCTCAGAAGAAACAGTTCCGTAGTGGGAACTACCAGAATAGCACACCTAATGATTTAGAAAAGCGATTCTCCAACCTTGTAGCTCATCATAAGAAAAGAAAGCGTAAAACGGAAACGCATAAACGATCAGCGATCAGCATCTTATTGTTGAAGGCTCAACTAGATGAAATGTCAAAAATGCGGACAAGAGATCTTCTTGCCTTTCAGATGCCAATATTGTGGTGGCTACTTCTGTTCTGACCACCGCTTGCCTGAAAACCACGAATGTCCACGGATGGACGAAGCGCGCATGGCAAAAGAGGAGAAACAGCAAATTGTTGTTCAAACTCCCAAATCGTATGAACACACGTTCACTTACCCGACTCTTGAACCCCTGAAAGGTAGAGTCTACTTCAGCTACAAAGAAATCAAGCATCTAACAGTAGCAACGCTGTTAGTCATAGGAGTTGGGCTTTCACTCGTGGGCTTCACCTACGCTGACTACTTCACCCTAGCATCGTTCGTGGCAATGTTCACAATGTCTTTTGTTTCACATGAAATCGCTCACAAGATAGTAGCACAAAGAAATGGACTTTGGGCAGAGTTCAGACTCATCCCAATCAGTGCGCTGTTGACCCTAATGTCGATAGTCTCACCGATCTTCAAGATCATCGCACCCGGAGCCGTGATGGTTTCCGGGAATGCCGACAAACGAACAATAGGAAAAACATCAATCGCAGGTCCAGCAACAAACATATTCTTAGGAACGACATTCCTTGCGGCTACATTAGTCTTCACCGGATACAGTCCCCTTTTTGCGCCCGTAGCCTACTTCAACTCATGGATAGCACTCTTCAACCTCGTTCCGTTCGCCATACTTGACGGCCTCAAGATCTTCAATTGGGACAAGAGGATTTGGGCTTTGGCTTTCGCAACGAGCATAGCACTTGCAATACTATCTTACCTGCGTTTGCAATAGAACGAAAGAACAGCGAAGGCGCCCAGTTTGAAAGCCACTGAAATGACATGAACCATTATTCAACTAGGACGAAAAATGACGAAAACACTTGTCCGAAAGGTCAGAGAAGCTCTATCGTGACGTGAACTTCTTCTGGAACTCGAATCCGCATGATGCGCCGCATGACACGCTCTTCAGCATCAATGTCAATCAGCCTCTTGTGAATGCGCATCTCCCACCTGTCCCACGTTGCAGTTCCTTCTCCACACGGCGACTTCAACACCGGAACCTTCAACCGTTTAGTGGGTAAGGGAACCGGACCGTTGATCTTGACGCCGGTTTTCTGGGCGATGACCTTCAGCTCTTCACATACCTCTTCCAGCTTCGTGTAATCTGTACTCGTCAAGCGTATTCTTGCTTTCCTAACCATCGCCCATCATTCCTAAGGCTTCTGTCCTAACAGATTCATTGGGTATCTACCTTAGACGATTAGCCGCAAATAAAAACTTATCGAAACAAATACTAGCAACAAACACAACCTAAGCGGGGATAAAACTTGGAAAACGCAAAATTGAAAGCCAAGGCTATAATCCTCGACCTCGACGGCACCGTTGTAGACTCAAGAGAGGCCTACCTGGAAGCATCCAGAACGGCTTTCGCGGCAATGGGACAGAGGACAGTTGACATCAGAATAGTGATAGAAATCCCAAAAAGACTCGAACAAGACTTGCCAATAAGCGACTTGGTGACAGAGGTTGACGCCGAAAAGTTCCAACAGCTTTACCTTAAAGCTTACTATCAGGCCACCGCATCGAGAACAAAACCATTTCCCAACGTTGCAGACACCTTAAGGGAGCTTTCAGAAAAGGCCAAGTTGGCATTAACCACGAGACGCAGCGTTTCCAAGAAAGAAGTGATGAACGAACTGGAAAAGTTCGACTTAGCAAAGTATTTCCAAGAAGTAGTAACATCCCTGGACACACATGAGCCAAAACCTTCGCCAGAAGCGTTGATAAAATGCTCAAAGCGATTAAACGTGGAAATCGGCGACTGCTTGGTTGTTGGAGATTCCATCGTTGACGTGAAGGCTGGAAAAAACGCTGGAGCCAAAACAGTAGCGGTCTTGTCTGGAATTTTCTCCCGAGAAGAGTTGGAAAGGGAGAAACCGGATCTAATTCTTGAAAACATCAGAAAACTCCCAGAACTTCTCGAATGACCTCAAAAAACGAGTCTTAGAATATTTCTAGAAAGGTAATATAGCTTAAAACTATTGAAGAGAACTATAGAAGCAACCACGAATAAAGTTTAATAAAAGCGCGAAGGTTTAGAATAAAGATGGAGAAGGTTTCGAGACGGGAGTGCGTATGAACTTCATTGAAATACTGCTTTCAGAGAAGCTTAAAGACAAGAACCCGATGCTGGACGTTTTAGGCTCAGACCGCAAGGTGCTCCAAATCGCTTGCCAAGACTTGACGAACTATCTCAAAGTCCATTGGGACCTTGTTGGAAAAGAAGCAAACGAATGCGAGATCGTGGAAAGACTTGAAAAAGTCTTCAATGAAAACCCAGATGAACTTGCAGAGTTCCTTGGATTCTGGACCGGAATCTGGCTTGGAAAATGGAAAGAACGAGTGAAACTGCTGATCGGCCAAGAAAACGCCAAAAAATGGAACCGCGTGACAAAGATCCTGAACAACGCCGAACCTATATGGGGAAAACTCTCGAACCGCCAGGAGATGCAGGACGTCGTGGCGTCCACGCTCATCAAGAACGGAGAGATCTGCGGCACATCAATCCTTGCGGAAAACCTGCTGAAAATGGAGCTCGGCGAGGAAAAAAGAAAATACAAGAACGACAGAGAACAGGTTGTTAACGTCGTCAACGACACGTTGAGAAAAGCGAGAGAATTAGCCCAAAGCAAAGGTCCACTGATTTTCGTCAAGGTCGATAAGGGCTATTACAACACGACGTAAGTTCTGATAACACATTACGGGCGGGCGTGGAGAGGCTGAATCAAAGCTCGAGGTTTTCACTTCACTAAAAGAACCGCGTGGTTCGTGTAGTGGATGACATGATCACTCACACTGCCAAGCAGGAACCTTCTGACTCCACTGTGTCCTTTCACTCCCATAACTATAAGATCGTAGCCGTCCTTGTCTGCTATTTGACATATCGTTTTGCCGGGATCACCAGACTCAAGTCTTTGATCCACTTTGACTTTAGCGCTCTTGGCAAATCTGGAAAGTATGTCTGTTCCCATCTTCTTCGTCAACTCTGGCCTCAGTCTGAAAAGGCTTGACTCTTGCACATAGAGCAGCGTCATTGCAGCATTAGTCTTCTCAGCCAAAATGCCTCCATATTCAGCAGCATCCATTGATGCCTTCGAACCGTCCACAGGAGCCAGAATTCTTGATACCCGCCTCCCTTCAGCAGCTATCAGCACAGGCACTTGCGCGTAAATCGATACTTTTCCAGCTATGCTCCCCAAGTGAGGCTTCGTCTCTTCTTCTCCGGCGCTGCGTGCCATGACTATCAAATCACAATTTTCCTCTCGGGCCTCTCTCACAATGGCTTCGGCCGGATCAGAGTGTTCAATAAGCTTGCGGTCCGCAGATATGCCTTCCTCTTTAAAGAACATAACCGCATCGCTGATGACATCCTCCCCTGCTTGGCGATACAGACCGGTAACCTCCATGACCACCCGGCTGACGCCTGGTTGAGGCACATGCACCCAGGGTTCACCTTGGTAGGTGCGCGGCGAACCCTGAGTCACGTATTCAGGCGTTTCCGGCGAGAATCTTGCCAGTTGGGGATGCATGAACTCATGGGTAACAACATGAAGAGCCGTTACCTTGGAGTCAAAATTCTTGGCTAAGAAAACTGCAAGTTCCTGAGCATTGCGTGATAGAGTTGAGCCATCAACGGGAACAAGAATATGACTTAAAATCTGCTTCTCCTTCATGATTTCACCCATCAATCGTGTTACAGCTATGAGCATATTAAGCCTTTCCGGAGACCACTCAAGAGCGACAGACCCTTCCAAGTCATGCAAGCCATTGATGCATAATGTATGATTCTTGCAAGCGCCTAATCCACCCTGAAGGCTTGTATGAGGGTGGGATGGCAGCCACTTGAAAACTCAGATAGACCACCTTCATGCTTGTGGATGGGACCGTTTTACGGAAAAAAACGACGTTCCAGTAGCACCCGCTCTCCAACGAGCACCAGCCAAAAAACAAGGTAGGGCCACCAATCTTAACAGCTTCTTCTACGTGGCAAAATTAAACATTGACCAAGGGCCCGTGCAAAAGCCCGCACTTTCGCCCCGTTTCAACTCATAGTTGAAGAACCCTCAACATACGAGTAACATAGCCGACTGAAAAAATACGGGGGGGCTACGACTGATAAAGCCTATCCTACCCTTTATCAGGAACATACAGCACGGGCCCGCAAGACATCGCAGGCCAACCTCATAAACATCATGCTTCTAATGTTGTTATCAGAAAGAGCGCACGACAAAAAAGGCTGCTATGAGGGTCATCACCAATCGTCATGACAGGACGGGCAGCAGTTCTATCTTGTTCTTTCCCTATGAAGCGTCTTGGTCCGCCACGAGTACGTCCTGGTGATTGCTGTTTCTCCATATCCGCAGGCCGCGCATCGCTTCTTGGCCAAGTTATACGCCCTTCTTCCGCATCGCCTGCAGCGGATATGAACAGGTTTTCCAGCACGCTTGCCAAATGAGGGTGTTCCCTTTCCCAACGCTGTCACCTTGGCGGCGGCGAGATCAGAACCACGTTGTCTCCTCTGACGATTATTAACCCAAGCTTCCTAACGCTCTCTGAAGTAGTAGTGTCTTCTGTTTCTTCCAGAACCAGATTCAGATGCTGATCGAACCCCTTGAGCCTTCCACGCAGACTTTTCCCACCCTTCAGCCGTACAAGAACAATTTTCCCGAGGTTTTGCTCAAGAATTTCGGTTGTCATTTCGCTCATTTTTTCACCCTCAAACCCGTATTGCCATGCCTTTTATACTTGAACCTTATACATTTAAACCTTATCTAAGAGAGAAGCAGAATGCCTGAAAGACGCAGACGGTATTTCTTAAAAGCAAAAGAATCAAAAGGCCTCCTAGACAAGGCTTCAGAAAGATTGAAACTTGATTTAAAGCAGATTTTCAAAGACAAAGTCAACGTCGAAGCAGTTGAAACAGAATTTGCTCAAATCTTGCTCATAAACGGAAAGCCAACCTTCGTGAAGACAGGCGAAAACATCTACCCCGCACTCGTCTCCAAGGAGCTCTTCGACAAAACCCCAAAAGTCGTCGTTGACATGGGAGCCGTCCCACACGTGTGCAAAGGCGCAAACATCATGGCCCCAGGCATCCGGCGCTTTGAAGGCCAATTCCAAAAGAATGACCTAGTCTTTGTCATAGACGAAAAGCATGGCAAACCGTTAGCGATAGGCGAAATCACATATGACTCAGAAGAAGCAAAAAGTATCAAGCAGGGCGTCGTTGTCAAGAACATAAATTACGTCGGGGACAAGACATGGAACCTCCTGAGGGAACTTGCGGCAGCGCATTGATCGTATGCCCAAACTGAATCGTGAATTCATAAAACACTTTAATAGTCCCATCAATATTAGGAATTCAGATGCTGAATTAAGAAAAACTTAAACTCTCGAAAGTAAATAAAGATGTAAAGGGAGGAGGACCTTGCCAGGATTGGGTGGTATACTCCGCAAGTCCAAGAAGGATGAAAAGGAGGTTGACGTTAAGACCGTTACTGGCAAGACCTACTTGAAAGCAATGCCTCTCCGTGACCTGTCGGACCTAGAGTCGGTCAAGACAGAAGTGAAATCTGGTAACATCTTGATTCTGAGAATAACCCCTCTTGCGAGCAAGAGTATAGATGATGTTAAGCGTGCGGTGAACGAGCTGTCCGAGTTTGCAGAATCCTTAGGCGGAGACATTGCGAGACTGGGCGAAGAACGAGTAGTCATCTGTCCTCCAAAAGTAAAGATCTGGCGGGAAAAAGCCTCAGTTTCAAATGAACCTATACCTACAGCAGCCTAAAAGTCTCCAAGACCGACGGCACAAGAGTTTGAACCTCACATCTTCTCTCAATGAAGTTGGCCATGCTCAGACACTTCGCTCTTTCACCATGGACGACAACAACCCTTTCAGGCTTCGGCTGCAAATGGGTCACGTAATTGAATATTTGCCGCCTGTCGGAGTGCCCGGAGAAACCTTCAATTGATTCGCAGCGCAACCTCACCTTTACAACATCCATCTTACCCTCAGGAGTCATCACTGCAACCTCGTTCAAGCCCTTCTGCACCCTTCTTCCCATCGTGCCTTCGATCTGATAACTCACGAAGATTATCGAGTTGTTCTCGTTGTCCGCCAAGCTCTTGAAATATTCTATCACCGGGCCGCCTTCAAGCATCCCAGACGTGGCCATGATAATGCATGGTTCTCCCTCAACTATCTCTTGCCTCACGCTTGGATGTTCCACAATAGTGAAGTAGTCTGACTGGAAAGGATTAACTCCATCGTGGAGAATGCTGTTCCGGACTTCCCGGCCTAGGTATTCAGGATATGCCGTGTGAATCGCGGTGGCTTCAGAAATCATGCCTTCAATAAACACAGGAGCCTCCTTCATCAATCCACGCCGCATGTAACCGTCAAGAACAAGCATGATCTCTTGCGCCCTGCCGACCGCAGGGACCGGAATCAAAACTTTGCCCTTGCGCTCCAACGTTCCGTTCACCAGCGACGTCAGCCGCTCTTCGGCCTCAACCCTTGAAGGCATAATGTCATCCGCCCCACCATACGTGCTTTCAGTTATCACCGTTTCAACCCTCGGAAACTCCGTTGTCGCCGCCTCCAGAAGCATGGTTCTTGAATACTTGTAGTCTCCAGTGTAAACCACGTTGTGCAAACCTTCACCTATGTGCAAGTGCACCATGGACGAACCCAAGATGTGCCCAGCGTTGTGCAGTGTTAACCTAACGTCCGGGGCTATGTCCGTGACAACCCCATATCGCAAAGGAAGCGTGTGCAAGACACACTCACGTACGTCTTTCTGATCATAATACGGCGTTACGCCCTGTTTGCTCGCCACATCTAAATAGTCTAATTGGAGCAGAGTCATCATGTTTGACGTTGGCGCTGAACAGTAAACAGGACCATCATAGCCGTACTTGTAAAGAAAAGGCACCAAACCACAATGGTCAAGATGTGCGTGGCTTATCACAACCGCATCTAGGGATTCAAGTTCAAAAGCAGGATTGTCGAGCCTTGGAAAAGCCTCAAAGGGTCTTGTGGAACCTGGGTTAACCCCGCAATCCAAGAGTATGCTGCTTTCTCGGGTTTGAAGGAGAAGAGCAGATCTTCCAACCTCCTGCACACCGCCAAGTGCAGTGATTCTGACGTCACCAACATCGTAGGCTTTAGGTCTGAAAATCCTCTCGCCAATCGTGCGAAGGATCCGTTCCCTCTCCTTGCTTTCGGAGTGAAGATAGTGACGCATGTGAGTTATTATCTTCGACTTCAGCGGAGGACTTCTCAAAACGTGTGGACGCCACTTCGTCCGCCTGATTATCTCTTGCAGAACTGCGCCGTTCTTTCCAATCACAAGCCCGGGCTTCTTCGCCTCAATGATTATTTCGCCCAGGCTGGGGTCGAAATTGATGTCTGTGACCTCTGCTTCAGGTGGAATTATGTCTCTGGCAACCTTTTCAGCCTCAGCCTCTTGAACCCTCACCGAAGGGTCAGATCGAATGACTATCCGCTTCCTTATCACGTTCACAATGTTGGCGATAACGCTGCTCTGTTCAACAAGGACCTCGGGTCTTTTGGTATAGACTGCTAGAGTTGAACCTTCATACTCTATTCTGGTCACTTCAGCCTCTTTTGGAACGTGTTGCAGAATGTACTGGCTAATCTCTATCTTTTCCCTGTCAGAGTTTTGCGGCACGATTTTGCCATCCTCAATCCATTAAGAGCTGCTTCTTCTCCTTGTCAGTCAGATCTCGATAGCCTTTCTCATCTATCACCGAAACGTTGAAACTGTCTCCGCTCGCGGAATCACGTTTCATAGCAGCATTTACAGCCTTGACAATCACTGGTAGCATGTCCTTCACCGACGCGCCTTCCCGGTACTTGTCCTCCAATATGCCATAAGCCACAGGAGAGCCTGAACCCGTCGAAACGTATCTCTCCTCTGTCAAACTGCCAAACGGGTCAATTGAGAATACGTGTGCTCCAGTATCGTCGACTCCTCCCACCAGAACCTGTGCTAGCAGCGGGATGTATCTGCTTGAGAATAACAGGTTTGAAAGAAGTCTTGCAGCGGAGTTGACAGGCAATGGTCTGCCCATGTTGATCTTGTAAAGGTGGGCGTTTGTCGTCAATATGTCAACGGCTCTCTGAGCGTCGGCGACGCTTCCGGCAATAGTCATGGCTAGATGATCATCTATCTGGTACACCTTCTTCCCGTGCTTGTGAGCCACGTAGAAACCCATGGTTACACGCGTGTCCGAAGCCAATATCACTCCGTCTTTACACACTACGCCAATCGTCGTCGTTCCTTTCAGTGTCAATCTATTTACTACATCATTGTTGTTTGCCATCTTGTTCTCTCCCAAAACCTAAACGCATCACGGAAATACTTCGCGAGGAAGTAGCAACATCTAATCTTGAATAAGGCATTAATTAACATTGCGCTTCGAGATTTCAGGTTGAAAAAGATGATGCTTGATGGAATACCGCTGAATTTAATAAGGCTTAGACACACAACGCTATGAAAATAGAAACGAGTACGAGCTTGAATAGTGATCTGAGTGCTTTTGAAACATCATAGGATGCAGCTTCCAAGGGAAGTGATCGTTGGACACGGAGCAATAGAGCGCGTCGCCGAAGTGTCCCGGCGGTTGGGTTTCCATCGGTCTGCGTTGATAATCGCTGGTTCAAAAACCTACGACATCGCGGCAAAACGGGTTAAGGAGCTTCTTGAAGAGAAAGAAGGAATGACCGTTGACACGTTTCTCATCGAAACCGCTATGATGAAAGACGTTCAAGCTGTTGAAACAGAAATAAAGTCTTTGAAGCCCCAAATCGTTTTTGGAGTCGGCGGGGGAACAAAAATAGACGTTGCAAAATGCAGCTCGGCCCGCCAAGCAATCCCGTTCATCAGCGTCCCAACGACGGCCTCCCACGATGGAATCGCGAGCCCAGTGTCTTCCATCAAAGACTTTGAAAAACCGTATTCGGTCATGGCTGAAGCACCCTTGGCTATCATTGCTGACACGAACATCATAATGCGGGCGCCTTGGCGCTTCGCTGTGAGTGGCTGTGAAGACGTGATCGCGAAATTCACGGCTGTAAGAGACTGGAAGCTCGCGCACGAAGAAAAGGGTGAATATTTTGGCGGATACGCCGCGAGCCTAGCTTTGATGAGCGCCAAACACGTCATTCAGAACGTACAGTTGATGAAGAGTGAAAACGAGGAGGGCCTAAGAATTCTCATCGAGGCACTGATAAGCTGCGGCGTTTCCATGAGCATCGCTGGGAGCAGTCGCCCATGCAGTGGGTCAGAGCATCTTTTCGGCCACGCTCTCGACGTAATCAGACCCAATCATTCCTTACACGGTGAAAGATGCGGTGTAGGAACGATAATGATGGCATACCTGCTCGGACAGGATTGGAAGCGGATAAGAGACGCATTGAGGAATCTGGGAGCACCCATCAACGCTCAAGAACTCGGAGTGGAAAAAAAGGAAGTGTTGAGAGCCTTAGAAATGGCCGCAACAATAAGACCTGAAAGATACACGATTCTGAACAAGCTGAACCTCTGCAAAGAAGGCTACGAGCACCTCGCCAAGGTAACTGAGGTTATCTAGAGAATCCCATTTCAAGATCAACAGAATTGTTACGTGCGTTGAATCGCCAACAAAGCTCATGCAATTCTAGGGCTTGGCTTGCGCTTCCCCTGCGGGCTTCCCTTCTTTCTCGATCTTGGCTTCTTTCTCTGGTTTAGCTTCAGGCTTCTTAGGTTCAGCCTTGAAGGTTTCGCTGAATTTGACAGCTGTTATTTCTTGGAAGAACCTTTGTATGTCCAAGGCTATCCCCCTCTTAGCTATCTGAATTCCCTCTAAATAGAAAGCTTCCTCGGGCATTTCAATATTGATAGCCTTCGGTTTCACAGTAAACTCAAACTTGCTTTCGTCAACACTTGGTACCCTCCGGTGGATAAGTGCGCCAATCTTTTGTTCCGTCGTCTCAAGCTTCTTTTCGACTGTGGCTTCGTAGACTAGCGTTTTTCCAGCCAGAGGAGGGTTGAAATCGAGCAGAACGCGTCCAGCGCCGATGGCTCGGACAGTCGCGGTCTTGCCCCCGTATTCAAGGCGCATCCCGAGGGTCGGGGTGATGTCTTTGGCAAGTAGCTGCCTCAATGGAACACGCCTGACCTTTTCAGGGTCTCTGTCTCCAAAAGCCTTGTCAGGCGTTATCTCAACAACAGAGGATTTGCCGACTTCCATTGTTGGCAAGCTTTCGTCTAGCGCTTTGATGACCCATCCTTCGCCTATGACCACTAGCTTAGATTCGTAGATGTCGCCCTCTTTGTACAGATGCTCTTTCTTTGCAGTCTCTTCAATGGTGGTGTCGAACACTTCGCCCGTTTCCTTCACCTTTGCAACGAAGTCTAGCAGGATGAAATCGCTTTTTTGCAGACTCATAATGTATCATCTTTCGGGGGTATTGGCAAAGTAAGTTTTTTGGCCTTAATAAAAGCTTTCTCTCACCTATTCTTTCTTCACACCAGCTGATCCCAGCAAATCAAATAAGTACGAGTCCTATGATTTCTCGGATGCAGTCATTCCACGAATCAAGGTGGAATCAGTGAACCAAGAAGTCGGGTCTGAACGGACGCAGGGCCGCCTATGCGGTCATTCTGCTACTGGAAATTGTGGGTTGTCCCGCTATGCTCTGCCCCAGGCTTGGGGAGCCGTGAATTTTCACAAGAGAGAAAAATGAAAAGTTGTGGTTTGAGTTCCAGAAGATTCTGTGATTTTTCAGCAGTCTTTTTTGCTTGAGTGGCGTTGGTGGCTTCCGTTCAGGAGAAGAATGGGGAGGGGAGAAAGGGAGAAAGGAGAATATCCTCCAGAATTGTCTTTTCACCATTCTTCTCGATGCCCTCATTGAGTGCATCATCTTTTAAACCTTTCTGTTGATTTCTTTTGCTCTGCAACTCTTCCGTATGCAGTTGGTAAGGCTAGGTGAACGTGGTGGGAAACAAACGGGTAGCAACGACTCAGGAAGAATGATTTGACAACTTGGCGGCTTTTATGTATTCGTTGAATAGCAGATCGTTTCTTTCTGAGAAGTAGTCTATGTCGTGACCGGCTTTTTCGTGGAGGCGCTTCATTATTCTGATCTCGAGGAACTTTGCGCTTGCTCCGAAGATTAGTTCGATGGCCTCTGTGAATTCGTCGATTTTTTGGGGAATGTCCTGTTTGTTGATGTTGAAAGTCTTTTTCAGGTAGTGGTAGACGGCTTTTTTGACGGGGTCTCCTAGGGTTGCCAGTTCTTCATCGACTGTTTCTGTAAGAAATTCTTCGAAAGTGTGACGATTTTGCGGTGGTTCTTCTGGGAAGGGTGGCTCTTGGCTGATGTTGACTTGTACGTTGGGCTCACATGTTATGGGTAGGCAGACTCGGTATATTTCCCAGTTGGTTGTGAATACTCGTTTCATTGGTTTTGCCTCTTTCTGTATTTTTGTTGAACTGTTTTCTTGTTGTGCTTGCATACATATTGTATCGTGTGACTTAATATACTCTTTATTTCGGTTTTCGATATATATCGAAAACTGACACCTAGATGCCCATAAGAAGAGACGTCGTCAACGCTCCTTGTTGCAGTGAGCGAGTTACGTTGTGCACGTTAACCTTTTCTTTGGTCGGCCAGTTCTTGAAGGGTTTCGTTTATTGTTTTGGTGGTGGGTTTCTTTTTTCTGTACATGGTGGATTTTGTGGTTTCGCCGACGTACCAGGATCTTTCTCGGTCGTAGTGGACGACTAGTATGAACCCGACTGCGAGTATCGCGAAGCCTGCGAGTGTTAATGTGAATCCTATCATGGCAGAGTAGCTGTGGGGTTGTTGGATGATGAATGGGAGCAGTGCGGGTTCTCCGACGGTGATGACTGTTACGACTAGGCCGCCTATGAGGAGGTTTATGCCCATGATCATCATGAGAGAGGCTAGGATTTCGTTGTGTGCGTTCTGGTCTGCTTTTCTGTAAAGCCAATCTTCGAAGGACAAGTGTTACCACGCTGTGGTCATGAGCTTGCTTAGAACCTTGTCGGACAGTCAAGGTAAAGCTTGTGACTTTAGGATCAAGATTTGAAGTACAACCACTTCTATCAGCTTCGCATGCGGCTTCATTCTCCGTGTTCTGCAGTGCGGGCCTGTGCTTTGTGAGAACGTTGTCAGGTAGGTGAGCCCACAGCGTTCGTAGGCCCCCGTCTTTTTTCGGGTTCGTTGCGGTGTAGTGCGGGCCCGTGCTCATTGTTACTGATAAAGGGTAGGATAGGCTTTATCAGTCCTAGCCCCCCCGTATTTTTTTAGCACGCCATGTTAGCGGTATGTTGAGGGTCGTTGTACTAGAAGTTGAAGAGTGGTGAAAGTGCGGTCCCTTGTGCGGGCCCGTGCCTTATGTTACTGAAAAAGGGCGGGCTGGGCTTTGGGGTTGTAGTCCTCACTCTAGGTTTCAATGGGCGTGAATGTTTGGATCCAAATGGGCTGGGGCCAGAATCTTGAAGATGTTTGTTGGTTCAACTTTGAGACTCGACTGTGTTTCAATCTCCAAAGAGAGTTTTGTAGTGAGTTCTATTTACTTCTGTGTTCAACTACGTTCTCGATGAATTGGATGGAAGCATGATCGATTTGGCGAACAGGTTTGTTCGAGAACGTTTCGTGGGAAAGTCTGGGATATCGGGCGTGCTTAAAAGGCTTTAATCCGTACCAGATCAGTATGAGCTGGTGCTTGGAAAGGGGAATGTCATGAAGAGATTGTACGTTTGCGGGAGTTTCAGGTTCGCACGTGAAATGGATGAACTGGAACGTATACTTAAGGAGGAGAAAATTGAGTATCAGATATCAAGGAAGGTGGACGTTCGCGGGATTTTGGGATGTTTGAAGAAGATTGATGATGCAGATGTTGTTTACGTTGTTGATCCGAAGGGCTATGTTGGCAAGAGCGTGTCTGTTGACATAGGGTACGCCTATGCAAAGAATAAGTCGATATATGTCATGCATCGTGTGGATGACCCGCCGGTGACGGATTTGATTAGTGACGTGTTGTCTCCGAAAGCGTTAGTTGACCTTCTAAAGAAAGGTTCCTCGCAAGATTTGAGCTGAGGAACCCGTCAATGACTGTTTTCGAATTTTTCCCATCTCTCGCACCAAAATGAAAAATCGTCTATAGCCATGACTTTTTGTCTGTGCCCGAGTACTGACACGTGCCACTGCTAAGTAGGATGATAGCTCCTGAGCAGTGTCAGAACTCTGGTTGAATAGTCGTATATGCGATCTTGTTTTTTGCGCCAGTTTTCTGATAAAGGAAAGTGGCGTGACGGCCCTGATATGTGGCCGAAGTCCCATAGACCTTCTTTGTTTCTTTGTGTCCACAGCCAGTCAGTGTTTGTCTTGGCGAACTTGAGTGAACTTGGGAAGCTTGAAAGCAGCTCGAGGGATGTGAACCAATGGTCTAACGCGGTTGCAGAGAAGTGAATGGGCGAATCTTTCAGCGAGATTCCAAGATAGCCAATCACTTTCTTTTCTTGCCATATCCAAGTTGCGAGTGTTTTCTCAACGTTGCTTGGCAGCTTTGAAGCTCTTGATCCAAGGAGTGCTAGTGCATACGTATTGTTAAGCACTAGATAGCTGTCTCTGACCGATGCGCCAGTGAGTTCTGTATGTGCTTGAACTTCGGCTTCCGCGTCATATCGTCCCGACGCAAATGTGCGGGTTACAATGTCAACCCATACTTGCCACGTGGGATCGAGTACAGAGAGATTTGGTTGAAGCTTGGCTAAGGTCGCGGCAACGAAAAGTTGCTTACCGGCAAGCCATCGATCGTTTCTTTCCGGAGGGTCAGGAAACTCAATCGATCCGTCAAGCAAGAGTGACAGGTAACCAACTGTCTTTTGAAAGATTGGACGCGTTACATCCAAACCTAAGGCTAGACCTCTGTCTACCGCGATTTCTGTTGTCTTGATCTCTCTCTTTGTTCTGGAGTCTGAAGAATGGAATCTTCCCCAACCTCCATCCTTCTCTTGTTGGCGCTCAAGTTCAGACACCCAGCGGTTCTTCAACATCTCCTTCTTAGCCCGAACGATAGTTTTTTCATTGGGCGGCACTTTCAGAACATCTCGTAGGAGGCGGAAGCGCACAACGGGGTCTGGATCTTCTTCAAGAATTCGATTGGCCAATTTTTCGATAGTTTCCAGCATTATCATCGGTCTCTCTTTTCTGTGCACTCTTAGTGGCAGGTGGTTTAAAGGGGCTATTGTAAAGCTCGCACTAGTAGCGCGCGCATTACAACAAACAACGGCTTTTCATTGGAAGAAGTAACAATTTGAGTTTTTCCTGAATTTCCAAAATCAACGTAAACGCAACATCATTCTTGAGCTTTTTTTCAAATCCTGTTACTCAGACCTGTTCTCAAAGAAATGAGCTTCTTTCTGCGAAATAGGATGGACTATTTCCTGATTTTGCGCGCCAAAATGGTTCTGTCACTTTCTGCTGATCAGCAGGATGAATTCTCTTTCAATCTTTCCGTTCTCCTCGCACATTTTCAGACGTTTCCAAAGATTGGGACTGATTTCCTTGAGTTTCTGTATTTCATTGCGAGATTTCACGTAACGCTCCAGTCTGAACTCCGCGCTGAACTTTATGAACATGGCTTTATGAACACTTAGACCAACATGCTTCAGCTTTTCAGAAAGTTCTTTGTTTCCTTCTATTTGAATGTCACAGCTTTGTCCCAGAGCGGGTCGAATTCCCCTTCTCAGTTTCCAATGTTCGTCGTCAGGCGAGTAGTCAGCATACAGAAACATTCCTCCAGTTTCGAGCGCTCGGAATGCTTCTGAAAAAATGTTCTCTTTTGCCACGTAGTCCGAGGCCATGAAGAAACAAGTAACAACGTCGAAAGTCTTGTTGCGGAAGGGAAGACTCAATGAGTCTCCAAGAACAAGTGTTTGGATGCGTTTTTTTGCGCGCTTCAACATGAGAGAAGAAAAGTCCAGACCAACGACATCAGTATTCCTTGGATAGAAACTGGCAACGATTCCTGGGCCGCACCCAAGTTCGAGGACAAGTCTGCCCTCGATGAGTTCTGCAGTTTCTCTGGCCAACTTGATAATGCCTTCTTGCCGTATACCGTAATCTTTTTCAAAGGAGGCGCTTCTGCTTTCCCAGAAATCTCGCAGCAACTCGATTGAACCCTTATACGTAGGATTCATGGTCAGTCAAGTCTTACGTCAGGCTGAAGGTCGTGCACAGAACAATGTAACCGGCAAGTTATATATGAACCTTGAATTTGCAGATATCGTCACGCATGCTCTCCAGACATCGCGCGCGCTAATTGGCGTCTGCCATTGACGCAGTTTGTTACTACTGCAGTCAACCAGAATTTATAAGCAAGGTTCTTCATCATAGCTTCTTCCTGTTCATCTGGACTGAGTGAGCCCTAGTGTTAAAGTGACTTCGCGCGTGATGCGGTGGGGTGTAATGGAGCTAGTTGTAGGCGTGGACTTGGGAACAAGCGGTATGAGAGTGCAGGCACTTGATGCTGAAAGGAAGGAGATTGTTTCCACAGCGATATCATTGCATAATCCGTTGCCCGGCGGAAATGTGATTGATCATCTTCACTTTGCAATGGCAGCCGGCAGTGATGTAGCCAAAAAGATGATGGTAAATGCTGTGAATGCTTTGTTGAAGTCGCTGGAAGTTGGACTTAAGAACGTTGTACGTTTGGCGGTTTGCGGGAATCCCACTCAGCTGTCAATTTTTCAGGGGATGGAAAGCCGTGACCTAGCCTTCGGTGGAGATCGCAAGTTAGGAAGACTTGGCGTTAAGAGGCTGGACAGAAGAGCCTCGGTAGTGGATGCAGGCTCGTTAGGTTTGGAGGTAAATCCCGAAGCTGATGTTTGTATCCCACCGGCGGTTAGACAGCAAATCGGGGCGGATGCTTTGGCTATGCTCATTAAATCAGGGATACTCGAAAGAAATGAGTGCAGCATGGTTACGGATTATGGCACAAACGCCGAAATCGGACTGAAAGTTGGAGATACGATACATACGGGTTCCTGCGCTGCTGGTCCGGCGATAGAAGGTGGAGAAATCGAAAAGGGCATGCTTGCTTCTCCCGGAGCTATATCTGACATGAGTTTTGTCGATAAGGATACTTGGAAAGTCAAGGTCCTCGACAAGGAAATGCTCTCCCAAGACAGCTTCGTCGTACACCCAACCAGCGGTGACATGTTAAACGTGTGTCCCACCTATACAGAGCCAATAGGTATCACGGGGACAGGAACCATCGCAATGATAGCCGTCGGGTTAGAGAGCGGATTGATCAAGCGTCTACCTCCATACATAATGACGTCGGACGGACTCATACATTTGGCTAGAAAACTGGATATTCATTTCACCAGAAAGGACTACATTGACGCAACTCGTTGCTTTGCAGCTTTCAAAGCGGGACACCAGGCATTGGTTGACAAGAGCGGAGTGTCTTTTTATGATATCAAGAAAATGTACATGTGTGGCGCTACCGGAACGTATGTAGATGCTTTTAAGGCTCAAAGCGTTGGTCTGGTCCTTCCAACCGTTGATGAGATATATCAGGTGGGCAACACGTCGCTAGCGATGGCTGACAGCATAGCTATTGATCCTGAATGGCTGGATAGAATGCAAGAAATGGCTGACACGATGAAACCAACCTATCATGAATTCGTACAAGATGATATCTTCAAGAAATCATACATTGTGGAAATGGATTACTGGGAACGAGGACTTAAAGAAGACAAGCGTGAAATGATCGAGACGAAGTTCAAGTTGCCGCATTATCCGGACAAAAGAGTCAAGTCCAAGGTTCACAGGATCGTGATCAGAGACATTCCGATGTTTGGCGAGAAGGGGCTCCACATAATCCCGCATGTTGGCTTCCTTTTAACAAGAATCTTTCCCGGCTGCAACGGATGCAAAATATGCGAAAAGGCTTGCATGGCAAGAGCATTGAAAGTCACCGAAGAAAACGTTGGATACAGGATATTCGTAGCCAGTGAGAGATGCGCGGGGCACGCCTGTCTCAAATGCCAGACGGAATGCCCCGCAAAGGTGTTCAGATTTGACAGCTTGGAAATCAAGGAAGATAAAAAAGCAGAGTGATCTTCTCTGGATTTGATGGGAATGGTACGAATTCGTGCTTGGGAGATGGTAGCCCTGGAGAAACGGGTGCCTAGGCGCCAATTTATACTTTTGTAGCCTCGGGGAATTAGCTCATCATCCCTCTTTTTTGTGGGTTTTGTGGTTGAATATTGGTCTTGTGTTGAGTGTTTGTGTGGTTTTTGGAGGGGGTTGCTTTTGAATATTGATTCTGTGTTCATAAGTGTTTAGTCTGTAGAAAGACGTTCAAGGACAACGTTACTGACGCGCGTGTAGTGGCTAGTGTGAAGCGTGATTTGCATGGTTGATTCTGTTGTTCAGTCACATGCCGAGATAGTTGTGGGTTCCGATGAGAAGTCGAAGATTCGTGTCTTGCACGTTGACGATGAGCCTGCTTTATTGAGGGTCACAAAGCAATGCTTGGAATTGGAGGACATGTTTCAGGTTGATTCTGTAATCTCTGTTGAAGAAGCGTTGTCGAAGCTTGAGAAGGAGCGGTATGATGCGGTCGTTTCGGATTATCAGATGCCTGGAAAAGACGGTCTGGAATTTCTGAAGGAGCTGAGAGAGAGCGGAAACAGTGTTCCCTTCATCATGTTTACGGGAAAGGGAAGAGAGGAAGTCGCGATAAGAGCCCTTAACCTGGGAGCCAACCAGTACCTCAACAAAACAGGAGAAACTGAGACCGTTTACGCGGAACTGGCCCATACCATAACAGAACTGGCTAAAACCAAGAAAGCAGAAGAGCTGCTTAGGCTGTCTGAAGAAAGGTACAGGAATCTTTTCGAAAACGCAAAGGACGTTATCATCCTATTTGATCTAAAAGGAAACGTGACTTCCGCCAACAAGGGGGTGGAAGAATATGGCTTCGACAAGAATGGGATGCTTGGAAAGAATATGCTCAAGTTCGTCTCCAAGAGATATTGGCCGAAACTGCTCAAAGACGTTGCCCAAATAGCTTTGGGAAAAACAGCAGAAGGCAGAATTGAAATACACA
>Ga0315279_10000281_pt1 | contig 108676 bp, 102 predicted proteins | sample YL17G06_20_MG_FD_203694 | JGI IMG/M metagenome (GOLD analysis project Ga0315279, IMG submission 203694) | Sediment microbial communities from Yellowstone Lake, YNP, Wyoming, USA - YL17G06_20 | ecosystem: Environmental > Aquatic > Freshwater > Lake > Sediment | place: USA: Wyoming | collected... | reverse complement strand
AGACCAGATGGCGCTGGCCGGGCTGACCTCTGCCCCTGCATCAAGAGAGACCAGGCTCCCTCACTTCCAAGGGCCATGCCAACCACGGCCCCCTTCGGCCGTTCAAGGGGATGGGGAAGTTCTGCGGGAGAGACCCTAGGCTTTGCCTAGGGGAAGATTTGTCATTTTCTGGTGTTCCCAGTTGCCTCCTCGCAGGCAATACTACAAGCGGCGCCATGCGCCCGGAAGGAGACGAACCCACATGAGCACGAACGACCCCGTATTCCAGCCCATCAAGATCGGCGCCCTCACGGCGCAGAACAGATTCGTGATCAACGCGATGGAATGCTGCGACTCTGACGAAGAAGGCAATCCCACCGAGAGGACATATCGCCGCTATCGCAACCTCTTCGAAGGAGGAGCGGGCCTGATCGACCTCGAAGCGATCACCGTGCAGTACGAATCGCGCGGAAGGGAGTTCCAGCTTTCCGTAATGCCCCGCAACCAGAAGGCGTTGACGAAGTTCGTGGAGGAGCTTCGGAAGGTCAACCCCAAGCCGCTGTTCGTCTGGCAGCTTACCCACTCCGGGGAGCTGAGCCACCCAGGATTCTCCCGGAGGGTCTGCGTGAAACCCCTCCCCGGCTTCGGGGGGGACGTCGTCGACGAGACGTACATCGAGAAGGCCATCGATGAGTTCGTAGCCGCGGCGAAGATCGCCCATGACTGCGGCGCCGACGGCATCGACTTCAAGAACTGCCACGGATACCTGGACTCGCAGATCCTGCGGCCGTACAACGACCGCAAGTGGAAATACGGCGGCCCGTGGGAGAACCGGACCCGGTTTACGTACACCATCTACGAGCGCATCCAGAAGGAGATCAATGACCCGAAGTTCATCATGGGCTCGAAGGTCTCGATCTGGGAAGGGTTCCCCGGCGGCCAGGGAACTGCGGGACCGGACTCCCCGATCATGGACCTCCGCGAATCCCTGGACCTCGTGAAGGGAATGGAGGCGCGCGGGGCGAAGTTCATCATCGTCTCAGCAGGGAGCCCCTCTATCACCCTGGCCAAGTCGCAGCCGGACAAGCGGGTTCCTGATGATTGCTACCTGCACTTCACCCTCCAGAAGGCGGTGCGCGACGTCCTGAAGCCCGAGACGGTGGTGATCGGCTCAGCCTACTCAGTGCTGAACAATGGGAAAAACGAGCTTCAGGCCCGGAAGAAGGAAGAGAACACCCTCTGGTACTGGGCGAACAAGAATATCCGCGACCGGGTGACCGACATGGTGGCCATCGGCCGCCAGTCCCTGGCGGACGGCCAGCTCCCGCGGAAGTTCGCGGAGGGCCGGGAGAAGGACATCAGGTGGTGCAACGCGTGCGACGACTGCATCGAGCTCCTGATCAGGCAGAAGCCCGTCGGCTGCGTCACTCACGAAAAGGAGTACAACAAGGCGCTCAGGACAATCCGCCAGGCCGAAGGGGAGCTGGCGGCCAAACGGACGTAGGCGGACGCAGGTTGGCCGCCCGGAGGGAGTGCAGATGCCTCATGCGCACAATGTGTTTTTCACGTTGAACGATGGCTCACCCGCCCAGTGCGAGACGCTGGTGCGGGAGTGCTATGAGGTTCTGAAAAGCCACGACGGTGTCGTGGCCTTGTCCGCGGGCACCAGGGCAGCGGGGTGCGAACGGGACGTGAACGACGTGCAGTTCCACGTGTCCCTGCACATGGTCTTCGCGGACCGGTCGGCACACGACGCCTACCAGATGGCGCCCCGCCACATGGAGTTCGTCGCACGCAACAAGGCGAACTGGAAGAAGGTCAGGGTATTCGATTCCTTGATCGGGAAATGACCGAGGGGGGCCGGGAGGCCGAAGGGCCGCCCCTCCGTTTTCAGTCCCACCACATTGCGCCGCACGCTATGGCGCGGACGCCCGCAGTGCCCCGATCCGCGCCTGGATCCTGCTTCCCCCAGCCGCGAGAACAAGAAACCCCAGGGCCGCGAGCACGGGGAAGATGCCCAAGGCGAGCTGGAACGACGCCCAGCGGGAAATGAGTGACACGATGAACGGCACAACGATACCGCCAACCGGCACGGCAAGCTTCACGATACCGAGCGCCGTGCCCGACATGTCGCGGTACATGGTCCCGGTCAGGGTGATGATCAGCGGCAGCAATGAGGAGACGCCCGCGCCGGTGAGGATGAGCGCCGCGGCTGTCAGCGCTGTCGGCAGCACGACGAAGAACAGAACGGACGAGCAGATCGCGGCGGCCGCGAACAGCCAGCGGACCATCAACAGCAGCTCCACCCGGCCCGTGAGAAGTCCGAGAAGCACCCTGCCTGCCGCGATTCCGCCCAGGAACAGAACAAGGCCAATGTTCGAAGGCACGAGATCGTAGCCTCGCAGTGACCTGAGGAATCCCGGCAGAAGCCCTGTCAGGCCCAGTTCGATGCCGACGCCGAATGTAGCGAGCAGGAGCAAGACGGCGAGCACTCCCTGGGTCCTGAGGAACCCCATGCGCTGCGACAAGGGCTGGGATTCGCCGGTTCCCCTGCCGGCGCGAGAAAAGAGGAACAGCACCGCAAGGGCGAGCACGACGGCCGCCGACTGCACCATTGACCGGCGCCAGTCCATCCGGAGAAAGATCAGGTACAGCGTGATGCCCAGCGCGCCGAAGGTGACGAAGAAGTGGTTCACGCTGATGTGCAGTCCCTGGCGCTTTTCGTGAATGCCGAGGAGCATTGCATCAGCAACGCCTTCGTAGGCGCCGATTCCTGCTCCGATGAAGAGCATGATCAGGAGGTTCAACGCATATGCGGGCCAGAGGTAGTAGAGGAAGAACGACACGGCAAGGAGAAAGCTCCCCGCGGACATGAGGCGCGCCTTGTCGGAGCTGTCCGCAAGCGCCCCCGAAGTGAGCACTGAGACGATGAATCCCACGTTCTGCACGGAAATCAGCAGCCCGGTCTGGTAGGGTGTGTGACCGATGCTCCCCGAGGCGGCCCCGATGACGGCGGTCCCCACCCCGAGGAAGAACATCGAGACGTACGAAGATCCCGTCAACACGCCGCGGTGCCTGATCATGCGAAGCTCCTTCCTGGCTGCTGAAAAATAGGCGCCCGCGCGAGGGCGCGGGCGTCGTGGATTGCAGGCGGTCCCTGTGCCCTATTTCACCATGGGGAGGTCGATTCTCTTCCCGCCCTTCATTGCGGATTCGTGCGCGCAGATGCCGGCCATGGTCCAATTGGCAGCCGTCCGCGCATCCACCGCGGACTCGCGCTCCTCCACGATGGCCCGAATGAACTCGTGAGCGAGGTGGGGATGCGATCCGCCGTGGCCTGCGCCCTGGATGAAGGACGTGTGCTCGTGCTGCTCGTCGTAGACCCCGTGGATGGTGTACGGGGCGATCTCCTTCGGGAGGCGATGCCCGAAGTCAGGCACCTCGACGCGCTTCGCATCCTCGTACCCCGAGTAGAGGACCGGTTTCTCCCCCGCGAGCTGCTCCCATTCAAAGGAAAGCTTCGTACCGTACACATCAAAGCTTTCGCGGTACTGCCGGATGGTGTCGAAGAGGGACCGGGTGACCTCGCAGGACAGATCGGATCCGCGGAGCTTCATGAGCGCCGTCTCGATTGCAAACGGCGACCCGTACTTCTTCGAGTACTCCTCACGGATGGTTCCCGAGCCGAAGCAGACCACGGATTCCACCTCGCCGCCCGCCAGGGAGAGAAGGGGGCTCACTGCGTGCGTGGCGTAGTGCATGGGGGGGAAGCCGTACCAGTAGTCGGGCCAGCCCGGCAGGCTCATGTTCTGCTGGTGAGAGCCGCGGAGGAACTGTATTTTTCCCAGCTCTCCTTTGTCCGCCATTTCCTTCACGAAGAGGAACTCGCGCGTGTACACGGCGGTCTCCATCATCATGTAGACCTTGCTCGATTTCCTGCGCGCCTCGGCGACCTTCAGGCACTCCTTGACCGTCGTGGCCATGGGGACGGTGCTGCAGGCGTGCTTTCCCGCCTCCAGCGCGGCAATCGCCATCGGTGCGTGCGAGGAAATGGGGGTCACGACATGGATGGCATCGATCTCCTTGACCTTCAGAAGGTCCTCGAAGCGGGTGAAACGCCGCTCCACCTTGAACATATCGCCGACCTTCTTGAGGTTGGCCTCGTCGCGCTGGCAGATGGCGTAGCACTCCGCATCGGGGTGCTTCTGGTAGAGGGGAACGAACTCGGCGCCGAACCCGAGTCCGACGACTCCTACTTTCACCTTTTTGCCCGTGGCCATGGGGACCTCCTCGCTGCGGATCTCTGGAATGGATGCGTTCCGGCAGTATCACCCGGCCGCATCCGGAATTCAAGTCAAATGCAGCCTCTCGGATTTTTACATGCTTTTTACACTCGTTTTCTCCCTCCCTGACAACTGGGATGCGGCGCGGGGAGATACTCAGGGCATGAGTATTCCGAGGAGGTGCATATGGATCATGCAATCCGTGTCCTGAACCCGGCCGTGTGGCGGCGCCGTGCGATCTGGTTCGCGGCGATGCTGGCCGCTGTCATCCTGCCGGGCATCTGCTTGGCAGACGGGCTCATCATCATCGAGGATCCCCCGCGCGTCCCCGTGGGGCACTTCAGGTTCGCGCCGTTGGAGGTCTCGTACCACCGCGTATCGGTGTCGGTGACGGATCTGGTCGCGGTGACGACAGTGGACCAGGAGTTCTACAACCCGAATCGCGAACGGCTGGAAGGGACGTACATCTTCCCGCTGCCGGAGGGCGCGCACATCGACCGCTTCTCCATGGACATCGGCGGCAAGATGATGGACGCGGAGCTCCTGCCGGCCGACAAGGCGCGCGCCTACTACGAGGACATCGTCCGGAGAATGAAGGACCCCGCCCTGCTGGAGTACGTCGGCAGGGGCGCCTTCAGGCTTCGCGTCTATCCCATCGAGCCGATGTCGGGCAAGAGGATCCGCATCACGTACAGCCAGCTCCTCAAGAGCGATGCCGGCATCGTCGAGTACACCTACCCCCTGAACACGGAGAAGTTCAGCTCGGCGGCCGTGAAAGACGTGTCGGTGAAGGTGACACTCGACGGCAGGGAAAAGCTGAAGAGCGTGTACTGTCCCAGCCATCCGTCGGAGATCCGGCGCGATGGGGACAGACGGGCAGTCGTGGGATGGGAGGGAAGGAACGTCTGGCCCGACACCGATTTCAAGGTGATCTTCAGTCGCACGCCGAACCCCCTCGGCATCGACCTGATGACGAGCCGGCAGCCGGGCGAGGACGGCTACTTCATGCTCCTGGCATCCCCGGGTGCCGCGCCCGCAGGGGCAATCCAGCCAAAGGACATCTGCTTCGTGCTGGACACCTCGGGATCCATGGCGGGACAGAAGCTCGAGCAGGCGAAAAAGGCGCTGCGATTCTGCCTGGCCAATCTCGGTTCCGATGACCGGTTCGAGATCATCCGGTTCTCCACGGAGACCGAGCCGCTGTTCGGAAGCCTTATGCCGGCGGACTCGCCGCACGTCGCGCAGGCGACCTCCTTTGTCGACGGCCTGAGGCCGATCGGCGGAACTGCCATCGAGGATGCGCTGGCCCGTGCCACGGCACTGCGGCCCGCGGGAGGCGCGGCCGGAGCCGCGCGCCCGTACATGGTGATCTTCCTCACTGACGGCCTGCCCACCATCGGAGAGACCGGCGAGGAGCCCCTGGTGGATTCCGTCCGGAACGCAGGCAGCTCGACGCGCATCTTCACCTTCGGGATCGGCACGGACGTGAACACCCACCTGCTTGATCGGATCGCCTCCGTTACCCGGGCGGTAAGCCAGTACGTGCTTCCGGAGGAGGACATCGAGGTGAAGGTCAGCTCGTTCTACTCGAAGATCAGGGATCCCGTGCTCACCAACCTCTCCCTGTCAATCACCAATCCCGCGATCAGGGTCACCCAGCTTCTTCCGGCCTCGCTTCCGGACCTGTTCAATGGAGACTTGCTCGTGGTGTTCGGCCGCTATTCGGGGGCAGGAGCAGCGGCGGTGAAGATCTCAGGAACGTTCAATGGGAAACCGCGGGAGTTCGCCGCTGACGCGAGCTTCCCGGCACAGACTTCGGGGGATTCGTTCGTCCCCCGACTATGGGCAACCCGGCGCGTGGGCTGGCTCCTGGACGAGATGAGGATGCACGGAGAGTCCTCGGAGCTGAAAGACGAGGTCATTCATCTCTCACGGGATTTCGGGATCGTCACGCCTTATACCGCGTTCCTCGTGCTTGAGGACGAGGCGCGCCGCAGCGTTCCGGTGAACCTGCGCTCGTACCAGGAGATGGAGAAGGACCGGGAGGCGATGGACAGCGCGAAGTCGCGGCTGGACTCAGTTCGCCGGGAGGCCGCTTCGGAGGCCAGCCGTGCCGGCGCGTCGGCGGTGGAGAACTCCATGGCGATGCAGGGGCTGATGTCGGTCACGAACGTGCCGCAGGCGGCCCCCGCGGCGGGACTGGCAAAGAAGGCGGCGCCTTCCGTGACCGGAGGCGAGGGCGGCTATCGTTCGGCCCAGGCGCAGAACTACGCGCAGCAGGTGCGGGTGGTCGGCGGCAGGGCATTCTACCAGAACGGCAATGTCTGGACCGATTCCTCCGCGCAGTCCCAGCGAGGTCTCGCGCAGAAGCAGATCCGGTTCGGCAGCGCCGAGTATTTCGATCTCCTGAAAAAGTCACCGGCCGCGGCCCGATGGCTCGCGCTGGGGAACAACGTGGACGTCGTCCTGGACGGCGTTCTCGTGAGCGTCAGGGAATAGTACAGGAGGCAGAGAGATGAGAAAGGCAGTCATGATCGTGGCCGCGGCGGGGATGCTCCTCGCCGCCGCCACGGTACCCCGTGGCATTCTGGCCGCCGCTGGTTTCTCCGCGGCCCGGCCGCGGATGGAGGTCGCCTTCGTCCTGGACTCCACGGGGTCCATGGGAGGGCTGATCGAGGGCGCCAAGCAGAAGATCTGGTCGATCGCCAACAGCATCATCGCGCAGAAGCCGACCCCCGAGGTACGGATCGGGCTCGTCACCTATCGGGACAGGGGGGACGAGTACGTAACGAAGAAGTTCGATCTCACGAGTGACATCGACGCCGTGTTCACGAACCTCCAGTCCTTCACCGCAGACGGCGGAGGGGACGACCCGGAGAGCGTGAACGAGGCCCTGCATGTCGCGGTGACCGGATTGGACTGGTCCGCGGACAGGAACGTTCTGAAGATCATCTTTCTCGTCGGAGACTACCCGCCCCACATGGACTACCGCGACGATGTGAAATACCCGGAGAGCTGCCGCGTGGCGGTGAAGAAGGAGCTCATCATCAACACGGTGCAGTGCGGGGACGTGCCCGAGACGACGACGGTCTGGCAGGAAATCGCACGACGGGCGGAAGGCTCGTACGTCGTGCTGGCGCAGTCGGGCAACATGACCGCCATGGCCACACCCTTGGACGAGGAGATCGCGAAGGTGAGCGCGGCGCTGGGCGGCACGCTCGTCCCGTACGGGGACCGGGAACGCCAGGCCGAGGCCCGGAGAAAGGTGGACAAGGCGGCTGCGGCCCCTGCATCCGTTGCCGCGGACCGGGCCGCGTACAACCTTGCCAGCGGCGGCAAGGCAATCCAGGGAACGGGAGACCTCGTGGCGGACTACGCCGAAGGGGCGATTGATCCGGCGAAGGTTTCCACCGAGCTCCTCCCTGCCGAGATGCAGAAGATGACTCCGGTCGAACGCACCCGTTATATAGCGAAACAGAAGGCAACTCGTGACGGCTTGAACCTGACCCTGGCGGAGCTGGCAAAGAAGCGCGCGGACTACATCAGCGCGGAGCAGAAACGGATTGCCGGTTCGGGTGCCGGGGACGCCTTCGACACGAAGGTGGCCGAGATCATTGCCGCGGAGGCGCAGCGCCCCCGCTGAGCGAGAACAGGCCGATGAACTCGCCCCGGCGGATCATGTCGAAGAACAGCGAGGTGCCGTTGGAGAGGGTAACCTGGACGATAGGGGTCGAAAGGATGCGGCCGACGGCGGAGACGGCGCTCAGCTTCTCCGCCGGGAGGGCCCCTGCGATGCAGCGGGACGCGCTGGCTCGCGAGACGAGCTGGGTGGCACGGACCTCTGCCCGGGCAAAAGAGATCTCGGTCTTCTCGAATTTCTTCCTCCCCCCGATGATCTTGGCCAGCCAGTTGTCACGCTCGAAATCCTCGAACCACACTGTCTCACCCACCACGTACAGCAGCCCCGGCAGGTCCAGCGGCTGGTCAGCCGACCGGCCCAGGAGAGTAGCGAACGTGAGGAATCCGATCTCACCGCCGCGCTTCGCCGCGGTCTGGCGCCAGAAATCTTCCGGGCTTTCCTCCCGGCCTCTCCCGAACCACTGCATGGGGACCCTCCTTCTCTTCTATTATCAGGACTGGCCAGTCGAGGCGCCAGGGGCCAACGGGGCGGCGCCATCTTCAGCGGCGTTCTCCGTGTCGGCGGGGATGGGCTCGGGTCTGCCGACGGGAAACCTGAGCATCGTGTAGCGCTCGGCGCTCGATGCCTCGTGCACCGCGTGCATGATCTCCAGTACGTGGAGCCCCAGCGCTCCGGATGCGCGGTGCGGGCGGCCTTCCCGCATGGCATCGACCATCTCGGAAAGCCCGAGGCCCCGCGAGTTCTCCGCGTACGTCGCGGGCACGGGCACGTCCCGCCACTCCGCGTCGCCGGCGCTGCGGATCCTGACCGGTCCGCCGAAGGTGTTCGGGTCGGGGACGCTGAGCGACCCCTCGCTTCCATAGATCTCGATGCGGGGAAGCTGGGCGTGCCAGACGTCGAACGACATCACAAATGTCGCAACCGCGCCGATGGCGAAATCGATGGTGCCCGCTGCATGCGTCGGCACCTCCACGTCGATGACCTGGCCGGCCTTCGGGCCGGAACCCACAACCCGCCGCGGGAAGGTCCTCTTCACCGAACCGCACACCCTCTGGGCGGGGCCCAGGAGCGCCACGAGCGCGGTGAAATAGTACGGCCCCATGTCGAAGACCGGGCCGCCGCCCTGCACGTAATAGAACGAAGGGTCCGGGTGCCACGACTCGTGACCGTGGCAGGTCATGAAAGCCGAGGCCGCGACCGGCATGCCGATGGCCCCCTCGTCGATGAGCCGGATGCAGGTCTGGATGCCGGCGCCGAGGAAGGTGTCGGGGGCGGCCCCGACGCGCACACCCTTTTTGCGCGCAAGGGTGAGGATGCGCTCACCGTCACGCAGGGAGACCGCGAGCGGCTTCTCCGTGTACACGTGCTTCCCCGCGGCGATGGCTTGGAGGGTCACCTCCGCGTGGGCCAGGGGCACGGTCAGGTTGAGCACGACTTCGATGCCGGGGTCCGCGAGCAGCTCTTCCACCGAGCACGCGCGGGGGATGCCGTGCTCGGCGGCCTTTGCCTGCGCGCGCTCGGGCACCAAGTCCGCCACCGCCGCCACCTCAACGTTCTCGTGCTTCTTCACGAGGTTGGAGAGATAGATCCCGCAGATCGTGCCGCAGCCGACGACCCCGACCTTCGTCTTAGCCATGTCCCCCGCCCTGGCCGTAGTATGCGTCCTTCCCGTGCTTCCTCAAGTAGTGCTTGTCCAGGAGGCTCTGCCGGACTCCGCGGATCCGCGGGTTGATCATCACGGCCATGGCGGCCATCTCGGCCGCAAACTCAAGCATCCACGCGTGGTAACCGGCCTCGGCCGCGCTCTTCCCCCATGTGAAAGGGCCGTGAGAGGCCACGAGCACGGCGGGCATCGCGCGGTAGTCGAGCTTCCTGAACGCATCGACGATCTGCACGGCTGTCTCCTCCTCGTAGTCCTTGTGGATCTGCTCGTCGGTGATCACCGCGGTGCAGGGGACTTCGCCGTGGAAGTAGTCGGCGTGTGTGGTTCCAAGGCAGGGCAGGGGCCGCTTCGCCTCGGCCCAGGCAGTGGCATGTCGGGAGTGCGTGTGCACCACGCCCCCGATTTCCGCGAACTCCCGGTAGAGCCGCACGTGCGTCTTCGTGTCGGAGGAGGGGTTCAGGTCTCCTTCCACCTTTTTCCCGTCCAGGTCGAGGATGACCATGGTGCCCGGCTCGAGGTCATCGTAGTCCACGCCGCTGGGTTTTATCCCAATGAGCCCGATTTCGCGGTCGATACCGGAGACGTTCCCGAACGTGGAGACGACCAGCCCCCGCGTCACAAGGTCCATGTTTGCCCGGTAGACTTCCTCGCGGAGGCGCTGCAAGCGCTTCCTGTCCGTAGAGATTGTCGATGCCTTTCTGCGTGCCTTCATGTACTGCCTCAGAGTGTTCTCAATAGCGGCTCGAGGCTCCTGCTGAGCTCGGTATACCGGCGGTACGAGTCGTTGTACAGCGACGCCTTCCCCCGGTCCGGTTTGTACACCTTGTCGAAGCCGCTGCCCATGCGTTTCTGGGCCTCGGGCACCGAGGGGTAGACTCCCCCCGCGGCTGCCGCCAGCATGCCGGCGCCCAGCGCGCAGGCCTGGTCCGAGGCCACGACGCGGATGGGCATCCCGAGGATGTCAGCCGTGACCTGCATCACGAAGGGGCTCTTTCGCGCGATCCCCCCCTGGGCGATCACGGCGTTGATTGGCACTCCCTCCTTGCGGAACTGCTCGACGATGGCGCGTGACCCGAAGGCGGTTGCCTCGACCAGGGCGCGGAAGATTCTCGGCGCATTCGTCCCCAACGTCAGCCCAACAATGGCACCCTTCAGGGTCTGGTCGGCAAAGGGCGTGCGCCGGCCGTTCAGCCAGTCCAGGGCGGCCACCGTGGACTCTCGAGGATCGACCTTCTCCGCTTCCGCGGCGAGTCTGTCCAATATGCCCTCCTCGATGTCCTGGCGCGCTTGGTCAAGGACCGCCGCTTTTGCTCCCTTTGCCCCCCCGCCGGCGTCATGCAGCGGCCACGCCAGCAGGTCTTTGAACCAGGCGTACACATCGCCGAACGCGGACTGGCCCGCCTCCAGGCCGACCATGCCGGGGATGACGGAGCCGTCGACCTGGCCGCAGATCCCAGCAACGCACTTGGAGCCGACCGCTTTCCTCGGGGCCACAAGCACGTCGCAGGTGGAGGTGCCCATGATCTTCACGAGGGTGCGGTCCGTGATGCCGCCTCCGACCGCGCCCATGTGCGCGTCGAATGCGCCCACAGCAACCGCGATCCCCGGCTGCAGGCCCAGACGCTTCGCCCATTCCTCGGTGAGACCGCCGGCGCTCTGGTCAGATGTGTGGGTGTCCTTGAAGAGGCGCGCGCGCAGTCCGCGCAGGAGCGGGTCGACCTTCACCAGGAACACCTCGGGAGGAAGCCCGTCCCAGTCGGTATGCCACATCGCCTTGTGCCCCGCGGCGCACCTGCTTCTCTTCATCGTGAGCGGATCGGTCGTGCCCGTGAGGAGCGCCGGCATCCAGTCGCAGTGCTCGACCCATGAGAATGCCGCTGCGCGCACTTTGCTGTCAGCGCGCAGGACGTGGAGGATCTTCGACCAGAACCATTCCGAGGAATAGACGCCGCCTTCGTACTTCGTAAAATCGGTTCCTCCCCATCCGCGGGCAGTAGTGTTGATCAGCTCCGCTTCCTTTACGCCCGTGTGGTCCTTCCAGAGGACGAACATGGCGTTGGGGTTTTCCTCGAACCCTTCAGTAAGGGCCAGTGGTGTTCCCGACCTGTCCACGGCGCAGGGTGTGGAGCCCGTGGTATCGATGCCGATGGCCGCCACCCTTTTGCCCGCCTTCGCGCCCAGCTTCTTCAACGCGCCCTTCACACACGACTCCATTGCCTCGACGTAGTCCCGTGGATGCTGGCGGAACATGTTCTTCGCCGGGTCGCAGTACTTGCCGGCGCCCCAGCGTTTGTAGTAGGCGACCTCGTTTCCCAGCTCCTTGCCGGACCGGGAATCGATCACCACCGCGCGCACGGAGTCCGTGCCGAAGTCGATCCCGATGATCAGCGTGTCTTTTGCCACTCGCTTCTCCTTGAAACCCCGCTCACGCCGCTGCGGTGCGGTCGTGATTGTAGACGTCCCAGCCAAGGTACCGCGCGAACGCCTCCTGGACCACCCCGGCCACCCGCGAGGGGCTGATCGCCACGTGGTGCTCGTACCCGCCCGCGCAGATGTAGCGCAGGAGGTCCTGGAGCCGGGGGATGCGGGCCACGCCGTACCCGCCGAAGGTGGCAATGGGGTCACGGGTGACCTCTCCCTCTCCGACGTACGCGCGGACCCTTCCGCCGGCATCGTCGGTGGAGACCCGGCAGTATGTAAAGTCCGTCGGACGGATCCTGCCCCCGATTGTTCCGTATGTCTTTTCCCTGCCGATCGTGCCGGCGAGGATCTCCCCGTACTGCATGACTCCCTTCTTCCCGAGCAGCTCCTGTGGAAAGTTGCTGCAATGGAAGAGAACGCACTTGTCAGGGTCATCGGCGTAGTTGTTGTTCCAGTCCACCAGCGCGCTGGGCTTGCCGGACGCCTGGATCATCGCGTACATGCCCACCAGGCCGGTCACGTCCGTCTCGCATGCACTCGGCGACAGCGCGTTGCTCAGCATGCTCATTGCCGTGCACGGGACGATGCCGAAGTTTTCCTCCATTGATGTCCAGCATTGGATGGCGGTGCCTGACAGCTCATGCTCAGTCACGTACTGGTCCAGAACCACGGCAAACTTCGCCATGCGCGTGAGCGACTCGCGCGGGATCTTCGTCGCGCGGACGTATCCCTTGATCTCGTCGAGCTTCGACACGACCGCCGAGTCCTTGTCCTTGAGGCCCCATGCCCTCCCGAAAAGCTCCGAGAGGTCGACGCTTTCCACGGAGATTCCCGTCCGTTCCAGGAGTTTCTCGCTGTACCGCACGGTTACGAAGGCTGCGGGCCGGGCGCCGATCTGGCCGAAACGCGCCTTCCTCAGCCCCTTCACGACCCGGCAGACCCCGGCGAACGATGCCAGGTCGCGGCGGAGCTCGGCCGACTCGGGGTCCATGGTGTGCTGGGACGTGAGGCTGTAGCGGATGCCGTACTGGGAGAGATTGTTGCATACGGACATCTTGCCGCAGAAGCTGTCCCTGCGGTGCTCGATCGCCATCCGTCCCGGTTCGTCGGGAAATGCGTGCACGAGAACCGGCACGTCCAGGCCGGCAAGCCGCAGCGTGTCCGCAATACCCCGCTCGTCGCCGAAGTTCGGAAGGGTGACGAGGATGCCGTCGATCTTCTCCCTGTTTGCCCTGAACAGCTCGGCGCACTTCTTCGCGTCCGCCAGGGACTCCACGGAACCGTACTTCGTGTCCTTCGGGGTGAGGGCCACCGCATCGACGCCTTCCTCCTTCAGCACCGCGAGGATGGTCTTCCGCCCCTGTTCGCAGAGCTCGGCGGGAAAAAAACCCCGATTGCCCACCAGAACTCCGAGTGTCGTCATGTGATTTCTCCTTGGTTCAGCCCGGTGGGATCGATAGTGCCCGACCGGAGCAAAACTTTCATTGAATCGGCGCTGGCTACGATAGGTCCGCGCCGTGCAAAAGTCAAGGATTTCGGCCGCTCTCAGGCAGGCAGTCACCGGAGCGGTGGAAAAGCACCGATTGCCAATGCTATAGTACAAACCTTGTGAAAGCGGCCGCCTTCATCATCGCGCTTCTCACCGCCCTCCCGCTCCTCGGGCAGGGCGCCGACCAGAGGGCGGATTCCGGCGCTGACCAGAGGGCGGATTCCGGCGCTGACCAGAGGGCGGATTCCGGCACTGACCAGAGGGCGGATTCCGGCACCGACCAGAGGGCGGATTCCGGCACCGACCTGCGGATGCTGTACATTGCCCAGGCCGGCTACCAGCCGCGTGACATCCAGGCCCGGGCCGAGGATTACAGGCGGCAGTTCGGCAAGGAGGTGAAGCTCACCTTCGCCCAGTACGAGGAAGTCTACGACCTCGTGCAGGCTTCGTCGACGAAACCCTCCGCAGATTTCGACGTCATACTCGCGGACCTTATCTGGATGGACGATTACGTCGCCCGCGGAATCCTCGAGCAGGTCCCCGACAGGCTCGCCGCGGCCATTTCGGAGGGCATCCTCCCCGAAATCTATACTCCCTTCCGGAAGAACGGAAGGTTTTGGGCATTCCCATTCCTCGCCAATCACCAGCTCTTCTATGTCGACATGTCACTTCTGAACAAGGCAGGGTTCACACGTCCTCCGGCGACGCTGGAGGAGATGGTGGCCATGGCGCGTGCGGCGAAGAAGGCGGGGCTCATCACGTACCCCATCCTCGAGTCATGGAACAAGGCGGAAGCGCTGATCTGTGATTTCACCGTCCTGGTGGGCGCATTCGGGGGAAACCTGGTGGACGAAAGAGGGCTCCCGCGGGTGGATTCCCCGGCCTGCATCCAGGCGCTGCGGTTCATGGTGTCACTCCTGAAGGAAGGCCTCGTGAACCCGTATTCGCTGCAGAGCGACGAGGTGTTTGCCGGAGACGCCTTCCTGATGGGCGACGTTCTCTTCGAGACCAACTGGACCTTCGTGACCGGGCGCATGAACGAGGACCTCTACGGCAAAGGTGCGAAGCTTGCCGCCGCGCTCATTCCCGTTGCCCAGGCAGTCCGTTCCCGGGCCCTTACCTCGACGGTCTCGGGATACCAGGGGTTGGCGGTGACGCGGAACTCGCGGACGAAGGCCGAGGCATGGAGGTTCGTCGAGTTCCTGGCGTCGCCCGATTTCCAGAGACAGCACCTCACCGAGATGTCGGTCTGGGCGCAGGTGTGGAACGAGAAACGGACCCGGCAGATCGATCCGAATATCGATCTGAAAATGGCCCAGCTCGCCGGGGTGCACGACAGGATCGGGCATCCCCGCTACCGCATGATCAGCCTCATCCTTCAGGACTCCGTGTACAACGCGCTCAGGGGGGCCGCCGCACCGGAGGCGGCGTTGCACAGCGCTCAGAAGAAGATCAAGGCGCTTGAGTGAAGCTGCAGGGGCTGCTGGCGCGCGTGAAGAAGCTGAAGATCTCGGCCAAGGTGAGCGCGACAGCGGTCGTCATCGTGGTCTTCCAGGGCGTGCTCTCGCTGATCGGCGTGAGCATCCTGATCACGCAGACCAATCTCGCCTCCTTCCGCGGCCAGCTCGCCCGCACGACGCACTCCGTAGAGAGCTTCATCGACTCGACGAAGAGCGACCTCGCGGTCAAGGCGAACCTGCTCGCCGGACAGCAGAAGATCATCGACTACACGGACTACGACCTGCGCAACCTCCTTCAGCAGGAGCTTTCCATCATGCGCCTGCCCCTGAAGGCGGATGCCCTGTGCATCGTGAACGAGCGCCTGGAGCCGGTGGCCGCAAACGGGGACCAGAGGCTGATCTCGTCGTTCCGCCTGCAGAATCTCGCGGCCAACTGGAAGGAGGGCAACCCGCTCTTCATCGCCCCGTTCTCCGGCGAGATCCACCTCTGGGCCCTGAGTCCCGTCGTGCGCGCGAAGACGGTCATCGGCGTGCTCGCCGTCGGCCTCAACCTGGATTCCAATTTCATCAACAGGATCGAGTGGATCAACAACACCGCGATCCTCCTCTCCTGGCAGATGGCGATATTCGTGAGCGGGACCCTGCCGGACACCTTCTACGACGAGTTCGTGAAGACCGCCCGGACCGCGGGGGCGCCGGTAAGCGGCACGGTGCAGACCGCCGTCGGCCGCTACGTCCTCTCGACGTCCAAGGTTCCAAGCCTGCCGGGGTTGTACGTGCACTGCTACCTCGACACGGGGGATTCGAGCCGGCTGCTCGCCCAGTACCGGATCTTCTCCCTCGCATTCCTCCTCGTGGTAATTCTCCTCGGGCTGGCGATTTCCGTCCTGCTCTACCGTTTCACCTTCCTCACGCCGTTCCGACTCCTCAATGAGGCCATCCGCAGCATTTCCGCGGGGAACCTGGGCTATCCCATCGCGAAGATGGGGGAGGACGAGTTCGGCGACCTTGCGCGCGCCTTCGAGGAGATGACCCGGAGCCTCCGCGAAAGGGAGAAGGAGCTCGCGGAGATGGGAAAGTACAATACCCTCGTGCTGTCCAGCGTGAGCTCGGGGATCCTCACCGCGGCCCTGGACGGCCAGATCACCGCGATCAATCCGGCGGCGTGCGCCCTCCTCGGCCTGCCGGCGGCAGACGGCGGGTCGGGGCGCGTGCCGATGGAAGCCGTTCCGCGGGAGCTCACCCGGCTCATCGACGAAAGCCTCCATGCCGAGCCCTCCGACACATTCCGTGAGATCAGGATGGAGGTCGACGGGACGGCGCGCACACTTTCCGTCGCGACCTCGCCATTCCTCTCCCAGCAGAGCGCGAAAATCGGCATCATCGTGGTCATCTCCGACGTGACCCACGAGAAGGAGCTGGAGAAGAAGCTCGAGCTCTCCTCCCGCATGGCGGCGATGGGAGAGATGGTGGCGGGGGTGGCGCACCAGATCCGCAATCCCCTGGCCATCATGAAAGTCTCCGCCGAGCTGCTTCGAGACCACATCGAATCATCCTCCGTCGGCGAGCAGCCCTGGCGGCTGGCCTCCATGATCGTGAACGAGGCGGATACGCTGGGCGTGGTGGTCTCGAACTTCCTCGATTTCGCCCGGCCCTACACGGTGCGCAAGGAATCCTGCCGGGTTGAGGAGCTGCTGCGCCGCGTGATCGGCATGCTCCCCCTGGCGAGTTTCCCCGGCACCGAGCTTCGCTGCAGCTTCGCGGAGGACCTCCCGGCCGTCCCGCTGGACCGCAACCTCCTGGAGCAGGTGTTCAGGAACCTGATGGTCAATGCGCTTGAAGCATCGTTCCCGGGGCAGCCGGTATTCGTCGATGCGCGGCGTGAGGACGGGCACGTGGTCGTGCAGGTGCCGTGATTCCGGGCTGGGGATGGACGAGGCGACACAGAAGAAGATCTTCAATCCATTCTTCACCACGAAGAGCGACGGCACGGGCCTGGGGCTGTCCATCGTGCACCGCATCGTGGAGAGCCACGGGAGCAGGATCGAAGTGGATTCCGCGCCGGGAGCGGGCACGACTTTTCGGATTCACCTGTAGGAGGCGGAGAGCGGGATGAAACGGATTCTGATCGTGGACGACGAATCGAACATGGTGGCAGCCCTGGAGATGCTCTTCCGGGGAGAAGGATACGAGACCCGGGCGGCCCGGGACGGCCGCGAGGCCCTGCAGATCGTCGGGCGCGGGGAACGCTTCGACGTGATCCTGTCCGACATGAGGATGCCGGACATGAGCGGCACGGAGCTGCTGCGCAGTCTCCACGCGCAGTCGGTGACCACCCCGTTCATCCTGATCACCGCGTACGGGACCATCGAGAAGGCGGTGGAAGCAATGAAGCTGGGCGCCGTGGACGTTGTGACGAAACCCTTCAACAAGGAGCTGCTCCTCGGGCTCATCGGCAGGATCTGCCGCATCGAATCGCTTACGGAGGAGAACCGCATACTCGAGGACGCCCTCCGCCGGGATTCCTTCATCTTCTCCTCGTTGAAGATGGCGGAGGTCGTGTCGGTGATCCGCCGGGTGGGACCGGTCGCGACCCCTGTGCTCATCACCGGGGAGAGCGGGACCGGCAAGGAGCTGGCGGCCCGCATGCTACACGAGGGCTACGCGGGAAAATTCGACCGCAAGCCCTACGTGCCGGTGAACTGTCCCGCGGTGCCGGAGAACCTCCTGGAGAGCGAGCTGTTCGGGTACCGAAAGGGCGCGTTCACGGGCGCGGTGTCGGACTTCAAGGGCCGCGTGGGTATCGCCGACGGCGGCACGCTGTTCTTCGACGAGATCGGCGACCTGCCCCTCGGTCTTCAGCCGAAGCTCCTGCGGCTGCTGGAGAACAAGTCGTACGAGCAGCTGGGAAGCGTCGTGGCGAGCTCGGTCGATATCAGGGTCCTCTGCGCGACGAACAAGGATCTGAAGAAGCTGATCCACGACGGCAGGTTCCGCGAGGACCTCTATTACCGGATCAACACGATCACCATTGCCATGCCCCCCCTGAGGGAGCGCGCCGAAGACATCCCCGGCCTGGCGGAGGCTTTCCTCGAGCGTTACTCGCGGGAGCTGGGCAAACGCATCGAGGGGTTCGATCCTCTCGCGCTGGAGCGGCTTTCCCGCTACAGCTGGCCGGGGAACGTGCGGGAGCTGAAGAACGTCATCGAGCGAGCCGTCGTCTTGTGCGCCGGTCCCACCATCGATCTCCGCGATCTGCCCGTGGAGCTGCGCGAGGAACCCACTGCCGTGGGAGCGGGAAACGAACGGAACAAGCTCGCCAGCATGGAGCGGCTCCTCCTGGTCGAAGCGTTGGAGAAGTGCGGCTGGAATGCTTCGGAGGCAGCCCGGAAACTCGGTATTACCCGCAACACGATACGGTACAGGATCCAGAAGTACGATCTCGATGGTGGTCGTATTGCACCACAGGGTGGTGATTCTGCACCAGTCAATTAGGCGGTTCACGGTCGCAGACGTGCGGAAAGAGTGTCCGAAATGGCACGATCCTGGGACGGGATTATATCTCGTTTCAAGGTAATACAATAGACGCGTGTTCAGAACCGACTGATATATTTCCCGCCCGATGCCCTTTGGCACCTTTCTTGCTTTTTCAGGGCAACACTAAGGAGGTGTCAGGTGAACAAAGCTATCCGCACTATCCTGGTTCTAGTTCTTGTGCTGGCGGTCGGCGCCCTCGCATTCGCCAGCGGCACCGGCGAGCAGGGGAAGGCCCCTGCCAAGGGCGCGAAAATTAAAATCGGCCTTTCTTTTTCCGATTTCGCGACTGAGCGCTGGCCGAACGAGGCAGCGCTGCTCACCAAGCTAGGAGCCGAAAAGGGCGCCCAGGTCATTTCCCAGGTCGCCAACCACGACGAAAAGCTGCAGAACGACCAGATCGAGAACATGGTTCTCCAGGGCGTCAACGCGCTGATCATCGTGGCCGAAAACGGCGACTCCGCGGCCACCGCGGCGGCTGCCGCGCATGACGCGGGCGTGAAGGTCATCGCCTATGACCGCCTGATCAAGACGCCGAAGATCGACGCGTACATCTCATTCGACAACGTCGAAGTGGGTCGCGCCCAGGCCAGGGGCGTTCTGGCGGTCAGGGACAGTGGCAACTTTGTTCTGCTCGGCGGAAGCCCCACCGACAACAACGCCATCCTGTTCAGGAACGGTCAGATGGAGATCCTGAAGCCCCTCATCGACAAAGGCCAGATCAAGGTCGTGGCCGACCAGTGGGTGGAGAACTGGGAGCCGTCCAATGCGACCAAGGTCATGGAGAACATCCTCACCGCGGTGAACAACAAGGTCGACGCAGTCGTGGCCTCCAATGACGGCACCGCTCTCGGCGCCCTCCAGGCCATGGAAGCTCAGGGGCTCGCGGGCAAGGTTCCCATCTCCGGCCAGGACGCCACCGCGGCGGGCAGCAAGTCCATCGTGGAAGGCGGACTCACCGTCACCGTGTTCAAGGACATCCGCAAGCTGTCGCCTCTGGCGATCAACCTCGCCCTGGATATGGTGAACGGCGTGAAGACCGGCCCCGTGGCGGATCTCAAGATGTTCAGCCTGGCTGACCTCACGCTGAATAACAAGCTCACCGGCCAGGTGCCCTGCTACTTCCTCAAGGTCGTGCAGGTGGACAAGAACAACGTGTACGACGAGGTGATCAAGTCGGGATTCCAGAAGTATGATGACGTCTACAGGGACATCCCGGAGAGCAAGCGTCCTCCGAAGCCCTAACGGACAACGCTGACATGAGGAACTAAATGTCACCCACGGCACGGCGTACCGTGCCTTCGGTGACGGACGGGGAAGCGTTGCTTCCCCGTTTTTTTCATTCCCGCGGGAGGAGGCACCGAGAGTGGAGAACGACGTCATACTCGACATTGCGAATGTCACCAAGAACTTTCCGGGCGTAACGGCGCTCAGCGACGTGTCCCTCCAGATCCGGCGCGGTGAGATCCATGGCCTGTGCGGGGAAAACGGCGCCGGCAAGTCCACGCTCGTGAAGATCCTCTCAGGCGTCTATCCCCACGGGACCTACGAGGGAACGATCCATTTTCTCGGCAAGGAGCTGCGGTTCGAGCAGAAGTCGATCCGTGCGGCCATCGAGGCCGGGATCGCCATCGTCTACCAGGAGCTCACCCTCATCCCGAAGATGACGGTGGGGGAGAACATCTTCCTGGGCAAGGAGCCCGTCGAGGGGCGCCGAATCAACCGTTCCAAGCTGTACGCCCACAGCCGGGACATCCTTTCGAAGTACGGGCTGGATATTCCGCCGCAGGCGGTCGTGAGAGACCTGGGCGTGGGCAAGCAGCAGATGGCGGAGATCGCCAAGGCTCTCTCGGAAGACGCGAAGCTCCTCATCCTCGACGAGCCGACCTCGGCACTGACCCAGACGGAGGTGGAGAAGCTCATGGAGATCCTGCGCGGCTTGAAGGCGCACGGGGTCACGTGCATCTACATCTCCCACAAGCTGGAGGAGTTTTTCGGGATCGCCGACAGGATCACCGTCCTCCGTGATGGAAAGCTGATCGCGACCTCCGAAACGAAGGAGATGAGCACCGAGAAGCTCGTCAAGCTCATGGTGGGACGCGAGATGACCGACCGCTTTCCCCCGAGCACGCGAAAGCCGGGCGAGATCATCCTCTCCGTCCGCGGGCTCCACGCGGAGGACCCGGCCATTCCGGGCCGGGAGATCCTCAAGGGCGTGGACTTCGACCTGCGGCGCGGGGAGATCCTCGGGATCGCGGGGCTCATGGGATCGGGCCGGACGGAGCTGGTGACCACCATCTTCGGGGAGTACGCCACGGTCACCGCGGGCACCATCACCCTGGAAGGCCGTGAGGTGAAAATCGACTCGGCGCGCGAGGCCATGAACCGCGGAATCAGCCTCGTTCCCGAGGACCGGAAGTCACTCGGGCTCGTGCTCATCCAGTCGGTATTGAAAAACGTGTCCCTTCCCAATCTCAACAGGTTCTCCACCTTCGGCCGCATCAACAAGCAGTCGGAGCTGCACGAAACGGAAAAGTACGCGAAGAGCCTGGCGATCAAGGCGCCGAATCTCGCCGTCGCGGTGGACAACCTCAGCGGCGGAAACCAGCAGAAGGTCGTCATCGCGAAATGGCTGATGTCCACCCCGCGGGTGCTTATCCTGGACGACCCCACCCGGGGCATCGACGTCGGGGCAAAGTTCGAGATCTACAAGCTCATGAACCAGCTCGCCGAGCAGGGCATCGCCATCGTCATGATCTCCTCGGAGCTGGAGGAGGTCATCGGCATGAGCGACAGGATCGTGGTCATGTGCGAAGGCCGCTCGAACGGGGTCCTCGCGAGGAGCGAGGCGACGCAGGAACGCGTCATGACGCTCGCCACCGGCATCACCACATCAAATGGAACGAGGTAAAGAATGAGCACAGCCAGCCTGCCCGTCCAGCCCGCCCAGAAGAAGCCGCTCTTCGCGTTCAGCACGCAGACCATCACGATGATCGCGGCCCTCGTGATCATCTGGCTGCTCTTCGGCTTCCTCACCAACTTCACGTTCCTGTCGCCGAGGAACCTGTCCAACCTCTTCCGGCAGATGACGATCATCTCATTCCTCGCCTGCGGCATGGTCTTCGTAATCGTGACGGGGAGGATCGATCTTTCCGTCGGCTCCGTCACCGGATTCATTTCCGCCATTGCGGCGAGCCTCCAGGCCAGGACCTTCCCCGATCTCCTCCCGTTGCTGCTGCCGGGCCTGGTGGGCACCCCCTGGATCGGTGCGATCTCGACCATTCTCACGATCGTCATTTCTCTTGCCGTGGGTATTGGCGTCGGGATATTTCAGGGCTCGATCATTGCCTACCTGGGTGTGCCCGCATTCATGGTCACACTCGGCGGGATGCTCATGTTCCGCGGCGGTGTTCTCGGCGTGACCAGGGGAGAATCGGTCATGCCGGTCGAGGATTCACTCCGCCTGATCGCGCAGGGCTACCTCTCCGATATCCTCGGCTACGTCATGGCGGGCGCCGCGGCCGTCATCATCTTCGTCATGACATTCTCCACCCGTGCGCGGCAGAAGCAGTTCGGATTCACGCTCGCCCCGTACTGGAGGGACCTGACAAAGGCGCTGCTGGCATCACTTGGCTTCTTTGCCTATGTGGTGATCATGAACATCTACCGCGGAGTGCAGATCCCCGTCCTGCTCCTTGCCATCGTCGTGGTCGGCATGTCCTACCTCGCCAACTCGACGCGGTTCGGCAGGTACTCCTACGCCATCGGCGGCAACCCGGAAGCCACGAGGCTTTCCGGCGTGAACATCAAGAAGAATCTCTTCCTCATATTCGTTCTCATGGGCGCCCTCTGCGCCGTGGCAGGCATCGTCCTCACGGGCTATGTCGCTGCGGGCACCATCGGGGCGGGCACGAACTACGAGCTGGACGCCATTGCCTCCTGCATCCTCGGCGGGACCTCTCCCCTGGGCGGGAGCGGCACCATTGTCGGCGCAATCCTCGGCTCGCTTATCATCGCGAGCCTCGCCAACGGCATGAGCGTCATGAACGTGGCTCCGTTCTGGCAGTACATCGTCCGGGGGGGCGTCCTCATTCTCGCCGTCTACCTGGACGTCGCCACGAAGAGAGGGCGGCGGTAGCCGCGGGTCACTCCCGTTTGTTGGGGAGCATCGGCGCGCCTACTGCGCCAGGCCGGGCAGAACGTAGGCCTGCAGGACGGTGATGCCCCCGATGATGAGGGTCATGGCGAGGCTGTGACCCACGGCGGACCGGAACAGCCGGCCCTCCTGGCCTTCAAGGTGCGCCGAGGCGGTGGCGACACTGATGCTCTGCGGCGACACCATCTTTCCCGCAACTCCACCGGACGCGTTGGCCGCAACCATGAGGGCGGGATTCAGCCCGAGCCGATCGGCGGTGGTGCGTTGAAGAGCCCCGAACAGAGCGTTGGACGACGTATCGGATCCCGTGACGAGCACCCCCAGCCAGCCGAGGAACGGGGAGAACAGGGGGAACAGGGCACCGGTGGCGGCGAGCGCGCCTCCGAGTGTCACGCTCATCCCGGACGCGTTCATAACGAACGCGGTGGCCAGCACCAGGCACACGGTGAGGATCGTGCCCTCCAGGCTTCTGACGGTTTCCAGGAGACACCTCAGGGCTTTTCGCAGCCCCACGCCGGGCAGGATGAAGGATGAGATCAGCGCGGCGAGGAAGATCGCCGTGCCGGGCGTCGAGGCCAGGGGCAGGGTGAACTTCACCCCCGCAAGGCCGGGCCATCCGAAGGAGAAATCCCCGTGACGGAGCAGCGGCACGAGGGGTCCCAGGCTCCAGAGCAGCACCATCACCGACATGAGAAGATAGGGAAACCACGCCCGCAGGGTGGCCAGTGCCGAGGCCCGTGGTCCCGATTCCGTGGGCACCGGTGGGGTTCTCCGCTCCGCCGGTACCTGCCCATCGGCGGGAAAGTCCCACGTGCGGCGCGGCTTCCAGATTTTCAGGAAGAGCCAGAGGCCGGCGAGAGTGACGATGCCCGACAAGATTCCCGCTGTCCACGGACCGCTGAACTGGGAGATGAGGAGCTGGGTGAGGGCCATCAGCAGTCCCGCCACGAGCAGTGCCGGAAGCACTTCCATGCTGCGCTTCCACCCGCACAGCACCACGCAGAGCCAGAGGGGAACGATGAAGGAGAGCAGGGGCACCTGGTGACCGATGATCCTGCCGAGGGTGACCACGTCGATGCCGCTCACACCCGCGGCGACAGCCACGGGGATTCCCGCCGCCGCGAATGCCACGGGTGAGCTGTTGGCGATCAGGCAGAGCACCGCCGCCGCGCGGGCCTCGAAACCGAGGCTCACCAGCATGGCGGCGGAGATTGCCACCGGCGTGCCGAACCCTGCCGCTCCCTCGAGGAATGCTCCGAACGCGAAGGCGATGAACAGGGCCTGCAGGCGCCGGTCACCGGTGATGGAAGCCAGGGAGCGCCGAATCACTTCGAACTGCCCCGAGGCGACAGCGAGGGAGTGCACCCAGAGGGCGGAAACAACGATCCAGATGATAGGAAATATCGCCGTCGCAACTCCTTGGAGACCCGCCGAGACCGCGGGCCCGGCCGGCATTCTCCAGCCGGCCACCGCGACCAGGATCGCCGCCGCGGCCGCGCAGGCCGCGGGAGCCCAGCCCGGCAAGCGGCCCCAGGCAAGGAGCCCGAAGAGAACCGCGAGAGGAATCGCGGCCGCGAGGGCTGACAGACCGAGGCTCCCCAGGGGAGCGATGGCCGGCGTCCACGGCATGGTCGAAGAGTAGAACACGGCGGGCGGGCAGTGTCCAGCGCCGCTCATGCGGATCGGGGGCGGCCGGCTATCGGCGGGACGACGGCGAGAGGATGTGACCGGGAAGCTCGCCCAGCGTGCCCGAGGCCTCGTTTCGGGGCAGCACGGCGAGAAGCGATTCGGCGGTCCTGCGGCATTCATCCGCCTTGATGGCCAGGAGCGGGCGGTTCGTGAAGGCCGCATCCCCGTCCGCGAGGTCATCCGCGATCTGGAACAGCAGACCGAGGGCGCGGCCGTACCCAGCGAGCGTCTCCGCGATGCTCTCCGATGCGCCGTTCAGCAGGGCCCCGACGCGGCAGCACGCCGATACGAGGTCGGCGGTCTTTGTTTCGGTGATGTGAAGGTACGCCTCGAAGGACTGCTCCTGACCGTCCGCCCGGATCTGCTCCTCGAGGATTTCCCCCTCGCACATCCGCGCGGTGACGTCGAGGAAGCTCTCCAGCAGGCGCACCCGGAGACCGGGGCCCGTACCGGGCAGACCCGCGAGCTCCTGGAAGAACCGGGAGTAGAAAAGGTCGCCGATGAGCACCGCCGCGGTGGGGCCGAACGCCACGTGGAGGCTCGGCACGCCCCGGCGCTCGACTGAGGCATCCACCATGTCGTCGTGGGCCAGGGAGGCGGTGTGAATCAGCTCCACTGCCGCGGCGGCCCTGATCAATGCCGGCGAGGCAGGCGGGGCAATCTCGCCCACCGCCCGGGCGGAAAGCAGAACGAGGAGGGGGCGCAGCAGCTTCCCTCCCGTGACGAAGAGATGGCGGACGGGAGGATCCACGTACCGGGCATACAGGTCGGGCAGCGCGCTGTTCCGAGTAATGCCGGACAGAATCTCGTCCAGCCTTTGCGCTGCCTCTTCGAACTCCGCCCGGATCGGGGCGGAGAAGCGTTCAAGCTCAGTCATGAGGCCTGTGCATGGGGAGGCCGGAGAGCAGCACTCAACGGCCTCCCCTGACAGCTTGCGGCGTTACTTCGGCGCCCACTTGCCGAAGGCTTCGATGTGGCTCCAATAGGCGGGGAAGCCGACGAGGATCCAGATCAGGGCACTCACGAGCGCCCCGAGGGCCACGAGGAGCCGAAGCCATTTCATCTTCGGCATGGCCAGCGCGGGCATGGTCAGGATCGCGGTTGCTCCGGTGACGATGAAGCCGGCCGCAGCAACGAGCGGCTCCGACGTCAGGCCGAGATTGAGAATCCTCACGCCGAGGAGCACGGAGGCGGCGCCGCCGAACAACGCGTAGATCCCGATGGTGAGGAGATCCCAACCGAAGGCCACGGCGAGGCCGGCCATGAACAGGAACCCTCCGAACAGAACGCTGAGCTCGCCATAGATGATGTTGTAGGAGCCTGGCAGCGGCCAGTTGAAGGTCATGCGGAACCCGGCGATCAGGGCGATTGCACCGGTCAGCAGGAATCCTGGTATGATCTTCTTCGGATCCTTGTCGATGAACCTTCCCATGAAAAGAGCGTGCAAGACCAGGGCCACCATCATGTTGAGAAGGAGCAGAGTCAGCCAATCGATGAACATGCACAAACCTCCTGCGCCCAGTGGGCCGATTTGGATCCGGGCACCGGACTGGAAGAGTTCCCTTTCTGCCCGGCACTCTTTTGTTGATGCAAGTAAATAGTATAGTATATTAGTCAAGTATTTGTAAACAACACTCTGTCAAACATGACAGATTTAGCCTACTATGGGTTCATCGCCTGCCGGGAGGCGGTTTGCCCGGCCTGGAGGTTTCCGTGAACCCCGCAATGTGGAAGAAAGCGCTCCGGGTGATTCCCTCGGTCTCCATGGAGACATGGGGAACGCTCGACCTGGTCTCGAAGTGGCTGATCTCTTCACGTGCCGCTGTCCTTGTCATGACCTTCACTTCCAGCGCAATCGCGGGGCTCTTTGCCGCGCGTGACGGCGGGTTTCGAATCCTCCCATGGCTTTTGATGACCCTGGGGCTCATGCTCGGCCACGCCGCGAACAACCTCTTCAACGACTACACCGATTTCGTGCGGGGCGTGGACAAGGACAACTATTACCGCACGATGTACGGCCCGCAGCCCGTTGCCCACGGCCTCATGACGACGCGCCAGCTGCTGGGCTACTTCGGCGTGACGGGCGCCATGGTCATCGCCTGTGTCATCCTGGTCCTCGCCCTGGACGACTGGGACCCGATGATCATTGTCCTGTTCGCAATCGGCGCCGCGTTCGTGCTCTTCTATACCTGGCCGCTGAAATACGTGGGAATGGGGGAGATTTCGGTCCTCGCCGTGTGGGGCCCGCTCATGATCGGAGGCGGGTACTACGTCCTGACCCGGCACTGGAGCTGGCAGGTGGTGTGGGGGAGCGCCCCCTACGTCCTGGGAGTCACGACGGTGATCCTTGGCAAACACATCGACAAGGCGGGCATGGATCGGGAGAAGGGCATCATGACCCTGCCGGTGCTGATCGGCGAGGCGGCGGCACGGTACCTGGTCGTCGCATTCCTCCTTGCACCGTACGTCCTCATTGCTTTCCTCATCGTCTCGCGCTCCTTCACCCCGGCCCTTGCCATCGTGCTCCTCGCCGTGCCCGCGCTCGTCAGGGAGATTCCGGCGTTCTTCTCCCCGAAACCCGAAACGAGGCCGGAGGGCTTCCCGGACGGTGAAGGGGGGTGGCCCCTGTTTTTCGCGCCGAAGGCGTTTCTCTACACTCGATCCTTCGGAACGTGGTTCCTTCTCGGACTCGTGGCCGAGGTGGCGCTGCGCATCCTCGTTCCGGACTTCTGGCGCCAGGTCACCTGATCAGCGGGGGACGATAGTTCGGGAACGAATCTTGACAAGAAAAGTAATATACCTCTAAATCTTCACATCCAAGCTTGCGGAGGTTCTCGGGTGGAGTACGGAACGATCCTCATGTTCCTTGCTGTCTCCATGCTGCTCGGCTTTACTGTTCTGGGCGTGAACCGACTGCTCATGCCATTCCGTCCGAACCGCATAAAAAACGCCACCTACGAATGCGGCAACGAGCCGGTAGGGGACGCGCAGATACGGTACAACGTCCGATTCTACATCTTCGCACTCCTCTACGTGGTCTTCGCCGTCGAGGCGGCATTCCTTTTTCCCTGGGCCGTGGTCTTCCGCGAGATTGCGGGAATGCTCCCGCTCGTCGAAGTCCTGGTGTTCCTTGGGATCCTGGTGCTCGCACTGGCCTACGCGTGGCGGAAGGGAGCGCTGAAGTGGGACTGATGAACGGGCTGGATCCGCACAGCCTCGTCCTGCGCATGCCCGGTGGGAATGTGCTCATCTCCTCACTGGATGCGGCGATCAATGCGTCCCGCAGCAATTCGCTGTGGACCCTGACCTTCGGGCTGGCCTGCTGCGCCATCGAGATGATGGCGGCCGGCGCGTCGACCTACGACTGGGCCAGGTTTGGGTTCGAGGTTCCCTCCGCGTCACCGCGGCGCGCTGACATGATGATCGTGGCCGGAACGGTTGTCCGCAAGATGGTGCCGGTGATCAGGACCCTCTACCAGCAGATGCCGGATCCCAAGTACGTGGTGGCCATGGGCGGCTGTGCGATTTCGGGCGGACCGTACGTCTATGATTCCTACACCATCGTGCGCGGTGTCGAAGAAATCGTGCCCGTGGACGTCCATATTCCCGGCTGCCCTCCCCGTCCGGAGGCTCTGCTCCATGGATTGATGATCCTGCAGGAGCGGATCCGGGGGCAGAGCGTGAAAGCCGCGCCGGTGAATCAGGCATGAGAAGCGCCGAGGAAATCCGAGACGCCCTTCGCGGGCGGTTCCCCGGCATCGAAACCCGGCCCGTCGACCCGGCACTGAGCGTCACCGTGCAGCCGGACGCGCTGCGGGAGCACCTCGTCTTCCTCCGCGACGAGCTCGCGTTCGACTTCCTGGTATTCATGACCGCGCTCGACCGGCCGGCGGACGGTGCCGTGGAACTCGTCTACAGGCTGTTCTCCCGCGAATCGCGGACGTCGGTGGTGGTGAGGGTCCGTCTTCCGAGGGACGGCGCGCGGGTTCCTACGGTCTCGGACATCTACCGGACAGCGGAATGGCACGAGCGGGAAACAGCGGAGCTCTTCGGCGTGGAGTTCGCCGGCCACCCCGACCCGCGCAGGCTCCTGCTCCCCGACGACCTCGAGGGCTACCCCCTGAGGAAGGATTTCATGCACCCGAACCTCGTCCGACTCCCCGAGGTGACGTGATGAATGTCACCTTCGGTGACCGTGATGAAATGTCACCTTCGGTGACAGGGATCACCCCCCTTCCGGCTGCCCAGTCGACCTCCGATGAGTTTCTCCTGAACGTCGGACCGCAGCACCCTGCGACGCACGGCGTCCTGCGGGTGGTCGTCACCATGGACGGCGAGGTGGTGAAGGACATTGTACCGCATATCGGCTATGTCCACCGGGGACTGGAGAAACTGTTCGAGAACCGCACCTACGAGCAGATCATCCCCTTCACCGACCGCACCGACTATCTCTCGGCCATCGCGAACAACTTCGCCTATGTCATGGGCGTCGAGAGGCTCCTCGGGTTGGAGGTGCCGAAGAAGGTCGAGTACATGAGGGTCCTGATGGCGGAGCTGAACCGGATCGCCAGCCACCTGCTCTGGCTTGCGGCCTACGGACTGGACATGGGAGCGTTCACTCCCTTCCTGTACGCCTTCCGCGACCGAGAGGAAATCGGCGCGATGATCGAGGAAGCCTCCGGCGGGCGGCTCACCACCAACTACTTCCGCGTCGGCGGGTTCGTGCATGAGCTTCCGAAAGAGTTCTTCCCCCGGCTGCGGAAGTTTATCGCGCGGTTCGGGAAAGCAGTGAACGAGCTGGACACTCTCCTCGTCGAGAACGCCATATTCGTGGCGCGCACGAGGGGGGTCGGAGTCATCGGTCGGGAGCGCGCCGTGTCCTATGGCATGACTGGTCCCTGCCTGCGGGCTTCGAACGCGGCGTTCGACGTGCGGCGGGACATGCCGTACTCGATCTACCCGTCGCTGGACTTCGAGATACCGGTGGGCAGGAACGGGGACACCTGGGACAGGTCCTGGGTGAGGATCGAGGAGATGCGCCAGTCCCTGGCGATCCTCCGTCAGGCCATGGACGGTTTTCCCGAGGGCGATCACAGGACGCGGGCGCCGAGGAACATCGAGCCGCCGGCAGGGGAGGTGTATTCCGCCGTGGAGGGACCAAGGGGGGAGATCGGCTTCTACATCGTCAGCGACGGAACCCGCAAACCGTACCGGGTGAAGATGCGCAAGCCCAGCTTCTCAAATTTCAGCGCGCTTCCCGAGATCCTCAGGGGAAACAAGATCGCCGATCTCGTAGCGGTGATGGGAAGCCTGGATCTCGTCGTGCCCGAGATCGACAGGTAGGGGACGAGGCATGGGACGCTTCCTGTACGACCTCTTCTACAACTCGGACCTCGTCCTGAACGGGTGGAGCGCGGCCGCACACCAGTCCTGGGCCGCCCGTGGATGGCCCCCGGTGATCCTGGATGGGCTGCTGCAGCTCGCCTGGGCGGTTGCGGCTGCGGTATTCCTCGCGCTGAACGCGCTGTTCATCATCTGGTTCGAGCGCAAGGTTGCGGCCCGGATGCAGATACGGCGGGGACCGAACAGGGTGGGGCCCTGGGGCATCCTGCAGACCCTTGCCGACACCGGGAAGCTGCTCATCAAGGAAGATATCATCCCCGATGCGGCCGACAAGGCGGTCTTCCGCGCGGCCCCCCTGCTCGTCCTTGCTTCCACGTTCATGCTGTTCGTCGTCCTCCCATTCGGAAAGGGGCTGGTCGCCGCGGACCTCAACGTGGGCCTGGTCTATTTCCTGGCGATCAGCGGATTATCCGTGATCGGCATTCTCGCCGGCGGCTGGGCGTCCAACAACAAGTACTCCCTCATGGGCGGCATGCGATCCGCGGCGCAGATCGTGAGCTACGAGGTCCCGGCCGTGCTCACCGTGCTGTCCGTCGCCCTGCTCGCCGGCTCTCTCAGGTTGGGCGATATCGTGCGCGCGCAGCCCTCCTACGGCTATATCCTGCTGCAGCCCGTCGGGTTTCTGCTGTTCCTCATCGCCTCGAATGCGGAGATCAACCGGGGACCCTTCGACCTGCCCGAGGCGGATTCCGAGCTGGTCTCGGGCTTCCTCACCGAGTACAGCGCGATGCGCTTCGCGATCTTCTTCCTTGCCGAGTACACGAACCTGTTCCTCGCCGGGGCTTTCGCCTCTACGCTCTTTCTCGGGGGATGGCGCGGCCCCCTGCTTCCGCCCGTCGTGTGGTTCCTGCTCAAGAGCTATTTCGTAGTCTTCCTCCTCATCTGGATCCGCTGGACCTTCCCCCGGCTGCGGGTGGACCACCTGATGGAGCTCTCCTGGAAGGTGCTCCTCCCCCTGGCCCTGGCCAATCTCCTGGTCACCGCCGTGCTTGTGAAAGTGCTCTGATGGAAGCACCCGCGACGCACGGCCCTTTCCGCAGCGTTCTCTCAGGCATCGCCTCGCTCGGGAAAGGCCTGTGGATCACCTTCGCATACATGTTTCGACCACCGATCACGGTGCAATACCCCGAGCAGAGGGTCGTCCTTCCCCTGCGGTTCCGTGGAAGGCTGGTGATGCCGATCGACCCTGAGAAGGGGACCACCAGGTGCACGGCCTGCATGCGATGCGTAAAGATCTGTCCCAATCACTCGATCGACATCGAAAAGCAGACAGGTCCGGACGGCGCGCCTCTGCCGAAGCCGGCAAAATACCTGTACAACCTCGGCACGTGCATGTTCTGCAACCTCTGCGTCGAGGTGTGCCCGTTCTTCGCGCTCGTCATGTCCGACGAGCACGAGCTGGCGACCACGGACAAGGGGGGCCTCGTGATCGACCTGGCGGCGGAGAAGCACCGTCTCAGCGGGAAGAAGGCGACGTGGTGGCAGCGAAAATTCCGTGGCGCCGATCCGGAGGATTGAGGGATGGCGGAGATGATCCTGTTCTACGCCCTGGCCGCGCTTCTCCTCCTGAGCGCGGGTCTCGTCGTGACCGTGCGGAACATCTTCCATGCCGCACTCTACCTCGCCCTTGCGCTTTTCGCGGTCGCCGCCCTGTACGTGATGCTCGGCGCCTATTTCCTTGCCGCGATGCAGGTTCTCATCTACATCGGAGCCGTGGTGGTCCTCGCCATCTTCGTCATCAACCTCACGCGCACCGTCACCGGCGCCCCGGTGACGCTCACCCGCCGCTGGGTGATCCCCGCTGCGCTCGTTTCCGCGCTCACCGCGAGCCTCATCATCGTCGCCCTCCTGAAATCGGCGGGCCCCGCCGGTGCGGCTCCAGACGGCGCGGCGGATCCCGCCGTTCAGGGCAGCGCGGCCGCGAATGCCGCGGCGCAGGGCACCGCGGCCGCGCTGGGACGCCATCTCCTGGGCGATTTCGTGCTTCCGTTCGAGCTCGTGTCGGTCCTTCTCCTCTCCGCCTTGATCGCCGCGATCGTGATCGTGGGCAAGGACCGGGAGGAGGAAAAGTGACGCTGACGCTCACGCATTACCTCGTGCTGGCCGCGCTCCTATTCTGCCTCGGCGTTTACGGGGCTATCACGCGGAAAAACGCGATCGGAATCCTCATGGCACTGGAGCTGGTGTTCAACGCCGTGAACCTCACCCTCGTTGCCGCAGGCCGCTTCCGGCCGCAGTCCGACGGGGTGGGACAGCTCTTCGCTCTGTTCGTCATCGCGGCCGCGGCGGCGGAGAGCGTGCTGGGACTCGCGATCATTCTCGCCATCTACCGCCGGCGCGTCGTGGTGAACGCCGACGAGATGGATCTCATGAAGAACTGAGGAGGAAGGGGTGGCCGATCCCGTCGTGCTGGCTCTCATTGTGCCCCTGTGTCCCCTGGCGGCATTCGCCCTCACGTGGCTCCTGGCCCGGGGCCGCCCCGCAGCGGGCGCCGCCCTCTCCCTTGCCGCGATCGCCGTGTCCTTCGTGCTCTCCGCGGTCTTGCTCTGGGGCCAGGTGCAGGCGCCATCGGGGATTCAGGCCGATATCCCCTGGATGCCGGCAGGGCGCATCGTCATCAGCATGGGGATCCTCCTGAACCCGCTCAGCGCGCTCATGCTGGTGATCGTTACCGGCGTGAGCCTGCTCGTGCAGATCTACTCCCTCGGGTACATGAAGGGGGACCGGGGCTTCGCCCGGTTCTTCTCTTACCTTTCTCTCTTCTCTTTCTCCATGCTCACCCTGGTCCTCGCCGACAACTTCATCCTGCTGTACATGGCATGGGAGCTGGTGGGACTGTGCTCCTACCTGCTCATCGGGTTCTGGTACGAGAAACCGGAAGCGGCGCGCGCGGCGAAGAAGGCGTTCGTCGTGACTCGCGTCGGGGACCTCGGGTTCCTCGTGGGAATCCTCGTCCTGAGCCTCCTGGCAGGGACATTCGATTTTGCCGGGGTCGCCCGTTTTGTCGGCGCGGGCAGCGTGCCGCAGGGACAGGTGACCCTCATCGTGCTGCTCCTGTTCTGCGGCGCGGTGGGCAAGAGCGGCCAGTTTCCCCTGCACGTCTGGCTTCCTGACGCAATGGAGGGCCCGACGCCGGTCTCGGCCCTGATCCATTCGGCGACGATGGTGGCCGCGGGGGTCTTCATGGTGGCCCGGCTGTACGGAATCTTCCAGGCCAGTGCCGACGCCCTTCGCGTGGTGGCGGGCCTGGGGGCATTCACCGCGGTGTTCGCCGCGGCCATTGCGCTCGCCCAGGACGACATCAAGAGGATCCTCGCGTATTCGACGATCAGCCAGCTGGGCTACATGATGCTCGCGCTGGGCGTCGGCGGGTACGGATCCGGCCTCTTTCACCTCACCACTCACGCGGCTTTCAAGACCCTGCTCTTCCTCGGTGCCGGCAGCGTGATTCACGCCGTGGGCACGAACGACATCAGGCACATGGGCGGACTGGGACGTCGGATGCCCGTCACCGCTGTGACCTTCGGGGTGGCGGTCCTCGCGATCGCGGGCATTTTCCCGTTGTCGGGTTTCTGGAGCAAGGACGGGATCCTCGAGGCCGTACGCGCCGGCGGCCATCCCGTGCTGTACGCCGTTGCGCTGGGCACCGTTTTCATCACCGCGGTCTACATGTCGCGCCTTTTCTTCCTCGTGTTCAGCGGCGCTCGCCGCGGCGATGCGCCGCCGCACGAGTCGCCCCCGGTCATGACCGTGCCACTTTTGATCCTCGCGGTTCTTGCCGCCGGGCTCGGCCTCCTCGGCTCCCCCTGGCTGGGCAAGGGCATCCACGAGCTCCTCGATCCGGCGGCATCGCGACCGGCGCTGGACATCGGGCTTCTTCTGCTCTCGAACGGGCTTGCGGCAGCCGGGATCCTCCTGTCCTTCGTCCTCTTTGGCCGGACGACTGCCGCGCATGCCGCGCCCGGGCGCCGAGCCGGGACCCTGTACTCTCTGCTTGCGAACAAGTTCTACATCGACGAGCTCTACCTCCTGCTCATCCGGGGGCTCTTCTTCACCGTCACTGCCGCTGTTGCCTGGTTCGATCGTCACATCGTGGACGGGACAGTGAACCTCGTCGGCGGGGCTTCGAAGAGGGGGGGCGCGCTCCTGCGACGGACTCTCGTCGGCAAGGTACAGGGCTACGCATTGATCGTTACGTGCGGGGTGCTCGCGGCGCTTGCCATCCTGCTGGCCGGGAGCCTGGGGCTCCTCGGGCCGGGGCTGTTCGGGCCCGGGGGAACAGGGCAATGAGGTTTCCATTTCTCACGGCAATCTACGGCCTTCCGCTCCTGGCGGTGCTCGTGATCTTCTGCATCCCGGCCCGACGCCGCTCGGCGATCAGGGTGGTGGCGCTGGCCTCCTCGGCGGCCGCACTGGTCATGACCGCCCTGCTCTTCTTCTGGTACGACCGGGGCGCGGGAGGTCTGCAGTTCGTAGAGCGGGTGTCCTGGATCCCCACACTGGGCATCACCTATTTCCTCGGGGTGAACGGCATCAACGTGATGCTTCTCCTCCTCACGGGCATCATCATCACCGCGGGAGTGCTCGCCTCATGGGACGTGGAGCACCGGCAGAAGGAGTTCTTCATCCTCCTTCTCACGCTCACCACCGGGGTCTTCGGCGTGTTCATGTCCTGGAACCTTTTCCTGTTCTTCCTTTTCTACGAGATTGCCGTCCTGCCGATGTACCTGCTCATCGGGATCTGGGGCACGGGAAGGAAGGAATACGCGGCCATGAAGCTCACGCTGTACCTCATGGCCGGCAGCGCGCTCATCCTGGCGGGAATCCTCGGTCTCTATTTCGCGGCAGGGCAGCGCACCTTCGACCTGGACCTGCTGGAAAAGGCCGCCTACGATCCCGTGTTCCAGAGGGTCTTCTTTCCCATCCTCTTCGTGGGCTTCGGAATCCTCGCCGCCCTCTGGCCGTTTCACACCTGGTCCCCTGACGGCCATGCCTCGGCCCCCACGGCAGTGTCCATGCTCCATGCCGGCGTGCTCATGAAGCTCGGCGCCTACGGGTGCCTCATCGTGCCGATGACCCTGCTTCCCGACGGCGCGCGATTCTGGCTGCCGATGGTGGCCCTCCTGTCGGTGGTGAACATCGTCTATGGCTCCCTGGGGGCCACGGCACAGAAGGACCTGAAATACATCGTTGCCTATTCCAGCGTGAGCCACATGGGCATCGTGCTGCTCGGCCTGTCCTCCCGGAACGAGACCGCCATTGGCGGTGCCGTGCTGCAGATGTTCTCCCACGGCATCATGACCGGCCTCTTCTTCGCCCTGGTGGGCATGATCTACGGCCGCACGCACACCCGGATGGTGGACGAACAGGGGGGGCTTGCCTCCCAGATGCCCGCCCTGGCCGCGTTCTTCGTTCTCACGGGTCTCACGTCTCTGGGCCTGCCGGGCCTGAGCGGCTTTCCCGCCGAGCTGGCGGTCTTCATCGGCGCCTTCCGTGCGTACCCGGTGGTCACCGTGATCTGCACGACCGGGATCGTGATCACGGCCTTCTACGTACTCCGCCTCGTGCAGAGGCTATTCTTCGGCGCGCCAAGGATGACGCACGAAGCGGCCTTCGGCGATGCGAAATCCGCCTTCGGCGATGTAAAGTTCGCCTTTGGCGATGCGAACAGGGTGGAGTTCACGGCCCTCGCCCTGCTCATGCTCTTCATCCTCGTGGTCGGGCTGTACCCCCTGCCCTTTGTCCGCGTGATCGGCTCCGCGGTCGCGCCCATCGCGGCGAAGCTCGGGGGGATGTGAGATGAGCATGGCACCTTGGAGCGTTGAGCTCGCCACCGCCGTTCTTCTCGTGCTCGTGCTCCTGACGGACCTGCTCGCCCCGGGCCGCAAGGGGCTGGTCTGGGCATGCTTCCTCGCGGGGAGCCTCGTGATCCTCGGCATCGCGGTGGCCGCCCGCGGAGAGGTGCTCCTGCTCGGGGGATCCTACGCCTCCGACGGCATCTCGTGGGTCGCAAAGATCGTGATCGTCATCGGCACCGGCCTTGCAGGCGTTATGTCGATGGACTCCCTTCCGATCAGGGAGAAACATCAGGGCGCCTATGCCGCGCTCCTTCTGGCCGCCGCCCTTGGAATGATGGTCCTGGTTTCTTCCCGGGAGCTGGTCACGATGTACGTCGGCCTGGAAACCTCCGCGGTCAGCATGTACGGGCTGGCGGCGCTGGCGAAGAAGGACCTGCTGTCGCTGGAGGCGGGAATCAAGTACCTGGTCATCGGCGCCCTCTCGTCGGGAGTGCTCCTGTACGGGCTAGCCCTGGTCTACGCAGCGGCCGGCTCGACCTCGCTGGACGCCATCCGCGCGGCTCTGGGTCACTCACCGAGCCCCTTGTCCGCGGCAGGCATCATCCTCGTTCTGCTGGGGGTCGGATTCAAGATCACGATGGTCCCGATGCACGTCTGGACTCCGGATGTCTACCAGGGTGCACCGACGCCCGTATCAGCGTTCATCTCCGTGGTGTCGAAATCGGCGGGCTTCGTGTTCGCGGTGCGGCTGTTCACATTCGCGTTCGCCGACCTGCGGGGGGCATGGGAGCCATTCGTCATGGCGGGTGCGGTTCTCACGATGACGGTAGGCAACCTCGCTGCGATTCCGCAGCCCAGCGCCAAGCGGCTGCTCGCCTACTCGTCGATCTCCCAGGCCGGCTATCTCCTGGTCGGGTTTCTCGGGACCTCGTCGTCCGGGACGAGCGCCGTGCTCTTCTACCTCTTCGTCTACACCCTGGCGAACGTCGCGGCGTTCGCCGCGGTCATCGCCTTCTCCACCGCAACGGGCTCCGATCGGCTCGACGACTACGCCGGGCTCGCACGGCGCAGTCCCCTGCTCGCTCTGGTCTTCACCTTCGCGCTCCTCTCCCTGGCTGGCATCCCGCCGCTGGGCGGGTTCGTCGGGAAACTGTACCTCTTCTCCGCGGCGATGGAGCGCGGCTACCTCTGGCTGGTCGTGGCGGCTGCCCTCAACAGCGTCGTGTCGCTGTACTACTACCTGCTGATCCTGAAGCGGATGTACATCACGCAGGCGCTCCCGGATGCCGGACCGGTGAGGGTTGCCTTCCCTGTGAAGGCGGTTCTCCTGCTGACGACGGTCGGGACTTTCCTGCTCGGGATCCTCCCCGGGCCTTTGATGCAGGTTTTCGCCGAGGTGTCGAGCCGGGTATTCCCGGGCCCTTGAGCGTGCCGACAGGGTCGGCCGTCAGTGTACCAGGAACGCAGAAACACCCAGGTACGCGCCGAAGCCGATGATCGCCACCCCACAGGCGCCGAGGATGCCGGTCGTCACGGCACGCGGAATGCGGGTCCGGCCCAGGTGGAGGACGATGGAGACTGCTGAGAACCAGCCGAGGTCGCCGATCTCGTGGCCGATGAAGAAGGCGAGAAGCGCCTGCCATCGCGCCAGCGTGATCTCGAAACGCAGGAGGAAGGCGGAACCGATCGTGACCCACCAGATCCACCAGTACGGATTGCCCATGGAGACGAGGGCTCCCGCAAGCACCGGATGGAGTCGTGAGACGAAGCCCGCTTTCTTTCCGTCCGTTCCCGGAGCATTGCCCAGGTCGATTCCCCTGCCTCGCGCCGTTTCGCGAAGCAGGCCGATCCCCATGTACGCAAGCAGGGCCGCTCCGGCCACGCCGATGATCTTCGCGGCAAGCGGCGCCCTGAGGAACTCCACGACGCCCAGGACCAGCCCGCAGACCAGCAGTCCTTCCAGCGCGGCATGGCCGGCAATCACGCGGGCGCCGGTGAGCCATCCCCTGCGCGTCGTCCCCAGAGTCCGCGCGATCGTGTAGGTAAGGAGGGGTCCCGGCATGAGGGCTCCGCTCAGGGACATGAGAAGTGAAAGAGAGAAGATGACCCACAAGCGGCCGACGGGCATGGAGGACTCTACCATGTCCGCCCGGGTCAGAAGAAGACGCGCACGGTCAGGGAGCCGGAAACACCGGTGGGCGAGTTGCCGAACTCCGTGCGGCTGCCGCCCTGCGCCCAGATCAGCCCCAGCTCCACGTTGGAGTCCGGGACGAACGACGTGATGATGCCTGCCTGCACGAAGAACGACAAGTCGGTCAGGCTGAGAAGGCCGGATCCGCGAAGCCCGATCTTGTCCAGCACGGGATCTCCGGAGTCGGTGATCGACGGCTGGGTGAGAGAGACGAAGAGGTAATCCTTGCCCTGCCGTGCCGGCCGCCGGGCGAGCTCGGCCAGCCATGCCTGGGATGCTGCCGCGACCCCCGGAGCCGTCGAGCCCAGCGCGGAGTAGACCGCATCAAGATCGGAGGAACCCAGGCCTTCCGAGAGATGGTAATACTCGGTGATGACCATCGTGCGGATCTCCGGGAGCGTCGCCGAAGCCCCGAAGAGGAAAGAATACTGCACACCGTCCCATGTGCCCGGAACAGCGGACCCCGCAACGCTCCCATTGGCGAAGGCAGCGTACCGCGCTTTGCCGGAAACCCCGCCTTCGAACCAGGTCTGCAGCGTGTCCCATCCCGGCACCTCGTAGAACGGGGCAACCGAGGCGTTCAGCGCGGCGGTCCACGATTCGCTGCTGCTCCAGTACCCCGAGAGCGACAGGTCGGTACCCGGCAGCGCCGAGGAGGACAACCGGGCCCCGCCGCCGGATTCCCGGAGCTGGTCGAAGATGACGCCGAAGCACGCGAAGGAAACGGCGGGCGTGATGAGCTCCGCTTTCACCGCGGGAAGCCCCTCCCGAACCGCCCGGGTCGCCGTCGGGTCCTTCGGAGGATTCACGGGATCGGACGGGTTATAGACGAATCCGGCCCCCCACTTCAGCCTCTGCTTGCCCAGCCTGAGATATAGAAGGTCCCCGAAGTTCAGGTCCGTGTACAGCTCGTTGATCGAGAGCGACGGGGTTTCCACCGTCGCCCCCGTCTGGTGGGAAAGCACCGCCGCATCCCGGCCCGTGAAGTCGAGAAGCCCGAGGGTCGTATACGTGCGCGAGAAGACGAGCTTGCCGTCCACCAGCCCTTCGGCGCTCAGCTCCTGGAAGGCCGCAGAAGAGGCGAATACCGACGAGGTGTTCTCCGCAGCGGCGGTCACGTCGGTGTCCACCTCTCCCGAGAGCTTGAAGCTCAGAAGGTCTTCCGCGGACAGCGCGCCGGTTCCGAGGGTCAGGGAGGCGGCGCAGACGGCGGCAGCGAGGGCTCGGTGCATCGTTTGTTCCATCCTTCGGCCTTTAAAAGTCATACGGGAACAGTCGGCCGGACTCCAGGTACTCCTTCGTGAAGAACTGGTCCGGAACGCTTTTCAGAGGGGTGACGTCGAACAGCCGGATGCGGCTCCTGTCCTCGGGCTTCAGGGCGTCCACGTACTCCATCTGCACTTCTGCAACCCGGCCGTCCTTCATCGTCGCCGAGGTGACGGTGTAGTACTTCAGCACCTTCTCTGAAACGGCGAAAAAGGACTTCTTCACCGGCATCCGCGTGGCCTTTTCCACCCAGAGATGCACGAGGCTGTAGGCGAGCTTTCGGTTCTTCGCGCGCAGCTCGAAACGATAGCAGGCCTTTCCGTCCAGGCTCTCCTCTCCGAGGTAGCTCACCGTGTAGTCGAGGTTCGTGTTGAACCGCGTGAGGTCGAGGTTCGACGTCTCCCCGCCGCGGGAGTTCGCCGTGGCGGAAGTCTTCACCACCTTGTTCGTGGTGGCAAACCGCTCGTAGAACACGTCCTCGCTGCGCAGGAGGGCAAAGTTCTTCTGGGACGCGGGCGCCGTGGCAACCCAGACCACCTTGTTGTTCTTGCGGATGAAGAAGCCCTCGCTCGAGCGGTCGGTACCCGTTGCATAGGTGTCCACAATCGCCATCCGTGCCTTGCAGTTCACGGGCAGCATCACCGCGTCCACTGCGTCGATGTACGCGGCCGGGTCCCCCTCGGGGAAGCTTTCCGCGGCCAGGGGGAGGGAGACAGCGGCAGCGATGACGATTGCACAGATCGTTTTCATGTGTCCTCCATGGATATCCATCCGCTCCCCAGGCTCTCGCTGCCCTGCGCGCCGCCTTCGGCGTCGCTGGGTCAGCTGCCGCGGTCACGGTACTCCGTGACATTCGCCTGGGGCCCCTTTCGCACGGCCCCTTGGCCGGCAGCCGGCTCGCAACGCGAGACGGCGAGAGGCTGCGGCCGTGCTTATCGGTTCGCCATCTGCTCGACGGCCTGCTTCTCCGTCTCCCGGCCCACCGTTCGAAAGGTGGTGGCGAAGAGAAGGAGAAAGAGCAGGAGAAAGGGGGCGGCCAGCGTGAATGCGTCCAGGGTAAGTGCCATGCGCGTCATTCCGAACATGTACTGCAGCATCAGGAGCGGGGGCCTCACGATCCTCACGTCGAACCAGGCCCCCATTGCCGCTACCGTGCCTGCGCCGAGGAGATAGCCGATGAGCAGGGCGGTGACGGATTCTCCGAAGAAAAGGTTTCGCACGGTTCCCTTCGGGAAGCCGAGGGCGCGGAGCGTCCCGATCTCGTCCCGGCGGTCGAAGATGTTCGTCAGCACGACGGACCTGATCCCTATGAGGAGCGCGAGGAAGATGATCATGGCCAGGAAGCCGAAGAAGAGGATGTCGGTTGTCCCCAGGGAGAGGAGGAACTGAACGAACTTGTCATCACGGTATCCCTTGACCTGGAAGACCGACATGCGGGCGGAGAGCTCCTTCACCATGGCGGGAATACCCCTCTCGTCCTTCACGTAGGCCTTGTAGAAGGGAAACGAATCCCCCAGCTCGGACATTGTGATGAAGTCCTGGACCCGGATGGTGATCCCGTCCTCATACCATGGCGCCGAAGCGCGGAGGATGCCCGTGATGGTGAAGTCCATTGCATTCCGGGCCCCGTAGGCGGAGGAGATGAAGCAGACGATGCTGTCCCCGATCCTCAGACGGTGCTTCTGCGCGAGAGACGTGGTGATGAGCACCGTGTATTCCTCGTCCGGCCCGGGGAAGCGTCCCTCCGCCAGCTCGGTATGCGCGCGATACGGCGCATCCTTTTCGAGATCGGTCGCCGATACCCCCACATATTCCCGGGCCGTGCCTGCCTGGATCTCGCACCCGGTCTGGACCCAGGGAACGAGGATAGCCGTGTTGGGATGGGCTCCCAGGTACTCGCGGATCACGCGGGCCTCCTGCTCGTAGCGGCCAATGTCCATCTCCGTGAACTGGAAATCGGTCTTCGAGGACACCCACAGGTGGCCGGTCCACTTTGCGATGGTGTCCTCCCTGATGTGCGTGGTCACCCGGGAGCCCAGCCCGAAGGAGAAGACCAGGACGAGGGAGCTCAGGAAGCCCGCCGCCACGACGAACAGGGCGCGCAGGGGCCGCTTGAGAATGTTGCCGGCCATGTACCTCAGGAGCTCCATGATTACCTCTTCTCCAGCGTCCGCAGAATGGACAGGCGGCCGCCCTGGATCGCGGGGAAGAGCGGGGCGAGCACGGCCACGGCGAAGAAGACGCCGACGACCACCAGGATCTTGCCGGAGTGGAAGCTCGGCCGGAACCCGTCCCCGATCATGTACGACCAGAAGATGGCTTTGTTGTGCACGCCGGTGGCGTGCAGGACCGCGATTGCGCCCGCCGCCATGAGGAACCCGACCGCGGCGCCCGCGGCGATGGCAAGGAAGCCTTCCAGGGTGAACTGAAGGGTGACGTCGGAGCGCGAGAATCCGATGGCACGCAAAGTGCCGATCTCGCTGTAGCGCTCGATGATCGAGAACGTGGTGAGCTTCACCACCAGGAGCACGCAGATCGCCAGGAGGATGGTCTCGACTGCCTTCATGGCAACATCGAAACCCAGCACGATCTCGGCGAAGATGGGTGCGTACTCACGCCACGAAACCACCTTCAGCCGGGGCTCGCGCGTGTCCAGCCAGGCCTGGATCCGGGGCAGCACCCGCCCGCTCGTACGGGCATCCGAGAGAAACCCCACGACTTCCGACGCGAGCGGTTCCTGGTATCCCACCAAAGCCCTGAAGCCGGCGAGGTCGAAGAAGATGCTGCTCAGTCCGATCGCGTCCTTGGGCATCGATCGATAGTCGATGCCGCCCTTCGCAAGGATGGAGCGGTCCACGAACTCGCCCTCGCGGTTCGGAAGGAGAAAAACGTAGCTTTTCCCGATTTCGAGGTTCTTTTCCCGCGAGTATTCATACCAGGACGGCGCGCACGTGCCCTGCTCCCCGCTCTGGAGAGGGACCCCGCTCGCGTAGTAGATGTCGGTGAAGTTCCGGTTGAATTCCTTCATGTCCATGGCGACGCCACGGAATCCGCGCTCCGCGTCCTTCGTTCCATAGTACAGCCCCGAGAAGACGATGCGTTCCTGCGTGCCGCTTACCTCCGGCAGGCTGGCCAGGAACATCCTCACGGCGTCCACTTCCCCGGGGCTGAGCATCTGCTCCGGTTTGTAGAAGTAGAATCCGAAGCTGTTCTTCGTCTCGATGTCCTTCTCGAGCACCAGGAAGTGGCCCGAGAAGGCCCTGCCGAACATGTCCGACTGCTTGCGCGAAATGTCCTCGACAAGGTTCTCGAAGAGGAAGGTCAGGAACGCGCCCAGCAGGGCGATGAGGAGGATGATGCGGGTACGCCATGCGTGGCGGCCGAGGTTCCGCAGGCAGAGGGAGAGACGCTCCATCAGGCAGCCTCGATCCGGCCGTCGTGCAGGCGGATCACGCGCGCCGCATGTTCCATGACACGCGGATCGTGGGAGGAAAAGATGAAGGTGGTTCCCCGGTCGCGGTTGATGCCTTCCATCAGGGCAAGCACCTCAGCGCCCGTCTCCGAATCGAGGTTCGCCGTGGGCTCGTCCGCCAGGACGATGAGGGGATGGGTGACGAGGGCCCGGGCGATTGCCACGCGCTGGCGCTGGCCGCCGGAAAGCTCGAAGGGCTTGTGCCGGATGTGATCGCCGAGGCCGACCGCCTCCACCATTTCGAGGACGCGCTGCTTCTTCGCAAGAGGCGTGAGCTCCCGGTGCAGGATGAGGGGGAGGTGCACGTTTTCGAAAACGTCGAGGACCGGCAGGAGGTTGAAGGACTGGAAGATGAAGCCGAGCGTGCGGCTGCGGTAGCGCGTGCGCAGCTTCTCGGGGAGACCCTGGATGTCCTCCCCGGCGACGTGTACCGTGCCGGACGTCGGCGTGTCGATCAGGCCGATCAGGTTGAGCAGAGTGGTCTTTCCGCTCCCCGATGGCCCGGCGACGCAGGTGAACGAACCGCTTGTGATCTCGAGGTCGACGTTCTGCAGGGCCCGGACCGTGGTCTTTCCGAGCCGGTACTCCTTGCACAGTCCTGTCAGGGTGATGCCGTTTCGTACTGCCGCCATATTCTTATTCAACCCCGGAGATGCTCCGGATTGCTACCGGGAGACTTCCACGGATTCCATGGTCGGCCGAAGCCGGGCAAGGCCTGCCGGGTCGAAGCGGAACGAGGTGAGGTCAGCGCCGTCCGGCGGCAGGAGCGAAATCGCCTGCTGGACGGCGGACGGGGCGACCTCCACGACGCGGCGCAGCTCCTCCTCGCGGCCCTTCTTCCAGCGCGCGATCCTCGCGGCCGACTCCTCGATCCTCGCCCGCAGCTCCCTCGCACGCGGCGAAGCCCGGCCGGCCGCGGTGAGCAGCCCCTCGAAGACCCGCATGGTCTGCGCAGCAGATCCCTCCACGATCACCAGATCGTGACCCGCGAGGATCGCGCGCGCCGCCCAGACCGCCGCTTCGTCCAGACCGGCGAAGTCCGCGGAGGGGATCCCCCCGGCGAGCACGCTGCTGTCCGCGTAGTTCTTCAGCATGAGCAGGCCGTCGGACATCAGGGGACCGTCGAAGCCCGTGCGGCCCCGCAGGAGAGCATTCCAGGCCGGGGAGAACGTGACGAGGCTTCTGTCGATCGAGGAATCGAGGAGGTGCGTGGTCATGACCATGTCGGCATCCGCGGCCAGGTCTCGGAAGACGGCGAAACGCTTCTGCGCCTCTTCGAGAGGCACCTTCGTGTCGGGGGATCTCCGGTGAAGGTTCGCCCCGGTCGGAAGGTAGGGGAAGTGCTTGAGCACCACCTGGAGGCCGTAGCTCTTCAACTCGCCGGCGGCCATGCGCGCCCTGTCGGCGGTGTGCGGATCCGCGGTGCTTGTGTCCACGGTCGGTCCCAGCGCCACGTTGATCCCGAGCGCGCTGAAGACGAACGCGTTCAGCCGGGCGAGAGTCTGGAACTGCTGGTCCGGCATTTGCCGAAACCTGCCGACGAATCCCCCGACATACCCGTCACCGAAGGAGCCTGTCCGCGCAGGGCCGCGCAGTCTCACGATGTCCGAGCAGATGAGCAGGGGCAAATCGGTGAGCTCCTGAAGGGCTCTGTTCGTCCGGCGGATACGCTCGAAGCTCGTGCTCCCGTAGTGAGGGATGACGCCCCCGATCTGAAGGCGCTGGACCATCGGAGCGAAGCCCGGCTCCAGCGCGAGCGGTCCGGAGTATCCGAAGCCGTCCACGTTGACGACCAGGAGCTGACCCAGCTCTGATTCGAGCTTCCGCGCGTCGTCCAGGGGAATCTCGAGCTTCCCCCTGGCAGCAAGCGTATCGACAAACGGGGATTGTGACGAACAGGGCCCGGCGGCAAGGAGGCCGAAAAGAAGGACGAGGGCGATCACGGCTCGCGCGGCTTCAGCGGGAGCGTCAGCGTGAACATCGTTCCCTCGCCGGGCGCCGACGAGAAGGTCACGTGCCCTCCCAGGTACTCCTCGGCCAGGAGCTTCATCCCCCACGTTCCGAGCCCCCTGTCGGCGCCCTTCGTGGAGAAAAACCTGCGGAATACCTGCAGCTGGACCTCCCGGTCCATGCAGGAGGGGTTGTGCACGGAGAAGGCAGCACCGGCCTCGCCGGCCCTTCGAAACCCGATCGACACCACGGCTCCCTCGGGGGATGCCTCAAGCGCGTTTTTGAGCATGTTGCCGAGGATTCTTTTCACCAGCGCATCGTCGGAGACGAAGGAGAACCGCTCGGAGAACGGGGCGATGACAACGGTGCGGCCCTGCGCGATCTCGAGGCCCTCCACCTGCCTGGTGAGCTGATGCGCGAGGGAGTGTGATTCGATGAGGTTCCGCTGGGTCTGGAGCGTGCCGTTTTCCGCGGAGAGCATGATCTTCTGACCCTGTATCTCCTCCTCCAGCGTGTCGCAGACGGCGGAAAGGCGGTCCAGGAGATTCCGACGACCGTCCTCGGTAGTGCCCCCCCGCCGCAGGAGGTCCAGGTACACGCGGAAGCTCGATGCCGTGTTCAGGATGTCATGGAAGAAGATTCTTTCCAGGGCGGTGCGGCGTTTCAGGTCGCTGATGTCGCTGAAAGTGACCATGACGTATGCACTTCCAGCGATCTCAAAGGGAGTCGTCCGGACGAGCAGGTCGTGGGCCGGCTTGCCTTCCGGCGCGTCAATCGTAATGTGGCACTCCCGCGTGGCCGGCCGTCCGGTCGTCTGTGTTTCGCCGATCGCCTGCCGCGCCCCGCAGAATCCGCAGCCCTCCCCGTCCCCGCACCCGTTCCCTGAACGAGCGCACCTCAGGATTTCTCCGGGCCTCCTGCCGCACATCTCCTCGACGTCGGCGGCGCCGGCAAAGTCCCGGAATGCGCTGTTCGCGAAGATCACCTGGCGCCGGGAGTTGAGGACCACGAGGGGAGCGGCGAGCGACTCGAGAGTGCGGGGCACCTCCCCGGCAGCCTGGACGCGCCGGAACTCGGAGAGTGCTTCCGCGCGTCTGATTCGTCCCGGCGAGGGAAGGGCGGCGTCGATGGCCATATGAGCCGCATACTATACGTTCCGCGGGAGGTCGTGAAGTACTGTTCGACGGCGGACCCCCGGGGTATACTGCGCGCGGGAGGGGCTCGCCGTGAACTCACCGGACCTGCTCACACAGATCTTCGGGTTTCTCAGCACGACGGCCCGCTACGTCGGCCAGGGGATCGTGAGACTGGTGCAGTACATCCTCCCCTCGGTGAAGGACCTCTCCACGCTCGCCGAGCCCATCGGCTTCCTCTCCCTGCTCACCGTATTCGTTATTCTCACCTCCGCTGCGCGCAAGGTGGCGCTCATCATCCTCCTGGTGGGCTGGGCCCTCATCCTGATCCGACTCCTGCTGATGGCCTTCCGCATTGGATAGTCCGGCAACAAATCGTTTGACCCTTCATTGCGCGGTGAGTACCTTCAACTCGCGCGCACGCCGCGTCATATCATAATCGCTGGAAGGAGAACCCAATGGCAGTCCTCGTCGGGAAACCGGCCCCGGATTTCACCGCTACCGCGGTGATGGGAAACAACGAAATCAAGGACATCACCCTCTCATCGTTCACGAAGGGAAAGTACACGGTCATCTTCTTCTACCCCTTTGACTTCACGTTCGTGTGTCCCACCGAGCTCATCGCCTTCGATCATCGGCTGGAGGAGTTCAAGAAGCGGAACGTGGAGGTCATCGGCGTCTCCATCGATTCCGAGCACACCCACCTGGCGTGGAAGAACACGCCCGTGGACAAGGGCGGGATCGGGCCGGTGCGCTACCCGATCGTGGCCGACGTGCGGCACCTCATCGCACGCGCGTACGACGTCGAGTCCGCCGGCGGCCAGGCCTTCCGAGGCTCCTTCCTCATTGACAAGGCAGGTGTCGTTCGCCACCAGGTCGTGAACGACCTGCCCCTGGGCCGGAACATAGACGAGATGATCCGCATGGTGGACGCCCTCCAGTTCAACGAGGAGCACGGCGAGGTCTGCCCGGCCGGGTGGACGAAGGGGAAGGCCGGCATGAAGGAGAACGCCCAGGGCGTCGCCTCGTACCTTTCCGCGCACGCGAAAGAGCTGTAAGAGCCGGACATTGACGGGCGGCCTTCCGGGTGCTCTCATTCATCGGGGAGGTCGTTCATGCCTGCAGTGCGGGGACCGCTGTACCTGGTCGCCGGCGGCGCCAGAGCTGATCACCGGCGGGGGCCGGACCCGCTCCTGAAGTCCGCGTTCAGCAGGATGGGGATCCCGCGGCCCTGTGTTGCCTACGTCGGAGTCGCCTCCGGCGACAACGCTGTTCTCCGGCGCCGAAGCAGCGAGCTCCTCAGGAGGGCCGGGGCAGGGCGTGTGGCGCTTGCGCCCCTGTGCGGCAGGCTGGGCAGCGCGGCGAAGGCGGCCGCGGTGATCGATTCGGCCGACGTGATCTTTTTCTGCGGCGGCGACGTGGAGGCGGGCATCCGGACACTAGAGCAGCGGGGCATGATTCCCGTCCTCCGGTCGGCTCATGAATCAGGCGTGCCATTCCTCGGCGTGTCGGCTGGGAGCATCATGCTGTGCCGGGGATGGATCCGATGGGCAAATCCGGGCGATGAAAGGAGCGCCGAGCTGTTTTCCTGCCTGAGTCTTGCGCGGGTCTGGTGTGACACGCACGGGGAGGGGGAGGGGTGGGGTGAGCTGAAGGCGATGCTCGCACTGCGGCCCGTCGGGTCAACGGGGTATGGCATCGCGTCCGGTTCTGCGATGGTAGTGGAGCCGGAGGGGACCCTCTCCGCGTTCGGCGGAGAGATCCACGTGTTCAAAAGACGGAAGGCGGGCGTCGTGCAGGTGAAGAGCCTGCGGCCCGGCCCAGAGGAGGAGGGAAAATGGAGTACCGGAGACTGGGAAGCGCGGGTCTGAAGCTGAGCGTTCTCTCGCTCGGCTCATGGGTCACGTACGGCCGGCAGGTGGACGTGGACGCAGCCGCAGCCTGCATGAAGGCGGCGTGGGACGAGGGGGTGAACTTCTTCGACAACGCCGAGGCCTACGAGGCGGGACAGTCGGAGGAGGTCATGGGCGCCGCGCTTCGCAAGCTGGGCTGGCGGCGTGCGAGCTACGTCGTCTCCACGAAGCTGTTCTGGGGGCTGCACGACGGCGTCAATGAGAAGAACACCCTCAACCGCAAGAGGCTCCGGGAGGGAATCGAAGGCTCCCTGAAGCGCTTCGGCCTGGACTACATCGACCTCGTGTACTGCCATCGCCCGGATCCTGAGACGCCCGTCGAGGAGACGGTCTGGTCCATGCACATGATGGTGGAATCCGGCAAGGCCTTGTACTGGGGGACCTCGGAGTGGAACGCCGACCAGCTCATGGAAGCATGGGCAGTAGCGGAGAAGCACCACCTGCACAAGCCGCAGATGGAGCAGCCGCAGTACAACCTGTTTGTCCGCCGGCGCGTGGAGGAGGAGTACAAGCGCCTGTATGCCAAGCTCGGCCTCGGCCTGACGATCTGGAGCCCGCTGGCCGCCGGGCTTCTTACCGGCAAATACAATGCCGGCATTCCCAAGGACTCCCGCCTGGCCCTGCCGGGGTACGAGTGGCTCCGCAGCGATCCGCTCCAGCGCGGCGTGCCTGCCGGCAGCGGAAGAACGGCGTCCTTCCCCGCGCTGATCGAGGCCGTGAAGAAGCTTCAGCCCATCGCCGCCGATCTGGGGGCGACGACTGCCCAGCTCGCCCTCGCGTGGTGCGCGCACAATCCGAACGTGAGCGCCGTCATCACGGGCGCCAGCCGTCCCGAGCAGGTGAAGGAGAACATGAAGGCGCTCACCGTCCTTCCGAAGCTCACTTCGGACGTGATCGGCCGCATCGAGAACGCGGTGGCAGGCGCCACCGACGTCGGCTGAACGGCTACTTCAGCCACCTCTCGAACCAGTCGAATGCATCCTTCTGCATCGGGAGATCGAACTTGTGCGGACCGGGGTAGAACAGTCCCCGGTAGCGCTCCGGCGCTCCCATGCGCGCATAGATCTTTCTCAGCTTCTCGTCGGCCTGCTGCTGGCCGGCAAGGGTCCAGAGCGGATCCTCACGGTCGCCCTGCACCATCAGAGGCGACGGCCCGTGCAACGACGCCACGTCGGGGAGGTCCATGAGCGCCGGGAGGTGCGGGACATGGAACATCCACGTGTGCCATCGCACGATGTCCCCGATCATTTCCCTGACCGTGGACATGAATCCCGCGCACACGGCGCAGTGGATCCGGGGGTCCAGGGCCGCGAGGTAGATCGTCCGCAGGCCGCCGCCCGAGAGGCCACCGCATCCCAGCCTCCCGGGATCGGCGTCTGGCCGGGTGACCAGGTAGTCCACCGCCCGCCGGTCCTCCCACGCCATGACGCCGGGCCAGGTGGTGCCGGAGGCGAAGAGCGTCTTCGCCACCAGTGACTCGTAATCGGCGCAGAACTCGTTGTATGCCTCAATGTACGCCCGGCTGCCGGGGGTCTCCTTCATGACCTTCCGCGCGTATTCTTCGGGCACGGATTCGGGAAGGATCTTCCTCGACCCCCAGAGGAAATTGTCCGGCACCAGCACCACGAAACCCCGCCGGGCAAGCTCGTTCGCCCAGGAGACGCCTCCATAGGTGCCCTGCTTGAACTCACGCATGATCGGGGGCTCGTTTTCCATCTCAACGAGCTTCTCCTTGCCGTAATACTTGAACGCGCTGTGGTCGTGGAGTGCGACGACAGCAGGCAGCTGCCCCGTCACCTCGGCGGGGCGCACCAGAAATGCCTCGGTCCGGGGACCGAATGGTTGCGCCCAGCTCACCAGCTCGGTCACCAGACCGTCCCGTTCCGTGACCCGGTGTACTGAAGCGTCCAGGGGACATGCGGGCGGATCATAAGCGAGCAGCTCGTGCACCTTTGCCCGCGCCCGGGTCCGCCACGATTCCAGGTCCGTCCAGCTTTCGTCGAGCAGCGAGAGGGGCCTTCGGCATTGAGCTTCCCGCCATGCCGCCATCGAATGATAGTTGCCGAGCACGTGTTTCATGACGGAGACGATACTATCAGAAGTGCCGCGGGCCGACGACTGGCCGTGCGGGGCCTCCTGAATCGGACCTTCAGGGCGCTTTTCGCGTGATCGATTTTCATCTGACGGACTCATCGCAGAACCATGAGGGCCAGCCCCCCATGTCCCCGTTCCAGTGGGTCCGGTGTGCCGGCTTAACCAGTCGGTCCCTGGAGCAATATCATCGGGCGCGCGCCGCCACCCGGAACCCGTTCTGGTGGTACAGGACAGCCGGCATATAGCGGTCGCGGTACGTCGCGCGCACACTATGCTCATCATCATAAAATGACCCGCCGCGCAGAAGACGGTCATAGCCAAGACGGTCATTGCCAGATGATGCCCCTACTGGATCTGTTTGCGAGGCTGAGGTGTATAAGCCAAACCAGTCCCAACACCACTCTCTGACATTACCGGTCATGTCAAACAATCCCAGCTCATTCGCCTTCTTTCTTCCGACCGGGTGCGTTTGAGCACCCGAATTTCCGGAATACCACCCCACCGTGTCCACGCTGTTACTGCCTGCAAACCTGTAGCCTGAAGATCTTATCCCTCCTTTAGCCGCAAACTCCCACTCTGCTTCAGTGGGGAGCCGGTAGCCGTTCTTAGAAAAATCGCACGCTACATTTGTGCCGGATATGGTGTAGCAGGGATCTAGACCCTTCATTACGCTCAGCTTGTTGCAGTATTGCACCGCGTCATACCAGCTCATGTGTTCTACCGGAAGATCGTCTCCCTTGAAAACTGAAGGATTCGTCCCCATTACCTCACGCCATTCTTTCTGGGTCACCTCGTATTTCCCGAGATAAAAGCTTGAGACCGTCACTGGATGTAGTGGCGTGTCACTCTCGCCACTTTCAAATGCATCGCCCATCCGGAAGGTTCCGCCCTCGATGAGGACCATATTTCCCAGTATCTTAAGCCGCTCGATGTAGGAGAAAGAAACCGCGGCAGCGGCGTTCTTTGGCACCTCAACTGTCCTCGTCTCCGTCTTCCCGTCCGTGTAGCGCATCTCGAGGTTTGCCGGCCCCGCCTCGATGTTTTCCAGCCGGCCGGAAGACCCGGCAGCAAGTTCGCCCATCGAAGATCCGTTGAGAAAGAGCGTTCCCCTGGTCTTCACCTCTACCGTAACGGAGCCGTATGACTTCTCCACCTTGAGCACCGGCTTTTTCGCATCAGTTACCGGCGCAGACTCGCCGCCTCCTGCTTTTCCCGCGAAGTAGAAGCTCCCGGTAAGGGATGAGGACGTCCAAGGCACCTGCGCGTTCACGGTCTCGCTCATCACCTTCTGACGGACCTGGCGAAGCATCAATTCCGCATCGATCCCCGGGGTCCGAATGCTCTCAAGCAGGGCTCCCGTGAAGATACCATTCCGCCCCGTCCCATCGGCAGCAACGGAGCCCGGCGCCGTGGCGTACACAATCAGCGATCCTCTGGGCGCTTCGACGACGGACAATCCCCGGGAGGTCGATCGGAAGCTCTTCGCAAAAGGATTGTCTCTGCATGCATCCAGCATGACGATGTTCACCCTGTTTCCAGCGCTCTCCATCTTGCTCAGTACCAGATTGGCGTCGATGGTCTGGAAGGGCACTTCATCCTCGGATTGTATGTCTGTGCCGACCGGGATGAGATAATTCGCTCCCTTCACCTGCATGCCGTGGCCTGCGTAGAAAAAGAGCCCCGTTCCTCCCTTCGCAAGCTCCTTGCCGAAATCCCTGATACCGTTGTACATCTTCTCACGGTCGGCATCGATCAAGGTGGTGACGGCAAATCCCAGTTCCTTCAGCGCTTGGGAAAGGTCCCGGGCATCGTTTGAGGGGTTTTTCAGCGGGGCGTCTTTGTACAAGGAGTTTCCAATCAGAAGCGCCGTTCTTCTATCGTCGGACTGGGGAAAAAGGAAGAAAGCGGCGGAGAAAAACAGGAGAAATGTGACGACACTTTTCCCTTTCATGACCCTCTCCTGAAGTATATATCATGAGTGTGAAACTCTTGGGCAGCCCGAGCTGTCCCGCTGTTGGTGCTCTGCCGATGGGAAAGCCCTCTTGTGCTGGCTCCCAACCTCGTGTGTCGCTTGAGTGTCAACTACGGGTGCCGGTTATTGAAATCGAACCGTGCGTCCTCGCACGCCAGAGACGGGGCATCCCCAAGGGTCCCGTGCCCCGGGCCCTCAGCCCGTCGGCGCCATCCAGCCGCGGATTTCGTGAACGACGTTCGAGGGAAGCGGGCTGCGCGACCGGCGCGCGAGCAGTGAGATCACCTGCTCGGCCCTGATGCCCGCCGCACCCGCCTTCTGAAGAGACTGTCGGCTTATCCGAAACAGGACACCGACCTCCCTCCCGATCCGTTCGCAGAACCTGCCGAGCTCTGCCTCCACGCCTGGTGACGGAGAGAGGAACACGATTTCGTAGTTCGGCTGGACGACCAGGGGGTCTTCCGCCGGCAGGCACTCGTTTTCGGACGGGGGGAGCCCGTCCCGGGGAATCCTGAGAAGCCGGCGGCCCACGTCCGTCATACGAAAACCGGGCTTTCCGTCCGACGTGAGTCCTGCCTCCACACCGCCGAGAGAGAGGAGACACCGGCCGAGGAAGATTCCCAGGAAGGACTTCCACAGCTCCTCCATCGCCTCTTCAGAGGGGGAAACCGCTGCACTCTCCTCTCCGCGTGGCGCCGGCACCGCGCGGGACACGGCCAGCGGGCTCCCGATGGCCGCCTGATACTCGGCGAAATCCGCGAATCTGATGAACGTGCTCACGGGCACGAAGGAAAATGCCTGCTCGAGCCAGGGCAGGAGCTCCGCCTGCGATTCTTCCCGTGACACCCAGTCCTCCTCGAGGAGGTCGAACAGGCGCATTCCCAGCTTGGCCGCCACGGCGTCTCTCCGTTCCTCGATCGTCCGGCGCATCCACGCATCGGCCTCCGTCCCCGGCGTGAGATGCGCCGCCGCCCCGGGTCCTCCGGCGACGGGGCCGAGCAGGTCAAAGAGCCGGAGCGCCTGTAGGGCCAGGCCGATCCTGCTCTCGAGGGAGAGCCCCGTCAGGGCCTCCAGCCAGTCGGGGAGGGTCAAGAGCATGGCGCCTGCTTCCTCGATGAATCGGGCAAAGGGCTTCTCGTCACCGCGCCGCAGGGAAATGGGCGCGGCGCGAGCCGCAACGAGCAGGCTCGTCATGTCTTCGACGAGGAAGGGATGGAGGAAGCACTGCCCCACGCTCACCGGCTCGGGGGCGAGGACGACGGAAAGACGGCGCAGGCGGCGCGCCGCGGCCGGCCAGATTCCCACGAGAGGCTCCAGGTCGACGCGGCGGAGCCCGAGGTAGAACAGGCAGCGCTGGGTCCCCAGGCGCACGCCGGCGCACAGCTCGTCGCGCGGAATACCGGGGAAATACTCTTCGAGGTCGCGGAGGGAGATGCGGTCTCTCTGTTCCGTGAAGAACGCGAGCAGGACCCGTGCCGTTTCCGAGCGCGGGGTCCTTTCCAGGGCTGCCTGGAGCCATTCGACGGAAGAGACGAATCCAGCGATCCGGGGGAGATCGTTCGGCAGCAGGGCGAGGGACTCGTCGAGCTGGGATCGCTCCTGCGGCGTGTAATGCTCGGCGAGATAGGCGCTGAGGACGGCCAAGCCGGGGCTCTCGAACAGGGGAAACTTCTGCAGGGATTTCAGGACCTGGTGGAGTGCCGCGCTCCCCTCGGCCACCCCGAGCAGCTCACCCCGCCCGGACGGCTCGAGGAAGCCTGCGTCGCGCAGCTCGGCGACCGGCGCGCCGCCTGCCGCGGGGTCGATCGAGAGACCGGGCGCGGTGCCGTCGAGAAAGGCCCGCCGGCCTTCGATGGAGAGCTCGCCCCAGCGGACGAGCTCGTCCAGGAAACCGGGCCAGTCAGCGGGGAAGAGCTTCATGCTCGGGCCACCGTGGCGGCACTTCCTGCCATCCGGATCTCGTACGAGTAGCCCTGCTCGCAGAGGAAGAGCTGGCGCTTCAGCGCGAACTCCTGTTCCACCGTGTCGCGGGACACCAGGGAATAGAAGGAGGCTTGGTTCCCCATCTCCTTGGGCCGCAGGATCCGTCCCAGTCTCTGCGCCTCCTCCTGCCGCGAGCCGAAAGTGCCCGACACCTGGATGGCGAGGCTCGCCTCGGGCAGGTCCACCGCGAAGTTCGCGACCTTCGACACGGCGAGAACCCGGATTGCGCCCGATCGGAAATCCGCGTACAACTTGTCGCGCGCGCGCTGCGGCGTGGCACCCGTGAGCACCGGCAGCCCCAGGGGACGGGCGATCTGCCCGAGCTGGTCGAGGTACATGCCGATGACCAGCGCCGGTTCGCCGGGGTGGGAGGCGAGGATCGCCTTCACCTCGTCGATCTTCGCGGGGTTTTCCGAGGCCATGCGGAATTTCGTCCGGGCGTCCGCGAGGGCATAGCTCGTGCGCATGTGCTCGGGGAGCGGCACCCGCACCTCCGTGCACACGGCCTTCGCGATCCATCCCTGCGCCTCCATCTCCTTCCAGGGCACGTCGTACTTCTTGGGGCCGATGAGGGCGAATACGTCGTCCTCCTTTCCGTCCTCCCGCACGAGCGTCGCGGTGAGCCCGAGCCGTCGCCTCGCCTGCAGGGACGCGGTGGCCTGAAAAACCGGCGCGGGGAGCAGATGGACCTCGTCGTACACGATCAGGCCCCAGTCTCGTTCGTTGAACAGGGTGAGGTGCGGAAACCGGTCTTCCGCGGGCGCTTCTGCCTCGTGATCCCCCCGCCTCCCCCGATGCGTGAGCATCTGGTAGGTGGCCACCGTGATCGGCCGCACTTCCTTTCTCTGCCCCGTATACTCTCCGATCATCGACGGATCGATCTCGGTCTTGTCGACGAGCTCCGCGATCCACTGCCGCACCGCGGTGACGCACGTGGTGAGGATCAGGGTGGAGGTCTGGAGGAGGTCCATGCAGAGCATCCCCACGATCGTCTTGCCCGCTCCGCAGGGCAGGACGATTACCCCGGAACCGCCGCGCTCCGAGCCGCCTGCGTGAAAGGCCTGCGCTGCCTCGCGCTGATACGGCCGGGCGGAGAAGGCCATTCGCCTGGAAAGGGTTGCGGAGCGGAGGGAAAGATGGAACTGTTCTCCTGCCGCGTAGCCGGCCCTGTCATCGACCGGGTAGCCGATGCGGATCAAGGCGAGCTTCAGCTGTCCCCGCGCCGCCGGGGGAACGGAGAAGCTCGTGTCCGAAAGACGTTCTCCGAGGAGGAGCGCGGCATGCTTGTCCGCGGACACGAGATCCGCGAGGCCCTTGTCCCGACATCGAAGAGTGAGCCCCGCGGCATCATTTCGTTCCATCGTGAGGCTGCCGAATCGGCCCGCATACTCCACGATCTCGATCGCAATGTGCTCGGGGACGGGGTAGCGCGAGAGGGCGCGCAAAGATTCCACGATCTTCGCCGCTTCCTCGCCGGCCGCGCACGCGTTCCAGATTGAAAGGGGTGTGAGACGGTAGGTGTGCACGTGCTCGGGTGATTTCACCAGCTCCGCGAACCGCGCCAGCGCATCGCGCGCCTCTGCGTACCGGGGACTGGCGACCTCTGCAAGAATGGTGCGGTCGCCCTGGACGATCAGGGGCTGGTCATGCTCCCGGGGTGCTTCCTCTCTCTCGGTGGACTGTGTGGCCGTGTTTCCTGTCATGGTACGAGGCGCAAATACGATAAAGATGCGTGGACCGAGGGTCAAGCCTCGGAGGCGCTTGAATGGCCGGGGCCGTTCTGATCCAATGCCGCCATGCCGCAACCGGTCCAACTACCCCGCATCGGTCTCATCCTCGACATGGACGGCGTTCTCGCCGACACGGAACCCCTGCACGTGCGGGCGTGGGACATCACCCTCGCGGGAATCGACAGCAGGACGCTGGCCCACGAGCGCGGGCAGCTGGCGGGCATGTCCAGCTCCGACATCGCGCGGGAGCTGCTGAGGATATTTCGCCTGCCCTTGAGCGTCGAGGAGCTCGTGGAGAAAAAGCGCGGCGTCTATCGCGGTCTCATCGAGTCGGGCCTCACGCCGTTTGCCGGCCTGCACGACGAGCTCGCACTGTGGCGGAAGGGCCCCCTGGCGCTCGCGACATCGAGCGCTCGGCTGGAAACCTCCCTCATGCTTTCCGGCATGGGTTTCGAGGGCTGGTTCGACCCGGTGATCACCTGCGATGACGTGACGCAGGCAAAACCCGCGCCCGACTGCTACGCCCTTGCCATCCAGCGGCTGGGACGGCGGCCCGAAGACTGCGTTGTGATCGAGGATACCGTCCATGGCATCCAGGCCGCCCGGAGCGCCGGGGCTGGAGTCGTGGCGGTCTCCACGTCGGGGCTGCCGAAACGGATCGACGGGGTGCTCGGGGTTTTCGGCTCCACCGTGGAGGCGCTGAGATGGCTGCGCCGCTGATGCAGGTGCGGGCCGCGGGCAACGACGATCTCCCCAGGATACTGGAGATCTACAACCGCGAGGTCCTCGTCTCCACGGCCACGTACGACACCGTGCCGCGCACACCGGCCGAGCACCGCAAGTGGTTCAGCCTCCATGGCACCGATCATCCCGTGCTGGTGGCCGAGGCCGGCGGGGAGGTGACGGGGTGGGCCTCACTCAGCCCGTGGTCGGACAGGGCGGCGTATGCCCGCACTGTAGAGGTGTCGGTGTACGTGGCCGAGGAACATCGGAGGAGGGGCGTTGGTCGACTCTTGCTGCGGGCGCTGATCGAAGCCGGCCGGGCGCACGGCTATCATGCCCTCCTTGCCCGCATCTCGGCGGACAATAAGGCGAGCGTTCGTCTGCACTCCGAGCTGGGCTTCACGGTGGCCGGGACTCTCCGAGAGGTCGGGGTGAAATTCGGGCGGACCCTGGATGTCTGCATCATGCAGCTGCTCGTCTGAGAGTCCAGCCCGCGGGCGCGCAAGGTGTACACTGCATCCCGTCGCATTGCAGAAACGCAAAAAGTGCAAGGAAGTTGCGCTTTTTGCGTTTTTCATAGTGTGCGGTATCGGCGATGGGATGCCGTTTCAGGTCACGTTGATAGCATCGAACACGTCGAACTCGTACTCGTTTTCCAGTCGTATCTCTGGTTTTCGTCCCGTTGCCCGGATGTCCACGCCGAAAGCGCGGCAGATCGCATCGTGAGTGAGCTCTTGGATCCGGGCCGCTGTCAGTCCGCGGCGGGACAACAGGCTCACGAACCGCGGGTAAAAGCCGAACCCGGGGAACCCTGAGGCGAATCCTTCGAGCTTGTCGCGACGGGTATGCGGGGCGTGATCCGTTTCGATCCAGTCGATGTCGCCCTCCACGAGCCTCTGCAACATGACGGACGGCAGGGGCAGGGGCCGCAGCGGCGGGTTCACTTTCAGGAGCAGCCCGTCCGCGCCTTCCATCATGTTCGCATCCAGCAGGGCGTGGTGCGGTGTGAGCCCGCAGGTCATCCTGTACTCCGGCGCCATTCCCGCGTCCGCATCCTCGTGCCTTCCGCGAAGGAGATCAAGCGCCCAGGGCGTCGAAATGTGGCAGACGTGAAGAGTGCCGCGGAAGTGCGCCGAGCGCGCGAGCTTCTTCTGGTCGTCCACGGACGCGACCTCCGCTGCAGGGGGCCGGGCCCGCGCATGGCTCACTGGCCGGGCAGGGTCCCATTCCGTTGGTCGCAGCAGGTCTTCCTTCTCGCAATGCACGGCGAGCACTCCCGTGAACCCCAGTGCCGAGAGGGTCCGGTAGACGAGGGCCTGCTCCCGGGGATCGACGATGCCCATCTGTCCCGTGGAATGGCCGGCGTACATCTTGAGCCCGACGACCCGGGGGAAGAGCTCCTTCCAGGCTCGCACCACTTCCTCGATCTGCCGGGGCACCGCGGTGAGCCCCGCGTACAGTCCGTGGAAGATCTCGAAACCCAGTCCGCGGCGCGCCGCGTCCGCATCGTCGATCCTGCGAAGGATCGCCTCCCGGGTGATCAGGGGCGGATCGGTGTTCGGCATCTCGAATACCGCATCGAGCCCTGCGCGGTACGCGACCGAGAAACCGTGGCGGAGGGTCTCCTTGCCTGCCTGGCCCCAGTCACGGAGATGGACGTGCGGATCGATCATCCCTCACTCCGGGTAGGCGACCGGCTCGATGACCGAGGGAAGCGAGGCGACGTACGCCATGCGCTCCTCGGGGGTCACCTTCCGATGCGAGACCAGGTACGGCCTGCGGCAGTAGCGGCAGCGTATCGTTGCCTTGTCGCTATAGAATCTCGGCGGCACGTCCTCGTTGATCGTCCGGGTGATGCAGTTCGAGTTGGCGCAGAGCAGGTAGACGAACTTTTCCGCGACCCGGCCGTCCTTCACCGCGTTGATCGTCGGCTCGGGGGAGAGCAGGGCGATGCGCTTCAGATCGCGCTCCGAGAGGTCGCGAAGGTTCGTCTTGATGAAGGGATTCGGCTTCTCTGCAATCGTGGCTGTCGTGCAGGAGTATCCACGGTTCTCGAGGTCCAGTGCATCGCTGACGGCGCGCAGGGTACCGGGCTGGAGATGGTCGATCACCGTGCCGTCCTGGATCTTGTCGATGAACATCCCGTTCCGTGCAATGCCGTGCGTCTGCCGGGGGAGCCTGTTGTTGCCGATCCCCAGTTCCTTCGGCAGCCGCCCGTTGTAGCGACGGTAGCCCTCGTGACCCAGCATCTCGTGCAGGAGGGCTTTTCTCAGGAAGATGCCGTACTCCGCCTGGGAGAAGAAGGCCTGCGCAGGGGTGAAGTAGACCCGGTAGTCGATCTCCGCGATCTCGCTGTTCACGGGCAGGGGGTGGAGCACGCGCACGTCGAACCCTTCGATCTTCTCGAGGTCGATGCGGTACTGCTTCATCATCGCCAGGATGTCCTTCTGCTTCACGCCGGACATCCGTTCCAGCTGTGGCCGGGTCATGTAATAGAAATCCACCTGCCGCAATACGTCCCGCACGGCGGTGTCCCGCACGACCTTCACCCCCCGGTCGGCGAGCAGCTCCACGAGATCCTGCGGCATGCCGAGGAAATCCTCGGCGGCCCATCGGATGGTGACGTCGTCGAAATGGGAGAGGGCGAGGCTCAGCGATCGCACCGTTCTCCCATGGGAGAGATCCCCGCCGAAGCCGATGCGCAATCCGTCGAGGCGTCCCTCCCGCAGAGAGTAGATCGTGAGAACATCGAGGAGCGCCTGGGTCGGGTGCTCGTTCCTCCCGTCCCCGCCGTTGATCACCGGAATATTGGCCACGTCCGCCGCCCATTGCAGGGAGCCGTCCAGCGGATGGCGCATGACGAGCACGTCGTTGTGGTTGGCGCACATCATCGTCACGGTGTCACGGACCGTTTCGTTCTTCATCACCGACGTGCCCTCGGTGCCCGAGAAACCGTCGTAGCGTCCCCCCAGCTCGCGCATGCCGGTATTGAAGCTCGTGCGCGTGCGCGTGCTGGGCTCGTAGAACATGTAGGAGAGAGTGCGGTGCTTCAGCGCATCGCGGAGGCTGTTTCGCAGGCCCGATTTCTCCAGCTCTTCCATCCGGCGCCCCGCGTCGCAGAGGTGGAGGATTTCCGCCCTTGAAAAATCCGTGATGGAGATGATGTCACGGTCGCGGAAGATCTCGCCCATTATTGTGCTCCTTTCCATCATCGAAAAGCCCGCTGAACTCCCCCGGCAGGGGGGCCTCGACCTCGAGCGGGAGGCCGCTCGTCGGGTGACGCAGCTCGATGCGCGCCGCGTGCAGGTACATCCGGGCCGGGAATCCTGCGGGGACCGCCGCGCCGTAGAGCGGATCGCCGAGGATCGGGAAACCGAGGAAGGCCAGATGCACGCGCACCTGATGCCGGAACCCCCTCAGGATGGACGCGGCGAGCATCACTCTCCCGCTGCCGCGTGCCATTACCTGCGCCTCGGTGACATAGATCTCGCTGCTCGCCGACCTGAGGAGCTTGCGGGATTTCTCCCCTGGGAAGACCGCGCGCACCATGGTGCGGCCGCGGCCGTACGGTGCAAACCTGCTCTCGATCCTCAGCGGCACGCTGCTGTCCAGGCTCTCGTCCGCGCATGCGCACGCGGCGAGGTAGAGCTTGCGCGCTCCGCCGGAGGCGAAGGAGCGCCGCAGGGCATCGAATGCCTCGGCCGTCCGCGCGATCACGACGAGCCCGGAGGTGTCCCTGTCCAGGCGGTGGACGAGCCCCGGTTCCACGGGCTTGATCCCCGGCACCCCCGCCACCTCGGGATAGGACCGGATCACCATCTCGATGAGCGTCCCGGTTTCTCCCTGCCTCAACGGCGCGGTGTGAACGCCCGCAGGCTTGTCCACGACGATGAGACCGGGGTCTTCGTATCGGACGCGCAGCTCCTGCGGGGCCATGCGGTGACTCCCTATTTGAACTGTGCCAGGGCCTTTGCCAGCGAATCCACGTCGTCCGTAATTGTCTGGTTCAACTGCTCCACCGTGGGAGGCGAGGCCGGCTTGACCCCGGGAAACTCCCTGCCCGCCCTCTCCGCGTCGGCAGGCCGGATGAAATCCCTGATCGGTGTCACCATGGTGTACCCCGCAATCGGGCCCTGCACGATGTACCCGTCGAAGAGGTCGGCGAGCGTGCCCGTCTGCGCCCCGTCGGCGTAGGAGCTTCGGCCAAGGGGCAGAGCACCCAGCGGCGTTCCCGCCGTGTCCCATCCTGCGCTGCGCTTCTCGGGCGGCAGTGCATCGATCAACGCGTCGATCGCGCCGTCAACCGGATAGGAGAGACCGGTCTTCTGGGTCGGATCGGGCCAGGGCGCGTGGATCGAGATTGCGAATACCCGCGCACCAATCCTCTCGTAGACGATGTTCCCGGCCCTGCGCGTTTCAGGAAGCTTCATCTCGGCCGCATTCTTCTGGTACGCCCGGCTGCGGTACCGGGTGAAAATGTGCTGAGTGCCGCAGAAGACGAGCGCCTTTTCGCCGGTGCGGGTGAACTCGCGGTCGATCACTTCAGCAATGTGGGCATCGGGCACGCCCTGCGCGAAGATGCTCGCGACGATTTTCGGATTTCCCAGGTCGTCCTGTGTTTTCAAGTACTCCCAGTCTTGACGCACGTTCAGACCCACGATCCGGAAGGGCTTCGCGCCCGCGGGGCGGACCTTGTTCACCTGCCACGCCGCCTTGTAGAGATCGATGTATTCCTGGTACCCCCAGGTCACCAGCCAGTGAAACGTCACGGCGCGTGCCCTGTTTTCATCCCACGCGGGGGCCGTGAGCAGCGCATCGATTTCCCCCTGATCGTCTGAGAGCGCGTATTCAATGCCGAGGTTTCTGATCCCTGCAGCGAAGAGACGCGGGATGAGGTCATGCACGAGCTGCACGTTCTGCCGGATCTTGAAAAACTCGCCGAGCAGGACCACGTCGTGCTTTGCGAACGCGGCCAGCACGTACTCCTCGGGTGAATGCCATACAGATTCGGCGTACGAGAGCACGGATGCAAGCCGGGCGGCGTCCGGAGCAATCCGGCGGGGCGTCCCGGCATTGCGGTTGAAGAACTGGAGGGGATTCAAAACGAGGAACGCGCCCGCGACCACGACCAGGACGATGAGGAGGGTGTTGCGCTTCATTCTCCGCCCATAGTAGCGGGCCGCGTCGTACGCGTCCATCCACGGGCGGCAGCGCCAGGAACTAGCTCTTCAAGGACTCCGTGAACTCCTTCGGGCTGAGGAGCATCTTCGCGTACTGCGCGCGCGTGTAGGCCCAGGGGTCCTTCGCGTTCTTCGAAGAGAGCTTCCCCCGGAACGCCTCGATCGAGCCGTACGAGCGGGCATCCATCCAGCGGGTGACTTCGTCCAGCATCGCGCGGATGGACTTCACGCCCTGGCGGTACAGACCCGTGACCACCTGCACGGAAGAGGCGCCGGCAAGGATCATCTTTACCACGTCCGCTCCGGTCATGATGCCGGTGCTTGCGCACACGTCGGCCTTGATCTTCCCGTGGAGCAGGCCGGCGAAACGCAGCGGCAGCCTGTTGTCCGCTTGAATGCTGAAATTGAAGGGCTGGGTGATGGACTCCGTCTCCGTGTTGATGTCGGGTTGGAAGAAACGGTTGAAAAGCACGAACGCGTTCGCACCCTCGCGGTCCATCCTCCCGATGAGATTGAGCGGATTCGAATAAAACACGCTGAGCTTCACCGCGATGGGGATTGTGACTGCCGCGCGGGCCTCGCGGACGATCTGCAGTTGTTCATCTTCCACGGAGCTGCCGGCGACGTCGAAGTCACGCGGCGTGGCGAAGAAGTTCAGCTCCAGGCCGTCGACCCCCTGGTCGGCAAGCTGCCGCGCGTACTCCACCCATGTGGAGCGGGTCACCGCGTTGAGGCTCGCGATCACGGGGATCTTCACCGCTTCCCGCGATTTCTTTACCCACATCAGGTGTTCCTTTGCGCCTGCATGCTGGAGCTTCGGGAAGATCGTGGCCATTTCGCCGTACAGGTCGTTGCCGGCCTCCAGGTCCTCCTCCAGCTTGAAGCGCTCGAGCTGGATCTGCTCCTCAAAAAGGCTCTTCAGGACGATGGCCCCTGCACCGGCCTCCTCGATTCTTTTGATGCTGTCCACGTTCGACGTGAGGTCGCTCGATCCGGCCACGATCGGGTTGGAGAGAGCGAGTCCCATGAAGCGCGTCTGCAGGCTTCCCATCGAGTTCCTCCTTGGTACTGTTCAAGCATAGGGACAGAGTGATGAAAAGTCAATTCAGCGCGGCCGCGCAATCACCTCCGCAAGGGATTTCTTCTCCGCGAGCTCCGCCTTCAGCATGTCCTCGCGTGCCTTGTTCGTGTAGCCCCTGTTCTGGAACGAGTAGGTGAAGTTCGTGTGGATGTCGTACTCGCCCTCCAAAAGCGCATGCGTGTCTTCCGTCATCACCAGCTCCTCGTCCGTGGGAATGACGAAGATTCTCACTTTCGAACCGGGGCCCGTGATCTCGGTCTCCGCGTTGCGTGTGGTGGAGAGCTCGTTTTTCCGCTTGTCGAGGACGATGCCCATGTCCTCCAGCCCGTCAAGGCATTTCTCCCGTGTGATCGGCCCGCGCTCGCCTACCCCCGCGGTGAACACGATCGCATCCACCCGTCCAAGGGCGGCGTAGTAGGCGCCGAGATATTTTTTCAGCCGGTATCCTTCTATCTCAATGGCGAGCTGGCACCGCTCGTCGCCCTGGCATGCGCCGTTTTCGATGTCGCGTCGGTCGGTGTACTTGCCCGTGATGCCCAGGACGCCGCTCTTCCTGTTGAGGACGCTGTCCATGGCCTCGGGCCGAAGTCCTTCCTTCTTCATCACGTAGTACCCGATCGCCGGGTCGTGGTCGCCGGCCCGGGTGCCCATCACGAGGCCTTCGAGCGGCGTGAATCCCATCGAGGTGTCCACGGAGATCCCGTTCTTGACCGCGTTCGCGCTCGAACCGTTCCCGATGTGAAAGCAAATAAGGTTGGTGGCGAAGGGGGCCTTCCCCAGCAGGACCGAGGCTCGCTTCGAGACATACAGGAAGGAAGTCCCGTGAAAGCCGTACCGTCTCACCCGGTAGTGCTCATACCATTGATAGGGGAGGGCATAGATGAAAGAGGTGGCCGGCATGCTCTGATGCCACGCGGTGTCCATGATCGCGCAGTGCGGCACACCGGGCAGCACCTCCCGGGCACCCTCGATGCCGGTGATGTTCGGAGGATTGTGCAGCGGGGCGAGATCGGAAAGCTCATGGAAGGCCGCCAGGGCCTTGTCATCGATGATCACGGACTTGGCGAACCGTTCCCCGCCGTGCACGACCCGGTGCCCGACCGCCTTGATCTCGGAGAGATCGGAAATCGCGCCCACCTCCGGATCCATGAGTGTCTGCACGATCAGCTCGATCGCGTCCCGGTGATGGGGACAGTCTTTCTCCCGCTTGATCTTTGTGCCGCTGCGCTTCGAATAGTGGTTGATGAACGAGCCGCCGACGGTGACTCGCTCCACGATTCCCGAGGCCAGGACGTCCCGGTCGTCCCAGCGGTAAAGCTGGTACTTCAATGACGAGCTTCCGCAGTTGAGGGTGAGGATATCCATTCACATGCTCCTTGCCGTGTGTGTGCTCGAGACGATGGCGGGCTGGCCCGGATCTCTTGAGTGTAGTACCGAGAATCAGACCCGAGGTCAAGGCGCGGAGTTCCGCTCCAGAGCGCTGTCGGTGCAAGCAGCGTGTGTGCGCCCTCCGTATTCCTCTCCTGTGGGCCCCCGCGCATTCCCCGGCTGGCTCCTCGTGCCTGTCTGTATGGCAATCCCCAATCTCGCGCAGGCGCAGCCGGTCGATGTCCGAATCGAGCAGGGCTACGAGTGGCCTGGAGAGGCGGTGTTTCGATGGAGCGTGAGTCAAGGTGACCTCCTGGTCGTCTCGCGCTCGGAGCACACGGCTGGCATCGTGACCGGCGGAATGGGCGCGCCCGTGCTCGGAGTCTGCATGCCCTGGCTTCGGTATGGTCCCTTGCTGGCACGCGGCATGTTCAGGCAGGTGTGCGATCCGCTGACCTTTTCCGCCTGGAGCGGAGTGTTTGCGGAACGCACGACCCTGGTGCTCGACGGAGCCTTGCCCTCCTCCCACGCGGGTGTGCTCTTCATGCCTTTGCCAGAACAATGCGGTGTCTTCTGCAGACCCGGCTCCAATGGGGGAACCGAATTCGGAGCCTACGGGTGTCTGCCCTTCGGAGCGGGGGCAGCGGCAGAAGCCGTGCTCGTGGCTTCGCGACCCGATGCCCAATCTGCCACGGACGAGTGGTTTCTCCCCCGAAGCCCGTTTCCCGGAGGGGATGTCACCAACCTCTCCGTCCGCCTTTTTCTCAATTCTCCTTCCTTCGCGTTTTCGTATTCCGTGGGGGGCTCGTCCGCGCAGTTTGCCGCGCCCGGGGCTTTCACGACACTGTGGATCCGCGGGCGCATCCGGGAAATCGAGGGGGCCGTCCTCGTGTCCGGGGCCACCCCTGAATATCGGGCGCCGGACGGCGCCTGTACGTTGCGCGCATCCCGACTTTCGGCTTCGATGCGTGTCGGGCGCGACCGCCGCAGGGGAACGCTGGATGCGGGGTTTACGTTCAGCGCTGCAGCGCCCGCATTTTCCCCGCGCGCCGAAATCCCGACGGAGATGGCTCTCCGGGCTGCGCTCTCGCGCGATTACGCTCTGGCACCCACCCGGCCGCTCTCACTCCTACTAGAACTGGAAAAGGACATTCGCCGTGACTCCGATGGAATCAAAACCGAGACATCTCGCTGCGGCTCCACGGCCTGCCTCTCCCTGGCGTCCATGGATGTCGCTGCAGGGGTGAATCTCTCAGATCATGACGGCATCGGCGTCCGCGGAACACTGTCACTGAGGCCTTCGTCCCGGATCCGGATCGGCATGGAAGCGAAAGGGAATCATCTGGGCACGTCTTGCCCGGGAGGTTCAATGATCATGATGCTGGCCATCGACGAGGGAGGACGTCGGGCGGCGCTCCGGACCGGCGTCGAAGACTTCCCGCTCGCCAGCTCGGCTCAGAGCTCAGCGGCAGCCCTCGCGGCGCATTTCAAGCTCTCGCTCTCGTGCGCCGTACGGTATCCGTGAGCGCCCGGTTCATTCCCAGTCACCGACGAGGATCACTTCCCTCTCCAGCTCCAGGCCAAGGCGGGTGCGCACTTCCTTCTCAACGAGCTCTATCAGGGAGCGCACGTCGGATGCCCGGGCATTTCCCGTGTTGATGAAAATATTTCCATGGAAGGGGGCCACCTGCGCGCCGCCGATCCGCGTGCCTTTCAACCCCAGTGAATCGATGAGCTGTCCCGTCGGCGCTCCGAAGGACCTGTTGTTCTTGAAGATGCTTCCCGCGCAGGGATGCAGGAAGTGGCCTTTGCGCTCACGATCTGCACGATGCGCCTGCATTAGCCCCTTCATCCCTGCGCGATCACCCGGGACGAGGCGGAACGCCGCGGCAAGGATGACGCGCTTCGCATTCTGGAAGGGAGACCGCTTATAGCTCCAGTCTCCGCGGTCCATCGAGTAGCGCCGCGGCTCCAGGTCCGGGTCGAGGTAGTCCACGTACTCCAGCACGTCGCTGACTTCCGCGCCGTAGCAGCGGGCGTTCATCCACACCGCCCCGCCCACGCTGCCAGGGAGCGAGTAAGCGAACTCCAGCCCCGAAAGGCCGCGCGCGAGCGCGAACTCGGTGACGTCCGTGACCGGCGTGCCGCCCTGCGCGAGAATGAGCGATCCTTCCGCCTGGACGCCTGTGAGCCGTGACGTATCGATGACGACCCCCCGGATGCCGAGGTCGGAGACGAGGATATTCGTCCCCCCGCCGAGGAGGAACGATGGCACCGATTCCCGCGCGCACACGCGCAGGATCCCGGCAATCTCCTCGCTGCTCGCGGGAAGCACGTAAAGGTCGGCCGGGCCGCCGATGCGGAAACTGCTGTGCGACGCCATCGGCTCGTCGAGACTCGCAGAGCCGTCGATCTTGAACATCCGGGCCAATTCCCGTACTGTTGTCACGCTCGGAATAGTAGCGGGCCGCGTGGAACGGGTCTACTCGCGCGGCCGGCACAGGACGGAAAGAGCTCTTCGTTCGATGGGAGAAAAGACGTCGTGGAGTTGAAGCTCTGGAACACGATGGGACGTGAGATGCAGAAGTTCGAGCCGATCCAGCACGGAAAGGTCGGCATGTACTGCTGCGGACCCACCGTGTACGACTACGCGCATGTCGGGAACCTCCGCACCTACCTGTTCGAGGATATCCTCCGCCGGACGCTCGAGTATTTCGGGTTTATCGTCCGCCACGTGATGAATGTCACCGACGTCGGCCACCTCACGGGAGACACCGACGAGGGTGAGGACAAGATGCTGAAGGGCGCACGGGAGAAAGGCAAGACCGTGTGGGAGATCGCCGAGTTCTATATGAAGGCCTTCTTCCGCGACTTCGAGCTCCTCCGCTGTGCGCCCCCGACGGTGATCTGCAGGGCGACCGAGCACATCCAGGACATGATCGACCTGATCGCCCGCATCGAGGCGAAGGGCTTCACCTATATCGCCGGCGGAAACGTGTACTTCGACATCAGCAGGTTCCCGGGCTACGGAAAGCTCGCGCTCCTGGACCAGCAGGAGCTGAAGGCGGGTGCCCGGATCGTCGTGGACGAGGGCAAGAAGAATCCGGCGGATTTTGCCCTCTGGTTCACCAGGTCCAAGTTCGAGCATCAGGCGATGCTCTGGGATTCTCCCTGGGGCAAGGGGTACCCGGGGTGGCACATCGAGTGCAGCGCGATGTCCATGAAATACCTCGGCGAGCACTTCGATATTCACTGCGGCGGGGCCGACCATCCTCCCGTGCACCACACGAACGAGATCGCGCAGTCGGAAGCGGCCACCGGCGCGCGCTGGGTGAACTACTGGCTTCACGGCGAATGGCTTCTCATGGAGAAGGAGAAGATGGCGAAATCGGCGGGGAACTTCACGACCCTCGCCACGCTCACCGATCGCGGCTACGACCCGCTCGACTACCGCTATTTCTGCCTTGGTGCGCACTACCGGGCCCAGCTGGCATTCGGCTGGGAATCGCTGGAGGCAGCGAGGTCCGGACGTCTGGGCATCGTTGAAAAGATCCGGCTGCTCCTGGCCGAGACGAGTGGCAGGTCGGCGGAGCCCACGGGCACGGCGGCGGGATACCTATCCGACTTCGAAACCCATGCGGCGGATGACCTGAACATGCCCCGCTGCCTCGCCGACCTGTGGACGCTCCTGAGGGATTCCTCGGTTCCCGCCGCGGAGAAACTCGGCGCGGCTTTCCGCATGGACAGGATCCTCGGTCTCGGGCTCTCGGAGACGAAGGAACAGGAAATTGCGCTGGACGAGGAAACCCGCATTCTCGTGGAGCGGCGTGAGAAGGCGCGCATGCAGCGGGACTTCAAGACGGCGGACGAGATCCGGGCTCTTCTGCTTGCGAAAGGCATCGAGGTGCAGGACAGTCCCAAGGGTCCGAAGCTACGGTTTGCCGCTGGCCAAAGAAGATAAAAAGGTGTAACATCTGATAGTATTCGTTGTTAGTAATGAGTAGCACAGAATATGCGCACCCGCCGCCTTTCGATGTGGTGTATGAGACGCTGTTCCCCATCATCTACCGCATATCCCTGCGAGTGACAGGAGACCGGGAAGTTGCAGAGGACCTCTGCCACGATGCCTTCATCAAGCTCATGGAACGTTCGGACCTGCTCGCCGACATCGAGCAGTCCAAGTACTGGCTCATTCGCGTGGTGAAAAACCTGTCGCTCAACTATGAGAAGAGACGGAACAGGGAAAAGGCGGCATACACGAAGTTCTCGCGACTTTCCGTCGCATCCACCGATTCCAGCGAGAAGCAGATGATCAGAGAGGAAACGAGGGCGGACGTGCAGAGCGCACTGGACGCCCTCCCGTACAACCTGCGGGCCCCGCTCGTCTTCCGCGAATACGCGGACCTTTCCTACAAGGAAATCGGCGCCATTCTCGGAATATCGGAGAGCAATGTGAAGGTGCGGATCTTCCGCGCCCGCGAGCGCGTGGGGAAGGCGCTCGCTGAAGGTGATGCCTATGTGTCCTGACCGCGAAATTCTTTCGGCCTATTTCGACGGTGAGATCGCCGCTCCCTGGGAGCGGGAGATTTCCGCGCACCTGGCCACGTGCGAGCTTTGCCGCGCGCAGCTTTCCGGCATGGGGGAGACCCGGCGTCTCCTCAAGGACGAGGAGGCCCAGGCGTGGAGGGCGCCCATGGAGAGGGTCCGGCGGCGGATCCTTGCCCACGTTCCCCAGGACCGGCTCAAGGTCTCCGCATGGCGGCGGCAGGTGTCGCTTCCGCTGCCGGTGGCCGTCCTTGCCGCGGCGCTCCTGCTCACGTTCGGCGTGACCCTCGCAGTTCTTGCCACGCGCACGAACATGGGGTATATCCGCGTGACCCGGGCGCCGGCAGGGGGCACCGAGTACCAGTTCGCCGTCCCGTATGAGAAGGTGGAAGCGCTCCTGAAATCCATGGGAGGGGCGGACGCGAACATCGAATCGGTCATGACCATCCCGAAGAATGTGAAACTCGTCCCGGTGGGTGAGCCGCGCATGGGGAAAGCGGACGAGTTCCTGAGGAAGAAGCCATGAACACCCGGATGCGAAGCGGGGTCGTCCCCCTCCTCCTGGTTCTCGCGGTCGCGAATACCCATGCCCAGGCGCAGGGGACTGACACCGATCCGAAGGAGGCGCTGCAGGAGCTGCTGTCCAAGGCCCTCACCGTGACCGTCTCGGCGCGCGTGCTGCCGCCGGATGCGCAGGAAGAAACCCCGGTCTGGAATGCGGAAAGCACCAAGCTGACTCTCCCCGGCCGGTCCATCAAGGTTCGCCTGGACGGCGACAACGTCCGCATCTACCTGATCTGCACCCCGTACATGCAGGACAACGGGGAGGTGCTCCTCCTCGCACAGGGGCAGGTGTGGTTTACGGAGTCCCAGGACAAGGAGAACCGGTACTTCAGCACCTTCTACAGCATCCCGGTGTCCTTCGGCGAGAAGGTCCTGTTTTTCCCCCTCGGTCTCTCCAACACGGACACACGGCAGAAGAACTACTTCAACATCGAGCTGGAGATCAAGATCGTTCCGTACGAGAAGAAGCAGTAGGCTTTCACAGTGGCATACCCCGAAACCGATGACCGTGGGGCGAACAGCCCCGGGTCCGTCCCCGGCGATCGGGAGTCGGACCTCACGGAAGACAAGGTCAAGCCGCACCAGCGCATCCTGCGCAGCAAAGGCTTCATTCCCACCGTGGTGGTGGTGGCACTCGTCGTCTTCGTCCTGCTGAGCCCCCGCATGGCGGGAAGCCCTCCTCGCCTGGAGTCCATCACTCCCACGCGCGGCAAGCCCGGCGACGTCATGATCCTCTCCGGCAGGAATTTCGGCAACCCGCGCGAAACCTCGGAGGTGCGCATCTCGGGGATCTCGCCCACCTCTCAGGACTACACGGAATGGACGGATTCGAGGATCAGCGTCCGCATCCCCGACGAAGCAACCTCCGGGATCGTCTACGTCCTCACGAAGAGCGGAAGAAGCGGCGGCCTGCTGTTCATCAGCCAGAGCGACATTCCCCAGCCTGCCTCAGGCGCCAGCCGGCCGGGGGACCCCTACATCGTGAACAAGGACAGCCCCATCCAGCCTTCGGCGGCGCGGGTGGGAGACCTCATCACCATCTACGGCATGAACTTTGGACTGGAGAAGGGCAGCTCAGAGGTCTATTTCACATGGTCGGGCCTCCAGAACGCCGCCGGCGGGAGCCTCGACCTGTCGAACCTGCTGCCGGCCCGCGACTACAACCTGGACTACGTGTCCTGGTCGGATCGCGAGATCCGTCTGCGTGTGCCGGACGGCGCGGCGTCCGGCAACGTCCTGGTCAAGTCCGACAAGGGCACCAGCAATGCCGCATACTTCGTCGTGAACCGCGGGGCGGGCAGCAAGACGTACACCTCCCCCCGCAAGTACTCGGTTCAGTACGGGATGAACGTGTCTGTCGCCGCGGCAGCCGCGGAAAACACCCTTTATCTCTGGATGCCCCGGATCCTTCCGACGCCCGAGCAGCGCACGATCGAATCGGTGGCTCAGGATCCCCCCTCACTACTCGACACCACGGCGGCCTCCCTGTACTCGTTCAACAACCTCCAGAAGGGCGGCAAGTACAAGGTCAGCATGAGCTGGATGTTCGACCGCTATGCCGTGGCAACCCAGGTGAACCCGGGGGACGTGCCGCCCTACGTCACCACCTCCGAGTTGTACGCCAAGTTCACCGCACCCGACCGCCTGGTTCTTTCCACGAGCCCCGACATCACGAAGGCGGCGGCTGCCGTGGTGGGGGGAGAGAAGAACCCGTGGCTGAAGGCCCGCAGGATATACGACTGGCTGCTCTCCCAGGTCTCCTACAGCCCTGGTGCCGCTGACACAACCGCCGCCCTTCGTTCGAAGAAGGGGAACGCGTTCGTCTACTCATCGCTGTACTGCGCCTTTCTGCGCGCTTCGGGCGTGCCCGCGCGCATGGTGTCGGGGTACCTGGTGGGAGACTCGGGACAGCCGACGCGCCGTCACTTCTGGGATGAGTTCTACGTCGAGACTCTCGGCTGGGTTCCCGTGGATCTGACACTTGCCGACGAGAAGACGCTTCTCCCGACGCCTCCAGCCCCGGATTTCGACCCGCGCGCGTACTACTTCGGCAATCTCGACAATCAGCACATCACCTTCACGAAGGGGCTTGTCGAGGTGAACCAGATGAACCCGTCGGGCTCGACGCGCGAGGACCGGGACCTGCCCTACCTGCTGAGCATCCACGAGGAATCCGTGGGGGGCCTCACGTCGTACACGACGAGCTTCGATGATCTGTCCGTGACGGGAACCTACTAGTTCCCCAGGCTCTCGCTGCCTGCTTTGCAGTCAGCTGCCGCCTGGGGCCCCTTCCGCACGTCCTTCGGACGTGCTACTGTTGTGCGGCGGCCTTCCTGCGGGCCCGCTCGATCTTCTCCATCTTGCGGTAGTACTCCGACTGCTTCTGGATCTCCTCGACGTCGTTGGTGGCGATCTTGTTGTCGGCGAGCACCATCTTCTTGTTCTCGAAGAGCTTGCGGATGTAGGGGTTTCCCTTGTCGCTGGAGAGGCCCACGGTGTTCAGCAGCTCCTTGGGACCGAGCTGGAACGTGTGCTTGCCTCCCGCCACGACGGGGATGCGGTTCTTCTCCAACTGCAGGAGCAGGGCATCGTAGAGCCTGCCCACCGGGTCCTGGATGAGGGTGTTGGCCAGCTGCTTGTAGATGAACCAGAGCCGCTCCGCGAGAAGCGTGGTAAGCCGCGTGATGAGCTGGGGCTGGCTCTGGACCATCCGCTCGAAGTTGGCCTTGTTCACCGCCATGAGGCTGCAGTCTTCATTGGCAATGGCAGAGGCGGACCGGGGCTTGTTTTCCAGGAGCGCCATCTCGCCGAAGATGTCGCCCGTCTTCAGCATGGCGAGGAGCACCTCGTTGTCCTCGACGATCTTCGTGATCTTCACGACGCCTTTCTGGATGATGTACAGCTCGGTGCCGGGCTCGTTCTCGCTGAAGATCATCGTGTTCTTCGGATAGTTCCGGGTGAAGTCGTCCGTCGCCTTTTCCAGATAGACGGCCTTCGCGTAGGGATGGATCTTCGCCATCCGCTCCTTCGCCTTGTCGGCGTTCGGATCCGTGGGGCAGTTCTGGAGGAACCGATAGTAGGCGTAGTAGGCCTGGTTGTACTGGCTCTGGCGCGCGTAGTACTCCGCAACCTTGAACAGGTGCGAGGGGTCGCCGCTTGCGGTGTTCTTGAACGTCAGGCGCGTGAGGGCCTCGTCCAGGAAGCGCATCTTGCGGGAGAAGCTCTGGATGATCTTCAGCGCCACCGGCGCGTTGCGCTCGATGAGAAGACCGTACTGCTCTCGGGCCACCGAGATGAGGGACACGTCGGTGAGGGCGAGCGCGGTCTCGATGTGGCTGTGCGAGGACATCGTGGAGATGACGCCAAAGAAGTCGCCCGGCGCGAGGGTGTTGCCCCCTTCCTCTTCCACGACTTCCACTTCCTTGCTGATGCGGACCTTGCCGCTTCGGAGGATGTAGAAGTAGTCGGCCTTCTGCTTCCCTTCGACGATGATGTACGAGTTCCTGTTGAAGTTGACGATCGACAGTTGAAGGGGGCTCGCCATGCTTTTACCGTTGTGTCTGGGTACCAGTATAGAGATCGGTTTTTCCGTTGTCAATGTGAAGAGTGATGGACCAGAAGCACGTACCGCAATGGCGCGGCTGGCACTGGCGGGCACGGCCACAGATACCGCGCTCCGCGCGGTGCGCGCTAGGGATCGATCGGGACACAAACCGCGGTGTGACGTCCGGCGGCTTTCACGGCAGGCGATGCGCCGGGGCCGTCGATCGCCGGCACCCGCCTCTCCTATGGGGCTCGCATCGATGGGTTTGCGCTGTCCGGCGAGCCCCGGACGTAGCCACCCCTCATCGCCTCTGCTATAGTGCACTCCGTGCCAGACAGGGATGCGCACTTGAGGTGGAAGGAGCTTTCGCGGCGGCTGATCGCCTCATGCGGAATCTTCGACGTTTTTGCCGCGGAGCGCATCTCCGCGGCCGGCCGGAAGGGCGAGTTCTGTATCCTCTCGGCCCGGGACTGGGTCAACGTCGTGCCCGTCCTTCGCCCGGCCGCCGGAGAACCGAGCTTTCTCATGGTCCGCCAGTACCGGCACGGGGTGGAGCAGATCACTACTGAGTTCCCGGCGGGGCTCGTCGAGAAGGGCGAAGACCCGGCCGCCGCGGCGGCCCGCGAGCTCCTCGAAGAGACGGGCTACCAGGCGGGACGGCTCACCCTGATCGGCGATCTGCATCCGAACCCCGCCTTCATGACCAACCGCTGCTATACCTTCCTGGCAGAGGATCTCGATCCGGCGGGCTCGCAGGCCCTCGACGAGCTGGAGTCCCTGGATTCCCTGGCCCTCCCGGTCACGGAGGTGCAGGCCCGCGCGGGTCGAGGGGAGTTCGTGAACGCGCTCACCCTCGTCGCCCTGATGAGCTACCAGAGATACCGGACGGAGCACACGTGAAGCTCGGAACGCCACCTGCGGTAGCGCCCAGAACGCTACCTGCGGTGGCGCGCTGGGGGAGCAGGCCGGCCAGGATCGTCATCGAGGTCCTGCTCCTTGCCGCGCTGGTCGTGCTCTTCGTCGTCATCCTGGACCCGAAACAGCTCCGTGAGTACCTCCTGCGGATCACCGTCACCTCACTCCTCGGACTCCTGGTATTCCAGCTCGCCATCCACACGGTAGGAATGCTGCAGTGGGTTGTGCTGCTGCGCCAGTCGGGCATCCGCACGGGCGCCTGGCAGGTATTCCGGGCCCGGCTCTCGGGCTGCGCGGTCACCTCTCTCACCCCCTCGGCGTACTTCGGCGGGGAACCGGTCCGGGCGGCCCTGCTGAAGGACCATAGCATTGCCTACCGGCAGCTCTTTGCAACCATCGCCGTGGACAAGTACATCGAGCTGTTCACGAAGTTTCCTATTGCCGTGCTGGGGTTCGGATTCCTGATCCTCCGCGCCCACCCGGGCAGGCCGCTCGTGGTGGTTTCCTCGCTGTTCGTCGTCTTTTTTCTCGCGATCTTCCTCCTGCTCATGGTCCGGCTGTTCCATGGGGGGGACTTCATCATGAGGTTCTTCAAGCGGATCCTCCGGCCGGTCACCCGTGTGCGGCCGCGGCTCGCGGTGAAGATCATCCACCCGGTGCGGGACTTCACGAGGAGCGTCGCGCACCTCATTACAGGCAGGAGGGCTTTCTACCTTGCCATGTCGCTGGGGCTCCTCCTCAGCATCGTGGAGCTGTCACAGTACTACTACGTCCTCGCGGTTCTGGGGATTTTCAGCGTCGGCAATGCGGCGATCATCTTCTTCGGCCACGTTTTTCTCGGCATCTTCAGCTTCATCCCGGGAAACGTCGGCTCGATGGAGGGTGTGTTTCTCTTCGTGTTCACCCTGCTGGGCCTCGGGTCCGACCGGAGCCTTATCTTTTCGATGATCATGAGGATCGGACAACTCGTGATGGTGGCCCTCGGCGTGGCGAATATCGTGGTGTCCAGGATTACGAAGGGGGTGGCGAAAGGCGCCGACCGGATTCGAACCGGTGCATAAAGGTTTTGCAGACCTCTCCCTTACCTCTTGGGTACGGCGCCAGAATATGTCGTCCACAGTAGCGCAAAACGCGTCGCGCTGTCCAGTAGAAGCACTATGCCTGGACGCCGACCGCCGAGGCGCGCAGCCGCCGCCGGGCCTGCATCCGCTCGACGAACGCGATGATCTGCAGGATGCGAAAGATGATCATGGCGATGAGCATCTGGGCCGTGGCAAGGAGCAGCGGGATCGCGAGAGTCCCCCGCCGGGCCGGGAGGCCCCTCCGCAGAGTGCGCTCGTACATCTGTTCCGTCAGGCGCATGGCGTTCGACCAGTCGTAGGGCCGCACCCGCTCGCGCGCGTTCTGGCACATCCGCCGGTAGGATTCCGCGTCCGTCTCGCAGAGAGCACGCACTGCGCGCGCGAATTGCTCGGGCGTCGTGCCGCGGTCCAGGCGCATCCCCACCTGCGGGTCGATGAGCTCGTCGATCGTCTCGTTCGACAGCCCGAGCACCGGCGTGCCGGAAGCCAGTGCTTCCAGGACGGCGAGGCTCTGGACCTCCATCAGCGAGGCCGATACCCAGAGATGGGTCTTCGCCAGCTGGGCGGGGATCCGGGAGTGGTCGAGCCGGCCGGGGAGGCTCACCCGGCGGCGGAGCTCCGGACCGATCGCGGCGTCGATTTCGCGCCGGTATCGATGGTCCACGTCGTGCCCGATCAGCAGGAGCCGGTACTCATCCGGCAGGTGATTCATCACGCCCACCAGGTATTTCTGGTTCTTCCGCGGCCCGAAATCACCCACGAACGTGAGCACTCTCTCGCGGCCCCCGATGTCCGTCGGTCCGGTGCCGTCGTACATCGCCAGGGTGCGGCCATTGGGAATGACGGAGAGCCGGCCGCGGTATCCGATCCCGCGGACGTCGGCGGCCGCGGCCCTGTTCAGGGCGACGACTGCCGTGCAATGCCGGCAAAAGCTCACCAGGTACGTGCGCGTGAGGGCATGCAGGAGCGGGCTCTGCAGGACACCGCGAAGGTATCGCACCAGCCCCCAGTCCAGCATCTTCGAAGGAAGCTCATGGCCGGTGAAGAAGAACGGCACCCCATGGATGAACGCCCATGCCTGCATGATCGCACCGAGGAACCAGGGAGTATGCGAATGGATGACATCGGGCTGGAACGCCTCGAGAAACCGCAGAAGGGCGCGCAGCTCCTTTCCCTTCAGCGCGGGAAGCGTGTAGTCCAGGCTCCTGATCGGATAGACGGTCAGGCGTGCGCCCGGCAGGAGCGAGTCCGGAACCGTGCCGGGGTACATGAGCACGACCTCGTGCCTCTTCGACATCTCGACCGCGAACTCAAAGGCCAGCCGTCCTTCACCGCCCCCGAACTCCTGCTCATGGGAGGACACGACGAGTATTTTCATGGTCTACAAGATATTATGATACGGCTATTCCATTGGGGCGTCAACGCGAAGCGTGAACGCCTGCAACGCCCGCAACTGATCCGGCAATGCACTCTTCATTCCCGGCGCCCCGGAAGGCCGCGCACCTTGACTTCCGGACTCTTGCTCCCTATCTTTCCCGCAAGCAATGAGCGCTCGGCACCACGGGAACCACCCGACGTTCGAACGCCGTCGATTTCCGGGGCGAACCCTCCGAGACATGCTGACGGCGTATGCCTTCGTCGGTGCTTCCGCACTCATCATTGCCGTGTTCGGACTCTTCCCGGTCATTTTCACGCTTTCCGTGAGTCTCTTCCGATGGCGCCTTACACGCGGACGCTTTTCCGGCCTCGAGAATTACCTTTCGCTCTTCGGTGACAACCCTGCGTACCTCGCCGCGCTGGCGGCATCGATTGCGGGGCTCGTCCTGGCGGCAGTTCTGCTTCGTGCCGGCGGGCAGGGCGGCAGCCGCGCAGGAACGTACGGAGGCGCGGGCGTGCTCGCGGGCTCCCTCCTCGGCATCGCTGTCTTCCTGCCATTTCTCGCCTCGCGCGGCGACCGCGAGGTGTTCGACGCCCTGCGGGTCACGATCTGGTACTGCATCTGCACCGTGCCGCCGCAAATGGCCGCGGGCCTTCTGCTCGCCGTCCTGCTCACCCGATCGATGCGCGGGAAGCAGGTCTTCCGCGTGATCTATCTCCTTCCCTACATCGCGCCGACTGTCGCCACGGCCGCGGTCTTCCGGTGATGCCTCGGCGTTTCTCGGCGCTTCGGTGGAATCCATTTGACAAAACCATCCGGGTTGCCCATACTCCAAGGCGTCATCGGGGGGGGCTGATGGAAAAAGTGCAGAAGCGGGAAGGGCTCATCTGCGTGTGCGCGGAATGCAAGACCGTCATGCGGACTATTGGCGTCGTCCCGCCCGGGGCAACGCCGATGGTCAGTCACGGGATCTGCCGTGCGTGCGCGGACAAGCTCTACGGCGAGATATTCCGGGGTCGTACAAAGACGTAACCGCCCGCTCAGGGGCGCTCTGAGCCGGAGGCCCCTGGAGTCCCGGGAGCAATCCGATCAGATCACTTTCCTGGGCAGGAAAGGGCTGATCCTTGTCACGACCTCGTAATTGATCGTTCCCGCCCATTCGGCCATCGTCTCGGCGCTGATCCGCTCCTCACCAGACTGTCCCAGGAGAACCACCTCGTCCTCCAGCTTCGCGCCCGGCACGTCGGTCAGATCCACCATGCAGAGGTTCATGCAGATCCTGCCGATGACCGGCGCGCGGCGGCCCCGCACAAGCACGTGAGCACGGTTGCCGAGTGAGCGATCGTAGCCGTCCGCATAGCCCACAGGGAGCACACCGAGGACTGTCGTCCTCATCGTCTTGTAGGAGCAGCCGTATCCCACGTAGCTCCCCTCAGCGATCGTCTTGACCTGCACGATCCTCGTCTTCCACGTGAGCACGGGACGGAAGTCGGGGACTGAGCCGCCCTTCTCCCGGGCCGCCAGCAGGGTCTCGCGGGACGGCCACAGCCCGTAGAGGCCGACGCCCGACCTCAGCATGGTGAAGTGTGTGGAGGAGAAGAGCAGGGCCGCGGCTGTGCACGCGGTGTGGACGAACGGCGGACGACCCACCGTGCGGTCCACCACCTCCAGCGCGGCAGCGAATCGGGCAATCTGCAGCTCCGCGTACTCGTGGTTCAGTGTATCCTCGATGTTCGCGTAATGCGTGGAGATCCCTTCGAGCGTGAGATGGCGGCTGTTTTTAATGCGCATGAGAAACGTCTCCAGCTCGTCGGGGAGAACCCCTTGGCGCGCGGTGCCGGTGTCCACCTTCACGTGGATCCGGGCCGGCCGGGGAAGGGAGGTGCAGGAGGAGAGACGGTCGATCGTCTCCCGATTGTAGACTGTCAGCCCGAGGTCGGCCTCGACGGCGGCCTCCAGCTCTGCAAGCGCGACGTGTCCGAGGAGGATGACGGGCCGCGTGATTCCCATCCGGCGCAGCTCCAGCCCTTCCTCCAGCGAATTGACACCGAACCATTCCGCCGATGGAAGCAGGGGGGCGATCTGCGCTGCCCCGTGCCCGTATGCGTTGGACTTGATCACCGCGCACGCGATGACGCCGGGGGCGGCTCCTGCCCGCAATTGGCGCAGGTTGTGCTCGGGCGCCGAGCGGTCGAGCTCAACCCAGACGAGGCTGCTCATTGATCCTCCCTTTTCACGCAGGATAGTATGGTCCGGCAACGCGAGTCAAAGGGAGGCCACGCTTTGGACGCGCAGGGGTTTTACGATGGGCTGGGACAGGACTACGACCTCATGGTGTCCTGGTCGGAAAGGATTCCGCGTGAGGAGGCCTTCTTCGCTCGGGTGTTCGGCGAGAGCGGCGCCCGCCGTGTGCTGGACGCCGCGTGCGGGACGGGGATGCATGCCATTGCCTTTGCGCGGGCCGGGCGGGAGTGCACGGGCGCCGACCTCAGCCCGGTGATGGTGGAAAAAGCCCGCGGGAATGCCCGGGACGCCGGCGTGCCGGTGCGCTTCGTGATCGCGGGCTTCGGCGAGCTGAGAAGCCGGATCGGCGAGACCTTCGATGCGGTCACGTGTATCGGCAACTCGCTTCCCCACCTCCTTGACGATGCTTCCCTGCGCGGATGTCTTTCCGATTTCGCCGGCCTGCTGAGACCCGGGGGGATCCTCGTGATCCAGAACAGGAACTACGACCGGCTCCTGCGGGAACGGCAGCGTTTCATGCCGCTCGCCTCCAGGATGGACGGAGAAGGGGAGACTCTCTTCCTCAGGATTACCGACTACCCGCCGGCCGCGGAAGGTGGCATTTCCGCCGGCAGCGGCGCCGATGAGTCCATCAATTTCACCCTCGTCAGTCTGAAGAAACGTAATGGCACGTGGAGCCAGACCGTCCTGAGCACTCCCCTGCGCGCCCTGCGGCGGCGTACCCTGGAATCCGAGCTGGCCCGGGCGGCCTTTTCATCTGTCCGGGTATACGGAAGCTATACCTTTGCCGACTTCGATTCCCCCGGTGCGAACGACTTCGTGGCAATTGCCGTCAGATGATCGAGGAGCACCGTCGGGTGCGCCGCTCCCGCGGACTTCCTGCGGTTATACGATCTGCCCCGAGACAACCGACCCGTCATCAATGGACACGATGACGGCTTTCAACGGTATCGTGCGGTGAGCCTGCTCGCGCGCCTGCTGTGCCAGGCCGAGGAGGCCGCGGCAGCAGGGGACCTGCATCATGACCACCGTGAGAGAGGCTATCTGCGCGTGGTCGATGAGGGCGGTGAGCTTTTCGCGGTAGATGTCCTTGCCCTCGTCGAGCTTCGGGCAAGCGATCGCCAGTGCCTTGCCGACGAGCATGGACGAATGGAAGGACCCGACAGCATACGCGACGCAATCCGCGCTCAGGAGAACGTCGGCTCCCTTGAACCGCGGCGCCATGGGCGACAGCAGGTGCATCTGGACGGGCCAATTGGAAAGCGTGGACCGCTGCGCCGGGGCGTCTTCCGCCTTCGCGGCCCCTGCGCCCGGAACCGCTTTCGCTTCGGCGGCGCGCGAGAAGCCCTCCGGAACGCTGATCCCCTCCTGCCGCAGCCAGTCCAGGGCTTTTGACAGGAGATGGTCTTCACCGTGCACGGCGAGATGCTCGAGGTGGGCCTTGATCGTGCCCGGACCGTGGGGCGCGATGTTCGCCATGGCCCGTTCCTCGTCATACGGCTCGGCCTCCCTCTCGGTGAGCGTGATTGCCCCTTCGGGGCAGTAGCCGACGCACGCGCCCAGGCCGTCGCAGAAGAGGTCGCTGATCAACCGCGCCTTGCCGTCGATGACCTGCATTGCCCCCTCCGGCAGTTCGGGATGCAGAGGCCGCAGCCGTTGCACTTCTCTTCGTCGATGGAGATGATCGTTCGCCTGCTCATGCGGGGAATCTATTCCATCCAGCGGCTGTTTTCCTTGACGTGGATCAAGACTCGCCGCCCGGGGTACATTTCCACCGGAGGAGCCCCCGATGGACATCCTGGCCCTTCTCGAGCAGTCCGATTTCTTCCGCGCGCTCTCGCCGGCCCGGCGCCGCGCCGTTGCGGCGATCTGCATCCCGAAGACGCTGCGAAAACGGGAGATGCTCTTCCTCGAGGGGGAAACGGGGCATTCGATGTATCTCATGGCGCAGGGCGCGGTCCAGCTTTTCAAGACCTCCACCGACGGGAGGGAAGTGGTGATCAAGCTGGTACGGCCGGGTGAGATTTTCGGCGAAGTCGTTCTTTTTCAACAGGACCGATTCCCGGTGAGCGCCTGCGCGCTGACCGCGGCGCAGGTGTTCCTCCTCCCGAAGCGGCAGTTCGACCTCCTCCTGGACGAAGAGGAGTTCCGCCGGGAGTTCATCGGCATGCTCCTGGCCAAGCAGCGCTTCCTCGCGGAGCAGATCTTCCGGCTGTCCGCGCTGGATGTCGAGCAGCGCTTCTACCATTTCCTGAGAGAGCAGTATGGCGAGCGCGAGGAGTACCTGGTCGACGTGACCAAGCGGGACGTCGCCGCCGCCATCGACGCCTTGCCCGAGACGCTGTCACGACTCCTGCTGAAGCTCAAGGAGGAGGGCGCCGTCCAGTGGGAGGGAGAGAGCCTGAGAGTCCGAAAGGGCTTCTGGAAGGAACGCGAGGCTCGCAGCCCGGGTGCCTGACGGGCGTCCCCGGTCGGCGGCTCAGTTCTTCGACTTGTCCACCAGGCGGTTTTTCGCGATCCAGGGCATCATCGCGCGCAGCTTCTCCCCGACCGACTCCAGCTGGTGCTTCGCTCCCGCTTCGCGCATGCGAAGGAACTCCTTGCGGCCGCTCCTGTTCTCCGCGATCCAGCGCTTCGCAAACTCGCCGCTCTGGATTTCTGCCAGCACGCGTTTCATTTCCTTTTTCGTCTCCGCGGTGATCATGCGCGGCCCGGACACGTAGTCGCCGTACTCCGCCGTATCGGAGACGGAGTAGCGCATCAAGGAGAGCCCGCCCTCGTAGATCAGGTCGACGATGAGCTTCATCTCGTGGATGCACTCGAAGTAGGCCATCTCGGGCGCGTACCCTGCCTCGACGAGCGTCTCGAAGCCCGCCTGCATGAGGTGCGAGACGCCCCCGCAGAGAACGGCTTGCTCGCCGAAGAGATCGGTTTCGGTTTCCTCGCGGAAGCTCGTCTCGATCACCCCTGCCTTGGCGCCGCCGATGCTGAGGGCGTACGCGAGGGCTGTTTCGCGCGCCTTGCCCGAGGGATTCTGGGCGATGGCGATGAGGCACGGCACGCCGAAACCCAGCTCGAACTGCCGGCGCACGGTGTGCCCCGGTCCCTTGGGCGCCACCATGGCCACGTCAACGCCGGCCGGCGGGACGATCTGGCCGAAATGGATGTTGAACCCATGCGCGAAGAGGAGGGTCTTCCCCGGTGTGAGCCCCGGCTGGATGTCGGATTTGTACACGTCACCCTGGAGGTGGTCCGGGATGAGAACCATCACGACGTCGGCCCACTGCACGGCCTTCGCCGTTTCCAGAACCTTCAGTCCCGCTTCGGCCGCCTTCTTGCCCGAGGGACTTCCTGGGCGAAGGCCCACGACGACCTCGACGCCGGAATCTCGAAGGTTGTTGGAGTGCGCAAAGCCCTGGCTGCCGTACCCGATCACGGCCACCTTCTTCGTCCTGATCCACTCGGCTTTGATGTCCTTTTCGTAGAAGATGTTCATTCCGGCGCCCCCTTTTACCGCATGGTACATACGCAACCGAAAAAGTCAACAATTCCAAGTTCGCTGCCGATTCGAACATGGCAATCGCAGCGTCGGATGCGTGTTCCGAAGCAGGATCAGTTCTCGAGGATCGTGATCTCCACCCGGCGATTCTTTTTTCTGCCTTGCTCGGTGGCGTTGTCGCCGATCGGGGAGCCTGCCCCCCTGCCCCGGACCGTGATCTGATCCGCCCGGCGTGCCCCTTCGGAGAGGAGGAAGTTCGCCGCGGCGCGCGCCCGCTTCTCCGAGAGCGACTGGTAGTCATCTTCCGTGTATCCGGGCGCCCGCGCGGTGAAGCCGGTCACCGCGATATCACGCTCCGGGTACTTCCTGAGTATCTCTGCAATGCGGCGAAGCTTGTCCTGCTCTGCCGGCAGCAGCGTATCCGAGTTGGGAGGGAAGTTCACATTTTCCAGGGTGATGGTCACTCCCTCGTCCGTTGGCGCGACTGTCACTCCCGGCACCTTCTGTTCGTCCAGCTGCTTCTGGATTTCCCCGGCGATCCGTGGTTTGTCCAGCGGGGCTGCGGCGATCAGCCTGCCTTCAGAGGTCCCCACGAACTCCACCTCGTCTCCCGTGTTCAGCGTGAACACGAAATCGAAGCTCTCCGAGTCGAACAGCGGCCTCTTCCCGGCGCTGTCCCACCAGAACTTCTGGTGCGACGCGCCGGCAACTCTCACGGGGTACATCCGGGCGCCCCCCTCGGGAGGCCCGGAGACATGATGGAAAATCTCGTAGTCGATTGAGAAGACCGCGCACGCGATCCCCTCCCGGTCCTCGTTGCCCGTGTAGACGTAGCGGACCGTGATGGGAAAGGTGAAGGGCCGGGTCATGCCGAAGTTGGCCCGGAAGTCGTGCGCTTCGCTGCCGGGCGCGGTCCAGGTGTCACCCGGACGCAGGTCGCCTTCGGGGAAAAGTGGAACGTCGCGGACTGTCGGCATGAAATACGAGGGATCGATCGTGTAGACTCCCCTGCCGTCGCGCCAGAACTGGGACGGGTACTCTTCACTCCATGTGTAGACGTCCTGCGAGCCGTAGGCCCGCTCCGATGTCTGGTACAGCACGTCGTGATTCCCCGAACCTTCGCGGCTGTCCGTGACGCTGACCGCGATTCTGTCGAGGATGTCGGATTCATGGGAGAACCGCCCGTTCATATACACTGACTCGTGCACCTGGGAGACGATCCGGTATTTTTCCCCCCGGGTGTAGGCAAAGCGGAAAACGTCGGCCTGCAGCTCCGGGTGTCCCGCCGCGAGGATGACCAGGCACAGGAACAGCGCCTTTCTCACGGCAGCCGTTCCTTGACACCGTGAGGTCATTCAACTATCCTCGCAAAAAACAGATGCACCCTGCAAGAGTACCATCCCAGGACGAGGTTCTCCAGACATTCCGGCGCGCAGGGTTTGCCTCGCTCACCCCTCTCCAGCAGGCGCTGATCCCCCTGCTTCTGAAGGGAAGGGATGCCGTGGCGGAGGTGCCCGAGGGGTCAGGCACCAGCACCGCAATTGCGGCCCCTCTCGTGCTCGCGCTCCGCGGTGCAGGCCCCGCGCTCCGAGCCCTCATCATCCTGCCGGATGCGGAACAGGTGGGGAAAGTTGCCCGCGCATTCACCCGATTCGCCCGGACGGTCCGGGATGCCCCCGCCTTCGTGCCCCTCGGGGAGATCGAAGACGCGCGTCGAGAGCAGCGGCGCCTGGAGCGGGAGGCAACGGTCGTTGCGGGCACCGCGGGGCGGGTCATCGATCACATCCGTCGCGGTGGCCTTTCCTTCGGCTCTCTGCAGACCGTCATTCTGCGGGAGCCTGCAACCGAGGATCGTGCGGATTTCGTGAAGGACGTGCAGTTCATCGTGGCGAAATGGACGGATCGGCCGCGCATCGTCCTGCTTGCCCGACCTCCGCTCGCGGCCGACAACGAGCTGGCCGCATTGCTGCATCACCCCCTTGCCATGGATGTCCAGGAAAAGGGCGGTCCGGGGACGGCCGTCGGCACGCACGTCGCAATCCTCTCTGAGGGCAGGCCCTCGGCGGAGTCGCTGGCGCGCGTCATCCTGGGGCTCAGGCTTCCGCCCGTGCTTGCGTTTCATTCCCCGAGGACAGATGCGAGGGGGCTGATCGAGGTCCTGCGGTCACGCGGACTGCACGCAGTACTCCTGCCCCCGGGGGGGCGGCAGCAAACGGATCGGCGGGAGGCGCTCCTGGGCTTTTCCCGGCGCGCGATGGACGTCCTTCTCGTTCCCCTCGCCGGCGGCGCAGTGGCGCCCGACCTGGAAGATTTGGCCCCCTCCCAGGTCGTATTCCTCGAATTCCCGTCCGGCCCTGTCCGTTCGCCCGGCGGGATGCTGAAACGCGCGGCAATCATCGCGCTGGGCGAACGGGAGAAGGACCTCGGCAGGTTGCAGGAGGCGATCGGCGTGGCATTCGATAGGAAAGAACTTCCGGATGACGATGCGCTCCTCACGGGAGCGATCGACCGTGTGCTTCGGAGAATACAGGACGAGGACAAGGCTGAGCTTGCCCGGCTGCGGACGCGGATCCGCAGGCAGGTGCCGCTCCTCTTGCGGCCGCTGTTCATGGCCTCGCTGCTCAAGTCCCAGCTGGGATTCCTGTCGGCAGCGGCGGGACAGCCGCCGCGTGCCCCGGCAGGCGGGCGGCAACGCGGCCCCTCCGCCGCCTCTCCGCAGAGACCTGCCTCGGATCTGTCCATTCCACCGCGGGGTCAGAGGGGACGTTTCGGACGGAACGCTCCTGACGCCGGCCGCCCCCTCAGGCGCCCCGAGGCGCCGAGGCCGGCAGAGGGGCCGAGGGCGGGCGGCGACTACGCCCAACTCTTCGTCAGCGTCGGCAGGAACAGGCGCGTGTACGCGCGCGACCTCACCGAGCTCTTCACGGAAAAGCTCCAGCTCGCCGCCGGCGACATCGGGGGCGTGCGGGTCTTCGACAAATACTCGTTTGTCGACATTTCGCGTGCCAGGGCTGAAGAGGCGATCAACCGGCTTTCGGGCTTGGAAGTCAAGGGTCGGCCGATTACCGTGAATTACGCAAAGAAAAAGGAAGAGAAAGAGGCGACGTGACCCAAATGTCACCTTCGGTGACGGCGCTGAAATGTCACCTTCGGTGACGGCACTGAAATGTCACCTTCGGTGACGGCACTGAAATGTCACCTTCGGTGACGGCACTGAAATGTCACCTTCGGTGACGGCAGTGCAGGATCTCCTGGCAGGCCGTGCTGGTGGGGGCGGCTGCGAGGTGGAGATCGGCTGCGGGAACGGCCACTTCCTTGCATCCTACGCTGCGAGCCGGCCCGACACCCTGCTCATCGGCATCGACATCAAGGCCAGGCGCTGCCGCCGGGCGCGGGAGAAGGCGGAAAAGCGGGGACTGCGGAACGTGCAGATCCTGCACGGACCGGCCGAAGTGTTCCTGCGCGATCTCCCGCCTTGCTCCGTGGACGCCTTCCACATCTATTTCCCGGATCCCTGGCCGAAGAGCAGGCACCGCAAGCGCCGCTTTTTCACGATGGAAACCCTTCGCGAGATTCACGGGAAGCTTCGCGCCGGGGGCCGCGTGTACTTCGGAACGGATTTCTTCGACTACTACCTTCAGGCCAAAGTTCTCCTCGCCCTGCACGAAGGTTTCCGCCTCAGCGAAGAGCCCGCGCCGGAGGCCGTCCTCACCAGTATCTACGGCCAGCGCTTCATCGGGGAGAAGAAGACCATCAGGATCTTCTCTGCGGTCCGGCTCCCGTCATCGGATGACCAGGGACAGCAGGAGAAAGACCAGGGGCAGGTTCACCACAACGTCCAGGGCGATGAACGCCGCTGAGACCAGCTCGTCGCGCCTCGCGGCCCGCTCGCTTTCACGCGAGAGCACCTCGGGGTCGCCCGGGAGCAGGACGTGGCCTGCCATCGGGTCATCCGGTTTCCGCAACCGCACGCCGTCCCCTTCGACAGTGTAGCCGCAGAACGCCACCAGCTCGCCTTCGACGTTCCCTTGCCGGCGCGGCCTCCCGCGCGGCAGATCCACTTCGATCCGCGGGATGCCGGGCGGAAGCGCCAGGCGAGCTCCCTCGCTGACGATGACCTCAGGATCTGCCTCGTCCCGGGTCCCGCGGACCATCAGGTAGGGTTCCATGTCGGGGAGCAGCGTGGCGCGCCGGCCCCGGATGGCACCCGAGGAAGGCGGGAAGTACCTGAGGGGCAGGCGGACCACGTCCCTCTGCACCCGCAAGAGCCGCGCCTTCTTCCAATGAGAGCGGTAGGCAAAGTACAGGGGGAATCCGGGCGGAAGGAACGGGGAGAGGGGAGCGAGCCCCGCCGTCAGGGCGAGCAGGGACACAACGCGCTCGGGCAGTGCCAGCAGAGTGAAGGCGAGCAGGACCAGGGAGAGCGACCCGATGGCAACCGAGGGGAGCGTGAAGGAGTTCATGTACTCGTTGCGCTGCCTGCCGCTGCTGATGGCGCGGAGAACCAGGCTCTCCTTCGGGCAGTCGTGGATGACCACGAGCAGCCGGGCCTGGCCGTTGTCGCGGAACACCCCCCGACCCTCCTCGGAGAAGAGCGCTCCGCCCACAAACACCGGTGTGCCCTCGGGCAGGGAGAAAATCCGACTCCAAGGCACGCTGCCAAGCGACGCGGCGGCCCCGCGGTGTGCCAGCGAGACAGGTTCGTTGCCCTCCGTTTCGGGAATGAGGTATACCCGGACGTTGCGGAGGTCCGCGGCCACGGAGAAGCGGCCGTTCGTCAGCCAGATCCTGTCATCACCCTGGATTGCCTCGAGGGTCCCGAAAAAGCGGTAGTACCCAACGGGGGCGGTGCGCTCCCGTCCCAGGACGCCCGGCGTCGCCGTCGGGTAGTGGGAGACCAGGGTGACAGTTTTACGAAAGCGCCGCCACTGGCCGCGGGCGAGAAAGGCGCCGAAGGCCGGGAGCACGGCGTAGAACAAGACGGCAATGCCGATAACCAGAAGGAGATGTCCTGCCATGACGCGTATTGATTAAGCGCGCTTGATCCTTTAGTCTCGACTATATCATGGTAGAAAGAGTTATCGTAGGCCCCTGGAAGACAAATTGTTACATATACTCGAGCACGAAAAAGGAGTGCATCATCATCGATCCGGGCGGGAGCGAGGCGGAAATCGCCAGCCGCGTCGATGTTCTAAACATGGTGCCGGTGGGTATCGCGCTCACCCACGGTCACGTCGACCACCTGGCCGCTCTGGGCAAGCTGCGGGACAGCTACGCCGCCCGGGGGTACAAGCTTCCCATCGCGATCAATCCGTCGGATCGCCGATTTCTCGGCACGGGCGGGAGGGAAACCCACCGGGAGAACCTCGAGTTCCTCGGGCTCGACGAGATGAGCTTCTTCGGTGTGGACGCAGAGGAGCTTCCGAAGGCGGACGTGCGGCTGAAGGAGGGCGACAGGGTCTTCGACATGGACCTTGTCGTCCTGGAGACACCCGGCCACACCCCTGGCAGCGTCTGCTTTCTTGCCGAAAAAGAAGGCATCCTCTTCTCCGGTGACACTCTGTTCTTCGACGGTGTGGGCCGCAGCGATCTGCCCGGTGGCAGCGAGAAGAAGTTGAGGGAAAGCATTCAGAAGAAGATTGCCGTGCTTCCGCCTGAGACCCGCGTGTTCCCCGGTCACGGTCCCTTTACCACGGTCGAGAGAGAAAAACGGGGAAACGTCTATTTCAGGGGAATGATGCAGGAGGTCCGGCCTGTTGCCGTGCAGAGATCTCCGCTCGTCACCCAGCGGCCGTCGGCGGGCGCACAGAAATCCCCCGTGATCGCAAAGAAGACCGTCGGAGCCGTGAAGCGGCCTCTGGTCAAGCGGCCCCCTGCCTCGTCGAAAAAGCGGCCCGTTCAGCGTCCCTCAGCTGCTGCGAAAGCGCTCCGCGGGAAACAATCGTCGGCGAAGCGGCCCCTTGCCGGCGCGAAACGGCCCAAGGCCGGGCCGCAGAAGCTCGTCCGTCGTCCCGCGAAGCCGAATCGTGCGCAGCCGGCTTCGAAACGGGAGCGTCGGCCGCTGAGGGCATCGCCGGCTGCCCGCGGGACCAGCAGACCGGCCCGGGGGAAACGACTTGTCGTCGAAAAGAAGAGACCGGCGGCCCGGCCGCCCCGGAGAAAAGCCTCTCAGGCAACCAGGTCGACGAAGGCGCCTGGCGCCGGCAGGAAACCCGGCCGGTAGGACTGCCCCGACCCGCCCGCAGCGCGCAGCCCCCTCGACATTTCCACGATAACGGAGTCGATCGACCTCGCGTCGACGGAGGGCAGCGGCTTTTTCTGCGACAGCTGCTCGATGAGCGTATCGAGGATCTTCAGCTTGTACATCGGGACCCCGTCCTCCAGGCGCGAATCGGGTCTCACCTGGATGTGCTTGAAGTTCGCATAGATGAGCTGGGCTGGCCGCACCGGCATGAGCACGTCACCGGCGTCCGACTGCGCATAGCGCAGTGCCGTCATCGAGATAACACCGACATGTCCGCCCGCTGTGACTCCCGCCACCATTGCTTCTTGGGCTCTCATTCTGAATATCGGAACGAGCGGCACGGGGGATAAGGGTGAAGAGGGGAGGGAAGCTTCATCCCGCACGGCGCCGGCCGGTGCGGCCGCAACCTGCCGCGCTCTCTGTTCCCTGAAGCGCGGCCTGCCGCGCTCTCTATTCCCTGAAGCGCGGCCTGCCGCGCTCTCTATTCCCTGAAGCGCGGCCTGCCGCGCTCCCGTTCCATGCGGCGCGGCTACCTGTTGCGCCGCTCCTCGGAGGACTTGCACTCGATGCACAACAGGGCGTAGGGAATCGCCTCCAGCCGCTCGCGCGGAATCTTCTTCGAGCAGCGGGCGCAGAGGCCGTACTTCTTGTTCTCGATCCTGGCCAGGGCGGACTCGATAAGCTGCAGGCGGCGCAGCTCCTGCGTGCCCAGAGCCTCCAGAGTTTTGCGGTCGATATCATCCGCCGCAATGTCGGCGAGATCCTTCGGGTCCATGTCCTCGATGATCGTGCGAAAGTCCTCGCTCTCCGAGGCGAGGTTTTTTAGTATCTCCTTTTTCAAGGTCACGAGGGAGGTTTTCATTTTTTTGAGGAAAGCATCTTCCATTGGGGTTGCCTTTAGGGAAAGCAATCTACGCATAAACGCACTCACTTGTCAATCCCAATCGTACTTCCGGGCCGTGCCAGTACCGAACACCCTGCCGTTGGCACCATCCCGCCGTTTTTGAACCCGCCACGCGCCCTTGCTCATTGACATCGGCAGGCAATGCCACTACACTTCGCGGGCAAAGGAGGATTTTTTGGCGAAAGAAGAAGCCATAGAAGTCGATGGGAAGGTGAAAGAATCTCTCCCCAACACGATGTTCAGAGTCGAGCTCGAGAATGGCCACGTCATCCTTGCCCACCTCTCGGGCAAGATGCGGAAGCATTACATCCGAATTGTCCCTGGTGATCGCGTAAAGGTCGCCCTCTCACCGTACGACCTGACGCGCGGGCGAATCATCTACCGCGAAAAATAGGCGGCCGGGCTCCACCCCGGCTCAGCTGCGATAGTCCGCGTTTTCCCGAACGTAGTCGTACGAAAGGTCGGAACCCAGGATCTCTACGCCGGCTGATGCGCCGTCGAGGGTGATCTCGATGTCCACCGTGCGGTCGTGCTGCGGCCAGGGAACCCTTTTCGTGTCGAAGGCCCGGCCGCGCAGGTACTCGCAGAGCCTGTGCTCCTTGTCGGCATCCAGCCGGAAACACCCCCCTGAAAAGATCTCCTCGCCGCCCATCCGCACCGCCGTGCGTCCCGTGTCCAGCCTCCCGCCCGTGTTGCCCATGTAGTCGCCGATCGCGCTGACGATCCTGCCGACGTTCGGGTCATTGCCGAAGACTGCCGTCTTCACCAGGGGGGAGTTGGCCACCGCGCGGGCAACACCAAGCCCCGTCGCCTCGTCCTGCGCCCGCTCGACCGTCACCCGGATCGCGTGCCCGATCCCCTCCGCGTTGCGCACGATGTCGAAGGCGAGTCCCGCGAGCACCTCGAGGAGGGCGGCGCGGAACTCCTTCTTATCTGCAGGGCCTTTCAGCCCCGACGACAGGAGTATCGCGGTGTCGCTCGTGCTCTGGTCGCCGTCGATGGAGAGGCGGTTCAGCGTCCTCTCCACGCACCATGCCAGATCCTCGCGCAGCCGCTCGCGGGGCACTGCGACATCCGTGCAGAGGAAGCAGAGGAGGGTCGCCATGTTCGGCTCGATCATGCCGGCGCCTTTTGCGATGCCGACGACTCTCCCCTTGCCCGCCGCGGCCGCGCGGACCTTCGGAAATGCGTCGGTCGTCATGATCGCGCGCGCCATTGGGAGGATCGAGGAGGAGGACAGCCCCTCCACCAGGCCCGGCAGGGACTCCTGCATCTCCCGGACCGGAAGCTCCCACCCGATGATGCCGGTGGAAGCACAGAAGAACTCGTCCCCGCGAGCGCCGGTGAGCCTCCCCAGCCAGTCCAGCAGGCCCTGGGCATCGGCGACGCCTTGCGGCGTGCAGACGTTTGAAATCTTGTTGTTCGCGAGCACCCCCCGGATCGCAGGACGCTCCACGCGCTGGCGGCCGATGAGCACCGGTGCCCCGGGGAAGAGATTGCGCGTGAACACCGCGCCGAAATCGCGAGTCTCCCCGTCCAGGAGGAGCAAGGACAGGTTCATCTTCAGCGGCTCCGACGCCGCCCTTTCCCGGGGGAGGAACGTGAGCTCCCGGACCGCGCACCGGAATCCTTCAGGGAGGACTGCGCGATCGGCCAGAGTGTGCAGGTACTCGGACTCTGAGGCGTATGATTCCACCCGTCCCTTATAGCGTCGGAGAAGGTGAGTTTCAAGCCGAAGGTGGCGCGCCGGATGCCTATCGATGGAGGTCCAGCGTGAGAAGGACGGGCAGATGGTCGGAGAATACCCCCCGACGCGGCAGGCCGCGGGCGTCGAGAAGAAAGGGCAGCCTCAGGGCTGAAAAGCTCGCGGGTCGATAGCTGAAACCTCGACGGTCGAAGAGTCCCGCGGAGAGGAGCATATGATCAACGGTGAGCCAGTCTCCCTGCCACGCCGAGGAGCCCCGCATCGCCTCCTCAAGCTCGAACCAGGGATCGAACAGCACGCACCGGTCCGCCGACCCCGCGAATGGGGGAGCCTGCGCGGAGAGATGGATCCCATCGTGCGGGGGCGTCCTCTCGTTATTCTCCGCCGGCATGAGCGCCGTGACGTAGCGCCGTCCCCCACGCGCGTACTCGTCGATGCTTTCGTTCATGTCTCCGGCAGCCACGATGTCCGCTGCCGGATCCTGCGCAAGGATCTCCACGATTCTCCGGGCAAGCACGGACGCGGATTCCCTTCGGGATGGCTCCGTCGCCCTGCCCCCTTCGGTTTTCGACTTCCAGTGGTTGTTGAAGAGATAGAGGGTGTGACCCGAGATCTCGACCTGCGCTTCCAGGATGTCCCGCACCGCCGCGCCGTTCTTCCACGGGCCCACGGCATGCGTGCGGACCCGGATGATCGGCACCCTGCTCGCGATGGCCACGTTGGCGGCACAACCCTTCTTGGGCACGAGCGTGTGCCACGCGTACCCCATGCCGCGGGTTCCCTTCTCCAACAGCACATCCAGGGAGTTCCCGTTCTCCACTTCCTGCAGGAGGAGGATGTCCGGGCCTCCTGCCGTGGACTTTCGCACGACCTCGGAGAGGGCCTGGACCCGCAGGAGGAAGGATTCACTGCTCCATTTCCCTCTTCCCGGGTCGAACTCCCGGTACTCCGTCCCGTTGCGAACATCATCGAAGAGATTCTCCACATTGTAGCTCATGACGGTGAGGGTCGAGGCAGGATTGGCGCAAAAGAGGGGAAGCGCGAGAACCGCCCACAGCAGGCGTGCCGAAGGCTGGCAGCGAACGCGCCGTAGGTTCACGGGGATGCCGGTATCAGTCCTGCAACGAGGGAGGATTCTGCCTGCGCGTCCAGGGCGCGGGGAACGAAGGCGCGGCCGGTGATAGTCTCCCACGCCTCGATGTACTTCCGTGCAACCTGGACGCGGACCTCGTCCGGTATTTGCGGCGGCGTCCCGTCACCTTTCCATCCTCGGTCGAGAAGCCATTGCCTCAGGTACTCCTTGTCCAGCTCCCGCTGGCCGGCACCCTGCGCGAAAAGCTGTTCCCAGGCGTCCGCATGCCAGTACCGGCTGGAATCCGGGGTGTGCAGCTCGTCCACCAGCGTGAGCCTGCCGTTGTAGAGGCCGAACTCGTACTTCGTGTCCACGAGGATGAGGCCTTGTCTCCGGGCGATCTCGGTGCCGCGGCGGAACAAGGCAAGGGCGGTCTCCTCAATCTGTTCCCAGAGGGTCTTCTCCACGAGGCCGCCGGCGAGTATGTCTTCCCGCGAAACCGGCCGGTCATGCGTTCCCTTCTCCTCCTTTGTTGAAGGGGTGAGCAGAGGCCGTTCGAAGCGCTGGTTGAAGCGCATTCCCGGGGGGAGCGTGATGCCTGAGATCCGCGCGCCCCGCTGGTAGTCGCGCCACGCGGAACCGGTGAGGTATCCTCTCACCACCACCTCCACGGGGATCACGGAGCACTTCGCGGCACGGATGGTCCGCGCGGAGATCTCCTCCCTCACGTGGTGCGCGATGATGTCCTCCGTGGAGCGGAACCAGAACAGCGAGATCGTGTTGAGGACCTCCCCCTTGCAGGGGACGGTGGTGAGCACACGGTCGAAAGCGGAGATGCGGTCAGTGGTCGAGATCAGGAGCTCCGTGCCCAGGTCCACGACATCCCGCACCTTGCCCCGGGTGAGCCGTGCGCACCCCGGGAGCTCGAGGTGCTCCAGGCAGGTGTCGAGCAGGCCGTTCAGGTCTGCCGCGGGCACGTTTTACAGCTCGTCCCGCGTCTTGATGACGCGCGAGAGGAGGCCGTAGCCCACCGCCTCGTCCGCGTTCATCCAGTAGTCCCGGTCGGTGTCTTTCTGGACCTTCTCCAGGGGCTGCCCGGTCTCGTCCGCGATCAGGCGGTTGATCTTGGCGCGGAGCTTCTCGATCTCCTTGGCGTGAATCTCGATTTCCGTCGCCACGCCGCGCGTTCCGCTCATGGGCTGGTGGATGAGGTAGTGGGAGTTGGGCAGGCCCACGCGCAGCTCGCGGGGCGCCGCGAGGATGATGATGGCAGCGGCGCTCGCAACGAGGCCCATCCCGATCATCGTGATCTTCGGCTTCACGAAACGCATCATGTCGAAGATGGCGTACCCTGCGTCGGCGTCCCCTCCGGGAGAATCGATGTACACCTTGATCGGATCCGCGGACTCTTCCTCCAGGAGGATAAGGGAGCGGATGACTCTCTCCGCCAGCGGCTTGTTGATCTCTCCCGACACGAGGACCGTCCGGGACTTGAGCATCCTGTTGAAGAGCATCCCTTCGTCAACGTGGGGACCGGTTTCGGGCTCCTGAGGCTTGTCCTGCATATTCATACTACGCATTACAATAAGGAAAAACTTCCTGCTTGACAACGGCGCATACCGCCCGGCAGCGCGTGGGACGGGCAAAAAAAGGCCGGGGCATTGCTGCCCCGGCCACCCGTCAATCTTCCGTCCTCCAATTGGTACTGGAGGTTGTGGGGCGGAAGCCTCCCAAAACACGGATTGATTATACATGCCGCACCGGGGATGTCAACGAAAAAGCCCTGCCGGCGGGCGCGCGCGGAAAATTTTCCCCGCGAAAAGCGAATCGCCCGTATAGTGCGGATGGGTTGTTGCCTTCGCTGCACAAAAGACCCACAATGGTCCACGAGAACCCAACGCGGAGAGGAGACGGGACGATGGGACGGCTGGCCGTGATTGGTGGAAGCGGTCTGTACCAGTTGGAGGGCGTACGGGTACGGGAGGAGAGGGAGGTGCCCACCCCCTGGGGGCTTCCATCGGATGCTCTCACCATCACAGAGATCGCAGGCGAAGAGGTCGTGTTCCTGCCGCGGCACGGCAGGGGGCATCGCTACCTGCCTTCCGAAGTCCCTTCGCGTGCCAACATCTGGGCATTGAAGTCGCTCGGGGTGGAACAGATCCTGGCGCTCAGCGCCGTGGGGTCGTTGACGGAAAGCTGCGCCCCGGGCGAGTTCGTTCTCTGCGATAACCTCATCGATCGGACGCTCCGGCGTCCGGGCAGCTACTTCGGGGAGGGGATCGTCGGGCACATTGGGTTCGCCCAGCCCTTCTGCGGAGCGATCCGCGCGGCCGCCGCCGGGGTGCTCGCCGCCCGCGCCCACCCCCACCACACCTCGGGCACCTACGTATGCATGGAGGGGCCTGCGTTTTCCACCCGCGCGGAGTCCGAGCTCCACCGATCCTGGAAGGCCTCGCTCATCGGCATGACGGCCCTGCCGGAGGCCCGGCTTGCCCGGGAGGCGGAGATCTGCTATGCAACCCTCGCCCTGGTCACCGATTTCGACTGCTGGAAGGAGACCGGGGAGAACGTGAGCGTGGAGATGGTGGTCGCAACGATGAAATCGAACATCGAGGCGCTGCGCCGGATGCTTCCCGACATCATCCAGGCCCTGCGCGGCAGGGAGGACTGTCCCTGCCGCCACGCTGCGCGGGATGCCATCATGACGGATCCGGCCCTGATCCCGTACGACGTCCGACGCCGCCTCGCGCTCTTCTACGACAAATACTGGAAGAAAGGGGGAACCGGGGCGGGTGGGTGATCTCGCCGACCTCCTGAAGCGGCTGGTGGCCCAGGGGAGCCTTCCGCAGCGCCTGACCATAATTCTCGAGTGGGCGCGATCCACCCTCGCTCTGGAGGGAATCGCCCTTTTCCTGGCAGAACGCGGTCCTTCCAGGGGCGTGGAGACGCGTGCCTCGCTAGGATCCCTGTCGGCAATCGCCCCCCTGCTCGCCGCGGAGCTGTCCCGGACCGGGATTCCGCCGTCACAGGGCATTCTGCCACTTCCCGCAGGAGTGGGCCGGCGTGACGCGTACCTCTGCTGTCCCGTGAACGTCGAGAATGGATCGCCCTGGAGTGCCCTCGTCCTGCACGGCCCGCACATTGACGAGACCGCCCGTGTGCGGGAGGAGGACCTCCTCGTGGTCGTTGCCCACCTGCGCGAAATGCTGGGAGCCGAGCGCGAGATTGCGCCCGTCCAGGATCAGGCCGGCGCGGGGCGCTCATCGGACCTCCTGCCCAACCTGGCGCTGCTCACCGAGGGTTTGAGGCTTCCCCTGTACGTCTGCGATCTCAAGGGCAGATTCAGCTATGCGAGCCCTGCCTGCCTGGAGCTGACCGGGTACCCTTCCCTGGAAGCGTTCGCGCAGAGCAGGGAGCTGTTCCGTGAGCCCGAGAAGAGGGCCGCCGAGCTGGAGACGGTGCGGAAGCTCGGCAAGGTCGAATCGTACCCGCTCGGGGTGACGTCCGGGACCGGCGCAAAGCTGCAGGTCCGTGATTCCGCCGTGTCCTTCGGCGATTCCATCCTCGGCATGTTCTTCGATGTCACGGAGCTGCTGGCCGCCAATGCAGAGCTGAAGGACGCGCTGCAGGTGCAGGAGCTGCTGAACGACAGCATCATGGCCGGCACCAAGCTGCTGCAGCGCACGCAGGGCGCGGCAATCCGTACGCTCGCCCGGCTGGCTGAGTACCGGGACCTCGAGACCGGATTCCACCTCCAGCGCATCTGCGAGTACACCCGTCTCATCGCAATGCAGGTTCATCTTCGCGCCCCGTTCACCTTCCGTATCACCATGGAATACGCCAACGACATCTCCCTTTCCAGCATGCTTCACGACATCGGGAAGGTGAGCATTCCCGACCACATCCTCCTGAAGCCCGGCAGGCTCGATCCGCAGGAATGGGAGACAATGAAGAAGCACACCGTCTTCGGCTGGGAGGTGCTGCACAAGGCGGACCGGGAGCTCGGCGAGCAGTCATTTCTCACGCTCGCTGCAACGATCGCCCTGTCCCACCATGAGCGCTTCGACGGAAAGGGGTATCCGAAGGGTGCCGCCGGAGAGCAGATCCCGCTCTCTGCCCGGATCTCGACGATCGCCGACGTGTACGACGCGCTCACCACGACCCGGCCCTACAAGGAGGCCTGGAGCCACGAGCGGGCGGTGGCCGAGATGGTCCGCCAGGCCGGGAGCCAGTTCGATCCCGTGCTCCTAGAAATCTTTCGCGATCTGAGCGACCAGTTCGCCGATGTGCGGCGACGATTTCCCGGCTAATCCCGTGAAGTCCGCCGTGATCGCCGTTGTCGGCCGCCCGTCGTCGGGCAAGTCGACGCTCGTGAACGCTCTCTGCGGGGGCAAAGTCTCGATCGTCAGCCCGGTGCCTCAGACCACCCGCAATCGAGTGCGCGGCATCCTCAATGATCCCCGGGGGCAGATCGTATTCATCGACACGCCAGGATTCCACCTTTCGCAGAAGAAGCTCAACCGCTACATGACGGACCTCGTCTCTGCCACGCTTTCGGAGGTCGACGTCGTGCTCTACGTCGTGGACGGGTCACGGGAAAGCGGCGAGGAGGAGCGGGCAATCCAGCAGGCCGTGCGCGCCGCGTCGCGGCCGCTCGTTGCCTGCCTGAACAAGCTCGATGCGCCCGGCCCCGGCTGGGCCGACGCGCGAAGGTCGGTGTCCGAGGCCCTCCCGGGAACGGAGGTGCGGGAGATCTCGGCGCGCACGGGTGATGCGCTCGAGGGCCTGAAGGACGCCTTGTTCGCCGCGGCCCCCGAGGGGGACCAGCTCTACCCCGAGGACTACTACACCGACCAGACACCCGATTTCCGGATCGCGGAGATCGTGAGGGAGAAGGCGATCCTGCAGACCCGGGAGGAGGTGCCTCATTCGCTGTACGTGCGCATGGAGGACCTGGAAATGCGCAACGACGGGGCCACACTGTGGGCGCGCGGCTTCATCTGCGTGGAGAGGGAATCGCAGAAGGGCATCGTCGTCGGCCGGGCTGGAGAGAAGATCAAGGCGATCGTCCGTGATGCGGAGCGCGAGCTTTCCGAGATCTTTCCGTACGAGGTACGACTGGACATGCGGGTGAAAGTGGACAGGGATTGGCGGAAAAGGGACCCGCTGCTGAAGAAACTCATCCGCTGAGCCTCGTCAAGCTGCCGAGCCCTCATCAGGCCGGCTATTGCCCCGAAGTCAGCACCAGAACAGATTCGATGAGGAGATCCGACCGGGCATCCGGCGGGTTCTCGAGCTTCATGAGGAGGCTCGCGCCGCTCCCGCCGGGCGCGGTGAGATTCACCGTCTTCTCGCCCTCCGGTGAGGGCACGGTGATTGACAGGCCATTGGAAGAGACGCGGACCCTCAGACTTCCGGAATCCGCCGTCACCGGCACGATCACCGGCGGCGTCGCGCTTCCCTCCCATTGCAAAATGAGGGCAGCGGTGCGGCCGGAGTCCGGGGAAAGGTCGGCAGTCACCGAGAGGGGCTGGCCCGTCCGCAGGGGCGGCAGGGCCAGGCGCCCGCCGGGGGCGAGGGCAACGGATCCGGCGGCCAGCTGCCCCTTGCCCTCGATGGAGAACCCGTTTGTAACCGTGAGCCCATCGAACCCGTCCGCGAGCACGAGACGCGTCCCGTAGATGCCCGCCTGGGCGCGGGAGTAGAGATCCGGATCACTCGACGGTCTGCCTGCTGCGTCTTGGACGTACACACCGAACTCGTCTACGACGCCCTTGAACCCCTGGTCACCGCCGATCGTGATGTTGCCCTCCTGCTTCACGCCGGCGAGCGGGTATTTCGCCGCCAGGAAGGATACCTGGACGCCGTCCTGAAACCACTGCGCGGAAAGCCCGGCCGGCTGCGGCACGATGCTGAGGGAGAGGAGAACGCGCTGCTTCGCGGAGAGGGCGGGGCCGGTCCAGGGGATGAGAAGAGGCGCTGCGCCTGTGCCGGTGATGCGCGCCTCGGGGACCGAGGTCTGCGCGTTCCTGGATATCGCCAGTGAGAAGCTCCCGTCACTCGTTGCGGCAGTCACGATGTTGCCCGCGCTGCCGATCTCGTCAAACGAGACCCCCAGGCTGATCGTGAACGGCCTCAGGTTTCCCGCATCCGAGGGAATCGCAAACCAGGGGATCCTGATCCCGCTGCTGCCGTCCAGGCGGTACCCGAAACCGTTTTCCAGTACGACCACTTCGAGGGCGCCGATCGGCTGCGCCTTGCTCTTGCCCGCCTTCTTTGCTCCTGCTCCGGAGTCTGCCAGCGAGCCTTGGAGGCGAAGGAGGGAGCTGAAGGAGGAAGCGGGTCCCAGCCTGCCGCGTGCCGCCTCGGCGCTGCCGGAGACGATGATATCCGTGGAGAGCGAGAGCGACGAGGTGAAGGGAAAATCGGATCCCGCGGCGGGCGCGCTGGGGAAAAGCTCGAGGGTGATCGTGTAAACGCCGCCTTCGCCCGGCACGTCCCAGAGGATCTGCCCTAGCCCGGCGAGGAGCATCCCTTTCTGGATCACTTTCCCCTTCCACGTCCAGCGGAGGTAGGGGTTGGCGTCATCAGGAATCTGCAGCTCGGCCTTCAGCATGACTGTCGCCGCGGAGGTGATGACGGGAGGAAAGCTTCGAATGCCTGTGATCTTCCACCCCTCCTGCGCCACGAAAAAGGAAATCGATTTCTTCTGCACGACCTCGCCGCCGGAGTACAGCACGAGGTCCAGCCGGTACAGCCCTGCGGCGAGGCCGGGGGGCAGGCTGATCGGGCTCTGTTCGTTCAGCGTGGCCGCGGTTCGGCTGTGCCAGACGCTCTCCCCCGCGGAGTTGCCCAGGGTTACGTCGATTTCCACGTCACGGTTCTTTGTCGTGTCCTGCGCCGAGATCATGAGGGGCACCGACTTGCCGCTGGCGAAAACCTGTCCGTCAAAGGCGGAGGTGATCTGAAGGTCGGCCGAGTCGGTTTTCGGCGACATGAAGAGGGACTGGTCCCCGCACGAGACGAGCAGCGCTAGAAGTGGGGCAAGGATAGCTCTCCGGCCAGGAATGTGGGACATTCAAGTCAAATATACCACTCGGAGAGGGGAAATCAAGAATCCGCCGCGCCCGGCTCCTCTTCCCTCGCGATGTGGAGCACCTCGATGACGACGTCTCCGCGCACGTAGGATTGGCACGCAAGCCGGATGTTGTCGCCGGACGGCTCGCCCGCCAAAGCCAGCGAAGCGAGCCTGCGCGTCTCGATCTCCCGCCGCGGGCTGAAGAACTCGGCGCCCTCACGGATCCGGATCAGGTCCCTCCCGCACGAGGCGCGTCCCCCGCACAGTGTGTGGATGGGGAACCGGTTCCGCAGAAGGACATTGAGGACCGAGGTGGTGAGATTGCACTCGAACACCTCCGGTCTTCCGTGGATCCGTATTTTCGGCATCTATTGCGCGAGTTCAACACCGATGCTGGCCCGGGCCTTGTGCATGGATGTAAATGAGTCGGCTCCTCCCATGGCGACGATGACATCCAGGATCTTCTGGCCTTTGGCGATGACTCCTGATGCCTTCAACGCGAGCTCCAGCACGGTCCTGCCGCCTGCTTCCTTCATCGCGTACTGGCTGGGGGAGCCCGCATCAGTGTCCGCGTGCCGGTGTCCGGTCCCCTCCTGCACTTTCAACTCGGCGGCGTCACCTGTGACATATCCGATGTACATGATCGCGGCGTCCATAGTTGCGGAACCCAGCCCCGCGGCCACCCATCCCCTCGTCGAAGCGCTGAGACCGACAAAGAGGGTGTCCGCCGTCCGTGTCAATCCAATCTTTATGCCCGCTGCCTCGCTGACGAGATTGTACTCCTTGTCACCGAAGAGCCCGTCGACCTTCACCGGTGCTGCCGTGACGGCCAGAGTCGACGTCCCCTGAGCTCCCGCCCCGAAGGTGACGGCCAGGAGGATGACGCACAACCAGGGAAACAGACGTTGTTTCATGATTCATTCTCCTTCGCTTTCTCCACGGAAAGCGCCCTTTACAATAGAAAGAACCACGTCGTCGCGCAAGAACCGCAGGGAAGAAAAGCCGGCGTCGGGGGGCAGCGGGTGAGCGGCTTGCTTCAGATGTCCCGGGAGTCGCAGAGATCGGCCACGGGGCAATTCGCGTGATCCGGTTTCCGGGCGGCACAACACCTCCGTCCGTGGAAGGTCACCGCGTGCGAGAAGCCGGTCCACTCCTCCGGCGGAAGAAGGGCCGATAGCTCCTTCTCGATCTCGTCGGGATCGTCGCTTTCCGCGAGGCCGAGCCTCTGTGTCACGCGACGGAAGTGCGTGTCGACGACGATCGCCGCCGCGCCGAAACAGGTGCCGAGAATCACGTTCGCAGTCTTCCTGCCCACCCCGGGGAGCGTGAGAAGCTCGTCCATCGTCTTCGGAAACCCATCGGGAAATCGCTTCGCAAGTGCCTCGGAGGCCCCTTTGATGCTCTTTGCCTTGTTGTGATAGAAGCCCGTGGACCTGATCAGCGTTTCCAGCTCTTCGATGTCCGCCGCTGCCATTGCCTGCGGCGTTGGAAAGCGCTGAAAGAGGGCGGGGGTCACCTTGTTTACGCGTTCGTCCGTGCATTGGGCCGCAAGAATGGTCGCCACGAGAAGCTCGAACGGGCCCGCGTGGTCCAGCATGCAGCGCGCATCAGGGTACGCGGCTGCGAGCGATTGAGCGATTTTCCGCGCGCGAATCGCCCGCGCACGCGGCGTCTCCACCGGGACCGGGCGCTTCTCAGGCTTTTTTGCGCGATGTGAACCAGGCATCGATCTCCTCCGTGTCCATGCAGTTCAGGACATCCGCCTTCGTGAGCCAGGCCTTCCGTGCCATGACCATCCCGAAACGCATGTCGTCGAATCCGCCGATGTCATGCGCGTCCGGATCGATGGCAACAGGGATTCGCATCCGCGCGGCCCGCTTGAGCACGCCCCAGTCAGGGTCCAGGCGGTGGGGGTTGCAGTTGTGCTCCAATGCCGCACCCCGCTCGGCCAGGGCGGTCAGCACCGCGGTCTCGTCCCACTGGTACCCTTCACGGCCAAGGAGCAGTCTTCCGCTGGGATGTCCGAGGATGGTCATACGCGGGTTGCGGGCCGCCGCAACGAGCCGAGCGGTGGACCTCTCCTTGTCCATCGTGAGCTGGGAATGGACGGACCCGATCACGAAATCCAGTTGCGCCAGGATTTCGTCAGGATAGTCGAGGCTTCCGTCCGCGAGAATGTCGGATTCCACCCCTGCGAAGATTCGAAACGGCGCGAGTAACGCGTTCAGGCTGCGGATTTCGTTGACCTGGGCGATGAGGGCATCTGCCGAGAGGCCGCCGGCATAAATGGCACTCCGTGAATGGTCGCTCAGGCACAGCCAAGTGTAGCCGCGGCGGATGCACTCGCGGGCCAGCTCCTCGATCGTGCGCACGCCGTCCGACGCCGAGCTGTGCACGTGGATCATGCCGCGGAAGTCCTTTTCCTCGACGAGCTGGGGGAGCAGTCCTCCCTCCGCGGCCTCGATCTCTCCGTCGGCCTCACGGATCTCCGGCGGGATCCATGGCAGGCCGACCTTCGCATACACGTTCGCCTCGTCCGTAACCGGGATCGCCTGGCCGTCAGGCCCGAAGACACCCCATTCGCTCATCTTCAGGCCCATGCCCTTTGCGCGGGTGCGCAGGAGGGTGTTGTGCTCCTTCGACCCGGTGAAGTGCTGCAGGGCAGCCGGGTAAGATTCTTCGGGGACGATACGGAAGTCGACCTGCAGACCCTGGCGCCGGATGGAGACTTTCGTGTCTCCCGCGCCGATCACAGCGGGACCGTCGGCGCCAGCGTCCGCAAGCGCGATCAGCCGGTCGCGGATCACGGCAATTTCCGAGCCCTGTTTCGGCACGAGGAGGATGTCGATGTCCTTGTAGGTCGACTTCCCTCGGCGCAGGCTGCCCGCGAGGTCGACGTGGTCGAAGAGCTTCGATTCCTCCGCCTGCCGCGCAAGGTCCTCTCCGATCTCGACCGCCTCCGAATACAGCCTGCTCGCCTGGGTGGTCTTTCTGAACTCGATGGCCTGAAGGATCTTCGCCTGGGACTTCTCCCCGAACCCTTCGAGCCCCACGAGCCTGTTTTCCCGGCAGGCGTACTCCAGCTCACCGATCGTGGCGACGCCCAGCTTCTCGTAGATCGCCTTGACCTTCTTCGGGCCCACACCCGAGAGGGAGAGAAGCTCCGTGATGCCTTCCGGAAAACCGGCCTTCAGCTCCTTCAGGAGGCTTGAACTCCCGGTCTTCACGATCTCCTGGATGATTTCCTCGATGCTCGCGCCGATCCCCTTGATCTCCCGCAGCCGTCCCTCGGAGCAGAGCGCCGCAACGCTCTCGGGGTGCTTTTCCACTGTGCGCGCCACGTTCTGGAAGGCGCGTGACTTGAAGGGGTTCTCACCTGCAAGCTCGCTGAAGACCGCGATGTCACTGAGCAGGTCGGCGATGGCGCGATTGTCCATGGCAGATCGAATCTATTCCCGCGCGCTTTAAAAGTCGAGTGCTCGCGCAATGCTTTCCTTTTGCGGCCGGCATGCGTATATAAAAAGAATGATCCACTCGGTGTATGTGTTCCTGAAGGCACTGGGATACGATCACCCGATCCACCCCATGGTCACTCATATCACGGTCGGCCTCACGATCGGCACCCTCGTCTTCGGCCTCGTCTCCCTGATCTTCCGTCGTGTGCGGCTGAAGCTGACCGCCTGGCACTGCGCCGTGCTCGCCTTCATCAGCGTCGTGCCCACGGCGCTCTTCGGCTACATGGACTGGAGGGAGAAGTTCAACGGCGAATGGCTGCCCCAGATCATCATCAAGATGATCCTCGCGGGGTCGCTCCTCGTCTGCCTGTTTGCCGCCCTCATGCTGGGACGCCAGCGGGATTGGGACAGGCATGGACCGGAGACTGCCCCCTGGCGTGAGCCGAGGGCCATCGCCGCGCTGGTCCTGTACGCAGTGTGCACGGGACTCGTTGTTGCACTGGGGTACTTCGGAGGCAGCCTCGTCTACTAGCCGCGCTCCCTTGAACAGAGAGCGCGGCTGGACGGACCGACTCCTGCCGTCATCGCTCACCTGTCTGCCACTCCGTCTCGAATTGGGCGATCAGTGGTCTGGCCGCGCCCACTTGACACCGACGCTCTGGGTGCATTTCAATTCAGGCGATAAATAATCATTCAACCGGCCCTTCGAAGAGCTTCGGGCCGCGGATTGGTATGCGCATCGCGACAAAGTGGTTCATCGAGAGGGTCGAAGGAGGTCGGATCTGAAAAGCCAGGAAGCGCGACGCCGCCTGATCCATGGCATTCTGCACGCGGAAAAGATTCACAGCCAGGAAGAGCTTCTCAAGCGACTGGAGAAGGAGGGCGTGGACGTCACCCAGGCCACCCTCTCCCGCGACCTGAAATTCTTGAGCGTCTCCCGGGTGCCCGACGGCAGCGGTGAGTACGTTTACACCGTCGACCCCCCCCAGGAGCCGGCTCAGGATCCGTTCATCCGCGACGACCTGCGCCGGGAGATCGTCGATATCAAGTTCTCGGGCAACCTCGCGGTCGTAAAGACCAAGATGGGACACGCGCCCGGGATCGCCTACGGCATCGACCTTCTGAAGATCACCGATGTCCTGGGCACACTCGGCGGGGACGACACCCTGCTCGTTGTCCTCAAGGAAGGGGCTGACCGCAACAAGTTCCTCAAGGAGCTGACCGGCCCCCAGTAGGCCGTTGCGACGCCAACGCCGCCCTCCCGTTGCCGCGCGCCCGTCCCTGCGCCAGATCCTGCCGCCCCGCGCCTTGACCGTGACCGAAGGAATGGCGTACGTTTGCGCCGGGCCTCGCGCGGAATATCTCGCCCGGGATGTAGCCTAGCGGCTAAGGCGCCTGCTTTGGGAGCAGGAGAGCGGTGGTTCGAATCCACTCATCCCGACACGCGTCCATAGCTCAGTTGGATAGAGCAACAGCCTTCTAAGCTGTGGGTCGCCCGTTCGAGTCGGGCTGGACGCGCAAATCTTTTCTATGGATGGGGAATTGCGAAGCGCTTTCCCCTCAGGCGCTTTTTCCTGACAAAGTGTGAAAGATATGTGAAAGATCCCTCCAGATGAAACGTCCTTTCCTCATTCGAAAACGCGGCTACGTCTGGTACTACCGTCTGGCGAGCGAGAAAACCTACCACTCCACCGGCCTGACTTCGCGAGGGAAGGCTGAGCAGGAGGCCCTGAGACAGGTGAGTCTGCGGGGCAATCGATCTCGGCTGCAACTCACCCTTCGACAGTTCCTCGAGTCGTATTACGTCTGGGAGACGTGCCCTCATGTCCGGCGCCTGGTCGGGGAGGGGAAGCAGATCGGCCTGACGCATGTGCGCAACTGCCGGCGCCTGCTCGAGCGGAACGTCTTCGAGGACACGATCGCCAATCGACCGCTGCAGGAGCTGCGGCGCGCGGACTTCATCGACTTCCGGGATCGGCTCGCGCAGGTCCGGGGGCCGCGGACCGTGAACGCGACTATGGCCATGCTGAAGGCCGCTCTCCAGGAGGGCGAGTACCGAGAGGAGCTTGAGAAGAATCCCGTCCTCAAGATAGGCGCCCTGAAGTACCAGAAACGGGAGCGCGGGGTCTTCCTGCCCGCGGAGTTGATCGCCCTCTTCGGCGGGGATCCCCCGGGCCCCTGGCGTGACCTGCAAGCCCGCACCTGCTTCCTCCTTGCCTGGTCATGCGGGATGCGCCGCGGCGAGATCTACGCACTTCGCTGGCGCCACATCGACCTCGAGGCGAAGATCCTGCATGTCGACGAGGCCTGGAAGGGCGGGGAGGAGATCGGCGCCCCGAAGTGGGGACGCCGGCGCGAGGAGCCCAGGGCCGAGGCCGCGGCAGCAGCTCTTCAGGCGCTGCGGGAAGACTCGCTGCATACGCTGCCTGATGACCTGGTTTTCTGCGAAGACTCTGGCGAGATGCGGTCCGAGCAATGGTGGCGCGATTGCTTCGCCGAGGCGATGGCCACCGTGAGGATCGGCGACGACGTCGGCATCGACGTCAGGGCGCGACGTCTCTCCCCGCACAGCTTCCGGCACACGATCAACACGCAGCTTCTGAACGAAGGGATCGACGCCGGGAAGATCCGGGACATGCTCGGCTGGTCGAACGCCTCAACTCAGGAAGGCTACACTCACCGCAAGGGCGAGGATCTCAGGGAGAACGCGAGCATGGTGGATAGGTTTCTCAGCAAAGAATCATAGAGCGGCAGCGATCAGCGGCATCTCGTCCCAAGTCCGCCCGTCGAGAACGCGTCCGGTGACTTTCTTTCTGACGCCCCCCCACTGTTTGAAGAAGAAGGCGGTCCGATGCTTGCGGCAGAGCTTCCGAAGGTCGGTCGCCCATTTCTTCTTCATCGGTCTTGCGCCAGGCCCTGATTCCCCGCCGATGATCGCCCAATGGATTCCCTCGAGGGATGTCTCCATCGGGATGGGGGAGAGGAGCGGCTCGAACGAAACGAATCGGACATGAGCTGGGACCATCCTCAGCGCTTCGATACGGTGAAGGTAGCGGTAGGACTCGACCGTGACTCCCATCCAGATATTGGGCGTCCAGGTCAGGGCCTCAGCGTGGCGAAGCAATTCCATCGGGCGCTTGGTGAGTACCTGGAAGGTGTGCCATGACGCAGCATTCATAGTCGCGAAGATCTTCCAGATCACTTCGTCAGGGACCTGCTCGTGGAAAAGATCGGACATTGAGTTCACGAAGATGGTGCGTGGCTCCTTCCAGCGCAGAGGCACTTCCAGGAGATCCTTATGAACGGTGAGCTCGAAGCCTTTCCGATATCGCTTGCTTCCCATTGCCTGGAGACGAAAGGCCATGCGTTCAGCATAGCAATGGTCACAGCCGTGGGAGATGCGATCGCATCCGGTCACGGGGTTCCACGTCGACTCGGTCCATTCAATGCTACTTCGCTGTGCCATCGCCTTAAAAAGATAGCATGTGTTGGTCTTCCGTGCACTTCTTTATTTCCTTCCAGAATCGAGCTGCAAGTGGATGCTTGGTGCAGAGGGCAAGGCGGTACAGACGAAGATTTTTGACTGTCGACCTGACCAGCACGGATTCCGGGATGCTGGTAAAGGAATAGCCCAGTCCTCTCATCCGGGCAGCGAACTGCTCCGCAACGAAGTAGTCAAAGGGATAAGTGGTCTTGTTCTTCTCCCAGTCGGCACGCCATTTTTCGTCGCCCAGGAAAAGATCCACAATCTCGTTGCTCCTGTGATAAAGAGCTTCGTTTCGACGTGGGTCCATCGCAGGCAAGTGAATCAGGAAATCCATGCGATAGCGTGAGAGCTGCTGAATCGTCCGGAAATGCAGATCGCTGAGACCGAACGGATCGACGAAGCAGAATGTGAGCACTGTATGCTGCGAGGAGGCGCGCGGCATCTGGGAGGTCAATTGCTCCACCGAAGAATTGATCTCAGTTGTGACATACCTCACGGTAGCATCAGGGGCCGCAAGCTGGACTCGCTTCTGAAGCGCCTCGATGCAGTTGGCGTCCCGGTCGCAAAAGATATACCGGTTGAATGGATCGCGGATACCAAGGGCGAGCAGGGCGGAGGAGAGGACGACCTTTGATGGCGTTCGCGCTTTTCCCGCGCCAGCGAATAGATCCAGGTAGACCCTCTCATCCCATTTTGCCTTCATCGACGTCGCGAATACCTGCGCATATGCGGACAGGAGCCTGTACTTTGTCACGCTCCAATCGCCGACCTCAGGCATGTAAAGACCGTCTTCCTTGTCTTCGATGGCTTCGCAACCGCTCATCAGCGCCCCTGGTGACCGTGCCCGTCACTCGAGCACTTGCAAATCGCACCGGACCTGGTCCATACGGCTTGGATTATTACCTCAGAGAATGGCATCGGCCGCTCAGTCGCCGTCCGGAAGTTCTTGCCCCTGGCCTCGCAGCACGCACTCCGCCAGGTTGAGGATCTTCCGGATGTATTTTCCGGTGATCTCAGGCATAGTCGGCCAGGCTTCGACATCGGATTCGTTGAAACGCAACACGTGCCGTTTCTTGCCCTTGTAGACCAGAAGGAGCAGGTGAGAACGCGTTGCATCGGACTCCCATTTGAAGATGAGCGGACTGATTTCGACCTTGAGGCCACCCAGGATGTCTTTCACACCCTCGAGAATCTTCTCCTTGCCGAGTTCCGCGCTGCTCCCCGGCCATGCTATTTCCCGCATTAGGCCTCCGTGTTCAAGATATCTTGCGGACGTTGAATTTTCACTTTGATCTAGATGGCGGACCGTTGTTTGTCTGTTCGGCGTCGATTTCCGGATCCATTCGATCTTCCTTTTTTTTATCGGCGCGCATGCCCAGGCGGGGCAGGACATGCGCGCAAACAGTTCCTAATTCTCTATGACCAGCAAGCCAGTGATGTCACTGCAGATGCCCGCTACGATCACGCGCCGTAGCTCCCTGTTGCTTTGTGACAGGACTGACAAAGTATCTCGCAATTTGAGGCGGTATCGGGACCATTTGAATTAATATGATGCGCCTCCCACCCTCCCTCGCCCTCACTGCCTCGAGCTCCCCAGGTCAGTGCTTTGTTGCAGCGCCACGAATGTCCATGTGAGGTGCGATTGCATTCGCATTTTTCACCGCTTCGTCTCCATGCCTCACTGACCACCGATTCTGGAAACGCCAGGATCGGCCTCCTTCAGGAAAACTTTTGTCCGAATGGACATTGCTTTGCCGCCTCTCTCTTTGACAATTGAATTGCTTTTCGATAAGCTCGAGCATCAGTTTGGTTGCGCAGGTTGTATGTCGCTTACCTTGAACTGGAAGTTGTAGATAACCTTTTCGCCCTGGGACTCGAAGGGCAAATAGAGGTCGATCGTCTGACCCTTCAGATTCAGGATTTCCGACTTGAGTTTCCCATCATTCAAATCATGGGTCTCGAACAGATCGCGACGTTCCCATCCTCCTGGATTTGAAATGTAGGTGCCATAGGTGCCTTCGCGGTGTAGACGTTATCGGAGGGAAGAACCATATCTTCGAGGACTGAGCCTGGCGGAATGACTGACGCCGGCTGAGAGCTATTGCGATCAACGTACTTCACGCCTACGTGCATCACACGCTGAGTCTTTCCGAATTGGACAAGGGAGACCTCATCCCAAATCAGCTTGGTTGAGGTATCGGTCTTGTTGGTGATTCTGAAATCTATCTCCGTATCACTGATCTGGAACTCCGCCCGGATCTTATCATCCTGCCATGTGACATGAAGCCCTGACTGTCGCTCGGCTTCGTCATAACGTAGGAATATCGGTATTGGGTGCCTTATCGAAACACAGCCCGCAAGGGAAAGAAGAATGGCGCAGATAACAATAGTGCTCACGCTCTCATGATCGGTTCTCCTTAAAAAGAGGATCATTGCCCCGGCGCCCACCCGAGCCTGGCCAGGCATTGGTGGAGGTCTCTAATCCGCTGCTGCTCTGCTCTATCGATTGCTTTATCTTCTGTGCTCTGTATCAATAGATCGGCGAATGCTTTTGCATGCATACCCTTGATCGCCTCTTCTTTCAGACCAAGCTGCTTCCGCAGCTCCTGCATGCGCTTTTGCTCCTCACGCGTAACATCAAGATCAGCCAAGACTGCCGTAAGCTCGCTCCAATATCGGTGTATCGCGTCCTGGGCGGAAGCTTGTGGAGTCGATCGCTGTGCCGGCGCTTCATCTGCGCGGGCGGTTGCGCGCGATTTCCGTCTGCCCGAGGGTGGTATTCCGTCCACGGCGTGCGCATCCACTGGATCCTGCTGTAGACTCTGCAGAAACTTGTAGGTCTTTCTTTCCGCAAGTTCTTGGAACTTGATCAGGTGCTGGCTCTCAAAAGCATCCTGATACTTCATCCATAGCCGCGCGGAGGCCATAGCATCTTCCGATGCCTGGTGCGCCGCTTCGATGGGGATCCCAGACGAAAGGCATGCTTCGGAGAGGGAACATCGTTTTCCAAGCTCGAGAAGCGGCCGCATGTACATCAGACATATGTGCGGAGGTTCGGCATGGATGCCCATGCGCAAGAGCTCATACCTGAGAAAGCCGATGTCGAAGTACACATTGTATGAGGCCACGACGCAACCGGAGATCGCGCGCACGAAATCTCCTCCAATCTCGGAGAACTGTGGCGCATTCTGGATATCGTGATCGGTTATCCCGTGGATCTCCGTCGCCGCCATCGGTCGCTGGGGATCTACCAGCGTATCGAACATGAGCATGGGCTGCTAACCTCGATTTCCACAGACCCGGAAAAGGCACCTGTCGCGGCCCCCAGAACTCAAAAAAGCCCGTATTTGCCTTGCTAAATCGTTCGGCCGTTAGCAATATCGATTACT